>Ga0209097_10004479_pt1 | contig 10315 bp, 6 predicted proteins | sample AD_UKC052_MetaG_FD_184419 | JGI IMG/M metagenome (GOLD analysis project Ga0209097, IMG submission 184419) | Active sludge microbial communities of municipal wastewater-treating anaerobic digesters from USA - AD_UKC052_MetaG (SPAdes) (version 2) | ecosystem: Engineered > Bioreactor > Anaerobic >... | reverse complement strand
TGCCGCCGTAGCAGTCCCTATGCCGGCCGACCTGGAAAAAGTAAAAAAGAACATCTTTATTCACCATGTCTATTTCTGGCTGAAAAAGCCCGGCAACGAAGCCGACCGCGCCAAACTGATAGAAGGCCTCGAAGGCCTGAGCGCCGTACCGACCATCAAAATGTGCCACATCGGCACACCTGCCGAAACTGACCGCGGCGTCATCGACCGGAGTTACGCCATTTCGTGGTTGTGTTTTTTCAAAAACAAGGAAGAGGAGGAAATCTACCAGAAACACCCGATTCACCTGAATTTCGTGGAGAAATACGCGTATTTGTGGGAAAAAGTAATCGTATACGATTCGGAAGGCCCGAAACGATAGTACGACCGAACCCCCGTTCGGTCACAACACCGCAAGCCCTGAAAGGGCGCAAGCATTAGCCCACGGCAACGCCGTGGGTGAAAATATGAACCACGGCAACGTCGTGGGTGAAAATATGAACCACGGCAACGTCGTGGGTAAAAATATAAACCTACGTAACGCCATGGGTAGAGGTTCGTCACAAACGTGAATTCCGGGTTTGTAATACAATGAAAAATCCCCCCACGACATTGTCGTGGGGGGATTGGTGTTTTTTATATTTCACCCAGGGCGTGGGCGGTCGTTTTTACATTTCACCCACGGAAATTTACAGAGGCTGCCCCATAAGTGCCCTCTTCAGAAAAAACGCATTTCGTCATTGGCAACCATTTAACCGGATGGAGAGTTGATGGCTTTTTCATGACAGCAACCTTGTTAGTAAGAGGTATAGGTTTTGATCAAACTGACTTTTTTTAAATTGTCGTCACCGATTTTATATTCATAGTACATCGTCAGATAATTCTCGCCTTTGCTGTTGTATAGTGTACATGACAAATAGATGTAATATTTTAATACTTTGAAATGCAGAGATTTAGATCGATCGCTTTCCAGAAATTCAAACTCACAGAAATGGGTGCTGTTTGCTTCAGATATTCGGACTAAATTTTCAGATAGTGTTTTAATGTTTCTGACTAAAACCTTTTCAAAATCTTCAATATTTTGCTTGCCTGTTAAATGTTCTACGAGTGCCTCACGAAACAAATTCTTATCGTACTTGAACCCCTGTTTAAAGATAAAATCACCCTTCCGAAAATGGATCGTGTCAAATTTCCAGTAAGATTTACCGGGGAAATACATTTTATCAGTGTTGACAATTTCTCTGAAAATGGTATCGATTTGTTCCTGTTCTGATACTGTTTCTGCCTGATAATTGTAGATTAGTTGGACTTGCAGGGCCTTATTGGATTGGCTTTGAAAAGGATATGAATAAAAAAAATCCTTCATTAAAATTCTTTTCTCTCCTTCCTCGCCTCCGTAATATTGGTGTTCCACTATTCTTCCCTGATCATCATAAAAGTAGTGGTGTTCCCAGGGGCCATTGACCTGCCAGCATCTGTCCGCAGGGAAATCGTATTTAATGAGGATTTTTCCCGTTGAATCATATTTTTCCCAAAACACTACACAACTATCTCTGGATGTGTTGTCGAAAAAATCCGGCGTCCCTGATTCCTTGCCTAAGCTGTATTCGACTTGCCTTACCGATTTAACCTGGCTGAAACCAGTATTGAAAATTCCTGAAAACAATACAAAAAGGAGGGCTACTTTCATTTTTTTGAGAGACCAGTGCCGGATTCTGCCAGGGTGACGCTCATAAAAGGTCTATTAAAAAGTAGATTGTTTTCCCCGCACATTCAACCTTAAGAGTCATATGTGCGGGGAATTCAGTCCTTGTTTTAATTTCCGGTTTTAGGCATATCTTAAATCACTTCCACCCATTTCCCCGGCGAACTCGCCTGTATCCGGTTGTCGTACATCGCTTCGCAAGCCACGGCCGGCAGGAAATATTTACCTGCATAAGCGGCGTTCAGTTGAATACGATACACCCGTGTATCCGCCTGGTTGGCGCCGGTGCTGCGTGGCAGGTCGAAATACGTCATCACCCGGTCGTCGCGCACGTCCTGGTAATCCATCGGGCTGTTGGTGATATTGGAAACACCGCCGTCCATGCGGGCGTTGGTGATTTCCCAGCCGGAAGGGAAGATTTGTGTGAGTGCCAGTTCGTTGAAATCGAAGGTGAAGCCGGTGCTGCGTTTCACGGTAATTTCCGCGATAAAGTCGCTGCCCTGTTTCACTTTAGCGGCGTCGATCACCTGCCCTTTCAGGTCGGTGTAGCGCACGCTGAGGGCCAGATTGCTGGAAGTCGGCGTTACGGAAGGCGTGACCGGTGCGGCTGATACCACGAGGCGGGCATACAGGCGGGCTGCGCCGTTGTTTTTCACCGAAATCTGGCCGCTGCTGCTCATCGCATTTTCCGTGAAATCGACCAGCGAAACCGGCCGGGAAGCGTCGCCCGTTTTCTGGGTGCCGCCACCGATGCGGTAGGCGTATGCCGGGCCGCTGCCGAAGTTTTTGGAAACGTATTTCGACAGGGCGCGCAGACCCGTTGCCAGGCTTTGCGTGTTCCAGTACCAGCCGTCCTGTTTGCCCATTTCCGTGGTGATGACGTTGGCCATCGCCTGGGCTTTGTCGTTGTCGCCCACCATGGTGTAGGTTTCGAGCAGCAGCGAGCGGTCGCGCAGGTCAGAACCGTAGGTAGATCCGCAGTAATCGTATTTATAATCGTCTTTCCATTTCTGGTTCAGAATGTCGCGGGCGGCTTCCGGTTTTCCGGCCTGGGCATAAGCGGCAGCGAGCAGACCTGCCGATTGCGACCACATGTTTTTATCCTCCCGCAGGCGGTTCATGTCGGCCAGGTCGGGTTTTCCGGCCAGTGCCAGGGTGTAAAGGCGGTAAGCCTGCGTCAGGTAGCCGTGGTAGCCGCCGTATTCCGTAGTCGTCGGATTCCAGTCACGAGCCCGGGTAGTCTGGTTCTGGATCCAGCGGTCGACAATACCATCGGGAATCGCATAACCCTTGTTTTTGGCTTCCAGCAGGAAATGGCCTACATAACTGCTGCACCAGGGGTTCACCTCGTTGCTGCCGCGCCAGTAGGCGAAACCGCCGCTGGAATGCTGGAAACCGCGCAGTTTGCCGATAGCGGCGGATACGTTTTTACCGACGTCGTCTTTTTGTTTTTGCGTAAGCGGCGTCAGCAGGTCGACATACAATTGCGGGAAAACGGTAGAAGTCGTTTGTTCCACGCAGCCATGCGGGTACTGGATCAGATAATCCAGGTGGCGGCTGAGGTTGATCGGCGGCAGGGCGCTCACCTCGATGTTGGCCGTACGAATGTCGGAATATTTAGACGGATCGAAATTGGCCGACCAGTCCTGTCCGGCTTCGATGGTACCTTCCCAAACGGTGGTGACCACCGGATTCGGGTTTCGGACCATCAGTTCTATTTCCTGGGTAGCCGATTCGCTGCCGCTTTGTGCCGTGACGGTAAATTTTGCAACACCCGTTTTCTGACCCACTTTCAAATCAAAATAGGTCATTTTTTCGCCGGGTTCCGTAAAGTTCAGCGTATTCTGGCCCGTTCCGCCGATGGTCACCAGGCCCGATTTTTCCCGGACACTGATGTTGGCGTTCTGTACTGATTTTTCCATGGCAAATACGTCGACCGGCAGGCGCAGGGTTTCGCCGGGGCCGAGCACACGCGGCAGGGTAGGCAGAATCATGAGCGGTTTGCGGACGGGGCAGGTTTTTTCACTGCTGCCGTACGCGCCGGCATTGCCGTTGGCAGGAGGCGAGGACAGGACCGCCATCACGCGGACCGAACCGACGTAGTTGGAAATTTTCAGGCGGTGTTTCGCCGTCTGGCCTTTTTCCAGTTTGAACGGGCCGAGGTGAATCACGCAGGGTTTGAAACGATTGATCTGCGCGGCATTTTTCGCTTTCTGATTAATGCCGTCACCACCGATGGCCAGGATGCGTTCCAGTTCGGCGCCGTAAGCGCCCAGCACGTAGTCGTAAATATCCCAGGATTTAACGCCCAGCGCTTCGCGGGCATAAAAGGCGTCGAATGGATTCGGCGTCTGGAAACGTGTGAGGTCCAGCAGACCTTCGTCCACGATCGCCAGCGTGTAGGTGCAGGCTTTGCCGCCCGTTTCGCGCAGCGATACGTTGAAGAATTCGTCGGGTTTCAAAACGTCGGGCATGTCGATCTGTGCGGTCAGGCGGGCCGTCGGGTTTTCGATATTCACCGGCGTGACGCCGTACATGCGGATGGGCAGGTCGTTTTTCGTTTGCGCATGCGGCTGAATAAGGCTCACATGGGCATACACCGTGGGCGACATACTTTCTTCCGCCTTGAATTTCAGGTAGTTATCGCCGGCTTTTGCGTCGAACCACAGGTGTTTGGCTACACGCGTGCCATTCTCCAGAGTGAGTAGAATGCGGCCGTTTTCGCCGGCGGGTACTTTCAAAGTCACCTCTTCGCCGACGTTGTATTTTTCTTTTTCAGCGGAAAACGGCAACATAGCGGCTGCATTCCGGCTGGAAATGTCGTTGAGATCATCGGGGTAGCCCGACCAGAAAAAGTCGCCCGAAGCATGACCGCCTTCCGAATCCACGGCGCGGATCAGGAAACGACCCCAGTCGTCGGGTTTTACTTTCCAGGTAGCCTGGCCGCGGCTGTCGGTGGTGAGGGTAGTCTGGTCGAGGGCGTTGTTTACCTCGCTGCTGTTGAACTGAGCCACGCCCGATTCGGCATCTTCATCCCACCACCAGCGCCAGTCGGTGCGGAAGAGCGCGACGTTAATTTTCTGATTGGCCAGCGGTTTACCGGTTTTATCGACCATCACGAACGTGACGGTGCCGCCACGCTGGTCGATGGTTTTATCGCCCCAGCGGCCTTTCGGCATAAAAATGCCGATGTAGCGGTCGAATGGGAAAAAGTCGAGCGAGAAGTTATCGGTACTGAAATCGCCGCCCGCTTCGAAAGCGCGCACCTTGAAATTGGCGATCAGTTTGCCCGGCGCATTTTCCACATCCACCACTTTCAGCGGCACACTGGCCACGCCGTTCTGGTCAAGGTTGGCGTCGAACAGCACTTCCGGTTCGGAGGAAAAATTCCGGCTCGGGTCGTCGAACACGTAGGTTTTATAACTGGGGAATTCCGTTTTTACCGAGCGCACCTGCATTTCCACTTTGGCTTTCAGGTTTTGCGCCGTGGCGCCGTGCAGCCAGTTGACTTTCAGCGTGCCTTTCAGGTTTTCGTCGGCAGGACTCAGGGTTTTTTTGCCGAAATTCAGGTCCATTTTCAAGCGGTTCGGCTTGACGGTCTCGATTTTCAATTGTTTGGTAAACGTCGCGCCGCCCACGGTCACTTTCGCGGTCCAGTTACCGGTGGGTGCATCGGCTCGGGTAGCGCAGTGGAACGGGAATACGCCGTTCACACCGCTGGTCTGCACCGTGCGGTATTGCAGGGCGCCGCGCGGGTCGTTGAGTTCCATCGTGACCGGGTGGCCTGCGGGCAGTTTACCCGTTTTATCTTCCAGAACGAAATCCAGGAACAGCGAATCACCCGGGCGCCAAACGCCGCGTTCGCCGTAGATATAACCTTTCAGGCCTTTTTGCGCTTCCACGCCGACTACGTCGAAACGGCTGAGCGACAAGGCGTTACCATCGGCCATACGCAGGTATCCGCGGCGGTTCTGGCCGGTGGCTACGAGCAGGAACGGCGTTTCACGCAGTCCTTCGATCATGACGGTGCCGTCGCTGTTAGTCTTGGATTTGGTGATCGACTGCAACTGGTAAGTAAACAGTTCGAGGTCGACGCCGCCCACCGGTTGTGCAGTGTGCAGGTCGGTGAGCGCTACGAACAAAGAGCCGTCGCGGCCGCGTTTGGCGGTCAGGCCCAGGTCGCTGACGAATACGTTGCGTTGTGAGAAGCGCTGGTTGTTGTAAAATTCGCGGGAGCAGGCATTTTCCTGGTTATCCCAGTTGTATTCGCCATCCCAGTAATCGTCGGAAAAATAACGGCCGCGCCAGCCGCCCATAATGGAAATCAGGTTGTTGTCGTCGTCGCGCTGGTTGAGTTCGATGGTCTGCGTGGCTTCGGAAGACACCATGCCGTTCACATCGGCGGTGAGGCCGGCGCCGGTAGCGCAGTCCGTGTAGTTCAGTTGGAATGCGATGCGAACCTGGTAAATAGCGCCCGGATCCTGGCGGATCATGTCTTTCAGGTCGAAAGCGTAGCGCTGCCAGTTTTTGGAAGAAGCGTTCGGGTTGATGTCGGACAGTTTGATCTTTTTCTGCAAAACGATCTTGCCGACGCGTTCCAGTTCGTCCGAGCCTTCGATTTCGTTGACCTGCAGGAACTGTAAGATATTGGAATTGAATATTTTAAACACTTCCACGTCTACGGCATTCAGGCCGACGGCTTCAAACGGGAAAATGATGCCGCCATTTGCCTGTTGCGGAATGACCGCACCGCGACCCACGAGCCGAACACCCGGTTTCAGGTCTTCAAAAGTAAGCGGCCAGGTAGCCTTTTCTTTCAGGTTTTGTCCGGCAGCATTGCGAATGCCGGTCCCTACTTCCAGTTTGTATTCGCCGGAAAGGCGTTCACCGGGGTAAACGCGTACAAAATTGCCATCGGTCACATACCGCAATTTGCCGGAATAGTTTTCCAGTCGGATCAGTCCGCTCAGGTCCTGCGCGGCTGCGATGGGGTCGGAGAAATTGAGCAAAACGTATTGTTCTTCTACCTGCACCGCGCGGGCGGACAGCAGGGAAAAGTCGTCCCAGGCCGGCACCGGTTGTTCATTGTTCAAGGTTTTATCCACGCCGATGGCTTCGCCCGACCAGCGGAGATTCACCTTGGAGCGGGCGTTGGAGCGTTCCACACCGGCTACGGTCCAGCTGTGGCTGAGTCCGTCGGCGCTGTGTTGCCAGCTCACGAGCAGGGCTTTGTTGCCCTGTTTGGCTTCGAGCATTTTTTCAACCTGGGCGCCGGCGCAGGGTTCATTGATGCGCACGTGGCCTACGATTCGCTGCATTTTAGCATCGTTGGGGTCGGCGGAAATACCTTCCGTCACCACATCGTATGCCAGTTCCTTGACGCGGAAGTCGAATTCGAACACGCGCGCCGCCTTGGGTGCGTCGGCATATATTTTTTGCAAAGCCACCTGTGCGGTGTACAGTTTGCCGGGCTTCAGCGGGGCAGTGGGTTGCAGTTTGATGGTACGGTCGTCTTCCCAGACGGCCTGCCCTTCAATTTTAGGTTCAACGGAAAAAATATTGGACGGCACCGCCTGGCCCACTTGTTCAGGCGAAACGGCGGCATTGACAAAGCGTACGCGCACCGTTTCGTCGCGCCCGATAGCGCCGCCGCTGTGGGCATAGACATACTGCGAAACGGCCTCGTAATAGGCTTCGTTTTTGACAATTTTTTGAGCACGGACGAGGAAAAAAAGGCCGGCGATACCGGTAATCGCGAACAGTGCGTAGGTGATCTGCTTCCGCATGGGAAATTGGTTAAGTTTGAAAGGTTGAAAAACTTGGCGGGGAGCCATAGACGACTCAAATGTAATGGCTTTTCAGGCCTGTGCATGACGAAAAGAGCGGAAAATTATTTCGTTCTTGCGACGGAAAAATTGCGGCAGTCGGCAATTGCCATATAACCGATTTTAAAAACACTCACTTTACGTGCCATGACCATACAAACCGGTGTTTATCAGCATTTTAAAGGGAAATATTACCTGGTGATCGGAGAAGCCACACATTCTGAAACGAACGAAATAATGGTGGTTTACCAGCCGTTGTACGGCGAGCAGCGGTGGTTTGTGCGGCCGCTGAAGATGTTTGCGGAAACGGTGGAAAAAGATGGGGAGCCGGTAAGGCGTTTTCGCTGGGTGGGCGATACGGTATAAGTTTTTGAACAGGATTTAAAGGATTAAAAAGGATTATCCAGGATTCCGGAGGTAGCGCACAATCCTGGATAATCCTTTTTAATCCTTTAAATCCTGTTCAAAACATAAAACTAATCCCCATTTTTGCGGTTTGAAATAAATTTACGTCCATCACAACATTCAGTTAACCATCATTATTCATGTCAGTAGCCGATAAACTCAAAGCCATGAGAGAAGAAAAAGCAGCAGCCAACCTCGAAGCCGGAATGGCTTTTTTAGCCGACAATGCACAACGCGAAGGCGTCGTGAGCCTCGAAAGCGGGCTGCAATACGAAATCCTGACGGAAGGCAACGGACCTAAACCCGGCCCTACCAGCAGTGTCACCTGTCATTACCATGGCACTTTGCCCAGCGGAACAGTGTTCGACAGTTCCGTTATGCGCGGCACGCCGGCCACCTTCCCGCTCAACCGCGTGATCAAAGGCTGGACCGAAGCGCTTCAACTCATGCCCCTGGGCAGCAAATGGCGTTTGTTCCTGCCGCCGCACCTGGCCTACGGCGAACAACAGGTGAGCGCCGAAATCGGCCCGAATTCCACGTTGGTGTTTGAGGTGGAGTTGCTGGGAATTAAGTGATTTTTTTATGTTGATAAAGGTTGATAAGGTTGATGAGGGTTGATATTCAGCCGCTCGAAAAAAGATAAATTTGTTTATTCCCCGAGCCGCTGAATATCAACCCTCATCAACCTTATCAACCCTTATCAACAAAAAAAAGCCTCCCCACCATGAAAACAATCTTCCACTACCTCTCCACCCTGATCATCTACATCGGCCTCGACCTGCTTTTTCTGGGCGTACTGGCCAAGGATTTTACCCGCAGGCAGGTCGGTTTTCTGATGGCCGACAAACCCGACTGGATTGCGGCAGGCGTGTTTTACCTGATTTATGCTGCCGGACTGTTGTATTTTTGCGTGTATCCGGCCGCTTCCGGTGCGCGGGCGGCGTTCAACGGCGCCTTTTTCGGACTGGTGGCCTACGCTACCTACGAACTCGTCAACAAGGCTTTGCTGGCCCGCTGGCCGGTAGCCTTGGTGGTGGTCGATATGGCTTGGGGCGTATTTGCCAGTGCGCTGGTTTGCTGGGCGTCTTTTCATATCGAAAAACTGCTCAAAATAAACCCATAAACCCATAAACCCATAAACCCATAAACCATAAACCAATAAACCACCCACCACCATGCCCGTCCGTTACTCCATGGAAGCCGGCAACCTCGCCGATCTTCAGCAGAAAGAATTCGAACTCAAAGACCCGGCTCCGCACGAAGTGCAGATTGCCGTCAGGGCTATCGGCCTCAATTTTGCCGACGTTTTCGCCATCTGGGGCCTGTATGGCGCTACGCCGAAAGGTGTTTTTACGCCCGGACTGGAATATTCCGGGGAGGTGACAAAAACGGGCGCTCTGGTAACGCACCTGAAGCCAGGCGACAACGTCATGGGCGTCACGCGTTTCGGGGCATACACCACCCACCTGAATATCGATGCGCGCTACGCCATTCCATTGCCCGAATACTGGGATTTCGCCACCGGCGCATCCTACCTCGTCCAAACGCTGACGGCATATTATGGTATGCTGTACCTCGGCGCCCTGGAAAAAGGGCATAATGTGCTGATTCACAGCGCGGTAGGCGGAGTGGGTTTGCAGGCTTTAAAAATTGCCAAAGCGTACGATTGTTTTACCATCGGTACCGTTGGCTCCGAAGCGAAACGGGAATTTGCACTTCGTCAGGGCTACGACCACGTTATCGTGCGCGGCAAGGATTTTGAACAGCAACTCCGTCAGGCGCTCAATGGCCGACCGCTCGAACTGGTGATGGACAGTGTCGGCGGGCAATTTTTTACCATACCCTATAAAATGCTGGCCCCGATGGGGCGTGTAATCGTATTCGGTTCGGCGCGATACGCCAGTCCCGGCGACCGCCCCAACAAACTCCGCATGCTTTACTACTGGCTTACCCGCCCGAAAATCGACCCGCAACAGATGCCCGAAACCAACCGCGGCGTGCTGGGTTTCAACCTGATCTGGCTATACGAGCGTGCCGAACTGATGCACCGCTTGTTGCAGGATCTTTCGGCGCTACAACTTGCGCCGCCGCACGTGGGACATTTGTACCCGTTCGCCCAATTGCCCGACGCCATTCGTTTCTTCCAGACGGGAAAATCGGTCGGTAAAGTAGTGGTACACTTGTAGTGTTTGGTTTTTGGTTTTTGGTGTTTGGGGCAATCGCCCTTGGCATGGAAACAGATGCTGCGAAAAGCGCACCCCCCAAACACCAAACCCCAAACACCTATTTGGGGCGATCGCCCCTGGTATTGAAACAGATGCTGCGAAAAGCGCACCCCCAAACACCAAACCCAAAACACCAAACACCTATTTGGGGTAATCGCCCTTGGTATTGAAACGAA
>Ga0209097_10004475_pt1 | contig 10318 bp, 10 predicted proteins | sample AD_UKC052_MetaG_FD_184419 | JGI IMG/M metagenome (GOLD analysis project Ga0209097, IMG submission 184419) | Active sludge microbial communities of municipal wastewater-treating anaerobic digesters from USA - AD_UKC052_MetaG (SPAdes) (version 2) | ecosystem: Engineered > Bioreactor > Anaerobic >... | reverse complement strand
CAGTGGATAATATGAACTCAGTTAACGGTCACCTGTTTAACTTCGGGAATTTCTAATCATCCCCTAAAAAAACGAAACCGTCTTCTCCTAAACTACTAGGAAAAGACGGTTTTCTTGTTTTCTATCCGATCAGTTCAACAAATCGAATCCGCAGTATGGAACTAATGCTTTCGGGATTCGAATTCCTTCTGGTGTTTGATGATTTTCGAGCAAGGCAGCCACAATACGTGGTAAAGCCAGTGCCGATCCATTAAGTGTATGCGCCAAACGTGGTTTTGAATCTCCTTCACGGAAACGTAATTTCAAACGATTACTTTGGAATGCCTCGAAATTGGATGTTGAGCTCACTTCTAACCATTTGCCTTGAGCTGCAGAATATACTTCCATGTCGTAGGTGAACGCAGAAGCAAATCCCATATCACCACCACATAATTGTAATACTCGGTAAGGAAGTTCCAACTCTTTCAACAAGCCGGTAACGTGATTTCGCATCTCTTCTAGCAAAGTATACGATTGGTCTGGATGGGCAATTTGAACGATTTCTACTTTATCGAATTGATGCAAACGATTCAACCCACGAACATCTTTCCCGTATGAACCTGCTTCTCTTCTAAAACATGGCGTATATCCACATGCTTTAATCGGAAAATCTTCGGCTTTCTGAATGGTGTCGCGGAAAATATTGGTAATAGGAACCTCGGCTGTTGGAATCATATAAAAATCATCCACTTGCATATAATACATCTGTCCCTCTTTATCTGGCAATTGACCCGTTCCAAAACCGGAATCAGCATTTACCATGAGTGGTGCTTGGTATTCGGTATAACCAGCTGCTGTAGCTCGTTCAAGGAAGAAATTAATCAACGCACGTTGTAAACGAGCACCTTTTCCTTTGTAAAACGGAAAGCCAGCTCCTGTTACTTTAACCCCTAATTCGAAATCGATAATGTCGTATTTCTTGGCTAAATCCCAGTGTGGTTGTGCATCAGCGTGCAGTACAGGTATTTCTCCATGCGATTCAACGGTAACGTTTTCTTCCGAACCGCGACCAAATGGAATAGCTGTAGCAGGTACGTTCGGGATGGTGTATAAAATCTGGCGGATAGCTTCTTCAGCTTCTGCTAATTTCCCTTCCAAATTCTTGCTTTCTTCCTTAATCGTTGCTGTTTCTTCTTTCAATACATTGGCTTCGGCAGCTTTTCCCGATTTGAATAATTCACCAATCTCACGTGCAATCTGATTCGCACGTGCTAATTTGCTGTCCAACTCGGTTTGTACCGACTTGCGCATATCATCCAATGCGATAATCTGATCCACACGTTCGCGTGCATCCAGATTATTTCGTTTAGCCAATCCAGCAATGACGGCCTCTTTATTTTCACGGAGATAAGGAACCTGAAGCATAGTATTTTCTATTTAAGCGGCGGCAAAGTTAAGCCTTGCCACAAATTAACACACTCCTTTTGTAGTTCTTTGTAGTTTCGTCGTCTTCTTTCTGCTATGTTTCGCTTTCTGACTAGTCTTTTTATCTGCCTTTTTATCCTGAATTGTTCTAGTAATGCTCAGGTTTCTCCTTGTAATCAAGTTGTTGCCGATCCACAAGGAGCAGGTGTTTCTTATTTACCCAATCTTGTTTTTTTAGACACACTTTCGGGGGATGCCAACCAAACACTTACACTTGACTTTTCACTTATCGATTTAGCCGAGGGCGACACCTTGCGTATTTATGATGGAGTTTTTTTGAATGAACTCGCCGTTTTTACTGCCGGAAGTCCGCTCGATAGTATTCAATCTCTCAGCTCATCCTTGATTCTAAACTTTAGCAGTGATCAAGCTTTTGAGGCAGAAGGATGGGAAGCAACTGTAAATTGTCAACCAGCTAATTTTATTCAACTTACGTTTCCTACCGATACGATTTGTGCCGGATGGGAAGGGACAACAGATTTCACCCTTCTTGCAAACTTTCCTCTAGATTTATACATCGAAGCGATTCTTAGTGATGCTAATGGCGACTTTTCAAGTCCAATACCCATAGGAGAAACATCTAATTCCGATACAACGCTATTCTTGGCTTTTGCAGCCAATTTAGCAGCTAGCGAGAGCTACAAAATTCGGATTCAAATAAACCTTTCCGATAGTGTATTAATTTATCAAGATATTCCACTACACATCAATACTGTCCCACTTCAGCCAAGTATATCAGGCTTATCAACTTTTTGCGGTGACTCAATAACACTCAGCACCGAAGATCAATTTCGAATTGATTTTCAGTGGTTTCTTAATTCCGATTCCATTCCATCTGCTACCAACATCAACCTAAACACAAATCAAGCGGGGACTTACGTGATTACAGCTTCAAATAGTTGTGGAACTCTTTCCTCTTCCTCTTTCATTTTAACTCAAATCCAATTACCTGCAACGGCTGTTTTGCAAACGACAGATAGTCAACTTTGTCCGGGAGAAGAGGCCTCCATTAGCTATACAGCCGATGGCGATACTTCGGATTTTACTTGGATTCGATCCGGTTTGCAATTGAGTTTTACTTCGGAAGAAATTCAAACTACCATTCCAGGTGAATATGTGTTATCTCGCAGCAATCAATGTGGCAGCAGCTTATCCGACACGCTCTTGATTGAAGCCATTCCACTTCCTCCAGCTGTGCTCATCCAAGCTGCCGGTCCGCTCAGTTTTTGTGAAAGTGGAGTTGTGCAGTTGAACATACCAAATGCCGACAATAACCAAATTCAATGGTTTCGGGATTCGATCTTAATTCAAACGGGCGCAGAATCTTTCGAAGCTAGTTTGTCGGGAACCTATTCGGTTTCCTTGAGTAATCTCTGCGGTACAACGCCTTCCATCAATACCACTGAGATAAGTGTACAGCTCAATCCAGTTCCCGCTTTGTTGAGTGCTGCAGGTCCAACTACCTTATGTGAAGGAAACAGCGTTTTGCTTTTAGCTGAAGTAGCTAATGGACAACAAGTTTCTTGGCTATTCAATGGTCAACCAACTGGCAATTCAAGTCTGCAATTGAGTGCCGATCAAACGGGTGTTTATAGTTTAACAACGAGCAATTCCTGTGGATCGGTTACTTCCCAAAATAACATACCAGTTACCATCAATCTGCTGCCATTTGTTCCAACACTTTATAGCTTGAGTACTCCTGCACTTTGTAATGGAAGTTCAGTTACCATTGCTGTCGAAGCACAAACGGGTGTTACCTATGCTTGGAAACGGAATGGTTCGGCTTATACCGGAACAACTAATAGCATCACCACTTCACAACAAGGAGTTTACACCGTTTCGGTGAGTAATGGATGTGGCACATTACTAAGCACAAACACGATCAGCGTAATTTCTGGTTCAGCACCTGTGAATCCTACTATTACCGCGGGAGGGACTACAACGTTTTGTCAAGGATTGTCGGTAACGCTTACTACACCGCCACAACAAGGAGTTATTTATCGTTGGCTACTCAATGGAATTCCAACTGGCGATGAATCTTTCTCCATGCAGGCAACTCAAGGTGGTGCTTATACTGTTGAAGTTTCTAACGCATGCGACACCTTGGTTTCCACGGCAAGCTTACCCGTCAACGTTCTACCTCTTCCTATTCAAGTCGAAGTTAACCCTATTGGCGAATACAGCATTTGTCAGGGTGATAGTTTAGAACTCAGCATTCCTGTTGTTCCGGGTGTGAGTTATCAGTGGCGCCGGAATAATCAACCGGTTGGATTAAACACCAATAGCATAGATGCTTTTCAGGAAGGAAGTTATACCATCGTTCTAGGCAATTCATGCGGCACAACTCCAGCTTCCAATTCGGTTTACCTCAATATCGATTCTATTCAGCCAGCTCTTTCTGCCATTGTAGCTCAACCGGGAACGGCTCTTTGTCCGGGTGGTTATGTGTTACTCAATGCTGCTCCTGTTCCTTTTCAGTTGTATCATTGGTACTTAGATGGAATTCAAATCCCTAATCAGACATCTGCTGTTTTACAAGCCACCGAATGGGGAACCTACACGCTACAAACTAACAATGCCTGTGGCACATCGGCAGAATCTCCTTCGGTAACACTCGGTCCGGGCGATCCTCCATCCGATTTCGAAATTTATATAACTGGTGATCCTATATTTTGCTCGAACGATAGTCTTGCCATCACTGCACAAGCTGAGTTTGGAGTATCCATTCGTTGGTTTTTGAATGATGTGTTCTTGGTAGAAGGTCCGGCTCAGATTTATGTGCATCAAGCAGGAGTTTACACAGCAAATTGTTGGAATGGATGCGGCGAAGCTTCTGGAACCAATCAGTTGGACATATCAACGATTCCCGCTCCCGAAATCCCCATCATCAATTTAAGCGGAAACAGCCTAACAACTGACGCTTCTGGCACGTTACAATGGCTTGATGCTAGCTATACAGCCATTCCGGGTGAAACATCAGCGCTATTCACACCCGAACCGGTGAATGCCAGCTACTTTGTTCAAACCACAGCGCCCAATGGATGTTCAGCTATTTCGGAACCGTTCCATTATAACGTTGATGGTTTCGAACAAATCAATTCGACCAGCCTGAATTTCTATCCCAATCCTGCTAACGAATTGATTTTCATCCAAAACTCTGGAATTTCAACTTCGTTTCAGCTTTGCGATATCACCGGTCGCATCTTAAAAACTAGCAGTATCACTACTAATAGCATCATTAGCGTGAGTTTAGGTGACTTAACACCTGGAATTTACTGGCTTAAAACCCCAAGCAGCACACAACGTTTAGTGATTTTTTGATAGGTGATCGGGGGCTTCCATTACTAAACCATTCTGTCGTTTTGTAAGCCAAGGTATTGCTAACGAAGTGTTTTATCAGCTACCATTTCGGCACGATAGCGCCCACTTTGCACACGCGTTAATTGATAAACTGTTGCATACAACACCCACATCAACAACGTATAACATAAAGTAACGCCCCAAACACTTGGGTAATCCGAAGGTGTGCTGATATAATGCAACACATCACTAAATAACCGTATCGGATGATGCAACAAATCCCAAGAATTCCAGCGATCAAACCGACCGAGGTAAATTCCAAAGCTGCTCAAGAACAGCGTTGTGCCTGCAAACAACCAACCTGTCAACCACGTAAATCGTTCCTTAATCAAGGCATGCATGTCGAATATAGAAGCGCAACCCAGCATAATTCCATTCCATGCAAACGATAAAATCAAGACTAAATCGAACCTCTGCGGCACGCCCGGTCGAGGATACAGGTGGAATAAATCGGTAATGATGTAAAAGGCATTCGGTAAAAAGAGCAACCAAGTAATCGTCAAACTATACGAAATCAAATGGCTTTTATGGCGCAAACGATACACCGTTAACAAAGTAGATAAACCCAATGGAATGACTGCCAAAAACAGGTTCCACACTAGAAAAAGATAGGTGAGTTCGCCCGTTCTCCAAATGCGAGCTGCCAGCAAAACAAAGCTTAAAATAATCGAAGCTGAAAAGCTAATAGCTACGCCAGCTCGGTTATGTGATTTGAAATAAACGTGTAAACGACGGACGAAATAAGGAGTCATAAATCAATTGCGAGCTCCTTTAACGTTTACCGTCCTGCTAAAGTGCCAACATTATGATTTTTTAACGATTCTTCAGCTCAACAGACGATAGATATAAGGACCAAACACCCCAAAGGCAATGCATACAGCCATAATCGACACGATTAGAACTGCACCTGCTCCTAAATCTTTGGCTTGACCAATCAAAGGATCTTCTTCTTTCGTAATTCGGTCGGCTAATCGCTCCAATGCAGCATTAATCAACTCAGCCGAAATCACTATGCCCATAGCAATTGTTACCAAGCACCATTCGATGGGAGAAATAGAAAACCAGCAACCAAAACCAATAACAAGAATTGCTGCCAGTACGTGAAAACGCAGATGTGCTTCTGTTTTCAAGCCATGCACAATACCTTGAATGGCAAATCGAAATGCTAAAAGCCTGGTTTTCATTGTATCCAGTTGAGGTAATTGCTAGGAGAAATAACGCTAAACTCAGATTCTGGATAGGCATCTTTCCAAGCCGAAGGAATTTTCACTTTACCTGAATCTTTCCATTTGCATTCATACGCATACAGCTTTCCATTGCGATCTTCCACCCAATCAATTTCCTGTTGCTGATAGGTGCGCCAGAAATAATTCAACGAATGTAAATTGGTGTATGACTGAAACTTCAACCGTTCCATCATCAGGTAATTTTCCCAAAGTTCACCTACGTCATTTCGCAAGGGTAGCGCATTGAAATTATTTATCAGCGCATTTCGAATTCCGTTATCTGTAAAGTAATAACGTGCATGTCGGGTGACTTCTTTCCGCAAATTCCTGCTAAATCCTTGAAGCTTTTGAATGACGAACACTTTCTGTAGCAAATCGAGGTAACGATCAACCGTGTTTTTACTTATTCCCAAATTCCGGCTCAATTCATCCAAAGAAACTTCTTTACCCGGTTGAAACGCAATCAAGCGTAACAAATCACTCACTTTCGAAGCGTTTCGTATGCCTTCAAACTCGAGAATGTCTTTCAGTAAATACGACGAAACCATGTCGCGCAGGTAATCTGCTTTTTCTTCCAAGGAGTTTAAATGCACGAGCTCTGGATAGTTTCCATACACGAGTCGTTCGGGCAAACGGGCTTGTGTTTCCAGCACATTTTCGTATTTCGAATATTCCATTTGAGCAAATGGAAACAAATACACATCCTTCTTCCTGCCAGTAAGTGGTTCTCCGGTACTATTTCTTAAGTCAAACACAGATGAACCAGTTGCTATAATATGCAAACCTTCAATTTCATCTACCATCAATTTCAGGCACCAACCAATCTCAGGTATGCGATGCGCTTCATCAATCACAAGCAGTTTGTTGTTGCCCACTAAACGGGTGTAATTTTCAACTGTTCGGTTTTGAAATGTGGATTGAACTAACGAGTCATCTCCATTCAAAAAGAGGTATGGGAGACCTAATTCAGGAAGGATATTCTTTAAAAACCAAGTTTTACCGGTTCTTCTTGCACCCAATAGCAGCAATACTTTATTGGGCTTCAATGCCTTACGAAAGCTTTCTTCGATAGCCCGATGTATTTTCATACACCAAAGCTACACATTTTTGATTTCCTATTGACGATATTTAATCAAATTCAGTCATCATACTGACGATATTTAATCAAATTCAGTCAATAGCCTTTTCGTTTTGATTCAAAGAATCGTTGCTTTTCTTATAAATCGGCACGGTAGAAATGCAACCGATCCTATAGACAGATGCTGTTTTATTTTCGGTTAAACTTGGAAATGATTGGCTATAAACCGTATTAAATAAAAATGTTTCGAAACACTGTCTATTCGGAAAACTCTTTTAAATATAGAATTTAAACTTTTGATTTTATCAACCTATAGTATCTCAATAGGTCCAGTTTGCAAGTCAGATTTTAACACGTCTTTTATCTTTTGAACTAGTCTTTTCAATGTTTCATAACTATTGTCAGAAGCATTTAATACAAGAACCGTTATTGTATATTTTTTAAAATTCTGCTGATACTGTAAGTTTTTATCAAAGGTTAATAAAGCGTCAAAATTGTTATCTATTAACAATGTCAGTAATTTTCCATTAGAAATTCCTGTCCAGCCTTTATCTGCTACAGTGAAAATTTCATGTTCAATAAAGTCTTGTTTTAATCTTTTGGGGAGATTTTCATCAAGCAGCAGTCTCATAGATTTGCTGGATGTTTTTTGAAGTCAATATTTTACTTGCTATTTCGATTACAGCAATGGCTTGCTCCTTTTTTACAGTAGGAAAATCATCAAGAAATTCATCAAGTGCTATTCCTTTCTCTATATGATCGAATAGGGTTTGAATAGGAACTCGTGTTCCCATAAAAACAGGATTACCGGATAGTATTTCCTTGTCTATAGTTATATAGTCTTTAATTCTATACATGATTCAAATATACGAAAATCTACCAAAAACCCGTCAAATGGGCATTCTGTGAATTATGAAGTAAAAACCAATATTTAAAGGCTACCTATTTCTTATAAATCGGCACCGTAGAACAGGCTTCACCATACATGATACTTTTCGTAATCGGACGAAGCTTATTCGTTAGCATGACAAATGCCGCACGCGGAACGGGAAGGTTACCGCAACCTTTGATAATCACACGTTGGTTTTCGTATTCCGAAACATCCAAACTATCAATAATCTCTTTGTATAATTCGCTCTCCAACGTTTCTAAATCGCCAAATACAATACGTTTAGCAAATGGCTCTAGCTGAGCAGCAATAAGCATATATGCCCAAACGGGAATGATCGCATCAGCCGAACAAAAAACGGCTACATAAACACCTTTGAATGTTTCCCAATTGTTCGACTTAAGCCATTCACGAAAGTCTTTCTCTTTGAGAATTTGTCCCATGAATAGCTGTTCGGTAATGTCAATCTGGCGTCGAGCACCTTTGATATAGTAGTCTTCCAGATCAATGTTAATCAGTCCGCTATTAGCTACTTTATTGACGATTACTTCTTCCATCGCGGTAAGAATTATAAAAATCCTAATTCCAATTTAGCTTCTTCGCTCATCATGCTTTGATCCCATGCTGGCTCGAACGTGATTTCCACTTTTGCTGAATTCACTCCTTCTACCGTTTTGATTTTCTCTTCTACATCGGGAGGCAAGGTTTCAGCAACCGGACAAGAAGGTGAAGTAAGCGTCATCACGATCTGAACATCTCGATTCTCGTTAATATTCACCTCGTAGATTAATCCCAACTCGTAAATATTCACGGGGATTTCTGGGTCATAACAGGTCCGGATCATATCGATCACATCCTTCTCAAGTTGTTCGAGTGTCTTTTCCATCGACTCAGTTCTTTATGTATTTAGCAGCTTCCATTTTCATACGACGAATCATGGCTTCCAGTCCATTCGAACGCTGCATCGATAAATTATCGCGAATGCCTGTTTTATCTATAAATGTTAGATCTGCGGTCAAGATATCTTCGGGCTTTTCATCACCCAAAACCCGCATGATAATACTCAACAATCCACGAGGAATTTGAGCTTCACTATCAGCTACATAATGCACATGTGTACCATCAAACTCGGAAGCGATGTACACTTTGTTCTGGCATCCATGAACAATATTTTCTTCAATTCGATACTGATCGTCCATTGCAGGCAAACCCTTGCCATGGTCTATCACATAGCCGAATTTCTCTTGCCAGTCACCAAACATGTCCAGCTCCTCAATTATTTCAGCTTCTTTCGCAACAATGCTCATTGCAACATCTTTTTAGCAAGGCCAATGGCATCAACCATTCGGTCAATTTCGGCCTGAGTATTATAAAATGAAAAGGATGCTCGAAGCGTTCCGGGGATTCCAAAAAAGTCCATTACGGGTTGAGCGCAATGATGACCGGTTCGTAATGCAATTCCTTTTTTATCGAGAATAAATCCTATGTCGTAGGGGTGCAAATCCTCCATTATAAAAGAAATGACTGCTACTTTCTCCTTCGCCTCCCCAATAATTCGAACGCCTTCAATTTCTTTCAAACGATTGGTTCCGTATTGCAACAAATCCTTTTCGTATGCTTGAACAGCCTCGTGATTGAGCGAATTCCAATACCGAATTCCTTCCGCCATTACAATTCCCCCACTAATATTGGGTGTGCCAGCTTCGAAACGCAAAGGTGCGTCGTTGTATGTAGTTTTTTCAAACGTTACAGTGCGAATCATGTCGCCACCACCTTTCCAGGGCGGTAATTGATCGAGTAATTGCTGCTTGCCGTATAAAATTCCCACGCCCGTTGGACCTAAAATTTTATGTGCCGAAAACACGTAAAAATCACAATCCAACTCCTGTACATCTACTTTAAAATGTGGAACTGCTTGCGCTCCATCAATCAAAGTCATAGCACCAAACTCACGAGCCATTGCCAGTATTTCACGAACGGGATTTATCGTTCCTAAAGCGTTCGACACCTGAATAATCGATACCATCCGAGTTCTCAGACCAATCAATTTGCGGGATTCTTCTAAAATTAGCTCACCATTGGTATCCATCGGAATCACTTTCAAAACGGCACCCGTTTGCTCACATACTAATTGCCAAGGGACAATATTGGCGTGGTGTTCCATGGCAGTTACCACAATTTCATCACCCGGTTTCAGGTAGTTTCTTCCCCAAGATTGAGCGATTAGATTGATGCCATCAGTAGTACCGCTTGTGAAGATAATTTCTTCGGTTTTGCGGGCATTCAGAAATGCTCGAATTT
>Ga0209097_10004472_pt1 | contig 10322 bp, 4 predicted proteins | sample AD_UKC052_MetaG_FD_184419 | JGI IMG/M metagenome (GOLD analysis project Ga0209097, IMG submission 184419) | Active sludge microbial communities of municipal wastewater-treating anaerobic digesters from USA - AD_UKC052_MetaG (SPAdes) (version 2) | ecosystem: Engineered > Bioreactor > Anaerobic >... | reverse complement strand
GGTATTTTGGACGTTTTGTTTTTTGATTAGCGCGATCGCGTTTTGTAGCATGACAGATGAAAAGGTGATGCTTTTCGTTAATGGTACGGTTTTAACTGTGGATGAAAACATGACCGTCGCGCAAGCTGTCGCCATCAAAGGCCCACGGATCATCGCGGTCGGCAGTAATGAAGAGATCATCCGGCACCTCACACCCGAGACCGAAATAGTAAATTTGCGAGGTAAGACGCTGATGCCCGGATTCATCGAGGTTCATTCACACCCTTTTTTAAAAATGGTCGTCGAGAACGCGACGATTGATATTCGACCGGCGGTCGGATATACCGACGGGGAAGAAGTCATGAACATCATCAAAGATACGATCGCGAAGGCGAAACCCGGGGAGTATCTCGTCTTTTTCGGTTGGGATCCGCTACTCCAGAAGGGAGCGAAAAACCCCACGCGAAAGGAGCTGGACGCGATCGCGCCGAATAACCCGCTCTTTATCTGGGGAAACAGTGTTCATGTCGGGTTTGCGAATACCCTGGCTTTCGAAGCAGCAGGAATCAACAAAGATACCCCGAATCCTACGGGGGCGATGGCGGGGACTTTCGAACATGATGCGGACGGGGAATTGCAAGGGCGCGTCGATCAAGGCGGCGCGGTGGGTATGGTTATCCTCCCGTACCTCATGAGCAGTTTGGGGACACCACAGCGGTTCGCGGAAGCCCTCTATCAAGGATGGTTGGTGAACGCGAAAGATGGCGTGACGACGATCAGCGACAATGTACTCGAAAAGGACATTTTAGCCATGTACCGTCTCACGGCTGTTCTCTACAAGACATTGCGTATCAGAGGATATGCCATTAACTTTACTAATTTCGATACATCCAAAGACGACGACCTCATCGCCTTAACCGGAGGCAAACTGTTTGTCGATGGCAGTCCGTGGACCGGCACTATCACAATGACCGAACCCTATCTGGTGAACGATACGACCCTCCACATCATGGACACCCCCGCCGGTTATTATCAGGAACCGTATGTGAGCGAAGCCGAATTGCAGCAATTTATCGATGACGTCCTGCGCGTAGGCCTTTCAGCCTGCATCCACGCCGAGGGGGACGGCGCGATCGATCGGGCGCTGGACGCGATAGAAGAGGGGTTAAAGCGATATCCGGTTGAGGATCATCGCATCCGGCTGGAACACGTGCCGATGATGCGCGACGACCAATTGGAACGCGCGCGCCGATTAGGTGTGCCGGTCAGCTTTCTGATGGCTCACGTCCGATACTGGGGCGATGTGATTCCCGAACTTGTCGGCGATGAACGCGGACAGCGCTGGTGTCCCGTGAATTCGGCGATTAAATACGGCGTCAGCTACTCTTTCCATTTCGATGGACCAACTTCTCCGAACAAACCGCTTGAAACCCTGCAGACCGTGACGACCCGAAAAACAGTGGGTGGTAGTGTTTTAGGACCGGAAGAACGAATTACGATCGACGAAGCCATTCGAGGTTATACGATCAATGCGGCTTATCAGCTGTTTATGGAGGATATCGTCGGCAGCATCGAGGTGGGGAAATTGGCAGATTTTATCATTCTTAGCGACAATCCCCGAGAAACCGATCCCGAAAAAATCTCCGAGATACAGGTGTTGGCAACCTATATCAACGGGGAAGTGTTTTGGGAAGACTGGCAATAAAGAAACCTCTATAGGTTGAGGAGTCCCGCGCCTTGCGGGCCGATACCGTATGAAAGAGGTTTAAATATTTCCGATCCAGGGTACCCAAGAGTGGCTTTATGAGATTAGTTTTAAGACCAGCCAACCGGGTTCTTCAAAGATAATCGTTATTATAAATCCGAGTATTTACGAGAGCCGTGAAAAAAATCAATAAAAAAGCGGAGGGTGTTATAATAAAAGAAATATCTCGTGAAGGTTTACGGGTCATAATGAACATTATCCCGATTACTTGAATAAAGTTTAAAGCATCTTACGCCACTTGTAATATAAATCGAACCTTGAACAAAAGCTGAGACGTAACGGGGGTTTTTAAGCGGAAAGAGACGGTCTGTGTTTGGCTATTTATTAACACCTGCTACTTACCATTAGCCCAAAAGAGCATACTTCGACTTTTTGTAAAAAGGAGACAATAAATGGCTCAATCGCTTGCGGATAAAACCATAAAAGGAATTGACCAGGCAACAGAGCTTTTCTTTCGGCTCGTTTTGCTGGTTGCCCCGGCCGGTTCGGGCAAGACAGCTGCGCTGCAGGATGTTCATGAACGCATGACGGTTCCTTTGATCAACGTCAATCTCGAACTTTCCCGGCGCATGCTCGATCTTACCGAGCGCCAGCGGGCCTTGCAGTTGCCCCGCCTCCTCGCGGCGATCGTGGGCGCATCCGGAGCCGATGTGGTTCTTCTGGACAACATCGAGGTTCTTTTCGATATCTCGCTCAAACAGGACCCATTGCGGCTCCTGCAGGGGCTCTCGCGGAACAAAACGGTGGTTGCGGCCTGGAGTGGCTCCATCGACGGAGAGCATATGGTCTATGCGACGTCGGACCATCCCGAATACAAAAGATATCCCTTACAAGATTTCCTGGTAGTGAACCCGGAGGTTGTTAGATGAAGACAAGGAATGAAAGCACAGGAGGGCAAACGCGATGAAGTACGGAGACCTGATCCAATTTGAGCCTATCGAGTCCGTGGTCCAGCTACGGGACGCCGACGAGGCCACCGCTGCCCGTCAGCTTGTCCAGACCTATGTCATCTCCTCGGAGATGGCCGAGAAGTTGGTCAGCCTGGTTGTTCCTCAACTTCAGTTCGACCAGCCCATGGACAACAAGGGGCTGCTGGTTGTGGGCAACTATGGCACCGGTAAATCGCACCTCATGTCCGTGATCTCTGCTCTGGCCGAAAATGGCGAGCTCGCAACGCATCTGAACGACAAGAGCGTGGCCAGCGCAGCGGGCAAGATCAGCGGACGTTTCAAGGTGGTCCGGACCGAGATCGGCGCAACCACCATGTCCCTGCGCGACATACTCGTGGCCGAACTCGAGGAGCACCTGGCCGCAATGGCCGTGTCTTATTCCTTTCCGCCCGCGGATAAGGTTTCCAACAACAAACGTTCCTTCGAAGAGATGATGACCGCCTTCCACCAGGAGTATCCTGACCACGGCCTGCTCCTGGTGGTGGACGAACTGCTCGACTACCTGCGCACCCGAAAGGATCAGGAACTCATCCTCGACCTCAACTTCCTGCGCGAGATCGGCGAGGTTTGCAAGGACTTGCGGTTCCGCTTCATCGCCGGTGTCCAGGAAGCTATTTTCGACAGCCCCCGTTTTTCCTTTGTGGCCGACAGCATCCGCCGGGTGAAGGACCGTTTCGAACAAATCCTCATCGCCCGCAAGGACGTTAAGTTTGTGGTGGCCGAGCGTCTGCTCAAGAAGACCGCCGACCAGCAGGTGAAAATCCGGGAGTACCTGACCCCCTTCGCCAAGTTCTATGGCCGTATGAACGAGCGTATGGACGAGTTCGTGCGGCTCTTCCCCGTACATCCGGACTACATCGATACCTTCGAGCGGGTCACCGCGGTGGAAAAGCGCGAGGTGCTCAAGACCCTATCCCTGGCCATGAAGAAGCTGCTTAGCCAGAACGTGCCCGACGATAGGCCCGGAATCATCGCCTATGACGGGTATTGGACGACTCTGCGCGAGAACCCGTCTTTCCGCGCCGTTCCCGACATCAAAGCAGTCATCGATTGCAGCATGGTACTGGAGTCGCGCATCCAGCAGGCCTTTACCCGCCCGGCCTACAAGCCCATGGCGACCCAGCTCATCCACGCGCTGTCGATCCATCGGCTCACGACGGGAGACATCTATGCCACCCTGGGCGCGACGGCGGAGGAACTGCGCGACGGGCTGTGTCTCTTTCAGCCGGGTATCGAGGAGCTGGGCGGCGATCCCGCCGATGACCTGCTCTCCCAGGTCGAAACCGTCTTACGGGAAATCCACAAGACGGTCAGTGGCCAGTTCATCTCGTCCAACCCGGACAACCGCCAGTATTACCTGGACCTCAAGAAGACCGACGACTTCGACGCGCTGATTGAGAAACGAGCCGAGAGCCTCGATTCCTCACAACTCGACCGCTACTACTACGAGGCGCTCCGGCGGGTCTTGGAATGCACAGACCAGACCTACGTCACGGGCTACAAGATCTGGCAGCACGAACTCGAATGGCTGGAACGCAAGGCCGCGCGCCAGGGATACCTCTTCTTCGGCGCGCCTAACGAACGCTCCACCGCCGTGCCGCCGCGGGACTTCTACCTCTATTTCATCCAGCCCTTTGACGCGCCGCATTTCAAGGACGAGAAAAAACCCGATGAAATTTTCTTCAGGCTTCGCCTAAGCGAAGATTTAAGTGCGAAGCGCGAAGTGCAGAATACACCAGACCCAATCACCCCACCCTCTGCGGACAAAGTGCTCGGTTTCAGGATGACCCTGAAATCCTTCGCCGCAGCTCTGGACCTTGCGTCCACTGCTTCGGGCAACGCCAAGTCCACCTATGAATCCAAAGCATCCAACTACCTTCGCGACCTCGTACAGTGGCTTCAAAAGAACATGACCACGGCTTTTGAGGTCACCTGCCAAGGGCGCGTCAAGACTCTGACGGAGTGGACCAAGGGCAAGTCCATCCGCGAGCTTTCTGGTACCGGCTCCTTTGATCGCATCAACTTCCGCGATTTGGTGAACACCACCGCGGGTATATGCCTCAGCGCCCATTTTGCCGAACAGGCGCCTGATTATCCTGTGTTTTCCCTTTTAATCACCGGCGCCAATCGCAAACAAGCCGCCCAAGATGCCCTTCGGGCTATTGCCAACATCAGCGCCCGCTCACTCAGTCCTCAGTCCTCATCACTCATCACCAAACAAGCCACCGCGGTGCTGGATGCCTTGGAGCTTCTCGATGGTGAGCGGCTCGATCCCTATTCCTCCAAGTACGCGAAACACATCCTCGGTGTCGCCGGGAAGAAAGGTCACGGGCAGGTAGTCAATCGCTCGGAGCTGATCCAGGATGTCCTCGGCGTGGAATACCTCTCGCCGCAATCCCTCCGCCTCGAACCCGAATGGGTTGTGGTGGTGCTGGCCGCGCTGGTCTACGCCGGCGAGGTGGTACTCGCCATCCCGGGAAAGAAGTTCGATACCACGGGTCTGGCTCAACTGGCCGGGACCGGCATCGACGAATTGGCGCAGTTCAAGCACATCGAACGGCCCAAGGACTGGAACCTTCCGGCGCTCAAGGCGCTTTTCGAACTGCTCGGACTTACTCCGGGCATGGCCCAACTGGTTACCCAAGGTAAGGACGAGCCGGTTCAGGAGCTGCAGAAGGCGGTCACCACCACCGTGGAGCGCTTGGTTCTGGCGCGGCAAAGCGTGGAGACCGGGTTGTTCTTCTGGGGCCGAAGCCTGCTGGCCGAGGATGAGATCAAGAAGCTGCGCGCCAAACTGAACGAGACCAAGACCTTCCTTGAATCCCTGCAAGCCTACACCACGACGGGCAAGCTCAAGAACTTCCGCTATGATGCCTCGGAAGTGACCGCCCATCGGGATGGGCTCAGTTCCCTTGCCGAGATCAAATCGCTTGAGGAACTGGTGGTCGACCTCGGGTCCGCGGCCTTGTACCTCTCCACCGCTGAGGCGGTCCTGCCCACCGGCCACGAGTGGATCGACAAGATGAAGGCAGCGCGGGACGAGGTCTTGGCGCAAATCGGCGACCCGGCCAAGCGGAGCGCTGCGGCATTCCGCCAGCAGACCCAGCGCAAGCTCGGCGACCTCAAGAAGGCCTACCTACTGGCCTACCTTTCCATGCACGCCAAAGCGCGTCTCGGCGTGAACGAGGACAAGCGCAAAGCCCAGCTCATGGGCGACGAGCGGCTCAAACATCTGCAGAAACTCTCCACCATCGATCTGATGCCGCGCCAGCACCTCTCGGATTTCCAGAACCGGCTCGCCGGATTGAAGAGCTGCTTTGCGCTCACCGAGCAGGAACTGGAGGCATCGCCGGTCTGCCCGCACTGCAACTTCAAGCCGGGTTCGGAACCGCCCACGGCTCCCGCGGCGACGATGCTGGAAGCCTTGGACAACGAGCTCGACAAGCTCGTCGAAAACTGGACCCAGACGCTGCTCGCCAACCTCGAAGACCCGACCGCTAAGGAGAACCTGAGCCTGCTCAAGCCCGAACCGCGTAAGCTGGTGGACGGCCTCATCATGAAGCGGACCCTGCCGGACGATCTGGGCCAAGACTTCATCCGCGCCTTACAGGAGGCGCTCTCCGGACTCACTAAGGTTTCGGTCAAGATTGCCGACCTGCGCGACGCCCTGCTTTCGGGCGGTTCACCGGCCACCCCGGCGGAGATTCGCAACCGCTTCGAGGAATACCTGGACGGTCTGACCAAGGGCAAGGAGCCCGGTAAAGTACGGATTGTTTTAGAATAGGAGAACGAATGAGCGGAAACTTGGGTGAACACCCATTTGAGAACCATTTTCCCAGCGCCGGGAAAATGGTCAAGGAGCGTTATCATGGATAAACAGGTCATACAGAAACTTAAGAACCAATTCGATGTTCTGAGCCACACTCTGCCGAATGAAGAAATCGAATTTTGGTTTGCCCGGGAATTGCAGGAACCACTCGGCTATGCCAGGTGGGAGAATTTTCTCACCGCAATTCACCGCGCCATAGAGTCTTGCGAAACGACGGGCTACAACCCGGATGACCATTTTCGTGGCGTCACGAAAATGGTTTCCTTGGGGAGCGGTGCGGAGCGTCCAATCGAAGATTTCATGCTCACCCGCTACGCCTGTTACCTGATCGCCCAGAATGGCGATCCGCGGAAAGAACCCATTGCTTTTGCCCAGAGCTATTTTGCCATACAGACCCGCAAGCAGGAATTGATCGAGGATCGGATACGCCTCCAGGCGCGGCTCGAAGCGCGAGACCGGCTGCGCGAATCGGAAAAGATCCTATCTCAAAATATCTACGAACGTGGCGTGGATGACGTCGGATTCGGGCGTATTCGCTCAAAAGGCGATGCCGCACTGTTTGGCGGCAACACCACCCAGGCGATGAAAGACCGTTTTGGAATCACGCGTAGTCGCCCTCTGGCGGATTTTCTTCCAACCCTGACTATTGCTGCGAAGAATCTCGCCACGGAGATGACCAATCACAATGTCCAACAAGATGACCTACGCGGCGAACCAGCCATCACCCAGGAACACGTACAAAACAATCTAAGCGTTCGAGAAATGCTAGGTCAACGCGGTATCAAACCGGAACTTCTCCCACCCGAAGAAGACATCCAGAAACTGGAGCGTCGGGTGAAATCGGACGAAAAAAAACTAGAAAAGCAGTCTGGAAAACTCCCGGATTCTTCGGGGCGCTCACATGGATAGGGAAAGGAGGCTTCAAATGCTACAAATCACGCTTGAGTCTCGATGTATGAAAGCTGATTTGCAGCGTAGGACGTTTGAGTAGTTCCGGATGAAACCTGATTCGTCGCGCGTGAAGCCTCATCCGTGGCAAATGAAGGTTATTTTGGGATGCAACGGGTGTTCCGAAACGCACATAAACATAATGGAATATGGAGATTACGCATCATAGCGCAGTTGCTCATCAAAGAAACCGAAATAATAGTACTTGACCAGGACACAACTGTCGTACTAACGGCCAACGCGGCGCTCTATTTGGCGTCGCCACGCGGATACGGAAGCCCTTCAGTCGCTTACCGACGACATGAAGGCTAACCTGCGCTGTGCCGAGAATACTGTCAACGACGACACTCGGTTCGAACCTATCGGTTGGGGCGGGCGCAAAGCTAAGGCATCGCTCGAAGCCCCGCGCGAACACAGCAACACTGTCACGGCGGTACCGTGAACGCCCGGTCATGCGGGGAAATGTAAGACTGCGGAGCAATCCCTATCCACATTTCCCTTCATGCCCGTATTTGGATCGCTGCAAAGGAGAATCTCGCATGCTTGAGAAATTCATCAGCATCAAGAATATCGGACGTTTCCACAATTGCTGTCCTCTCGGAGACGTGACTTTTCGGAAGCTGACCCTGCTTTTCGCCGAAAATGGTCGAGGTAAGACTACGCTTTGTGCGATTCTCCGTTCGCTTCAGACCGGTCAGCCAGAATTCATTTCGGAACGTAGGACATTAGGTGCGACGGGTCTGGCATCCGTCCAAATGCGGCTTGACGGGAATACTTACAGTTACGGAGCCGATGGTTGGTCCGCCATTCACTCGGATATCGCTATATTCGATTCGGTCTTCGTTCACGATAATGTTTATGCCGGGGATTATGTGGAGCACGAGCACAAGAAGAATCTCTATCGCTTAATTATTGGCGTTCAAGGCGTTCAACTCGCACGACAAATCGAAGAATTGAACGGTAGAATTCGTGACGCCAATATCGACATAAAAACCAAGTCAGACGCCATATCGAAAATGCTTCCAAACGGGACGACACTCGAAACATGCCTCGCTTGGCACCCTATCGAAGACATCGAGACCGTGATACAACAGAAGAAGACCGAAATAGCTAATCGCGAGCGTGCTTTGGGCAAAGCGGCGGAAATACAATCCAAAGGATTGCTTGCAACGATTAACCTGCCCGCTTTTCCGCCCGATTTTCTACCCATCCTGTCGAAGCAACTGGCCGATATAATTGCCGATGCTGAGACTCGTGTCCGTCAGCAAATCGACGCCCACAGCATGGGTAACCAAGGAGAGACATGGCTTTCTCAAGGGTTGGGTTTCGTGGCCAGCGACAAATGTCCTTTCTGTGGGCAGGGCATCAAGGACAGCAAACTGATTGCGGCCTACCGGTCGCATTTCAACGCAGCCTACACGCGATTAAAGCGAGAAGTCGCACAGCTCTCTCAACGAATATCCAATGCGATTGGAGAAGCCTCACTCAACACCTTGCAACAAACGCTCTCCGGCAACCTGACGCTCATTGAATTCTGGAAGCAATTCGCCGAAATAGCCGTGCCACCCTTTGACTTCGGGAATGTCCGGACGAAATACGTATCACTTCGCGAACTTGCCTCGGCGCTGGCTCAAAGTAAACAGTTGTCTCCGACGGAACCCGTCACGCCCGGCGAAGATTTCGAGATTACTCTTCAGGGCGTAACTTTGCTTCAAACCTCGGTGGAGGCTTACAACGCCGCAGTGAACACTGTAAATACGCTCATTAACGAACAGAAAACAGCAGTACAACGAGGTACCGATATCACCGTCATGAAAAGGGAACTGGCCGACATGGAAGCGATGAAAACGCGCTTCGAGCCTGAGATTGTTCAAGCGTGTAATGATTATCAGGACGCGGCAAACGCGAAGAAATCTCTTGAACGGCAGAAACAGAAAGCAAAAGAGCAACTTGACCTACATTGCCAGCAAATCCTTCAGACATACCAATTGTCCATCAACGCTTACCTCGACCAGTTCAACGCCGACTTCAGGATCACAAACTCACAGCACCAATACACCGGCGGAACGCCCAGTTCCCACTATCAGATCGAAATCAACAACAATACAGTGGACCTTGGCGATTCACGAACACAAACAGGAACACCGTGCTTCAAGACAACGTTGAGTTCGGGAGACCGAAGCGCTCTCGCCCTGGCTTTTTTTCTCGCGGCAATGGAGCAAGATACGGGAGTCGGGAACAAGATAGTCGTTCTCGATGACCCCTTCACCAGTCAGGATCGTTTTCGTCGTACATGCACACAGCAGTTGATTCGTCAACTTGCAGGCAAGGCTCAACAGGTTATCGTTCTTTCCCACGATCCGAATTTCCTGAGACTTCTTTGGGAAGGTTATTTATCGAACGGCATTAAAGTCCTGCAATTGTGCAGGACAGGAGACAACACGGTAATTGGGGAATGGGACATTGAAGCGGAAACACAATCCACTTACTTGAAGGACTATTCAGCGCTTCTGGATTTTTACCGGGAGCGAAAGGGCACTGCCTTGAATGTGGTACGATCGATCCGGCCTTTTATAGAAGGAATGCTCCGTTCTCATTTTCCGGGACGCTTTCAACAGAATGAATGGCTCGGAGACTTCATCGGTAAAATTCGAAAAGCTACCAGTGTGGACGGCTTGGCTCACGCACAAACAGACTTGGCTGAAATAGAAGCCATAAACGAGTATTCCAAGAAATATCACCACGAGCAGAACTCTAACGCTGATTTCGAGCCTCTCTCAGAAGACGAATTACACGGGTTTGTAAAACGAACACTTCGACTTGTGGGAGGCTGTTGAGGAATGAAAAGATT
>Ga0209097_10004470_pt1 | contig 10326 bp, 10 predicted proteins | sample AD_UKC052_MetaG_FD_184419 | JGI IMG/M metagenome (GOLD analysis project Ga0209097, IMG submission 184419) | Active sludge microbial communities of municipal wastewater-treating anaerobic digesters from USA - AD_UKC052_MetaG (SPAdes) (version 2) | ecosystem: Engineered > Bioreactor > Anaerobic >... | reverse complement strand
TTTTGTCCCGAATGAACTTGTGAAGTTCTATCCGCGGGGCGAAAAGGAATTGCGCGGGCCTTTTCACCAATTTTGTTCGGGCGATACCATTGAGTGGTTTGAGAAACGCGGCGTGGAACTCAAGATCGAGGAAGACGGGCGGATGTTCCCGGTGTCGGATTCGTCGCAGACCATCATCGACTGCTTTTTGTCGCTCGCTAAAAAATATAAAATCGAAATCTTGACAGGGCAAAGCGTCCAATCAATTTTCAAGACCGAAAAAACTTGGAAAGTCGAAACCAACCATGCCCAATTCAACTGTTCCAAACTCATCATGACTACCGGAAGCAACCCGAAAATATGGGAAATGCTTAAGAATTTAGGGCATTCGATTGTCGATCCGGTGCCGTCGTTGTTCACCTTTAATATCAAGGACAACCGGATTAAGGAACTTATGGGCGTTTCGGCACTGGCTTCGGTCAAGGTCAAAAATTCCAAACTCAAAGCAACAGGCCCATTATTGATAACGCACTGGGGCATGAGCGGTCCGGGGATTTTGCGATTGTCTGCCTGGGGTGCGCGCGAACTCGCCGAGCGCAATTACCAATTCGTGATTGAGGTCAACTGGCTCAACGATTGGAGTGTTGGGGAAACCGAAACGCACCTCAAGGAACTTAAGCTCGAACATTCAAAAAAGGTAGTGATCAAGAAATCCCCTTTTGACTTTCCTAACCGGCTTTGGGAAAAACTCGTTTTGGCCTCGGGCATTTCGGCCGAAACCAAATGGGCCGATTTGTCTAAAAAACATCTTATCGACTTGTCGAATCAATTGACCAATGCACAGTTTCAGGTCAATGGCAAAAGCACTTTCAAAGAAGAATTCGTAACTGCGGGCGGCATCGACCTTAAGGAAATCGACTTCAAGACGATGCAAAGCAAAATCCTACCCGATTTGTATTTTGCGGGAGAAATCGTAAACATAGATGCCATCACCGGCGGATTCAACTTCCAGAATGCCTGGACCAGCGGCTATATTTTAGCAAAGGCTATCCTCGGTTGAGCCACCAGATGCTTGCATTGAGTATGGCCGCAAAAGCCACCCAGGCAAGATAAGGCACCAACAAATGACTTGCTGTTTTATCGATTGTCTTGAATCGGTACCAGGTTTCGTATATCATGAACCAGAGTATGACAATTTCGATTAGGGCGAGCAATGGATTTTGAAGCCCAAAAAACAATATCGACCACAGCGCATTGAGTGCGAGTTGCATGAGAAAGAACAACAAGGCGTTTCTGACTTCGTGCTTGTCGTTCTCCATTTTATCCCAGACGAGCCCGGCGGCAATACCCATGAGTATATAGAGCATTGTCCAGACGGGCATGAATACCCATGACGGCGGATTGAAAACTGGTTTTTCTAGTGTCGGGAACCAAGTCTGTACACTACTTTGGGTGGCGATTCCTGAGAGGTAACCCACGGCGAGGCAGGTGGCCACGCATACGGCAATTTTAAGGTATTTGTTCATGGCAATTTTTTATGATGGCGCAAGGCATCGAACAATCGATGGATTCGGGTGGATGTTTAGGGAAATTATGGCCTTAAAAGTAACTATTTTACCCGCGGCATCAAATAACCAAATGCTAATAAAAACAAAAAGTATTTCGTGTAAATTTGTGCCATGATTACAGCAAATGATTTTATCGCGCCAACAACCTCGAAAACCATCGCCGATGGGCAATTCTGTTGGAGCGCACCGAGCAACATTGCGTTGGTTAAATATTGGGGCAAGCAAGAGCCACAACTTCCGGCAAATCCGTCAATCAGTTTGACGCTGAACCGCTGTAAAACCATCACCACACTTGGTTTTACTGCAAAGCAAGCCAACAGAAACTTCTCCTTCGATTTGCTTTTTGAAGGCCAGCCCAAACCAGATTTCAGACCCAAAATCCAAAAGTTCTTTGAGCGGATAGCCCAATACTGCCCGTACCTGAAACAATATCATTTTACAATCGATACACGCAATACGTTTCCGCACAGTTCGGGCATCGCATCGTCGGCGTCTGGCATGGCGGCTTTGGCGGTGAATATCATGAGCCTTGAGAAAGCGTTGTTTCCTGAAATGACCGAGGATTATTTTAACCGTAAGGCTTCGTTTTTAGCGCGTTTGGGTTCGGGTAGTGCATGCCGGAGCATCTCAGGACAAGTAGTGGTTTGGGGAAAACACGCCGAGATTGCAGACAGTTCTGATTTGTTTGGTGTGCCTTTTTCGGGAAAAATTCACGACAATTTCAAAAATTTCCAGGATACGATTCTACTGGTTGACAAGGGCGAGAAACAAGTGTCGAGTACCGTTGGCCACGAATTGATGAATGGCCATGCTTTTGCACAACAACGGTTTGCTCAGGCGCATGAAAACCTGTCGAGGGTCAAATTTATTCTTGAAACCGGCGATCTCGACGCCTTCATCCAGATTGTGGAAAGTGAAGCTCTTACGCTGCACGCGATGATGATGACCTCATTGCCTTATTTCATTTTGATGAAACCCAATACTTTAGAAATCATCAACCGGATCTGGAAATTTCGTTCGCAGGCCAATATTCCGGTTTGTTTTACGTTAGATGCCGGAGCAAATGTGCACATTTTATATCCCGAAAACGTTAGCGTTGTCGTTTTGGAATTTATTCAGCGTGAATTAGTTGGCTATTGTAAAAATGGTGAGTACATTTGTGATGGAATCGGTGTCGGTTCGCAAAAATTATAATTTTTCAAACCACTATGAAAGGACCTTTATTTTACTCAAAAATATTACTTTTCGGAGAATACGGAATCATCAAAGACTCCAAAGGTTTATCTATTCCTTATAACTTTTACAACGGTGCCTTGAAGTCTGATGGCAACGAGTCGGCCGAAGCCAAAAAATCCAATAAAAACCTCGAACGTTTCGTCTCGTATCTTGAAGACTTGCAAACCGAACAGCCGAACCTTGTAGCTTTTGACATGGAAGCCTTGAGACGCGATGTAGCGGGTGGAATGTACTTTGATTCGAGTATTCCGCAAGGTTACGGTGTGGGCAGCAGTGGCGCACTCGTGGCGGCGATTTACGACAAATACGCCCAAAACAAAATCACCGTTTTAGAGAACCTGACGCGCGAGAAGTTGTTGCAGCTCAAATCGATTTTCGGACAGATGGAATCATTTTTCCATGGTAAAAGCTCGGGTCTCGACCCGCTCAACAGTTATTTGAGCATCCCGATCCTAATCAACTCCAAAGACAATATCGAGGCCACCGGAATCCCAACCCAAAGCGCGCAAGGCAAAGGCGCGGTGTTCTTGCTCGATTCTGGAATTGTGGGTGAAACCGCTCCAATGGTAAACATTTTCATGGAAAACCTCAAAGACCAGGGTTTTAGAGCCATGCTTAAAAATCAATTCATCAAATACACCGATGCCTGCGTAGAAAATTTCCTTGGCGGCGACCTGAAATCGTTGTTTTCTAATACCAAGAAATTGTCGAAGGTGGTGTTAAACAACTTCAAGCCGATGATCCCCGAAGCCTTCCACGGCATCTGGCAAAAAGGCATCGATACCAACGACTACTACCTCAAACTCTGCGGATCTGGTGGTGGCGGTTACATCCTGGGCTTTACCGAAGACCTTGAAAAAGCAAAAGCATCCTTGAAAGACTACAAACTAGAAGTAGTGTATCAATTTTAAAACGGTACAAGGCACAGGCGGCAAGGTGCAGGGAAGCGTGCAAACCTTGAACCCTGAGCCCTCAACCCTTAAACCCTTTTTATGTTAAGCAGAAAAAACAAATTGCTCTTGCTCAAAATTGTCAGTTTGTTCTCTGTGGTACGCGGTTACAACATTCCCATTATCATTTTGGCGCAATACCTGTCGGCGATTTTTATCTTCGCGCCGCACAAGGGTGCGCTAAACATCCTGCTGGATTTTAACCTGTTCATCATTGTACTTGCCTCGGGTCTTACCATTGCCTCGGGCTACATCATCAACAGTTTTTACGACAGCAAGAAAGATTTAATCAATCGGCCCAACAAATCCAAACTCGACCGTTTGGTGAGCCAGAAGACGAAACTGCAAGTATATTTTGGGCTTAACTTTTTTGTGGCACTGATTGCGTGTTTTGTGTCGGTACGCGCCGTGGTTTTTTTCTCCACTTACATATTCCTGATTTGGCTCTACTCGCACAAGATCAAAAAGATCCTGGTTCATGGCAATCTGATGGCGGCGTTCCTGGCGGTATTGCCTTTCTTTGCGATTTTGCTCTATTATAAGAATTTTTACGAGGTGGTTTTCTTTCATGCAGCCTTCCTGTTTCTATTGTTGTTGGTGCGCGAGATGGTCAAGGACCTCGAGAACATCACCGGAGATCTGGCCAACGATTACCGCACCATTCCTATTGTCTACGGCGAAACTGCCGCCAAAAGAACCATCAGCATTTTACTGTTGCTCACGGTGATCCCAGTGTATTATCTGGTCAATGTGTTCGACGTAGGTTATATGGACATTTACTTTTACGTGGGTTTCATTATCATGATCTTCTTTGGCATCCAACTCTGGAAATCAAACTCCAAACCGCAATTCGTATGGCTGCACAACACCTTGAAATTACTCATAGTCGCCGGTGTTTTTTCAATCGTACTGATCAATCCCGAAGTGCTTTGGCATGGCAAAAAGTTATTGACTACTATATAATTTTTTAGAAGCCAATTCCCGCTGTCCGCTTTATCTTTTCCTTGCTAAAGAAGCAAGAAAAAGGATGCCGCTGCCATCGGGGCTAGGGCATCAATCTCAAATTCAACCGTAAACTTCCATCATAAAAACCTATCTTTGCCGCAGACTCGAGGCGAAAGCCGAACAGATTGAAAATAAAATTAAGATTATGAATAAAGAAGGCAACAACAAACGCGGTGGCGCTTCGGGAGCAAACCCAAGCAGACCCAATTCAAACAAGCCCACCCGAGGCAAAGCCGAACGGAGCGCAGCTAAACCGCCAATGCCGAAACGTTCGCAAAAGCCTAAAAAAGCGGCTCCGGCTGCCGAAAAAGCATCCGACAAACCGGTAAAAAAAGCCAATCAGGCACCAAAAAGGATTAAGGAAAAAGACGAGATCCGCCTCAATAAATACATCGCCAACTCGGGCGCCTGCTCGCGTCGTGATGCCGATATTTACATCCAGTCGGGCAACGTGAAAGTCAACAACATCGTGGTCACAGAAATGGGCTACCTGGTTAAACCCGGCGATGTCGTAAACTTTGACGGCGCCACCATCACCCCAGAAAAGAAAGAATATATCCTGCTCAATAAACCCAAGAATTTCACGACTTCACTAGATGAAGGACAGGAATTCCGCAATGTGCTCGAGCTCGTCAAAGGCTCAACGACCGCCAAAATTGCACCGATTGGCCGTATGGACAAGAACACCACTGGCTTGTTGCTGTTTACCAACGACACCGACATGATCAGGAAATTTGGCTTGCCCAACCAGAAATCGTCTAAGATATATCAGGTGTCGCTAGACAAAAACCTCAAATTCGAAGACCTTGAGAAAATTGCAGGCGGCGTAACGCTAGACGGGCACCGTTTGTATGTGGGCGAAATTACTTATATAGATGACCAGCCAAAAACAGAAATCGGGCTCAATTTGCGTACAGCGAACGTAAAAGTAGTACGCGCCATCTTTGAAAATTTTGATTACAACGTCCTTAAGATTGACCGCGTTTCGTTTGCCGGATTGACCAAGAAGAACTTACCGCGCGGCAATTGGCGCTACCTGACAGAACAGGAAATCATTAATTTGAAGAATATGTAACGCGCCTGAACCCCTGATAAAAAAAACGAATATCTATAAATTCCTGCTATCTTTAGCGGGAATTTCTTTTTTATGACACCCGAACAAAATTTATCGATTGCACACAAATGGTTCGACGCGTTCAACCAACACAACCTGGACCAATTGTTGTCTTTGTATGATGATGAGGCCGAGCATTTCAGCCCGAAACTCAAAATCAAAAAGCCCGAAACCAATGGATTGGTCAAAGGTAAAACTGCCTTATACGAATGGTGGTACGAGGCTTTTGAATTGCTGCCTACCCTGCACTATCGCGTGACTTCGCTCACGGCCAATAACGACCGTGTCTTTATGGAGTATGTACGGACTGTTGCCCAACAGGAAAACATGCTCGTGGCCGAAGTTTTGGAGATTAAGGATGGGAAGATTGTGTTCTCGCGCGCGTATCATGGGTGAGTTTCAAGGTTTGAAACTACTAACTCCATAAAAAAAGCCCTCCTGAAAAGAAGGGCTTTTTTGTGCGGGTAATAGGACTCGAACCTACACGCCTTGCGGCACCAGATCCTAAGTCTGGCATGTCTACCAATTTCACCATACCCGCGGGTAATGTGGGTGCAAATATAAAAAGAATAATCAATTGCCACGCCAATTCGCAAATTTTTTTTTGCCTGAAAATGAATTTTCACAATCTGGTCTTATCATCAACTCCAGAATGCACTTATCGGCATCATTGTCAATTGTCAATTGTCAATTATCAATTGTCAATTATCCATTTTTTTCTGCGCATTATTCGTATTTTTGGATTGGTTAAAACTAAAAACAAAATGGACAACATCAAATCGTACGTGCAACAGCACAAAGACCGATTCATCAATGAACTCATAGAACTTTTAAAAATCCCGTCGGTTAGTGCCGACCCAGCGTACTCTCAGGACGTAATAGATACTGCCGATGCCGTCAAAGCCAGCCTCGAAAAAGCCGGCTGTGATTTTGTAGAAATCTGCGATACGCCCGGTTACCCTATTGTATACGGCGAAAAAACGATCGATAAAAACCTGCCTACCGTACTGGTTTACGGCCATTACGACGTGCAACCGCCAGACCCGATGGATTTGTGGACCTCACCACCATTCGAACCCGTCATCAAAACCACCGAAATCCATCCCGAAGGCGCCATTTTTGCTCGCGGAAGTTGTGACGACAAAGGCCAAATGTACATGCACGTCAAGGCGTTAGAATACATGGTACAATCCAACTCCTTGCCTTGCAATGTCAAATTCATGATAGAGGGCGAAGAAGAAGTAGGCTCTAAAAGCCTCGGCTGGTTTGTAGAGCGCAACCAGGAAAAACTCAAATGCGACGTCATCCTGATCTCCGATACCGGAATGATCTCTAACCAACAACCCTCAATCACCACCGGTTTACGCGGATTGAGTTACGTTGAAGTCGAAGTAACCGGTCCAAACCGAGATTTACATTCGGGATTATACGGCGGCGCGGTGGCCAACCCAATCAACGTCCTGGCCAAAATGATCGCTTCATTGCACGACGAAAACAACCACATCACGATTCCCGGTTTTTACGACAAAGTACAGGAACTTTCACCAGAAGAGCGCGCCGAAATGGCCAAAGCACCTTTTGATCTTGACAAATACAAAAAAGCGCTCGACCTCAACGACATCTACGGCGAGAAAGGTTATGTGACCAACGAACGCAACTCCATCCGCCCAACACTCGATGTCAACGGTATTTGCGGCGGCTACACCGGCGAAGGTGCCAAAACCGTCATTGCAAGTAAGGCATTCGCAAAAATTTCGATGCGCCTTGTACCAAACCAGGACTGGGAAGAAATCACCGAATTGTTCACCAAGCACTTTGAAAGCATCGCGCCAAGCGGTGTCACCGTTAAAGTAAAACCGCACCACGGCGGGCAAGGTTATGTTACGCCAATCGACAGCATTGGCTATAAGGCGGCCAATAAAGCGTATACCGAAACCTTTGGTGTTCCTGCGATTCCGGTACGTTCGGGCGGATCGATACCGATTGTGGCGTTATTCGAGAAAGAACTCAAAAGCAAAACCATTCTCATGGGATTTGGGCTCGACAGCGACGCGATCCACTCGCCCAATGAGCATTTCGGGATTTTCAATTACCTCAAGGGTATTGAAACGATTCCGCTGTTTTACAAATATTTTGTTGAATTGAGTAAATAAATGAATCCGCTGTAATGGCGGATTTTTTTTTGGGCGCCACGGGCGGGCTGTACGCTTTATCTTTTACGGCCTCGCTGCGCTCGGCCGTAAAAGGATACCGCTGCCATCCCTGGCGCGATTTGGTTTCACAGGGAGATTCCGGTTTGGAATCATGTTCTCCTTCTTTTGCCTTGCCGCAAATGCAATTCACCGAACACCGCTTACAAATATTAGCTCGGTGACGTAAAAGAAGCAAAACGGCAGTCGGCACATAAGATTTGCTAAAAATCAAACGCATTAGCTAAAGCAAATAATGGCCACATCTGGCTCCTTCGCTAAAACAGTTCACAGAACTGTTTTCTAACGCTCGGCCCTGCTCAGACAGAATTTGTTTCTTAACGCTAATGCGTTTGATTTTAACTTCGTTCAGTCGGCGTACGACCTCGGGTCAAGACAAAAGAAAGCCTGCGGCAGCATAGCCCCGATGGCAGTGAAAATCCTTTTGTTTTTTCTTTAAAAACAAAAAGATTGCAACGGAAAGCCGGGGCCCGAGCGTCAGCGAACTGGCGAAGCAAACAGCTCCAAAAAAACTACTCTACTTTCAAAATCACCGGCAAAGTAAACTGCGTCTTCACCGGAACGCCACGCTTAATCGCGGGATTGATTTTCGGGAAATCGACCAAGCGGGTTTTGAGAATGCTGTCTATTTTTGAAGTGTTGTAAGAAAGCGAATCCTTAATTTGGGGCTCGAATTGCATCGTAGAATCGGGCAGAACCGTTACCTTTACATTGATCGTGTCGAGCTGCGGGTAAAGCACCGCGAGTGTGTCGGCATTGAGTTTTTCCTGGATGAGCCGGGTGAGGAATTCAAAAAAGCACTGTTGCTTTTGCGATTTGTCGGTGATAGAATCACAGTCGGCTACCGACGGATATTCATCGACCTTGCTCCAGTTAATGGATTTGAGTTGCTCCTGAAGCAGTTCATCTTTTGACGGCACCTGTTTTTCAAAATACTGGCAAGAGCCAAAGAGTAACGGGCTAAAGAATAGTATCAGGATTTTTTTTCTCATCTGTGGGAAACCGGATTTTGCGGTCTTAAAAGTACAATTTTAATTTTCAAATATAAAAATATTTATGGATGCGTTGCTGCTGGTTTTGGGTTTACTCTGTATGTTGGGCGGGATTTTGGGCAGTTTCCTGCCGGTATTGCCCGGACCGGGTTTGAGTTGGCTGGGTTTGCTGCTGCTTTACTTGACCGAAACTGTAAAAATGAACTACTGGGTTCTAGGGATTTCGTTGCTGATTACCATTATAATTAGCCTACTCGACTATGTCATTCCTGCGCAGGGAACCAAACGCTTTGGCGGCTCGTCTTACGGGGTTTGGGGAACTAATATTGGGCTCGTGGTTGGGATTTTCGCGCCAATTCCTTTGGGTTTTATCATCGGTCCGTTTGTCGGTGCTTTGGTTGGGGAATTGATTTACAATTCAAAAGACCACAACCGCGCTTTCAAAGCAGCCACCGGTTCTTTCATCGGATTTTTGGCATCGAGTTTTATGAAGTTTGTGGTTTGTGTGGCGTTTTTGGGATTGTTCGTGTGGGTTGTATGGAATAACCGTACCTTACTTTAATTAATGTTAGGAGTCACATTAGTTTTCCTTGATGCCGGTCTTTTTTAATGTGACACTAAGACTGTCGGCTTTCTTTACATTTGTTTCGACTCCGATTCCAAACCTATAGATGCTTTCCAGAAAATATTCGACGCGCTGTCGTAATGTGCTGACCCCATTTTTAAAAAATATAGCAAATAATTTTTTTGATCACTATTTAGACCTTTTAGATTGTTTAAATAGTCTGCCCTACTTTTTTTTGTTCCGTCATACGAAAAGTCTTTTCCAGAGTAGTATTCCAGAAGATTTAAAAATACATTCGAACAAAATCGATATTGCTTGTGTTTTTCAATAATGATGATACCATACGGCAAAAGCTCTTCCTTTCGCAACTTATTGTACACATAGTAAAGTTCCAATTCAGCGTAAGCGGCCCAATCTCCCTTATATTTGACATTGAATTTAGCTGTCTTGACCCTATCCTCGTCAAAATAAAGCTATCTTTTAAATTCCCGATTATCCACTTGATTTTTACTGCCCTCTTTGGTCATACAACCCACCAGAGCCAACAAACCAAGTAGTACAAATGCGATCGTTGAATTCTTCATACTTACAATTGAAATAGAAACAGATAAATATAGCGAAAAGAAAATCCAACAAAATGAGAAGTGCTAAAAGCAAAAAAGCCATCCACAAAAGTGGAAAGCTTTTCATTGGTCTAACTACTAAAC
>Ga0209097_10004468_pt1 | contig 10329 bp, 10 predicted proteins | sample AD_UKC052_MetaG_FD_184419 | JGI IMG/M metagenome (GOLD analysis project Ga0209097, IMG submission 184419) | Active sludge microbial communities of municipal wastewater-treating anaerobic digesters from USA - AD_UKC052_MetaG (SPAdes) (version 2) | ecosystem: Engineered > Bioreactor > Anaerobic >... | reverse complement strand
TCTGATTAAGGTCTATACCGTTCGCCATAGACCATTTGCGCAATAGCGCCGCAGCGAGAAGCTACCTAGACTTTCATAAATCGTCGCGCGTTCGTCGCGGCGGGCGTGACCGCGAGAGCTGTTGCGTCTGTATGCCTGTCCAACTAAATCAAGGCGACTCCTATGAAACTCAAACTCGCAATTCCTTTTCTATTCGCTACTGGTCTATGCGCCCAAGTGAGCGCAGCATCAAGTGTTCAAGTAAAAGTTGAAAACAAATGCGGCAGCCCGACGACGTACACGATTCAGAAGAAAGGGAGCAGTTTAAACACGAGCCTTTCGCCACGTGCGAGTACGACGCACTCGCTTGACGTCGGCGACAAAATTGCGGTGGGAAAAAACGTCATCCATACGGTGTCGTCGTCATCGGGACAATCGGTGACGGTTTGCAACAAGTAGTTTTCGCGCCATGTTTCACATGAACGCGCTGGCGTTGGGAATGTTTGTGCTCGCCGGGATCGTGGGTGTGTCAGCGAGTCACATATTTTTCGCGGGCAACGCCAACGTCGGCGGCGGCATTTCTGGTGCTGTCATGCTGATGACCGATGCTTGGTATCGGCATCGGCAGAAGCCTGTCGCGCCGCCTCACAACGTCGGAACGTTCGCACTCAGCGGTAAATGGTGGTCTGCGCATTGCGGCGGCTTCATTGCAATCATGCCGAGCTGGCTAATGGGCATCACGCTAATGCTCATGGCACTCACACGGCCCTATTGGCATCTTGCTCGTGGACTTTAGCGCTCATTTAAACGCAAGCGCGGTCTGGCTCAATGAGTATGCGCTCGCTGTAACAACGCTCATGGCGTTGACCGCATTGATCGTAGAAATTACAAGCCGTTTGGTGCGGGCGCGCAGATCTAGCACCGTCAATTCGGAGTGGACCCGAACATGGCTTACGAACGTCGGGATGCTTGTGTGTGCGATGGGAGTTTCATGGATGCTCGCACCGTGGCTATCACCGGCATTTAGTGCTGTGCTCAGCGGTGACGCAGGATTGCTAGCTTGGCTGGGTGTGGCAAGCATTTCGTACGTTGGCTATGTGTTGCTCGGCGTGCTGCTCTTGGATCTTCTGAGCTACGTCTTGCATCGCGTGTTTCACCAAGTGCCGCTGCTGTGGCGCTTGCATCAAGTTCACCACAGTGACTCCGCGGTGAATGCGAGCACGCATTTTCGACAACACCCGGTGCAGCACGTAGTGTTTCCGCTTATGCAGCTTCCGCTGCTGTGGATGCTGGGAATTTCGGGCGTGAGTTGGGTGCTCTACGCAGCGTTAAGCACAGGCGCTCAGCTCTGGCAGCACATGGAAGCGGGTGAATCGGCACAAGTCAATCGCTGGCTCGGTTTTGTGCTCGTTACGCCGGCAGCCCACCGCACGCATCACGACCAGCGCCGCGAGTTTCATGATCGCAATTACGGCACGCTGTTCTCGTTTTGGGACCGAGTGCTTGGCACTTATGTGGCGGCGCCCGCTAAATCTCAATTGGGATTGCGCCATTTATCCAGTGCGACGCGAACTACGAATCTAGTTTCGTTCGTGGACTGCCTGCGGATGCCATTTCAGTCCACGACATCGCCTTCCGACAGCAGCGCGCCCGTCCCATTTCACACTCATCTCCAAGGAAAAAAATGAACCGACTTCTACGACAACTCGCAGGCCTCGCAGGACTCATGGTGCTAGGGCTTACGCAATTCGGTACGGCCGCGCACGCAGGTATTTCATCAGCAGTCATTCGTATCAACCTGTCGGTCGTTACAACTCCAGCGCCAATCCTCGCCCCTACGCTGAGCGGAAACTTCACCTACGGCGTTAACTGCACCGTAGTTGGCGGCCCAGCATTCATCTGGTCACCGGCGTCTGTCACCATGTCCGTAAACGCTGCAACGCCCTTGACATCTACCGGAACAATGACATCAGGAAATTCAACCACGTCGCCCGGCGTCTGCACGGTATCGCAGCTCACGCGGCCATCACCGCCGCTTGGTTACGTGTGGAATGGCACACCACCAGACGTCGTTCTGTCCAACGTCGTGCGCAGTGATGTTCTACCGCCATACGATGCGCCGTTCAACAATGTATTGAGCCCCGCGGCCTTCGCGGTAACCGCTACGGCGAACACCGGTGGCACTGTGAGCTGCGCATCGCCCGTCACTTACGGCAACACCTCCAACTGCACCGCGGTCGCGAGCCCCGGATACACGTTTGTCGGCTTCATCACGAGTGGCTGCGGCGCTCCAACCACAAACAGTTCGTTTACGACCGCTGCGATTACCGCCAACTGCAACGTGACCGCGCAGTTTGCGGCGATTGCGGCTCCCGTTGCTCAAAACATCCCAACGCTTGATGGATGGAGTCTTGTTCTGCTTTTCGTTCTGACGCTCGGCGCAGGGATTGCCTTTAGCGCGCGTCGGTCCAGTTAATCGCCGTCACACAACGGCAGAGTGAGCCGCACCAGGGTTCCTCTGCCCACGCGTGATTTCACTTCGATCGGGTGATTTAGAAGCGCAGCAAGCCGCTTCGTAACCGCCAGCCCCAGTCCTAGCCCCTTGCGTCGATCACGAGCTCGATTGCCTACTTGATAGAACTCCTCGAAAAGATGCGGAAGATGCTCCGCCCCGATACCGACCCCGGTATCCCACACCTCCAAGCACAATGAATTGGCTCGTCTACGAGCAGCTACCAGAACGCCGCCATGCTCCGTATGGGAAAAGGCATTGGCGACAAGACTGCGCATGATGCGCAACAAGCATTCGAAATCACTTTGCACCCATTCGTCACCCGCGACCAAGCGCAATTGCAACTTCCGGCGCTCAGCAAGCTCGCGAAACGCCGCATCGATGGCGACCAAACAATCGCCGATCGGAAATCGCTTAATCGACACAACCGCCGCGCCAGCGTCGAGCTCCGAAATGTCTAGCAATTCACCGAGCAAGCGTTGAAGTGCATCTGAGCTGTGCTGTATGCGCGTAGCCAACTCACGCTGGGCTGGGTCGGTCATCCGGGCGACCAACGTATCTGCGAGGAGATTTACGGCCAGGACAGGCTGCCGCAAATCATGGCTGGCTGCCGCAAGGAAAGCACTCTTAGCGGCGCTGGCGGCCTCCAAGGCTCGATTGAGCTCACCCAACCGCGCCTGCTCATGTTCCGCTGTACTGCGCAACTTTAGCGCTTGGTCGCGTTGTCGTTCGGTGCGCTGCAATTCAGTCTGAATTTCGAGCGTCAGGCGTCGGGCGCGGGCGCTCGTACCGACCCATATATCGTATTGCTCAAACGCGCGCTTCTCGTGACGCAGCGCTTTCCTGAAATCGCCCAGCGCCTCATTGGCGACAGTCGCCGCTCGGTGAAACCGCATTAAGTCGTGGGCAGATGTGTCACCCTGTGATTTGACTGCGTTGCACTCGTGCGTCGCGCACAGCTGGCTTGCAATCTGAAATAGACCACGCTCGTTCCATATTTCCAACTGCGCAATGGTTTGCTCAAACGAAAGTTTTGTCGGACTCGATGCTGTTGCCATGCTCCTTTGCAGAAATTGCTCTGCGCGATCAAGCTCGTGTGCATGCAGCATCGCGCTGGCGAATGTCGCGAAATAGTTCGCTGCTTGTCCACTGGGAAAATGCGCTTCGTACCTGACGATTCGCTCAGCGACGGCGCAGGCTTCGGCGTGACTTCCGCTGCAGTCGAGCGCTACGAGAAGGTTCATACCGCTGTTGAACCATCCTGTACTCATGCTGGATGCGCGGTCGATATCGAATACTTGGTCCGCGAGTTCAAATGCCTGACGACTGATTCGACGACCATCCTCGAAATTGCAAACCGCAATGTGCAACGCACCGAGATTGCAAAGCGTGGAGACCTCAAGACCCAGGTTTTCCGACCGCTGCGCCAACGACACCGCCATCGTCAAAACCCGCTGGCATTCGTCGTGCTCCGCTCGCGCTAGGCGCAAGACACCTTCGCCGTTGCAGGTTACGGCTCGTTCAGCAAGCGATCGAATCGACTCAGGAAGGTCCTGGTTAATTTTGTACAACGCGGCTGCACGCGAATAGTTGCCCACGACACGCTCCGCGAGCGCTTCAAGATCACGGCAATTGGCTACTCCTGCAGCATCGCCCAGGCGCTCGTAAAGTCTCGCCGCCGCTATGCGTTCCAAGCGAGCGCGCTCGTGTTGATTATTCTGCCAAGCACATGCCGCGAGATGGAAGTGGCCGTGCGCCTCGTACACAGAGCCTGATGAGGCCGCGCGAAGAATTTCGTCTGCGGCCGCTCGCAACTGGTCGCGGTCAACAAAGCGCGCTTGCCAGGCGGCTTGGTGCAGCGCGTGGAGGTGCAGCGCGTCGTTGTTCAAACGGCCTCCACGCCAGATATCGGGGACAACAGCCTTGTCAATGCATGGTGCAAATCATTCGCGCTCACTGGCTTAATGAGCCACGCTTCCCCGGTGGCCGCAAATTGTGAAAGGTCGGATGCGAGAGAGTCGCCCGTGACAATCAATGCTGGCAAACACCATCCGAGGTAGTCGCGAACTTCTGAAAGCGCAGCCAAGCCGGATTGCGTTTCTAGGCGAAAGTCCATCACCGCAAAGTCCGGGGGACGCGACAATTGCGCTATTCCGTTGATCGCATCTGCAGCCTGACTTGCAACGACGACGATGCAGCCTTTGGCCGACAGCGCAGCGGCCATACTGTCGCGGACATCAGGTTCGTCGTCAACGATCAGCGCCACCTTGCCTCGTAGGTCAAACGTCGGTGCTGGAGCTGTGTTGTCAACAATCGGGGCTAGTGGTTGAGCAAGTGGCAACCGCAGTCGAAAACGCGTTCCTTTGCCGACTCGCGACGTCACTTCAAGCGTGTGACCCAACAAATCGACTAACCGACGCACGATGGCAAGACCCAAGCCCATCCCTTTGCGGCGGTCAAGGGCAACGTTGGCGATTTGGTAGAACTCGTCGAACACCCGCACCTGATGCGCTGCGTCAATGCCTATGCCGGTATCCCAAACGTCAACGATCAGCTCGGTCCCACGTGGCCTGGCGGTCACTAGCACGCCGCCACGCTCGGTGTAGGCCAGCGCGTTGGCTACTAAATTTTGCAAAATTCGCTTGAGTAGCAACGGGTCGCTCGCGACCCAAGCCTCGCGTGCAGCTAAGCGCAGTTCAAGACCACGATCAAGAGCTGCGGGGCCAAACTCATTGTCAATGTGCAATAAGACGCTCGTTATCGGCAGCGCGGTAATCGATGCGCGCGTCGTACCTGCGTTTAGATTTGAAATGTCGAGCAGTTCCGACAACATAACGTTCATTGCGCGCATGCTCTGCTGGATGCGCATCACCATATCGCGCGATTCAGCCTCTGCCACGTGCTCGACCAGCGTGTCCGCAAATAGACCAATCGCATGGACTGGTTGGCGCAAGTCGTGGCTTGCGGCCGCCAAAAACCGACTCTTGTCAGCATTAGCTGCCGCCAAGGCGTGATTGATCGCGGTCAACCGCTCCTGCTCCTCTTCTGCTAGCCGTTGCTCAGCAAGCGCTTCGTCGCGTTGCCATTCCGCGTGTTGAATCTCGTATTCCATTTGAAGCGCGAGTCGTTTGGCACGCGCGCTTTGACCGACCAGCGCTTCGTACTTTGCGAAGGCCTCCTTCTTGAAGCGCAACGCTGCCTCGAAATCACCCTGCGCCTCGGCGGCGTGTGCTGCCGCGTTGTAGAGGCGCATCAAATCGGTCGGCAGTGAAACTTGATGAAAATCTGACGCTTCGTTGATCGCCTGGAGGCATAGCGCCGTCGCTTCCGCGAAGCGCGATTGCGCGTTACGTACTTCAGCGCACACCCAAAACCATTCCACCGTACGCAGCGTCACCCTCGCCTCGGCTGCTGCTGGAGCTGCCTCCGCTAGATCGAGAAATTCTGCTGCGCGCTCAAGCTCACCCGCGTGCAGAAAGACCGCTGCAAATTTAGTGAAGTAGGCCGGGCGTTTGGCGGGTAACAACCATTCAAGCCGGGCGAGCAACTGCTCGGCCACGGCGCGCGCTTCGGAATATCGTTCAAGAAAAAACAGCGACAGCATCCAGTTGGTACCGGAGGTGACCCAAGGTGCTGTCGCACTGGCTCCATCTGCCAGCGTGAACGCACCGCGACACATTCGCTCAGCGTCCTCAAAATTGTGAATGTCCGCATGAAACCCGCCAAAATTTCCAAGCGCGTTGGCCTCAAAGGCCGGAATCATGGTTTGCCTCGCCGCCGTAAGCGCGGCAGAAAAAGTACGCATTGCCTCGTCGAGATCACCCAGATCCCCGAAGCACAGCGCCCGAACGTTTAGCGCTACGTAACGCGCTTCGGCCAGCGGGTCGTCGTCAGGTGCGCGCTGTTGCGCCTCCGTGGCTTCCAGCGCCGCCTGGCTCTTTCCAGCGCGTAACAAAATAAGCGCTTTAACCGGACGCAAGCGATCTAGCCCGCGTCCGAAATGATGATGCTCGAAAATTTCTGTGGCGCGCGCGTGGTACTGCGCGGCTGCTAACTGATCGAACAATGCCAAACTGTGCCACGCATAATGAAGCGAGGCGAACCCCGCTTCAAGACTCGACGGGCCACCGCACGCCGCAAGCTCGTCGGCGGCGCGCTTCAACTCCGACGGGTCGCGAAAACGCGTGCGCCATGCTGCGCGGTCAAGCGCTTCGAGCTGCGATAACGCTACACTCGAATCCATTGCCGCGAGACGCTCGCCCCCCGCCCGCCCCGACTTAAATAGCCCATTCATGTCCGACAGCATATCGCTACTTATCGCTGATGATCACGAGCTTGTGCGGCTTGCGCTGCAACACTCCCTCAGCACACTGACGCACGAGGTGGAAATGTTCACGGCGGATGATGCCGACACCACGCGCACCTGCCTCGCGGAGCGCGCGGAAGCAGGAACTCCCGTGAACGTCGCGTTGGTTGACTGGCGCATGCCGGGTGTGAGCGGAGTCGGGTGGTTCGTAAGTTTGATTTCCGAGAATCCTTCGACGCGAATTGTCGTGATGTCGGGCGCGGAGGATGCCGCAAGGGTGCGCGAACTTCTCGCTGCAGGTGCGGCCGGCTTTATTCCGAAGACGGATTCGGCTGCCGTGATTCTGCAGGCAATGCGCCTAGTGTTAGCGGGAGGCACGTATGCACCGGCTCGTTTACTGTCGAACGACGTCGACAGTAGTGCGAATGGCGCTACGCCACCGACCACTCGTCCGTCGGACGTGTCGTTTAACAACCTCACTGGGCGCCAGCTAGAGGTGCTGAGGCTTTTGGCGCGAGGCATGCCCAACAAGTCAATCGCGCGTGAACTTGGCCTATCCGAAGGCACGGTGAAAGTGCATGTGCTGGCGATTTTCCGCACACTTAACGTCAACAACCGCACAGAGGCGGTGGTGGCCGCGTCGACGTTTCTGGCTGAACACGATTAGCGAACGAGGCGAACCCGCCTCATCACGCAGCTTGGCGGTGCGAGCCCTAAATGTGTATCTCCGCTTGACAAGCACACGAACAGCACTTAATATGACATCTGCATGCTCTAGATCAGTCTAGAAACACAGTGTGCCCCTTGGAGACCACCCCCTCGATACACCTCCGGTCTTATCAGGTCGCCAAGGACTCAAGCCCGCCTCGTGCGGGCTTCTTTTCGTCTATAGCGAATACAGCTTCTCGGTCCATCCCGCTGCTCAGTCTTGCGTTGAAGGCAATATTGCACAAAGTCGACTAATCAATAAATTCGGCTGTAACGTCCAAATTACTGCCGTTAGAGCGATAAAGCTGTATGTTGAAGTCGTTGCGGAGATCGCGCTCTGATGCCGAAGCGGTCAGACAAGGCCCGACGGAAACGACCGCGTCCAAGGCTGAAACTCCGGAATGTTCCTCACCAAAAATGCTGAATGCATGCAGGCGGCGCTCAGCGCGCAAAGTCCTCGACGAGAGAGTTCCCGGCGGAGGGCCACGCACAGCCCCTTTATTACCCCACCACTCCGTCTGCCTGCTTATCGGCGTGGTACGACGAGCGCACCATCGCGCCTACCGCCGCATGCTTAAAGCCCATCGCATAAGCCTCTCGCTCGAACATGGCGAAGGTGTCGGGGTGCACATAGCGCAGCACCGGCAAGTGGTCTTTGGACGGCTGCAAATACTGTCCGATGGTGAGCATGTCGATGTGGTGCGCACGCATGTCGCGCATCACTTGCAGAATTTCGTCGTCGGTTTCGCCAAGGCCAACCATCAGGCCGCTCTTGGTCGGAACATGCGGAATCTTGGCCTTGAAGTCGCGCAGCAGCGCAAGCGAATGCGCGTAGTCGGAGCCGGGACGCGCTTGCTTGTATAGGCGCGGCACCGTTTCGAGGTTGTGATTCATGATGTCTGGCGGCGCAGCTTCGAGAATCGCTAGCGCCTTATCCACGCGACCCCGGAAGTCCGGTACCAAAACTTCGATCTGTGTTCGCGGAGATTGCGCGCGAACTTCTTTAATGCACTCGACAAAATGGCCGGAGCCACCGTCGCGCAAGTCGTCGCGATCGACGCTGGTGATCACCACGTATTTGAGGCGCAGCGCAGCGATGGTTTTTGCGAGGTTTTTCGGCTCGTTTTCGTCGAGCGGATTGGGTCGACCGTGACCCACATCGCAGAACGGACAACGCCGCGTGCAAATGTCGCCCATGATCATGAACGTGGCCGTTCCCTTGCCGAAACACTCTCCAATGTTCGGGCAGCTCGCCTCTTCGCACACCGAATACAGGTTGTGCTCACGGAGAATTTTCTTGATTTCGGTGAAGCGCGTAGCGTGTTCGCCGGTCGGTGCCTTCACGCGAATCCAATCAGGCTTTCGCAACATCGGCGCGCTGATCACCTTGATCGGGATACGCGAGGTTTTGCCCTCGCCTTTGTGCTTAACGCCAGCTGCGTTATTCAGCGGTGCTCCAGCAGCGTTGTCTGGAATCGCGGCCACATTGGGGGTGTCTGTGTTCATTCCGCTATTTTCTCACCAGCTTTGATCGGAGCCGGTGCAATCAATGTTTTCTCAAGCATTGCAGCCAGCGCTGCGCCAGCCGCTTCGAGCGTAACGCGCTCAGGTGCGGCGACCAGCATCGCATTCAAATCCGTCACCTGCAAACCCTGATAACCGCACGGGTTAATGCAAGCAAACGGCGCCAAATCCATATCCACGTTAAACGCGACACCGTGGTAAGTGCTGCCGTTGCGCACTTTGAGCCCGAGCGAGGCTATCTTCGCTTCTTCTCGCTTTTGCGAACGAACATAAACCCCGGGTGCGTCGCGCTTGCCGTACGCTTCGATGCCGTGACTCGCCAGCAATTCAATCACCGCGTTTTCGATGCGCATGACGAGCTCGCGCACGCCGTAAGCCGCGCGCTTGAGATCAAACATCACGTAGACCAGCACCTGCCCCGGCCCGTGGTAGGTAATCTGGCCGCCTCGGTCCGTTTTCACAACGGGGATGTTGCCGGGGTTAAACAGCAAATGCTCTTGTTTGCCGGCGATGCCCTGCGTGAATACAGGCGCGTGCTCCACGACCCACAGCTCGTCTTCGGTGTTCTTGTTGCGCGCATCGGTAAACGCGCGCATCTCGGCCCACGTGGCATCGTAATCAACACGACCGAGTGACCGAATTTTCATGGGCGGTAACGATTGACTAGAGCGCCCACACGACGTGCGGATGATCGGTCAAGTCCTGATAAAGCGCATCAAGCTGCGACTTTGAGCGCGCAGTGAAACTCACCGACACTGCAAGATACTTGCCGCCCTTCGACTCACGCACGGTGAGCGTCGCGTGGTCAAAATCTTCGACGTGCCGACGCACAATCTCAATCACTGTAGCTTCGAGTTCTACCGTATTTTTGCCAGCGATCTTGAGCGGATACTCGGTGGGAAACTCGAACAATGTGTCTTTGTAGGAAGGCGCAGCGCCCGCAACTTTGGCGGTCGCGTTCGGGACGGAAACAGGGGTGGGAGCAGCCGCATCGCTAGGGCTAATTTTTTTTGGCTCTTGTGTCATGTTCCGCTCCAGTTATCTCGAATCTTCGCCAGTTTGGGGCAATGACTGCCCGAATCAACCGTACAGATCGGCTTGCACCAACGCGAACATTTTCTTGAATACTGGCCCCGGCTTGCCTTTGTGCGCAGCGTTACCAATCGGCTTGTCATCAAGCGTAGTGATGGCGAGCACGCCTTTGCTGGAAGACGATAACCACATCTCGTCGGCTGCCCACATTTCGGCTTCAGACACCGGGCGCACTTCGAGTTTCATGCCCGCAGCGGCTGCGTGGTCC
>Ga0209097_10004458_pt1 | contig 10338 bp, 11 predicted proteins | sample AD_UKC052_MetaG_FD_184419 | JGI IMG/M metagenome (GOLD analysis project Ga0209097, IMG submission 184419) | Active sludge microbial communities of municipal wastewater-treating anaerobic digesters from USA - AD_UKC052_MetaG (SPAdes) (version 2) | ecosystem: Engineered > Bioreactor > Anaerobic >... | reverse complement strand
GAAATTGTCGAACAGCAGGAAGGCGGGCCCATACGATCCAGCCGGCAGGAAAAGCTCTGCCTGCAGCGCTTCCGAATTGGCAAACTCGGGCGCCGTCGCCGGCAGAAGCCCCAGAGCCTTCCACGCTGCCACGGTCAGCTTGCGTCCATCGCCCAGCGAATAATCGAACACTTCGGGGATGCGCGCCTCAACCGCCCAGGGCTGCCCTTTCTTCCAACCTGAATTGGTCAGGTAGTTGGCCGCCGAAGCCAGCGCATCGCCGGCATTCGTCCAGAGGTCCTTGTGTCCGTCCTTGTCGAAGTCGCGTCCGTGCTGAAGCAGCGTCGATGGCATGAACTGCGTCTGGCCCACCGCACCTGCATACGATGCCTTGCGGAACTGGTCGCGCGTCGCCGATCCGTTCTCGATCAGCTGCATGATCGCCATCAGCTCGCCTTCGTTGAAATCCTTCCGCCGTCCCATCGCCGCCTGGCTCGCCAGCACGCGCGGCGCGTCATCCGTTCCGATGAAGCCGCCATAGCTCGACTCCATCCCCCAGATCGCCGCCACGATCTCGCGCGGCGGCGCATAGGATTCCTCGATCGCATCGAAGATCGTCGTATTGGCCGCCAGCTTCGATTGTCCGTTGGCGATCCGCGTCGCCGACACGGCGCTCTTCGCGTAATCCCAGATCGGCTTCACGAACTCCGCCTGGTTGTCGAACGACTGGGTCTGCACGGTCTGCTCGACCGGAACCAAGCCCTCCAGAACCGAACGGATCACGGCGTCGTTCCGCCCCTTGCCATCCGCCTTGGCGGCGAACTGCGTCCGCCAGGCGTCGAAGCCGGCATCGCCCGAACTGGCGAAGGAAAACGCGCCGCCAGTCGAACCGTCGGAAGAAGCCGGCGGGGCAGGCGATCCCGGCGGCGTCTGCGGATTGTGCCCGCCAGCCATTTTCGTGCTTTCGCACGCGGCAAGCGTCAGCCCCATCGCAATACCCGCGATAGCCCAGCGCATGGATCGGACTGACGTCATCAACAGTCTCCGGCGACCCCACCCGACCTTACCACGAACACTGCGGCAAGTTGGCAGGAATTTCATGAATGCCGACCGAACGTTAAGGCTAATTTACGTCTCCGGGCAGGCATCTCGCGGGCTGACGCCCCGTTGCGGTTGACAGGGCCTATGCCCTCCAGTAATTGCCCCGCTCCCGCAGTTCCAGATCGCCGTTGGCCCCATGAAAGTCCGTTCCTCGCTGAAATCGCTGAAGGGCCGTCACCGCGACTGCAAGGTCGTTCGTCGCAAGGGCCGTGTGTACGTCATCAACAAGACGGACCCGCGCTTCAAGGCGAAACAGGGCTAATAGCCCTCCGGTCTCGACCTCCCAGGCAATTGAACACGTGTGCTGCCCTCCCGGCGGTTGCGAACGCTTGCCCGCATGACCCCGCCCCAGCATAGTAGGGTCATGTACCGTATTTCGCTCGTTCTCGCGGCCGTCCTCGCGCTCAGCGCCTGCGACAAGTCCTTTGCCCCCGGCACTGCTGGCAAGGATGCGCCCGCCAACAAGGAACTCGCCGCCGCTGAAGAAAAGACCGGCGAGGGCAATCTCAGCCAGGAACTGCTCGATCAGCTGAAAGACACCGAAACCGACGAGGAAGCCGCCGCCCTCGAGGAAGAGGTGTGGGACGCCTGGCTCGTCTCCGGCAGCCCCACCGTCGACGTGCTGATGCAGCGCGGCCTCGAATACCAGCAGACCGAAAACCTCGAAGCCGCCCGCGACGCCTTCGACCGCGCCATCGCCATCCTTCCCGATTATGCCGAAGCCTGGAACCGCCGCGCCGTGCTGTTCTTCAACGACGGCAAGTATGACGAAGCGATCGCCGACCTCGAATCCGCACTCGTCCGCGAGCCGCGCCATTTCGGCGCCTGGATCGGCATCGCAATGATCTTCGAGTCGATCGAACGCCCCGAAGCCGCACTGAAAGCCTACGACAAGGCCCTCGCCATCCACCCGCACGCGCAGGCGGCGGTGCAGGGCAAGAAACGCCTCGACCGCGTCGTCAACGGCAGCCCGCTCTAGCCAACTCGCGATCCATGCACAGGGCATGCACAGGGAATCTCTTCCCTGCGTCGCTCGCGTCGTTGGATGTGTCCGCGCGTCCCGGTAAAAGGAGGCCGCTCAGCTTCCTGGAGATCTCACATGGACGACGGCGCAGCAGCAGCCGCCCTCACGCAGGCGGCCAAGGACAAGCTCAAGCAGACGGTCATGAAGATCGAAAAGCTCGAGGAAGAAAAGAAAGAGGTCGGCGGCCAGATCAAGGACGTCTATCAGGAAGCCAAGTCGATGGGCTACGACACGAAGGCCCTCCGCGCTGTCATCCGCATCCGCAAGCAGGACCGCCAGGAACGTGAGGAAGCCGAAGCCATCCTCGACACGTATCTGCTGGCGCTGGGCGAAATCTAGCAAGCCCGCCCCAATCCTCGTAAGCTGCGCGCATGCCCAAGCGCGAAGTCGACAAGCGCAAGACCACAAAGGCGCTCCGCAAGCTGCGCCGCGTGGCCGAGCGCGCGACGGAAGAGGGCGGCCCCGGTCTAACCACCTGGGAAAAGGATTTCGTCGACGGCGTGACTGAGCGCCTCGAGAAATACGGCTCCGCCTTCCGCGATCCCGGCAAGGGCCGCCTCGAGGAAGCGCTCTCCGCCCGGCAAGCCCAGATCACCCGCGTCATCGACAAGAAGTCCCGCAAGTCGAAGACCGCCGATCCCGCCTCCGATCCGAAAGACGACAAGAAGGACGCCAATACGCGGGACGAAAAAAGCCGTTCCACATTCAAACAGCGTCAGCCCATGCGCGCCCAGTCCGTGCGCAAGTCGGGCAAGGCCAAGGCCGCATGGCAGCCCCGCGTCCGCGACATCCATGACGATGTCCCATCCGCCGAGCTAACCGCGCCCGCGCCCCCACCCCCGCCAGCGCCCGTTCCGCGCAAGCTCGGTCCGCCCAGCCTGAAAATCATCCCCGGCGGCAAACGCTAGGCCTCGCTCGCGTTTCTGCCTTTGATTTTCCCGTGGCCGTGCGGCAAATCGATTTCATGACCCAAGGCCAACACTTCGTCCCCGTCGAACGCACTGCAGAGAACACCTACGCCATCAAGGTCACCGGCGATCTCTGCGTCGGCCCCGTCGGCCACGTCTTCCTGTTTGGCGGGGCAGGGCTCGCCGCCGCCGTCGGTGCGCTTGAACAGACATTCCAGCGCGGCCTCGTCTGGGCCACCTCGCAATACATCTCCTTCGCTCGCCTCGACGATGTCGTGCAGCTCGATGTCGCCGCCGCGCAAGCCGGCCGCTCCGTCACGCAGGCCACCGTCAACGGCCGCGTCGGCGCCAACACCATCTTCAGCGTCATGGCGGCCTTGGGCGAGCGCGACGGCTACCCTGACCAGCACTGGCGCGACATGCCCGCCATGCCGCCACCCGAAGCTTGCGTGGAGGAACCCCAGCGCCCGACTCAGGATCCCCGCGCCGGCCTGCGCCGCGGCCTCGATGTCCGCTCCAATCCGGGCGTCACCCATGAAGAGGTCATGCGAACCGGCCGCTCGCTGCTTTGGATGCGCCAGAAGCAAACCGGCCACACTCAACCGGGGCCGGTCGACGCCGCCATGCTAGCCATCTTCGCGGATTTCGTGCCCGGCGCTATCGGCGGCGCGCTCGGCCGCGCCGGCGGCGGCAACAGCCTCGACAACAACCTGCGTGTCCGGAAGATCGTCCCCACCGAATGGGTGCTCTGCGAGATGCAGGCTCAGGCCGCCGCACGGGGCTTCGGCCACGGCCATATGCGCCTCTATGCCGAGGATGGAACGCTGATGGCCACCGCCAGCCAGTCGATCATCCTCCGCACCCACTCCGAAATCATCGCGAAAACGCGATAACCAACCGCACTTTCCCATGAAACAGCCGTCTTGCGTGTTGTCATGGGGCGCGAGAACATGCCCGCAATAGTTGTTGCGGGGCCGGTGGTCATGTTGAAGAGGCTTGCGTTCGGTTGCGCGCTGCTGGGTCTGGCGCTCGCCGCGCCCGGCGCATTGGCGCAACAGGGCGGCGATCCGCTGCGTGGCCAGTTCGGCGCGATCGAAATGGCGCTGACGCCCAACGAAGCTGCTGACGATGTCGCCCGCATGGCCGATGCGCTGGCAAAGCTCCCGCCCCAACGCCCCGGCGTTGTCGACACCTACATCGTCTCCGCCTCGCTCTGGAACGATCCGGTATTCGAACGCGAAGCCAGCGAAGCCGCCGGCATCCTTGCCCGCCGCTATGATGCAACCGATCGCACCGTCATCCTGTCGGCCGGCACCGGCCCGGGTGTCGCGCGCGCCTATCCGTCATCTGCGCCGAACAATTTCAACGCCGCCCTCGGCCGCATCGGCCGGATCATTGATCCCAAGGAAGACCTCGTCATCGTCTTCGTCACGTCGCATGGCGGGCAAGACGGCGCAGTCGCCATCCAGGAAAAGGGTCGCATGGGCGGCGCCCTCCGCCCGATCCATCTGCGCAACTCGCTTCAGCAGGCCGGCATCAACACGAAGCTCGTCATCGTGTCCGCCTGCTTCTCCGGCCACTTCATCCTGCCATTCTCTGATTCCGACACCGTCGTCCTCACCGCCGCCGCCGCCGACAAGACATCGTTCGGGTGCGAGCCCAGCCGCGACTGGACGTTCTTCGGCGACGCGCTGTTCAATCACGCCCTGCGCAGCGGTGGCAGCCTCATGTCCGCCTACAGCGAAGCGCTGACGCTAATCACCAAATGGGAAGGCGACGTCCACGCCCAATGGCAGGCAAGCCCCGCCTCGCAACGCCAGCGCCAGCCCGAACCCGTCGCCTCAAACCCGCAAAGCAATGTCGGCGACAGCGCCTCCGCCACTATCTCGAAAGCCGAAGCCTACGGCGTCGCTATCGCCTGCGCCGGCCACATGTCCTTCGCGCTCGACCGCGCCAAGGCAGGCCGCCCGCTCAAGGGCCTGGCCGACACCGCCGCCATCACCAGCGCCCTCACCGCCGCACAGGGCAGGGCCAACACCGAAGGCGCCACGCGCGGCCGCTCGCAACAGGACACGGCCAAAGCCATCGCCGTAATCGCCACCTCCGCCCTGCAGGTCTTCCCCACCCAAACCACCGAAGTCACAGCCCACGCCGCAAAGTGCATGGCCCCGTAGCCGGACACCGCTGTCCAGCCCCACCCACCACCTGTCATCCCGGAAGCGCGCAGCGCTATCCGGGACCCATTGCGCCAGCACGACACCCTCTCAATGGATCCCGGCTCTCCTCTCCGCTACGGCCGGGATGACAATCACCGCTCTCTTTCCCCCTCCGCCAAAGGCGGGGGAGGTGGATCGCCGCGAAGCGGCGAGACGGAGGGGGCGAGTCACAAGCGTGATGCAAGAATGGGGGACGGCGCGCTATCGGATTCGTAGGATGGCCAAAATTGTTGGCGAACGAATTCAACCCGCTAGCCAGCAAACATGGGGGATAGCGCGAGCCGGATTCAACCTGGCCCTGAGCCGGGGTTATTATCCACCCCATGACACGGCACAAACACGCGCACACTGGGCTGGTAACCCGGTCGCCCCTCGATCGCTGGATCGATGCGACGCTGCGCGCGTTTGCGATGCTCGTGCACTACGTCGCTTCAACACTCCAGATGATCCGGCTCAACGTCACACGTGATTGGCACACGCCTGACGATGAAGCCGCTCTGCCCCGAGTGACGAGCGACACCCACCACAAGGAAACAATCGCTGTCCCGTACGACAGCCCGCTAGCCCTAATCCTGAGCAGCACGCAAAGCGTGCGCCTGTCGAAGGACGAGGGCGTATTCACCATCGTGAGCCACACCGCACCATCCCCCTCTGTCTCGCTGACGACGTCAACGATCCACCTCCCCCTGCTACGCAGATGGAGGCAAACAGCGCATCGCTGCAACGAAGGGGAATTGCCTCCATCAGTCCGCAGGACTGGGGTAGGTGGATTGCGCGCGCTTGCGCGCAAGACGGAGGGGGCTCTTTCCCTCCACACTTAGCGCGCAACCCGCGCTTCCATCCACCAACCCAACTCGCCCCTCAGCGAGAACGCGCCCTCATGGCCGCATACCGAAACTCCGCGGACCCGTCTTCAGCACGCGATACGCATGATGCACGAAGTTCACCACCAGCGGCCGCGTATCGCGCGGATCAATGATCTCCTCGGCAATGAAAGCCTCCGCCGTCCGGAACGGAGACCGCATCGCCTCGAATTTGCGATACAGCTCCTTCAGCTCCGCCTCCGGATCAGCCGATCCCTCAAGCTGCCGCTTGTAAGCCGCCTCGATTCCCCCAGCCATCGGCAGCGAACCCCAATCGCCGGACGGCCAGCAATACCGCCACCGCGTCCGCGTCGGATTGAACATAGCCGAACCGGCCAGCCCGTAAGCCTTGCGGATCACCACCGGCAGGATCGGCACCTGCGTCTGATAAACCGCCGCCATCGCCCGCACGCCCTTGCGCGTCACGCCCGATTTCTCGTGCTTCACGCCCACCGCGAAACCCGGGCAATCGACAAAGTGGATGATCGGCAGGTGGAACGTATCCGCCAGATCGAAATGCCTCACGACCTTGTCGCACGCATCCGCAGTCCATGCGCCATCAAGGAAGAACGGATCGCCCGCCAGGATCGCCACCGGATGCCCATCGATCCGGGCAAGTCCCGTCACGACCTGCCGTCCCCACAGCGCGCCGATCTCGAAGAACGATCCTTTGTCGCAAACAGCCTCGATGATCCTGCGCGGCATGTAAGGCGTCTTGCCGTCCTTCGGTACGATATCGATCAGGAAGTCTTCCTTCCGCTTCGGATCGTCATCGCTCGCGATAACCGGCGGCAGCTCTTCGACATTCGCGGGCAGGTAGGACAGGAAACGCCGCGCCTGCGCGAATGCCTCGTGTTCGGAGTTCACGACGTTATCGACAACGCCATTCCGCCCGTTGATCTCCCAACCGCCCAGTCCCTCCTTGTCGACGTTCTCCCCGATCGCCTTCGCAACCGGCGGACCCGCAACGAAAACCTGCGAGAGCCCTTTCACCATCACCGAGAAATGGCTCGCCGCCACACGCCCCGCGCCAAGTCCCGCGCACGGCCCCAGCGCAAGCGAAACCACCGGCGCCCGCGCCATGTTGGCGACCAGCCATTCCCACGCCGGCGTCGTCGGAATGTAGGTGCGCGGATTGGCTTCCATCGACTTCACCGAGCCGCCGCCGCCCGTGCCATCGACCATCCTCACGATCGGCATGCCGTACTCATTGGCCATCTGCTCGGCCATCAGCATCTTGCCCGCGATCGATGCGTCCGATGCCCCGCCGCGAACCGTGAAATCATCCCCCAGAATCACAGCCGGCCGCCCGTCCAGCGTGGCCCGCCCGAACACCATGGTCGCCGGCAGGAATTCCGCGATCGCTTCATCCGGCCCGTAGCTGGCCTTGCCCGCGATCTTGCCCACCTCATGGAAGCTTCCGGGGTCCGCCAGGAAGGCGATCCGTTCCCGGACTGTCAGCTTGCCTTGGCTTCGCTGTCGCGCGACGCGCTCCTCGCCGCCCATTTCCTCGGCGAGCCGCTCGCGCGCACGCAGTTCTTCGATGTGGCTTTTCCAGCTCATATGGCCTCCCGCTCGGGAACCCTAGCGGCAGGAAAGCGGCTTCGCGAGCGCTTTATAACCGCCGGCCCCACGGTTGCGCCGGGCCGCGCAACGCGCGACAAAGGGGCAACTTATCTCCCAAGGAGCCCATCATGGATCTCAACGACGTCACCGCAAAAGTGCAAGCCGCCCTCGCTGGCGGCACGGGCTTCGACAAGAAGGTCAAATTCGACTTCGGTTCGGTCGGCAAACTCCTGATCGACGGCGCAGCCGGCAAGGCCTCGAATGAAGACGGCGCGGCCGACGCAACCGTCACGGTCGGCTTCGACGACTTCCTGAAGCTCGCCCAGGGCGCGCTCGACCCGACGATGGCCTTCATGCAAGGCAAGCTGAAAGTCGCCGGCGACATGGGCGTCGCGATGAAGCTTCAGTCGCTGTTCTCCAAACTCAAGTAAGACGGATGGGCGACGGCGCCTCGCAACAAGAGGCCGGCCCGGCCAGGCCCGACCTTGTTCTCCTGCCGGACAATCCCCCGCCGCAAGGCGCAGAGGTAATCTGGTACGAGGGCAGGGGCGGGATGCGCCTGCGGATGCTCTATGCACCCGAGCCCAAGGACAATGGCGTCAAGACGCGCGGCCTCGCGATCGTCTGTCCGGGGCGCAGCGAATTCATCGAGAAGTATTTCGAAGTCGCACGCGATCTGCAGGAGCGCGGCTTCGCCGTAGTCATCTTCGACTGGCCCGGGCAGGGCCTTTCACAGCGTCAGCTGAAAAACCCGCTCGCCGGCCACATCAAGAATTTTGATTGGTATGTAGAAGCCCTGATGCGCGGCCTCGCCAGGATCGAACGGCGCGCGCCGAAGACCTGGGTTCTCCTCTCGCACTCGATGGGTGGCGCAATCGCGCTCGAAGCCCTTCGCGCACGCCGCCTTACTGTTGCGGCTGCTGCTTTCTCGGCCCCTATGTGGGGCATCCCGATCTGGTTCTTCCAGCGCTGGTACGGCCGCACAATGCGCGCAATCGGCGCCGGCGCCATGCAGGCCCGGCCGCCTCAGCCCGATGAGACGTTCGAGAACAACCAGCTTACTCACTGCGAGCCCCGCTGGCAGCTTTTCCGCCGCCTGATGGAAGCTGATCCGCGGCTGGCTCTCGGCGAGCCGACGATTGCATGGGTGGTGTCGTCGCTGAATGCTTTCCGCACGCTGTTCGCGCCCAACGCGCTCAATCACCTGCGCGATCTTCCCATACTGATCGCCATCGCGTCAGAAGAAACGATCGTGAAGAAGTCAGCGCAGCGAAAGCTGGCAAGGAATTTCCAGGCCGGGAAAGTCATCACCGTGCAGGGCGCCGGGCACGAGATCCTGATGGAAACCGACGAACGCCGCGACCAGTTCTGGAAAGCGTTCGAGGAGATGTGCCGCAAGGCGGACGTCTGACCGCGCGCTAGTGCAGCAGGGTCTGCGTGTCACCCACGGGGCGGTTGAGCAGGCGCGTCAATGACGAGGCCAGCGTCCGGTTCGATTGGGTCAAGCGGCGCTGGCGGAAGGTCTTGTTTTCCGCGCGTGTCAGCGCTCCGATCGATGCGGCTTCATCATCCGCGTTCTCTTCGCCCGCGAACACATAGGCGGCGACCCCGTCCTTCTCGGCAAACTGCTCCATCAGCTTCCGCGCGGTCTGTTCGGGTGTGGGTCCACGCATGGCGCGTCGTATCAGCCAGAAGGCTGCATAGAGGACGACGCCGAGCACGACGAGCCCGATCAGGGCCGTATTACCTGCGCCGACAATATTGGCGCCTGCCGAGCGCAGGAAATCGACGGTGGCGGTCATGACGGCTTCGTTCTGGAACAGGGCCAGCCCACCCGCGCCAAGCGCGACGCATCCGACGCGAAGCGGCCATTTCCAGCGACGCTCGACCTTGAGCTTGGTTTCGGCGCGGAACAGGTCCTGCCGCGCTTCCTTGAGCATCTCATCGTGCTGCCGAGCAAGGCTTAGCACCTCAACCACGTGCTGCGGCTCAAGCGTTACTGGCAAAGTTCCTGCGCGCGGTCTCATGGGCGTTCCCCGGCCTCCCGGTCACAAAGCATGGCTCACGCGTGCTCATGACGGTAAATCGAAGACAGAACTCCCCGGACCGGCAATGCGTTCCCGGGCCGCCGCAATAGTTTTTCCTAGTAGTTTTCCGGATCCAGCCCCAGCGCCTCGGCCAGCGAGCCGATGGCCTTGTTCTCCTGCGGCTCAAGCTTCCCGTCGGCGATCACCGCAGCCTGCGCGACACGCATCAACAGCGCCTTGTCGCCCGCGCCGGTGATCTCTGTACGGATCGCCAGAAGCGCCGTGCCAAAGCTTTGAGCGGCGTGAACCTCGCGCGACGCCTGCTCCCATGCGTCGGCGATTTCGGCGTGCCCGGAACGGTTCAACGCCGGTTCGCCATGCACGAACTTGGCAAACCGCTGGGCCTCGGCTGGGGCGAGATTACCGTCGGAGAACGAAACCATCGCAAAGGCGCGGGCGGAGTTGAGAAGAACAGGGGTCATGCGTGTCGCTCCTGAACTAGAGGGCTGAGCGCCGGAGGGAGACCAGCGCCTCATCTAGAATCTTGCGGTTCGCGGCGGCCACGATCTGCCCGCCCAGCTGGGCCGGGTTGCCGCGCCAGTCCGTGATGACGCCGCCGGCGCCCTCGATCACCGGAAACAGCGCGGCGACATC
>Ga0209097_10004457_pt1 | contig 10339 bp, 5 predicted proteins | sample AD_UKC052_MetaG_FD_184419 | JGI IMG/M metagenome (GOLD analysis project Ga0209097, IMG submission 184419) | Active sludge microbial communities of municipal wastewater-treating anaerobic digesters from USA - AD_UKC052_MetaG (SPAdes) (version 2) | ecosystem: Engineered > Bioreactor > Anaerobic >... | reverse complement strand
GCAGGTCTGGAAAGCTCTCTAGCCGCACCGCACCGCATCAACTTCCCATAAACACCTAAGCGCCAGTGTCGGGCCATGCTCGACACACGCCGCATTGAAGCCTTCCTCGACACCCTTCGCGCCGAACGCGGCGCGGCGGATAACACCATCGAAGCCTATCGCCGCGATCTTGAGGACGCGTCAGAATTCCTGACAGCCAACCGTTCATCCCTGATCGATGCAGGCGAGCGCGACCTCTCCGCCTTCGTGCGTGACCTGCATGAACGCGGCATGAGCGCCGCCACGGTCTCGCGCCGCCTGTCCGCCCTGCGCCGCTTCTTCCGCTTCCAGCTCGGCGACAATGAGCGGCAGGACAACCCGACCTCGCGCCTCGACGGCCCCACCTTCCGCCGCGATCCTCCCGACGTGCTCTCGCGCGAAGAAGTCAGCAGCCTGATCGCCGCCGCAGAAGGCCCGGAGCCATCCGACCTCCGTACAATGTGCCTGATCGAACTGCTCTACGGCGCCGGCCTGCGCGCAAGCGAATGCTGCGACCTGCCGCTGTCATCGCTTCCCGCGCCGACCACCTCCGTCCTCATCGTGCGAGGCAAGGGCGACAAGGAACGCATCACGCCGCTGGGCAAGCCTGCCCTGTTCGCGCTGAAGAATTACATGGCCGTGCGCGAGACCTTCTTCCCGAAGTCCGCCGTGCGCAGCACAGCCATGCGCTACGTGTTCCCCTCGCGCGGCGCCAGTGGCCGCCTCACGCGCCGCCGCCTCGGACAGATTCTCGAAGACCTGGCCGTGAAAGCCGGCATCGCCTCGGAGCGCGTCACGCCTCACGCACTGCGCCACGCTTTCGCGACCCACCTGCTCTCCGGCGGCGCGGATCTTCGCGCGGTGCAGCTTCTGCTCGGTCACGCCGACATCTCGACTACGCAGATCTACACCCACGTCGTCACCGACGAACTGCGTGACCTGCTGGAAGCTGCTCACCCGCTGGCGCGGGCCTGACGCATCAGCGCGTGAAATAGTCGATCAGCGCATCCGCCGCCGCAACGCCCAGCGCGCGCGCGTCGGCGGCGGGTGTCTGATCCCACAGCTCCACCGTGATTCCCGGCGCCTTGAGCTGTTCCAGCGCCCAGCCCTTCGACGTGCCGCCCTCGGGATTGTGGGCATAGCTCCACACAGGCGGCTTGCTCAGCTTTGCATCAAACACGGCTTTCAGCTCCGGCAGGAAGCCAATCGTCGATGACGGGGAGTCCAGCGGCGGCGCATAGATCACGGTCTTGTCGGTCGAATGGAAATCCATCATCGACACGACCTTCCTGTCGCCCACCTGCTCCTTGATCCACGCCGCAAGAGACTTCGTCTCGGGCTGGGTCTGGTTGGTCCAGTCGCGGTTCAGGTCCATGCCGCCGCCGTTCAGCCGCCAGTATCCGCCATCGACGCCATCCGGGTTCGGCATCGGCGCGAGGATGATGCGTGTACGCGCCCGCAGCCGATTGGCCTTGTCGTCCTTGCGCGTCATCAGCTGTTCGACAAAGCCGCGATAGGCCTCCTGCCCGCTCGTCTCGGGCGGATGCTGCCGCGTGAGAACCACGATGGCGTCAATGCCCCCGCCACCGACAAAGCCGACCAGCGGGCGATCCTGCAGCGAGGTTCCGTATTTCTTCTCCTCGAAACCCGCCCCGCGAAGCGCCCGGCGCGTCCAGTCGATGTTGTCGGATGATGGAGACAGAGGCTGCCCCGCAACCCACGTCGTCCCCTTTGGCAGGTCCAGCTTCAGCGTCGCCCGAGTCTTGCGATCGTTCAGTGTGACGCGATCGGCCGCCAGCGGCGCCCAGTCTTTCCCGTTCCCGCTGATCCAGGGAGCGTAGCGATGATTGTAGTCGGTATAGTCCAGTGTAACCGTCGCGGCCCGCGCCTCATCCGCCGTCACCTTGAAAGCGAACCACGGGCTGGGGTTGATGCCCTCTGTCAGTGCAGGCTCGTGATCGACCGACATCACGACATTTCCATCCGGCGTCATCACGCAGTCATGCCGACCCGCCGACGGGAACCCGATTTCCACGGCAATGCCCTTGCCTGCGCAGATCCGCTCCGAGTTCGACGGCATCAGCGAGATCGACGGCAAAGACGGCAAGCTGGGCATGGATAGGGAACCGCAACCGACCAGCCCCATCATCAGCAATGCAGTCGGAAAAGCCTTCACGCGCGCCTCCCAGACTCAAGAGGCGCAACTGTGACAGCTAGCGGGCGCCAGCGCTACCGCTAGAACGTCTTGCGGACGTTCACATAGACAAACCGTCCCTGCGGGCTGTGCAGTTCGCCGAGGAACCCGAAATTGGTATCGGCCAGCGGCGGGGTTTCATCGGTGATGTTCCGCGCGCCGACGCGCAGCCGAAGCGGCTTGTCCGTGTCATGATCGAACTCGTACTGCACATAGAGATTGTGCGTCTGATAGTCTTCGATGATCCACGGCTGGCCTGCCAGCAGGTTGAAGTCGTCATAGACGTCGCCGACGTAAGACGTGAACCAGCCGCTGCTCCACGCATCCTTGCTCCACGTCAGCGACGACGTGTAGCGCCATTCCGGGCGGCCAAAATCGCGGATCAGGTCCGTCTGCCCGCTGGGCCTCAATGTCGGACGCAGTATCCCAGCCTGTCCCGCTTCAAGGATGACGCGGCCTTCCGGCGTCGGTGACTGGAAGAACTTGTCCAGCAGGGCGGCGTTCACGCGGAACGAGAAATCCCCAACCGGCGTGTCGAACAGGTCGTAGTAGAGCCCGAAATCCCAGCCCTGCGCGATCCGGTCGTCCATGTTGAGATAGTCGTCACGGACATAGCTGATTGCGCCAACCGGCTGGAGGCCGGTTCCCGCGAAGTCGGCGATCTGCTGTGCGTCCGGCGCGCTGCGCACGACAAGCGGATTGCCGCCCGGAACGCCCTGCAGCCGCAGCACGTAATCAAGAAGGATCGCGTTGTCGTCACCGACGATGCCGACCGCCTGGTCCTGCTCGATGCGCCACCAATCGGCGGTGAACGTGACCTTGCCGTACTCCTCCGGCAGGAAGCTGCTCTCGAAGACTAGGCCATAGCTGAGGTTGGTGGATTCCTCGGGCTGGAGATTTTCCGAACCCTTGCGGTTGGAAACCACGGCCTGCGCCGCTTCCGTCACCAGTCGCGACGAACGCGCGTTGACGGGCGAGCCCGTGGGCTTTGCGCAGCTTGTGGCGAACGTCACCGTGGGATCGACGCGGGAAGCTGCCTCACAGAAGATGTAGTCCGTGCGGTTGTTGGAACGCTGCAGGTCCGTCTCGAATATCTGCTGCAGGTTTGGCGCGCGGAACCCCTCCGACCATGCCGAGCGGAACATGAGGAAGTCGAACGGCCGCCACGACAGCGCAACCTTCGGCTTCGTCACCGAGCCGAACGTGTCGAAATTCTCGTAGCGCGTCGCCAGCTGCATATCGATCGACTGCGCGAACGGCACGTTCATGTCGGGCGACACAAGCGGAACCTGCAATTCGACATAGCCGGACTGCACGCTCCGGCTGCCCTTGGTGTCGAGCGAGAGATTGTTGCCCATCAGGTCGTTGGTGGTGAGCCCGCTGATCCTGTCGGTGAACATGATCGTGCCGTCCTGGCGCGGATCGCGGTCATCGACATAGGTTTCGCGGCGGGCTTCAACGCCGATGGCGGCGCCGACATCGCCTGCCCAGATCGTGAACAGGTCAGGCCGTGAGATCTTGAAATCCCACGAAGCCAGCGACGTGCGGCTTTCACGGACAGCTTGAACGGTGATGTGATCGATCGCGACCTGCGAACTGCGCGTGCATTCGGCAACCGTCACATCGCCCGGGCACCCGCCACTGAAGGGGTTGTACGCCTCCGGCGTCGCCAACGACAGCGCTTCCTGGAAGCGCGTGTTGGAAACGCGGTTCTCCTTGTCCTCGGTCGAAGCGGATGTGTAGAGCAGCGCGCTCTCCCAATCCCAGCCCCACATGTCGCCGCGCAAGCCCGCGAGCGCGCGGGAGGAGAAGTTCTCCACTTCCGTGCGTCTCGGACCTGCATCGATGGGGCGATACGCCGCCGTGCCCGTCAACGAACCCAGCACGAGATCGAGCCCGCCCGCCGGCGCGTTGGTGATGGCGACGCGATTGGCAGACCCGACCGGGCCGAACGGGTTGTAGTAGTTGCCGGCCGGGATCACGATCGGCGCGGCGCCAAGCATGGGGGCTGCTTCGCGATAGCCCAGCGAGTTCGCGAGATAGACCCCGCCCTCGGCGAAGAATTCCAGCCCGCCGTCGAACTCGTGATTGAAGAACGCGAACAGGTTGTGGCGATCAACGCCGTTGGTCACCGTCGTCGCTTCGTTCGTGTTGTATCGCGTGCCCTGCGAACGCGTGGAGGTCGTCGCAAAGCAGGTGGTGCTCGAAAGGGGCGCGGCACATCCGCCAACCGATGTGGGCCGGAGGTGGAACTGCCCGGCGGCGTTCGAGATGGTCGTGCCGTTGACAGATATCGTGCCGCCCGGAACATACTTGTCGAAAATACCCCAGGCCGATGTGATCGACGTATTGTTGAAACCGGCGGACGCATTGGTATCCGCCGCCCAATCCGCAGGCAGGCGCGAACGCTGATCCGCATTCGCCGTGAAATCGCGATCCGCCGCAAACACCGGATCGCGGGTCAGGAACGAGCCCAGCAGCGACAGGTGCGTCCGCCCATCATCCGAGCCGAGGCCCAGCTCGAACGCCGCGGAGAACTCCTCCGCACCCGCGCCCTCTTCCGCGCCGTAATTGAATTCAGCCGTGAAGCCTTCAAGGTCGTCCTTGAGCACGGTGTTGACCACGCCCGCCACCGCGTCCGCGCCATAGATCGCCGATGCGCCGTCCAGCAGCACTTCAATTCGCCGCACGCCCATTGTGGGAATGGAGTTCGCGTTGACCGTTACCACCGGCACGAGGTTTTCCGCCTGCGTGCCCGGGTGGTTCACCATCCGCCGGCCGTTCAGCAACACCAGCGTGTTGCCCGTGCCCAGCGCTCGCAGGTTGATCGAAGCCGTATCGCCCCGCGCGGAGTTAACGCCGCCGACGCTGTTCGCCACGCTCGCGCTGCCGAACCCGACATCGCCCAGCTGCGGGATCGAGCGGAACAGTTCGTCGCCCGACGTCGCCCCGATGGCGTCCAGCTCTTTCTGGCCAATCACTGATACCGGCAGGGTCTCTGTCGGCTGCGCGCCCACAATCTGCGAGCCCACCACGACAACCACGTCGCGCCCCTCTTCGGGCGGTTCCTCGGTGGTTGCGGCTTCCTGAGCGAAGGCCGTCCCTGCAAAAGCCAGCGCCGTCGACGCCAGCAACAAGACACGAATGCTCGACGACCGGATGCGCGATCCGGATCCCGTGTAAGACATGACGCTCCCCTCGTCCGTGGGCGTCCAGCGGGGTGATGCCCGGCAGGCAGCCACGCCGCGCACATCCTCCCCGAGGCGACCTTGTGTCAACCGGATTCCCGTCTGCGGGTGGCGCTTTGGGCCGCCAGCACGGCCAGCGCCGCAACTCCCGGCGGAAAAGGCCGCAAACCGCCCGGCCTCACAGCTAATTGAACCTTTGTTTCCCGACGTTTGCCCCCCATGCGTTGACCGAATTTCAAGCCCCGTTGTCTATGGTCCCGCTGAGAAGGTTCAGGCATCTGCTGCACATTCGCATGTGAGACGGGCCGCGCATGACGCGGAACGGTCACGATCTGGGGCTACGCCGCGTCGGCTGGCCGCAGACGGATAATCCGGCGAGCCGCGTATCAGGAGCGGGCTGAAACGAGCCAAGGATGGCCGTTTTGGGCGTGAACGTGTAGTGTGACGGTGGAGTTACGACTGATGGTGCTGTCAAAGCCCAAACTGATAGCAGGCGCGGTCGCGGTCGCTGTTCTGGCCGTTGGCGGCATCGCTTTCGTTACGATGAGCGGCTCGGGCGACCACAAATCCGAAACGGCCGGCGCTCCCGGCGGTCAACGCGGCCCGGGCGGGCCCGGTGGTCCGGGTGGACCCGGCGGCCGCGGCGGCCCCGTAACCCAGGTCAGCGCCGTTGAATCCCTTCCGCGCACCTTCACCGTGAAAGTGGAAGCCCTCGGAACTCTGGAACCGCGCGAACGCGTCGTGTTGACCGCGAACGCTGCGGACCGCGTCACCGGCATCTATTTCGAGGACGGACAGCGCGTCGCCAAGGGCAAGGTCCTGATGACGCTGGTCAACGAGGAAGAGAACGCACAGCTCGCCTCGGCTCGCGCAACCGAAGCGAACGCCAAGCTGGTGTTTGAACGCAACCAGCGCCTCGCCGAGAACGACGCCATCGCCCAGCTCGAACTCGAGCGCACCAAGTCCGCATACGAAGCCGCCACCGCAAACGTCGGCGCCATTCAGGCCCGCCTGCGCGATCGCGTGCTCGTGGCCCCCTTCTCCGGCGTTCTCGGCTTCCGCCAGGTTTCGACCGGCGCCTATGTCTCGCCCGGCCAGGCCGTCGCCACCCTGATCGACGACACACAGATGCGCCTCGAATTCGGCGTCCCCTCGATCTTCGTCAGCGATCTCAAGCCCGGCCTCGAAATCTCGGCCACCACGAAAGACAAGCCCGGCCAGATCTTCACCGGCCAGCTCACCTCGATCGACAACGCGATCGACAACAACACGCTCGCCGTGAAGGTTCGCGCTACCCTGCCGAACCGCGATGGCGCCCTCCGGGCCGGCACGTCGATGTCAGTCACGCTGATGTCCAAGCCGCGCACGTCGCTTGCCATCCCGGAAATCTCGGTCATCGCCGAAGGCTCGAAGACATTCGTTTACGTGGTCGACCGCACCCGCCAGCCGGCGACCGCGGAAAAGACCGAAGTGGCCCTCGGCACGCGTGAGCGTGGTACGGTCGAAGTGGTCTCAGGCCTCAAGTCCGGCGACCTCGTGGTCACGGATGGTGTTCTGAAAGTCCGCCCCGGCGGCGCGGTCCGCGTGACCGGCGCCACCCCGGCAGGCGAAGGCGGCGCTCCCAAGATCGCCGCCAGCGACGGTCCGTCGGATAAAGCCGGCCTCAGGCAATAGCGCAGGAGCGCTCGTCCCATGCTTCTGTCTGATGTCTCAATCAAGCGGCCGGTGTTCGCATCGGTCATCGGCCTTTTGCTGATTGCAATCGGCGCGGTCTCGTTCACGCGCCTGTCGCTGCGCGAATACCCGGATATCGATCCGCCCATCGTCTCGGTGCGCACCACCTATCAGGGCGCGTCCGCCAACGTCGTCGAAAGCCGCATCACGGAAGTGATCGAGGACCGGATTTCCGGCGTCGAGGGCATTCGCTTCATCAACTCGTCCAGCCAGGACGGCCAGTCCAACATCGCGATCGAATTCGATATCTCGCGTAGCATGGACAGCGCCGCCAACGACGTGCGCGACCGCGTGGGCGGCATCCTGCGCATGCTGCCGGAAGAGGCAGATCCGCCAGACGTCCAGAAAGCCGACGCCTCGGAAGAGATCGTTCTCTGGCTCCAGTTGCAGAGCGACAAGCGCACTGCGCTCGAGCTTACCGACTACGTCGAACGCTATCTCATCGACCGTTTCTCCTCCATCGACGGCGTCGCCCGCGTCCAGATCGGCGGCCAGCGCACGCCGGCCATGCGCGTCTGGCTCGATCGCCGCGCCATTGCCGCGCGTGGCCTCACGGTCGGCGACATCGAACGCGCTGTCCGGACCGAGAACGTCGAAACGCCTGCCGGGTCGCTGACCTCGCAGGACCTGATCTTCACCGCCCGTATCGACCGCCCCTTCCGCACGCCTGAGGAATTCCAGCAGCTCGTTGTGGCCAAGGGAACCGACGGCGTCGTCGTCCGTCTGGGCGATGTTGGTCGCGTCGAATTCGGCGCTGAGGAAGACCGTTCCATTTTCCGCGGCAATGGCCGCGACACGGTCGGCATCGGCATCGTCAAGCAATCGACCGCCAACGTGGTCGAAGTGGCGAAAATCGCGCGCGAACGCGCGGCCGAAGTGGGCGCCACCCTGCCCGAAGACATGACCCTTCAGGTCAACTTCGACGGTTCGGTGTTCGTCAACGCCGCCATCAACGAGGTCTTCCTGACGCTCGCCATCGCCGTGGCGCTGGTCGTCGGCGTGATCTTCGTGTTCCTGGGGTCATTCCGCGCCACCCTCATTCCGGCTGTCACGGTTCCGATCTCGCTGATCGCCTCCTTCACCGTGCTGATGGCGCTTGGCCTGTCGATCAACATGCTGACGCTGCTCGCGCTCGTCATGGCCATCGGCCTCGTGGTCGACGACGCCATCGTCGTGCTCGAGAACATCCACCGCCGCATGGAAGAGGAGCATGAAACGCCCCTCGTCGCGGCTTTCCGCGGCACGCGCCAGGTCGGCTTCGCCGTCGTGGCCACCACCCTCGTCCTGATCGCCGTGTTCGTGCCGATCACCTTCATGCAGGGCCAGATGGGCCGTCTGTTCTCGGAGTTCGCGATCGCGATCGCCGCCGCCATCGCCTTCTCGATGCTGGTCGCGCTCACCATCTCGCCGATGATGGCGTCCAAGCTGCTGAAGCCCCACGCCAAGGACGCGAAGGCCTCGGGCTTCGCGTCGTTCGTGGATCGCCAGTTTGCCCGCATGCGCGGCGCATATGGCCGCGTCTATGACGCGACCGTGCGCCGGCCGATCGCGATCACCATCGCCTTCTTCGCCATCCTCGGCGGCAGCGTCGCGCTGTTCACCGTCATCCCCGGCGAATACACGCCGCAGGAAGACCGTGGCTCGTTCCAGATCATGATCGCCGGCCCCGAGGGCGCGTCCTTCGAATACATGCAGCCCTTCATCGAACAGATCGAAGGCCGCCTGTTGCCCATGATCAACCAGGGCGAGATCGACCGCATCTCCGTCCGCGCGCCCGGCGGCTTCGGCCCCGGCAGCGGCGGCTTCAACTCGGGCTCGATCCAGGTCGTGCTGTCCGAATGGGGCCATCGCCGCAACGGCTTCGTGATCATCAACGACATCAACCGCCAGCTGTCGGACATCCCCGGCGTCCGCGCTTTCGCCAACATGTCGTCGGCCTTCGGACGCGGCAACGGCAAGCCGATCCAGTTCGTCATCAAGGGCCCGTCCTACGAAACGCTCGTCGATTGGCGCAACACGTTCATCGACGCGCTCAACAAGGACAATCCCGGCATCGGCCAGATCGACTGGGACTACAAGGAAACCCAGCAGCAGGTCCGCGTGAACGTCGATTACGCACGCGCCTCGGATCTCGGCGTCACCGTCCAGGAAATCGGCTCCACCCTGCAGACCATGCTCGGCTCCAAGCGCGTCGGCACATTCGTGCAGAACGGCGAAGAGCGTTACGTGATCTTCGAAGGTGAGCGCACCGAACAGGCAACGCCGTCAGACATGGAGAACATCTATGTCCGCGCCGCCCGCACCGGCGAGCTGATCCCGCTGTCCAACCTCGTCTCGATCGATCAGACGGCCGACTCGCGCCGCCTGAACCGCTACAACCGCGTCCGCGCCATCACCGTCGATGCAACGCTCAATCCGGGCGTCTCGCTCGGCGTCGCACTCGACAAGATGGAAGCCATCGCCCGCAAGGTCCTGCCCGAAGAAGCCGGCATCGACTACAAAGGCCAGTCGCTCGATTACAAGCGCGCCGGCTCGTCGATCCTGTTCGTCTTCGCCTTCGGCATCCTCGTGGTGTTCCTGGTGCTCGCGGCGCAGTTCGAAAGCTGGATCCACCCGTTCGTCATCATGCTCTGCGTGCCCGCCACCGTCGGCGGGGGATTGCTGGGCATCTGGCTCACCGGCAACACGCTGAACATCTACACGCAGATCGGCCTCATCATGCTCGTCGGCCTCGCGGCCAAGAACGGCATTCTCATCGTCGAGTTCGCCAACCAGCTGCGCGACAAGGGTATGGAGTTCAACACCGCGCTCAAGGAAGCCGCCCTCACGCGCTTCCGCCCGATCGTGATGACCTCGCTCACCGCCATCGCCGGCGCCATCCCGCTGATCTTCAGCCACGGCGCAGGCGCGGAAACCCGCTCGGCCATCGGCGTGGTGATCCTGTTCGGCGTCGCCACCGCGATGCTGGTCACGCTCGTCCTCGTCCCCGCGGCCTACGCGCTGCTCGCACGCCGCACGGGCTCCCCGCGCGACGTCGAACGCAAGCTGGCTCAGGAAGAGCGCGAAGCCGAAACGGCAGCTCTGCACCCGGCGGAATAGCGGCTAACCCCGCATTTCGCTGGGGCTCTTGCCCGTCCACCGTTTGAACGCCCGCGAGAACGCCGCCGGGTCCGAGAAGCCGACGAGATACGCTGTCTCGTCGGCT
>Ga0209097_10004456_pt1 | contig 10339 bp, 9 predicted proteins | sample AD_UKC052_MetaG_FD_184419 | JGI IMG/M metagenome (GOLD analysis project Ga0209097, IMG submission 184419) | Active sludge microbial communities of municipal wastewater-treating anaerobic digesters from USA - AD_UKC052_MetaG (SPAdes) (version 2) | ecosystem: Engineered > Bioreactor > Anaerobic >... | reverse complement strand
CAGGTAATCCGCGCGGCTCCGGGCGACTCTCTCGCCGGATGAAAGATACGCGTAGGCGTCCTCGAAGCGGCCCTCGAGGACGGCGTCCAGATAGACGCGAAGGCTGTCACCCGGTCCGGCCTGCTGCGGCGTCCCTGATGGTGCACAGCCTGCAAGAAAGATGCACAGAAGCAGATAAAAATAAAGGATTTTGAGGGTTCCCCTTCTCATTCCCGCTCCCCAGCCGCCGAACCCGCCTTCATGTCAGGACCCCGTCTCTATCTTCGCGTCCACTGCTACACAGCCCCGGCCCTCCCCGAAGACGATCAGGGGATTCATGTCGATGTTGGCAATCTCCGGGTGCTCGTCAAGAAGCGTTGAGACCCGGCAGAGACAGCCGACGAGGGAATCGATGTCGGAGGGGCCCTGCCCGCGAAACCCTTTCAGGATCGGCGCGCCCCTGATTTCGTCGATCATCTCCCGGGCTTCTGTTTCCCCAATGGGCACGACCCGCATGGCCGCGTCCTTGAGGACCTCGACAAAAATACCGCCGAGGCCGAAAAGGATGACGGGGCCAAACTCCTGATCCCTTCTTCCGCCGATGATGACCTCCGTGCCGCGGGAAATCATCTTCTGGATCAGGAATTCATCGCCTCTCATTGCCTTGAAGGCTTCGCGGAACTGTTGCGGGTCGCCGATGTTCAGGCGGATCCCCCCCGCCTCCGTCTTGTGGAGAAGAGCCGGCGAGGAGACCTTGAGCGCGACGGGATAACCGATTTCGGCAGCCGCTTTCAGGGCTTCATCAAGGGTCTTTACCACGGCAAAGGGCGCGACGGGCACCCTGTAGGTCGAGAGAAGCTCAAAGACCTGCGAGGTTTCCAGGAGCCTCCCGGAAGAAATCGAAGCCCCGCCTTTACGGGCCGGGTTCTTCTTCATCATCCCCCGGGATGCCTTCGCCGATTGAAAACGGTGATGCCGCAGGGCCCTTGCCAGCGCCTTCAGGGCGAAGGGCGGGTCGACGAAGAGGGGAAACCCGCTTGCGTCCTTCATGGCCTCCCAATGGTTTTTCTCGGCATTGGACACAATCACAACGGGCTTTCCGTACTGCAGGGAGAGTTCCCCCGCCGACCGGAAGAGATTCTGCGTGGGCTCGATCTCGCCCCTGGATACGTAGGAATGACCGAGGACGACGGCGTCGACCTCCTTTTCCTTCAGGGCCTCTTCCACGATCACCCTGTAGAAATCAATGTCGAAGATATCCCCCATGTCCAGGGGGTTGGTCATCCGTATGACGCCGGCGCGGAGTTTTTTCCTGGCCGTGTCATAGAAGCCGCTGGAGAACCGGGCCAGTTCGAAGCCGTAACGGTGCGCGGCATCTGCCGACACGACGGCCGCGCCGCCCGAGCGGGACAGGACGGCAAGGCGCGGGCCCCTCATCGGAGGAAGCGTGAATGCCTTGATACAGTCCATCATCTCGTGCATGTTTCCGACGCGGTGGATCCCCACCTGCTTGAAGGCCGCCTCCACGACTTCATCGTCGCCGGCAAGCGCCGCCGTGTGAAATTTCGCGGCGTCGTGGCTGATGGGGTTGGTATTCGCCTTGAGAACCACGATGGGCTTGTCCGTTCCGGCCGCCAGATCCATGAGGCGCCTCCCGTCGGAGACGTTTTCCAGGTACACCCCGATGACCTTCGTCTCCGGATCCGAGATCAGGTATTCCAGGTAATCGTTCTCGTTGAGATCGAGTTTGTTCCCCATGCTGATCAGCTTGTTGAAACCGATGTTCTCGGCGGTGAGAAGCCGCAGAGCCTCGATGACGATGCCGCCGCTCTGCGCGGCGATGGAAAGGGAACCTTTCTTCATGTCGCCGGGCTGCAGGGGGACAAAGGGCAGGGCGAGCCCGTTGTCGAGGTTGAGGATGCTGATGCAGTTCGGGCCGACAAAGCGGATGCCCCAGCGGCGCGCGGCGTCGAGGACTTCCCTCTCGAGGTCGCGGTGGTCATCGGAGAATTCACTGAACCCGCCCGACTGGATCACGCCGTACCGCACCCCCTTCCGCCCGCAGGCGTCCATGGCCTCGGGCACGTGACGGGCCGGGATCAGGAAAACGGCAACCTCGGGTGAACCCTCGACATCCTCGATGCGGCGGTAGATCCTGCGGCCGTTCAGGTCGCCCCCCTCCCGGCCGACGGCGTAGACCGGGCCGCGGTAGCCGAACCGCTCCAGATTGAAAACGATGTTTCTGCCCAGGTTTGTCGGCGCAGGGGAGACACCCACCACCATGACGCTTCCCGGGTAAAACAGCCCCTTCATAAGCTTCCCTCCTCGGGACCCGTCGCGCGACGCGCGCGGGCTATCCTGTAAAATCCATTCACGACAGGCCCGTGGCCTGACTGTAAATCTCGTTTAAGCGTTCCGCTTCCGCCCCGGGGTCGGGCCACCTGCCCGCCATCGCCAGGCCCGCCCGCACCAGCCCTTTTCTGAACGGCTCGTCGTCGACAAGCCTCAGGGCCTGCCTCACGAAATCACCCGCATCGCCCGGCCGGAAGAGGCAGCCGCAGGGCCCGCCGTTTTCCCCGAGAACCGTCCACCGGTTTCCCCGGATGTCGGAGGCGAGGATCGGCCTCCCGGAGGCGACGGCCTCGAGCAGAACGTTCGACAGCCCCTCGGCGCTGGAATGATTCAGTACGACATCGGCCCCGCCGTAGGCGGAACGCATGGCCGTCGGCGGGATCTCCGGTATCCAGCACGCAAAGGCCCTGAGCCTTTTTACCTCTGCCTCGAAACGGCGGGCGTAGTCAGCTTCGAGCGCCGGCCCGGCGAAGACCGCGCGTATCTTCGGTCTCAGGGCATGAAGCGCCTCAAGCGCCCGGACACACTCGAGGTTCCCCTTCACGGGGCGTATCCCGGCGGGCATGAAGAAAACGAAGTCCTCTCGCGCCCACCCGCAGGCCGCCCTCAGGTCATAGTCCGTGTCTCCGAGCCACATGAATGCTTTCGGCACCTGGGCCACCTTTTCCGCCAGATCCGGCAGGAGTTCCTTCACGCGCACCAGGGTGCCCTCGCCCTGGGCGATGATCGCCCGGGAGAAACGGCAGACCCTGAACACGGTCTTCCTCTGCTCTCGATCCTCGAGGGCGCCGTTGATGTCCGTCCCCGCCGGCGAGACGACGAAGGGGATATCCCCGTAAATCGCTCTTACGTCGGGATGAAGAAGAAGCCTGCCGGAGTGGAGGGCGTGGTGACCGTGAAAGAGATGGGGCCTGAAACGGCCTATTTCTTCGTGCAGCGAGGCCGTGCTGGCCTGCCCGGCGGACAGGACTCTCACGTCAAGCCCTTTAGAGACAAGCGAGCGGCGCCAGCGCTCCGCGGTGATCGCGTTGCCCGTCACGCTTGGAAGGACCGTGGGTGTCAGTATGAGAACTCGCATGAATTCGCTTTCTCTACGCCTCCAGGAAAGACACGAGGTCCACACCGCAGCGGGCGAGCGCGGCCTTGAAGCGATCGTTTACAAGAGCCTTCAGCTCTCCCAGTCTCTCCGGCGTCGAAAAGTACGAAAAAGGGCCGTCGTCGCCGGCCGTCTCTCTCCCGGGATGGACCATCAGCTCCGTCAAACCGGCGGGGAGATTCACCAGGACTTCCTCCAGGAGTTCGACGGTAAGCCTACCCTTGAGATATAGACCCCTGAAGGCGTCCGTTTTCTTAACACGGGTCCCTTCAAAATGCACGCGGGCTTCGGCGGCCAGTGCGCTGAATATCCGCGCCTCCTCATAAAGCCCGTGATATTCAGGCTCCGGGCTTCCAGCGGCGACAGGCACCGGTTCATCGGGCATCCTCACCCACCGGATACCGTGGCGCTCCGCGAGCCGCAAGGCCGACGGGGTGACGGCCGGGAAAACGTGAACGTGCTGGTGGCCGTCCATGTGGCGCACCTCGATGCCCGCATCTCGAAGGCGCGCGAGCTGCGACTCCATCTCCGCCGCGATTTCCTTCTCCAGGTCCGCATTCCCCCGCTGCATCAGAAGCTTCTGCGCGGTGATCTTGCCCGGGAAACCTCCATCAGGACCGACGAGTTGCCGGTGGCCCGCCGCCAAGGGTTTTCCCTGGGACAGGTTCAGGTGGAACCCGAAGGAGACTTTCCTTTTCTTCAAAGACCTGATACGGGCGATCGCGTCCTCCAGTGCAGGCCCGTTCGCCAGCAGGCTCGCGCTCGTCACCACGCCCGCCTCTATCGCCTCGAAGATGCCTTCGTTCCGAGGCCCATCGGCACCGAGATCGTCCGCGTTGACGACAAGCCTCCTCATCATGGCCGGATCCCCGACGCTCGTATGACCTGATTGCGGAAAACAAATCTCCCGTCACCCCTGTCGGAGAACTCGGATCGTTTTTCCGATCGAAGCTTGAGCAAATAATCGAAGAGCCCTTTTTCCACGGTGTCGTACTCCCCGGCCTCGAAAACCCGATCCGTCTCCCTGACGAGAGACACGTCCCGGAATTTTCTACGGAGGGCCCGCCACAGAAACGGCGGGTTGGCAAGTGTGATGGCGAGCATCCACAGCCTCCCGCGTCCCGGCTCCAGGAATGCCGGCGCTCCCTCCAGTATGTGCAGAAGATGCTTCGTCCCGTCGGCACCGCCGTAGCGCGGTCCGAAAGGCGTCGGGCCGGGGGTTTGCGGCGGTGTCGCGATGATGACATCGAAGCGCCGCCCACGCTCGAGGGCTTCATACCAGGACCCCGGACGGACCTCGACACGGTCCCCGACGCCGTTTCTCCGGGCATTGCGAAGGGCCGCGGAAAGGGCCAGGGGGTCTACATCCGTTGCAACAACGCTTCCCGCGCCCAGTTTTGCCGCCGCGATCGAGAGAAGGCCGGACCCGCAGCCCATTTCCAGGACGGTTTCCCCCTGCCTGACATCGAGGAGTTCCGCCAGAAGCAGGCTCGAAGCCGGCGGCCGATGAACGCCCCTTGGGACTTCAAGAAACACAGCGCCCGTCGGGAGATCGACTCGTATCGGCTGATCCCTGTCCGCGGGCACAGCCCCGTGACGCCGGAGGGCCGATGCAAGGATCCTATCCACCAGGGCGGGGTAATCGAAGCCCGCCCAACGGGCCGAAAGGGCGAGGGCCTCGAGGGGCTCAAGGCTGGGTGTGGCGTTCGCCTCCAGGAAGAAGAAAGTTCCGCCCGGTGACATCCGGACGTCAAAACGGGCATAATCCCTCAGCCCGAGTGTCTTAAACGCCCGGCACGCGAGATTCCGGAGCTCGGCGGCCTCCCGCTCCGTGAGCCGCGCCCTCACGGCGTCGTCCCTCTCCGGACCGGGTTCCGTCATCTTGTAGGCCTGCGTGAAAAGCCCTCGCGTCCCGATAAGCCACTCCAGCGGCGGCAGGACCTCGGGCCCGTCTGGGCCCTCGAGGAGCGCCACGGCAATCTCACGCCCCGGGATGAATGTCTCCACGATGACGGGCTGACCGAACCGTTCCAGAAGGCCCGTCAGTTTCACACGCGCCTCCTCCGGCGTTTGCGCAAGGTGAAGGCCCCGGCTCATATGTTCGCAGACCGGCTTGAGCACAAGGGTCGGCACGAGCCACTCCGGCAGTTCCTCGTCTTTTCCGCTCACGACAACCCCCGGCGGCGTGGTGATGCCGGCCCCGGTAAGCCTCGCTTTCGTCGCCGCCTTGTTGTCGGCAAGCGCCAGGGCCGCAGAGCCCGATCCCGCGATTCTCGCACCGTGGGTCTCGAGGATCAGGCGGGTCAAGGGACGATACAGCCCCCGACCCCTGAAGGTGTCCGTGTGGTCGATGATGAGGTCGGACTTCGAGACAAGTTCCGGGGCCCTCCGTTCAATATCTTCGGAGTCCGCGAAAAGGGTTTCATGGCCGAGGGCACGGAGCCCTTCGGCAACAGCCTCGGCGCAGCGGCAGGGTGAGCCGACGGTGTGGACGATCCCGATGCGCATCAGACAAAGATAAGGCCGGGCGGGAAACCGGTCGTCGACGGGTTCATCCATCGCTTTCCCTGACCCGGCTCAGCATGAAAGTTTTGTTCAGAATGGACCCCGTGATTCTTCAGGTCCGACAAGCCGCCATAATCATGGCGAATACTACCCCCCGGCGGGACGGTTTGTCAAGGAGACCCGTCGGGAACAGATGGCCGTCACAGCAGGCTATTCGCCGATGATCTTGACCAGGACCCGTTTGCGCCTTCTGCCGTCGAACTCCCCGTAGAAAATCTGCTCCCAGGGGCCGAAATCGAGCTTGCCGCCCGTGACGGCGACCACCACTTCCCTCCCCATGACCTGCCGCTTCAGGTGGGCATCCCCGTTGTCCTCGCCCGTCCGGTTGTGACGGTATCGCGAAACGGGCTCATGGGGGGCGAGTTTCTCGAGCCACTCCTCGTAGTCCTGGTGGAGACCGGACTCATCGTCGTTGATGAATACGGAGGCCGTGATGTGCATGGCATTGACGAGCACCAGGCCCTCCCGCACGCCGCTCTCGGCCAGACAGGACGTCACCTGGGGCGTGATGTTGATGAAAGCCCGGCGTCCCGGCGTGTTGAACCACAGTTCCTTCCGATACGACTTCATACCCACTCCTTGGGGTCAGGCTTTGATAATTTGATATTTGTCACGATCCTGAACCAGCGCGTCTTCCAGTTTTTCTATGAGCTTTGCGAACGATATTTCCCGCATCAGCCGTTCTTCCACACGTCGAACCCCGCAACTCAACGTCGCCGGATCTTTCCTGAATTGACTCGCAATCACGGAATTTGCATAACCGAATATTTTCCGTCCCAGATATCCAACGACCGCCCGCCCCAACGCCCCGTCCCTGTTACGGGTAGCACTATAAAACAGGATCCGATCTATTTTTAATATACAGGCAACAACCGCTATGAGCCTGTCAATGGATATCTCGTCTCTGTAGTGCTTTCTTCCTTTAAAAGCCTGCCGCGCGCCCTTAATGAACTCTTCGTCACCGAGAAATCGCTGATCCTGAATTTTGTAAAAGTCATCAGCCTTCTCATCCTCGATGCGGGACCTCACAAAACGGTCATAAGCCTTCCGAGCCCGATTTTTGCGGTCATCGAAAATTCTAAGAAGAAATTCTTCGTCTACTAAATTCTCTTGTTTTGAACCCATATAGACTCGGTAACTGGTCCAGGGATACTCCAACGGGTCCTTCACGAGTCCGCCACGGACGGGATTCAAGTGGATGTAGGCCGACAATTCCAGAAAATATTTATCTTTATCGCACAAAATAGCCTTGTATCTCCCCTGAAAAAGATGCCCCTCTTTCCCATGAAGATAATTGAATCTCTTTGCGTACCGAAACTGCACAACTTGCATGATGCGAGCTAAGGGGACATCGCCAACCTCCATGAGCAGATGAGCGTGGTTTTTCATCAGCGCGTAAGCGTAAAGGTTGAAAGGGTGACGCTCTTTATAGTCTTTCAGAAACCTCAAGTAGAGTTGACGATCTTCGTCTTTCCAAAAAATATCCTGGCCGCCGTTGCCGCGAACAATCACGTGATAGAAAGCACCGTGAAAGTGAATTCTTGGTTTTCGTGCCATGCGCATGCATAGCATAAAAACCAATCGTTGAAAATATCAAATTATCAAAGCCTGACCCCATTTGTTGGTTGATAAAATGAAGGGGGGGTGGTATTTTATATGAAAGTTTGCAAGGAGGTCGAGAATATGAAACTTAAGAGAGTTTTGAGAACATCGGCAGTGGCGGCGGCGTGCCTGGTCCTGGTGCTCTGCCCGGCGGTTTCTTCCTACGCGGCGACGGCGAGGGAAATCGACGTGAGCGTCGACGTGTCGCTCGACCGGTTCCAGAAGGAGGTGAAAGGCGCGCAGGCGTTTATCAAAAGCGCCAAGGGTCTGCTTATCCTCCCGAAGGTCATCAAGGGCGGTTTCTTCGTCGGCGGTGAATACGGAGAGGGGGCGCTGCGCATCGGCGGAAAGTCCGTGGCTTACTACAACATCGCCTCCGCATCCTTCGGGCTCACCTTCGGCGGCCAGCAGAAGGACATCATCATCGCCTTCATGACGGATGAGGCCCTCAACAAGTTCCGCAGAAGCGAAAACTGGGAGGCGGGGGTGGACGGCAATATCGCCGTCCTCGACGTCGGCGTCGGCGCCGAGATCACCACGGAAACGATCAAAGACCCCATCGTCGGATTCGTCTTCGGTCTGAAGGGGCTGATGGCCGACGCGTCCTTCAAGGGTTCAAAAATCACCAAGTTGAAGAAGTAAAGGTCTCCCCGCAGGGAGACGGTCTGAAAAAGAATACCCGGATGGAGCATTTCTATCCGGGTATCCTTGTTTTTTAAACGACTTTCAGCCTTGAAAAAATCAAGACAGCTTCTGCGCGAGGCCCTGCTGAACCTGTTTTGCCTCGCTGACGACGCGCTCGATCACTTCCTTCACCGTCGGGACGTCGTGGATGAGGCCGGTCACCTGCCCGACGGGCAGCACGCCCTCATTCAGATCCCCCTCTTCCGTCGCGATGCGGATCATCTTGAAGGCGTTCGCCAGATAGGCCATCTGGATGGCGTTTTTGTACCCGGATGCCAGGACACCCGCCAGCACCCTGGTGAAGGGAAGGTTCAACTGCCGGGTGATTTCCTTGGAGTTGGCAAACGAAGCCGGGATATTGAGCCCGCGTTTTATCGCCCGCTCCGCCGCGTCCGTCTTCATGACCCGGCACCAGATCCCGTCAAAACGCTTTGAATAGAGGGTGTCCGTCACGTCTTTTTCGATGGAGAGCTTCTTGTAGGTGTCATGGAGCGGACTTTCCTGCGTGGTCATGAGCCGCGTCCCCATGGCGACCCCCTCCGCCCCCAGAGCCAGGGCCGCCGCCAGTCCCCGTCCGTCGGCAATGCCGCCCGCGGCGATGACGGGGATCTTCAGGACGTCCATCAGGCTCGGGATCAGGACCATCGTCGTAATGGCTTCCCCGTGAGCGGCAGCCTCGTTCCCCGTGGCAATGACGGCGTCACACCCGTAATCCTGGGCCCGCTTCGCGTGGCGGGCGTTCACCACGGTAGCCACCACCTTCCCGCCGTACTCATGGGCTTTCTTGGCAATCCAGTCTCCCTTCCCGAGAGCGAAATTGATGACGGGGACTTTCTCTTCCAGAAGAACCTTTGCGTTTGCCGCCGCGCCCGGAAACATGAGAGAGCAGTTGGCCCCGAAGGGTTTGTCTGTGAGCTGCCGGATCTTCCGGACGGCTGCCCGCGTCTCCTCCACACTCAGGGGGCCCGTCGCCAGAATACCCAGGCCTCCCGCGTTCGAGACGGCCGCCACCATCTTGGGCACGCTGATCCAACTCATGCCGGACAGGATGATGGGGTACTGAATGCCAAAAAGCTCCGTGATCTTCGTCTTCATGTTTTCCTCCACCCTCAGCGGTTTGCCTGACTGCCCTGCCGCAAGCCGCATTTCTATACCCCAATGAACAGAGGCGATCAATAGCATTTCTTGCCGCCGACGGAGGCCTCCAGTTCCTTCAGCACCCTGATCTTTTCCACAACCGTCACGAGGATATCGGCCGCCGCTTTTATTTCCTTCGCCGTGTTTCCCCAGCCCACGCTCAGCCTCACGGTCCCCTGGGCCACCCGGGGCGGCACGCCGAGGGCCGAAATCACGCGGGAACTCTCCCGCCTGCCTGAAGTACAGGCAGACCCCGCCGAGTTCGAATTATGACCTGGGCGTCTAAAACGCAAGAGGGGCGAACCAACCCCGGTTACTTCCATGATGAGTTGCAGGACGTTGGAGTGAATCGTTTTTCTCACTCAAAATTCAACATCCAAAACTCATAATTAGCGAAGCTATGAGTAGCTTCGCAGGTAGCCATTGATGTATTCTTTCACCTTCTCCTTGGACCTGAAAATACCGAAGTGGCCCTCGCAGAGGATGTCGGCCTCGAGCGCCAGGAGTTTTTGCATCGATTTCTTCCACATTTCGACGTCGGATTTGAAGCTCGGCATGAAGGGACCGTGGATGTCCTGCCCGAAGAGAATACGCTTGCCGCCTCGGTCGAGATAGAGGGACAAGGAACCCGGTGTGTGACCGGGCGTGTGAAGGCAGTGAAGCTCCTCTTCGCCGAACCGAAGGATCTCATGCTCCCCCTTGAGCCGCAGATCGAGCAGTGTGGGCGGGAACTCCGTTCCGTACCAGTTGGCCGCCGTCAGAACGGGGTCACCGCGTTCCATGGCGTCGGCGTCGAGGTCGTGGGCGACCAGTTTGCAGCCGAACCGGGCCCTGAAGTCCGGGGCCGAGCCTATGTGGTCGATATGGCAGTGCGTGAGGATGAGATGCGAAATTTGCTGCGGTTTGAAGCCGCATTTCTCGATA
>Ga0209097_10004455_pt1 | contig 10340 bp, 10 predicted proteins | sample AD_UKC052_MetaG_FD_184419 | JGI IMG/M metagenome (GOLD analysis project Ga0209097, IMG submission 184419) | Active sludge microbial communities of municipal wastewater-treating anaerobic digesters from USA - AD_UKC052_MetaG (SPAdes) (version 2) | ecosystem: Engineered > Bioreactor > Anaerobic >... | reverse complement strand
CCGCGGCAGCGGCCGAGGCCTGCATGCCGTCGAGCAGCCGGGTCATGCCGTCGGACACCTGCAGCGCGGTGCGAGTGTCCGGGTCGGCCAGGTGGCGGCGGAACAGCCCCTCGGTGGCGGCCTCGTCGAGCACGCCATGGGCTGCCAGATGGGCGTCCACCGCCAGATGCAGCGGTGAATTGACATCGGCCACATAGGCGTACCACACGGCATAGCTCACCGGGTGCAGTGCGGCAGCCTGCCGCGACATCAGCGGCAGCGCCTTGCGCAGCAACTCGGTGCTGCGCTCCACGGTGTCGTGGTACTCCATCAGGCTCTCGAAATGGCGATCAAGGACGGCAGGTGGCAGGCGGCAGTGGGCGCGCGGGCGCAGAGCACCCGGCAGCGTGTCCATATTCTCCGACACCCGATGTGGGGCATGGACGAATCAAGGGGGGCATTTCCAGGCCAGCTTGCTGTGCCGGGCCAGCGCGCGCGGCGGCGGCCAGAACGACAAAGCCGGCCCTGGGGCCGGCTTCGCTGCATCACTGACCGGGCCGCGCGGGCCCGGCGTGCGTCACTTCAGATGGCCGTTGATCAGCTTGGTCATCTCGAACATCGACACCTGGGCCTGCTTGAAGATTTCCTTCAGCTTGGCGTCGGCGTTGATCATGGTCTTCTTGGCCTTGTCCTGCAGGCCGTTCTTCTTGATGTATTCCCAGACCTTGCGGGTCACCTCGGTGCGCGGCACGGCCTTGTCGCCGATGATGGCGGCCAGTGCGGCGCTGGGGGTCATGGCCTTCATGAAGGCGGCATTGGGCGTGCGCTTCTTGGCGACCACCTTCTTCGCCGGCGCGGCGGCCTTTTTGGCGGGGGCTGCCTTCTTGGCCGCAGGAGCGGCCGCCTTCTTCGCCGGTGCCGCCTTGGCCGCCGCCTTCTTTGCCGCGGGGGCCTTCTTGGCGGGGGCCGCCTTCTTGGCCGGGGCGGCCTTCTTCGCAGTTGCCATGTTCAGTCTCTCCATCACGTGAGTGGTTGATGCGCCGGAGTGCCCGGGCCGCTGGCTGCTTGAACCCGCGTTGCTCTCTGTGGCCTTCAGCGGGCGCAATGGTACTGCCAGCCATGGGTGCTGAGAAGCTGTTTTCATAGGTGAAACCGCCCTGTGGCAGCCCTCTGGCGCGGTTTTGTCGCCCCCAGGCATCACCAGGGTCCAACAGGCCGTGTCCGGCATGCCCCAAGGGGGCCGCATGCAGCCCCTCGGCCAGGCTGGGCACCGGTGGCGCGGCGGTATGCTGCGGCCCATGAAACTCATCATCCGCTGGCTGCTGCTGGCCGCCGCCCTGTTGCTGGTGGCCCATCTCTACCCCGGGGTCACCGTCGCCAGCTACGGCGCGGCGATGGTGGCTGCGCTGGTGCTGGGGTTGCTCAACACCCTGGTGCGCCCGCTGCTGGTGCTGCTGACGCTGCCGGTCACGCTGGTCACGCTGGGGCTGTTCCTGTTCGTCATCAACGCGCTGATGTTCTGGTCGGCAGCGGGCGTGCTCAGCGGCTTCAATGTCAGCGGCTTCGGTGCGGCGCTGATCGGCTCGGTCATCTACAGCCTGTGCGGCATGGTCATCGACGTGGCGATGGAGCGGCTGTTCAGCCGCGGCCCGGTCTGAGGGCTTGGGGTTTGCCGCGCCGCCTTCGCGTTAGGTTGGCCCGGGCCGGCTAGTCGGGCGAATCGCCGCGCGGCCGTTCGCCGGCGCGGCGTTCGTCGGCCAGCAGCTGGCGGCGCTGGGCCTGCAGGTCGCGCAGGCGCGCGTCGATCACCGACGCCTCGATGAAATCGGTGCCTGGCCCGCCGCGGCGCGCCAGTTGCTGGCCGGCGCGCAGGCGGTCGATGGCACCGGGCAGGTTGCCCAGCGCAGCCTGGGCTTCGGCTTCGGCGCGCACGGCACGCAGCGGTTGCCCCAGCCGGCCGGCGGCCTGCGCCAGCGCCTGCCAGGCCGACGCGTCGTCGCGCTGGCCCGTCACCCAGGTGTGCAGGGCCTCCACGCTGCGCCGCAGTGCGGCCTCGCTGCCGTCGGCAAGCGCCCAGTCGGCCTGCAGCAGCAGGCCGCTGCGCCTGCCATCCACCAGCTTGCCGGCCACCAGCAGCGCACCGGCACGGGCGGTGTCGCCACGCGCCAGCGCCAGCTGCACGCCCAGCCGCGCCAGCGCGCTGTCGGCTGCGGCGTGGGCGGCCGGGTCGGCACCGGGCGCTGCGGCGGCCAGCAGACCCACCGCCGCGTCCACCGCGCGGTCGGCCCGGTCGAAGTCACGCAGCCCGGACGAGGCCAGCGCCGCGGCATACAGGCCGCCCAGGCGGTCGGGCAGCGGCAGCTGGTCCATGGTGGCGCGCGCGTCGAAGCCCTGCAGCCTGCGCAGCGCCTGCACGCTGGGGTCCATCAGCACGCGGGCGCGTGCCTGCATCAGGCTGTGCAGCAGCGGTGGCGGCGCCGGGCTGGCGGGCTGCGCCGAGGCCTGCACCAGCTGCCGGGCCTCGCCGATGCGGTCGACCGTCAACGGGTGGCTGCGCAGATAGGGGAAGGCGCCGTTGTCGTTGAGCCGGCTGGCGGTGTCGAGCTTGTCGAACATGGCCGACATGCCGGCCGGCGCAAACCCGGCGCCGGCCAGGGTGGACAGGCCGTTGCGGTCGGCCTCGCGCTCCATGTCGCGCGAGAAGTTCAGCTGTGCCTGGGCCATGGCCGCCTGGCCGCCCATGATGGCGGCCTGCGCCATGTCGGGGCTGCCGGCCCGGCCGGCCACCAGCAGGCCCAGCAGCATGGCCGCCATGCTCAGTGTGCTGCTGCGCGCCGATGCGTCCACGCTGCGGGCGATGTGGCGCCTTGTGATGTGGGCCAGCTCGTGCGCCAGCACCGACGCCAGCTCGTCGGGCGTGGCGGTGATGGCGATCAGGCCCAGGTGCACGCCCACGTAGCCGCCTGGCAGGGCGAAGGCATTGACCGAGCGGTCGCGCACCAGGAAGCTTTCATACGGAAACAGGCGCTCGGTGTCGGCATCGATGTCGCCATGCTGGCGCGCGGTGCGCACCAGCGGCGCCCACAGGCTGTGCAGGTAGTCCAGCAGCTGCGGGTCGTCCAGGTAGGCCGGGTCGCGGCGGATCTCGCGCATGATCTGCTCACCGATGCGCTTTTCCTGCGAGAGGTTGAACGCATCGGAGGCCGACTCACCCAGCGCCGGCAGCCGCACCGGCGCCTGGGCTGCGGCGCTGGGCACGGCGCCGATGCCCAGCACCAGCGCCAACGCGGCGCTGGCCAGGCGCTGGTGGCGCACGGCCCGGTGCGGGACAGTGGTGGTGGGCGTGCGGCGGTGGTTCAAGCAAAGGTCCGGAAGCTGTCACCTATCATCCCACCGTCCCGTTTCCCGCATGTTGCGCCTGCCATGACCCTGCCCAGCCCGTCCGCACTGACCCACTTCGACAACCAGGGCCAGGCCCACATGGTGGACGTGGCGGCCAAGGCCGAGACGCACCGCATCGCCCGCGCCACCGGCAGCATCCGCATGCTGCCGGCCACGCTGGCGCTGGTGGCCGGCGGCACCGCGAAGAAGGGCGACGTGATCGGCATCGCCCGCATCGCCGCCATCCAGGCGGCCAAGCGCACGGCCGAGCTGATCCCGCTGTGCCACCCGCTGCCGCTGACCCGCGTGGTGGTCGATTTCAGCATCGACACCGCCGCCAGCACGGTGCACATCCAGGTGCAGGCCGAGACCGTGGGCAAGACTGGCGTGGAGATGGAAGCCCTCACCGCCGTGCAGGTGGGCCTGCTGACGGTCTACGACATGTGCAAGGCCGTCGATCGCGGCATGACCATCACCGATGTCCGCCTGCTGGAAAAGCAGGGCGGCAAGTCGGGTCACTGGGTGGCGGGCGCGGCCGGCTGACCAGCGGTGCCCGCCGGCTGGCGGGGCAGCAGTGGCGGCAACGCCGCCAGGGTGCGCCAGCTGTGGGCTTGCAGCGGCGCCTGGCACTGGAACGGCTGACCGGCCTGCGGGCCGCTGGAGCACGGCGCAAAGAACTCCGCCGCGTCCGGGTTGCGGAAGTCGCGCAGCCGCTGCGCCACCCAGCGCGCCTCGTCGACATGGCCGGCCTCGGCCAGCGCGCTGGACCACGCCATCATCAGCCGGGTGTCCAGCAGCGCATGCGTGGCACGCACCAGGCCCAGCGCGCGGCTGGCGGGCGGCACGGCGTTGGTGGCGGCGGCGTAGTCGGCATGGTGGGCGAACAGCGGGCTCATCTGGCCGCGGGCGATGCGCGCGGACAGCGAGCCGCTGCCGTCGGTGGGCGCGTAGATGACGACGGCGCGCTGGTAGTCCAGCACCGCCAGCAGGCCGGCGGCGGCCATCACCAGACCGGCCAGCAGGCCGGCGGCAGATGCGCTGTCGGGCACACCGGCGGCTGCCGCCGGGTCGGGCCTGCCGGCCGGCCGGGCCGCCGGCAAGCCCAGCACCAGACCCCAGGCCAGCGCGGTGGGCAGCAGGAAGTAGGCGTACCACAGCGGGTACTCCACCAGGCTGTGCAGGCCGGTCAGCAGCACCAGCACCAGCGCCGCCCTGCTGACCACGGCAGTGTCGTCGTCCGCCGCGCCAGCCGCGCGCCGCCAGGCCTGCCACAGCGCCAGCGCCAGCAGGGCCAGCACCCCCAGCGCCAGCGGCAGGCCCAGCTCCACCATCAGCTGCAGCGGCAGGTTGTGGGTGTGGTCGAAGAACGCCGTGGGCCGGTTGACGAAGGGCGTCATCGACCAGGCGAGGTTGAATTCACCGAAGCCGGTGCCCGTCCAGGGGTTGGCGGCGATCAGCAGCAGCGCGTTGCGCCAGATGTTGGGCCGGGCGTTGGGGCTGTCGCCGCCCGCGCCGGCGCCATCGGCTGCCAGCCGCGCCCCGGCGCCCAGGGCCTGCTGGCTGATGTCGCCCCACCAGGCCATCAGCACCCAGCACAGGCCATACAGCAGGGGCGCCGCCAGCAGCGCCAGGCGCGCGCCGCGCGGCAGGCGGCGGTCGACCAGCCCCCACAGCAGCAGCAAGGCCAGGCCAGCCGCGCCGGTGCGCGAGGCGGTCAGCTCCACGCACAGCACCAGCAGCGGCACCAGCACGCCCAGCACCACGCCGGGCAGGCGCCGCAACGCATGCAAGCCGACCGCGGCCACCAGCGCCCACAGCAGCAGGCTGCACAGGTGGTTGGGCTGGCGCAGGTTGCCCACCGCGCGGCCCGGCAGGCCGGAGACGGCGATCCAGGTGCCATCGGCCCACTGCGGCGCGAACACCTGGACCAGGGCCACGGCGCAGCCCAGCACGCCGGCAGCCAGCAGCCCCCAGGCCAGCGCGGCGAAGGCCTGCGGGCCATCACCATCACGCGACGCGGCGGCACCGGCCTGCAGCAACAGTGCCGCCCCGGCCAGCAGGCCCAGTGCCTGCAGCGCCAGGGAGCGCGGCAGCAGGCCCCACAGCCACGAGCCGGCCGCCGACATGGCCACGGTGCCTAGCGCGGCCAGCAATGGCCCGCATTCAGACACCGGGCGCAGGCTGGGCGCCAGCACCGCCACCACGCTGCCCCACAGCGCCACGGCCAGGCACTGGTTCAACAAGGTGGCCGATGGTGGCTGGTGCAGGGCCAGCAGGGTGGGCAGGCAGGCGGCCAGCACACAGGCCGCCAGCAGGGCCGGCCAGGCCCCGCGGTGTGGCGCCATGGTGGCGCTGGAGGAAGGAGGCAGCGGTGACATCGGGACGGATCGGCAGCGTGGAGGCCTTCAGCCTGCCGCGCATTCAACCATGGTGCCTGCTGGGCACCTGTCTGCCACGGGCGGCGCGCAGACGCAAAAACGCCCACCGAGGTGGGCGTTTGTCGGCGGGTAGCCGCAGCTTCAATGCGAGAGTCAGTTCTTCACGTAGCCAACCTTGACGCAATAGCCATCCTCGGTACCGAAGGCCCAGGACAGTCGCCCATTAGCGGCTGTGGGCGTCAAGGTGCACTTCTCTGACGTCGCGATGCCCTTGTACGCATTCGGGGTCAAGGTAATTACACCGTTTGCAACTGTAACTGCATTCAAAGCGCCAGTCGTGTTGCCGGAGATCGCCGCAGGCACCGGGTCCTTACCTTCATCGCAGTCGTCTAGTGCATTGTTCATGCTGTAGCAGATCTCAACGCCCTTCTTGTGGTTGCCAGCACCAGCGATGACTTCAGAGTACGCCGCCTTCTTCATGTACGACTGGTAAGCCGGCAGGGCCACGGCAGCCAGGATGCCGATGATCGCGACGACGATCATCAGTTCGATGAGGGTGAAACCTTGTTGGACGCGCTTCATGGCAGAGTCTCCGGACAGAAAGTGAAGGGGTGGGGGAACAACACTTCAGGATTTGCATGCGGCGTGCCAGGCCCTGACTTGCTGCCGTTGCCTCCGGCGCATGCCATTCCGCACGGTTCGCGGCGCCTGCCTGCCGCGTTCTGTCACCTGCAGCGTGCCCGGGGTGACAGAAAACGTCACCCCTGACGCTTCACGCCAGCGGCATGCGCTGGCCAGCCGCCAGCGCATGCACCGGATGGCGCGCGTCGAGCGCGGTGATCTCGGCCATCACGGCGTCGAGCTCACCCGGCTTGATGTGGGTGATGTACACCTCGGCGCCCTGCTGCAGTTGCTGCAGCTCACGCCCCAGCGCGGCGGGGTGCAGGTGGCGGCTGACACCGGCCAGTTGCGCCTCGTCGTTGCCGAAGGCAGTCTCGATCACCAGACTGGCCACTTGCAGGCTGGCCAGGCGCTGCCACAGCGCCGGGTTGGGCGCGGTGTCGCCGGTGAACACCCAGCTGCCCTGGTCACCCAGCACGGCAAAGCCCACCGCCGGCACGGTGTGCAGTGCAGGCAGCACCTCGACGCGGCGCGCGCCGAGCTGCAAAACGTCTCCGGTGAGGAACGGCTGCAGGCGCAGGATCGGCTGGTCAGCCGTCGGCAGGCGGGTGAAGTCGGGCCAGATGGCCCCGTTGAAGATGTGCCGGCGCAGCGTGTCCAGCGTGGCCGGCAGCGCGTGCACGGTGATGGGCGGGCGCTCGGCGCTGCGGCAGCGCATCACGCTGTCGGCCAGCAAGGGCACGCCCAGCACATGGTCGAGGTGCGAATGGCTCAGCAGGATGTGGTCGATGCGGGCCAGTTCATCCAGCGTGAGGTCGCCCACGCCGGTGCCGGCATCGATCAGGATGTCATCGTCCAGCAGGAAGGCCGTGGTGCGACAACCCGCGGCAATGGAGCCAGAACAACCGAGGACACGGATGGGCATGAACAAGGGGTGCCGGCAGCGCCGGCCTGGCGGTGGAGGGCACAGGCCGGTGCCGCCCGTCCGGCGGCCAAAGCACTGTCACGAACCTGCATGGTGCAGGGCCGGCTGGTGGCTGGCAAGCCAGCGCCCTGGGATTTCGCCACGCCACCCCCCAGGGCTGCGTGCCGCCGGTTCCAGAGTGTGAACTTGGTCACGGCGTGTCGGGCATACGCCTTCTGGCGCATCTGGCCCATCTGGCCCATCTGGCCCATCTGGCACACGCCGGGCCAGGGCGGCCGCCCGGACCGCCCGTGGGCCGCCTGCGCCTGTGGTCAGGCGTGCACGAACTGCATCTGCGTGCCGGCCAGTTCGATCAGGTCGCCGTTGGACAGCGGTGCGGTGTCGGTCACCAGGGCCACGCCGTTGATGCTGGGGCGCAGCGCCCCTTCCACATGGGCCAGCACATAGCCGTTGGGCCGCTTGGTGATCGATGCCACTTGCACACCCGGCTTGCCCACGGTGGTGACCACCTTGGTGAGCGTGACCGACTTGCCAGCGGCAGCGCCGCTGAGCACCTTGATCGATGCGGCCAGGGCCATGGCGGCCGCAGGCGCCGGCTGCTGCCCCAGCGCGGGCAGGCTGGGCATGGGCGATGTCTGGTTGTAGGGCGTGTGCGGCACGCCGGAGCCCATGCCCACGCCGCCACCCTGGCGCATGATCATGGTCTTCTCGTAGTCGTTGCCCTCTTCGACCAGGTACTTGATCTTGTACTTGCCGATCTCGACCGTGTCGTTGTGGGCGAGCATCTGCTTCTTGATCGCCTTGCCGTTGATGTAGGTGCCGTTGGTGCTGTTCAGGTCTTCAATGAAGACGTCGTTGCCAAGCATCTGCAGCACGGCATGCTCACCGCTGACGGCGAGGTTGTCGATCACGATGTCGTTGTAGGGGCGGCGGCCCAGGGTGGTCTTGTCCTTGGTGATCTGCACATCCTTGATCAACACGCCGTCGAGAGACACCACCAGCTTGCCCATGCTTGCCCTTCTTGTCTGTCTGTCCCGGAGTGTTCTGCGGCTGCCGGCGCGCCGGTTGTGCCGGCGCTGACTGCAGGTGATGTCAGCGCCCGAACTTCCACCACGGCCGCGCGGCCCCTGTCGGGCCTCCTGACACGCGGACGAGTATCAACGCAATATTATCCTTTCCACCTGCTTCATTGGCGGCGTCGATCAATGCCTGCCCCGCACTGGGGAGGGAATCGTTGGTTTGCAGCAGGCGCGCCATCATGGCGTCGTCCAGCATGTCGGACAACCCGTCCGAGCACATCAGGTAGGTGTCGCCCGCCTGCACTTCATGCAGGTGGGTTTCGAGCAGCACGGTGTCTTCCACGCCCACCGCCCGCGTGACGAGGTTCTTGTTGGCCGAAAACGCCGCCTGCTCGGGGGTGATCAGGCCGGCGTCGATCTGTTCCTGCAGCAGCGAGTGGTCACGCGTGATCTGCACCAACTGGCCACCGCGCCAGCGGTAGGCACGTGAATCACCCACATGCCCCAGGCGCAGCTGGTTGTCGCGGAACACCGCCACCACCAAGGTGGTGCCCATGCCGGCGTACTGCGGGTTGGCATTGGCGGCATTGAAGATGGCCCGGTTGGCGTTGTCCACGCAGATGTCCATCGCGCGGCGCACTTCCACGTCGGTGGCGCGGCTGGCGGCTTCGGACAACCAGCGGCCCAGCTCGGTCTTGATGAACGAGGTGGCCATGCCGCTGGCCACTTCACCGGCGTTGTAGCCCCCCATGCCGTCGGCCAGCACGGCCAGGGCGCTGGCCTCGTCGACGGCGACCGAATCCTCGTTGTTGCTGCGCGCACGGCCGGTGTCCACGGCGTGGAAGAACTCGAAAGTCATGCTGGGCGCTGCAGGGCTGGGGTTGGATGGGGCAAAACCGAGACGGGATTGTGCATCGGAACCCGCCCGCTCCGGCTCACAGCCCGGTGGATGCAGACGGCGCCAGCAGGCGCGTCATCAAGGCGGCCAGGCCGGCCACCGACGCTGCCCACGTCTCCAGATTGGCGGGCCGGTCGGCTGGCTCGCGGGCCAGCAACTGTTCCACCGCTGCGACGACAGTGGCCGGCAGGTCGGGCCGCAGGCGCGACAGCGCCGCCGGCGGCTGCTGCGCGGTGGCCTGCAGCAGGTCGCCCAGGGTGGCGGCCTGGTGCGGGCGCCGGCCGGCCAGCAGCTCGAACAGCATCACGCCCAGTGCATAGGTGTCGGTGGCGGGGCTGGCAGGCGCGCCGGCCAGTTGCTCAGGCGCCATGTAGGCCGGCGTGCCCAGTGTCATGCCGGTGCGGGTGAGTGCAGCGTCTTCCTGCCGCGCCACGCCGAAGTCGGCCAGCTTGACCTGGCCTGCCGCCAGGTTGACCAGCACGTTGGCGGGCTTGAGATCCCGGTGCACGACACCCTGGGCGTGGGCGTGCGCCAGCGCCGCCCCGACCCTGGCGCCGATGCGCAGCACCAGGTTCTCGGGCAGCAGCAGGTGGCGCTGGGTGTAACGGCTCAGGTCGACGCCGCGCACCCGCTCCATGGCCAGCCAGGCCTGCGTGCCTTGCAGGCCCGCCTCGTAGACGGCGACGATGTCGGGGTGATCCAGCCGGCGCGCCAATTCGGCTTCGCGGTGCAGGCGCGCCACCCACTCGTCGCGCTGGCCGGGTGCCAGCGCGTCGGGCAGGCGGATCAGCTTGACGGCCACCTGCCGGCCGGTGCGCAGATCGTCGGCCTCGACAACCTGGCTGCCGCCCCCTTCGCCCAGCACGGTGCCCAGCCGGTAGCGGTTGTTCAGCAGGGGTTGGCCCGATGGGGCCGGCGGATCAGGCGGCTGGCGCCGCAGCGAAAACCAGGACATGGGGCCTCCTTGAAGGCCCGTCTGTGCAGGCTCCGCATTGACCTTATCACGCGCCCGGTGCCGTGGCGACCCGGAGTCTTGTCCAACGAGGTATGAGCCTGGAGCGAGGCAGGCGATTCCAACGAGGAATGAGCCTGAAGGGGCCTGAGCTGAGGGGATGACCGGCCCGGATCTGGACCGGGTC
>Ga0209097_10004448_pt1 | contig 10350 bp, 9 predicted proteins | sample AD_UKC052_MetaG_FD_184419 | JGI IMG/M metagenome (GOLD analysis project Ga0209097, IMG submission 184419) | Active sludge microbial communities of municipal wastewater-treating anaerobic digesters from USA - AD_UKC052_MetaG (SPAdes) (version 2) | ecosystem: Engineered > Bioreactor > Anaerobic >... | reverse complement strand
GGAAGCGCTCGGTGATTGTGTTTGCGGGTCCGTTGGCCAATTTTCTGCTGGCCATCGTTTTGTACTCGGCTGCTTTTGCGATGCCTGAGCGCGATCTAAAAGCCCTACTTGCCGCACCCGAGGCCGGCACGCCAGCCGCGATTGCCGGACTGCGCGGTGGCGAGCGCATCGTGCGCATTGATGGCTTTGATGTGGGACATTGGAGCGATGTACGCTGGGAACTTCTCACGCATATGTTCAGTGACGAGATGGTCATTGACGTCGAAGATCGTGGCGCGACGCGCTCGTTCGTTCTAAACCGTAGCGCGGATGCAAGTGCCTCTGGTGAGAGCGTTGGCGCGCGCCTCGGAGGATGGGGGCTCAATTTCGATCAACCGGCCCGTATCGGTGGCGCAATCGCGGGCGGACCTGCCAGCCGAGCTGGCGTGCGGGGCGGTGACGAAGTCGTCGCGATCAATGGTCAATCCATCCGCCAATGGAATCAACTGACGAAAGCAGTTCAACAGAGCGCCGGCGTGCCCTTGACACTCACAGTACGACGAGCAGGTTCTCTCGTGGATGTCACGGTAACGCCGCGCGCAGAGCCCGTTCCGAAAACTGGTGGTTCCGTTGGTCGAATCGACGTCTCTGCTGCGCCCGCCGCTACGTTGGGCGTCGACTGGATGGTTGATCGACAACGAGGCTTGTTTGAGGCGGTTTCAGAGGGGCTGCGGCGAACAATAGATGCGACGGTGCTGACCGCCAGAGTGCTCTGGGGCATGCTGACCGGAGAGATTTCTCTGCGGCAAATTTCAGGCCCGGTAACGATGGCTGAAGGGGCAGGAGCGACGCTAAATCAAGGCCTCGTGCCCTTTACTCTGTTTCTGGCGATTGTCAGCATCTCTATAGGTGTGCTGAACCTCTTGCCCGTGCCCATGCTCGACGGTGGACAGTTGCTATATCATCTCTTTGAAGCCATCAAGGGAGCGCCCCTCTCAGAACGTGCGGAAGCACTCGGACAGCGCATCGGCATCGGTTTTGTGACCGCCCTCACCGCGCTCGCTCTCTACAACGACTTTTTGCGAATTCTCTCGTGACCCGAATTTCTCAACGTAACTTATTTTCGCTGCGCCGCGTCGCGCTAGGACTCTTCTCCGCAGGTCTGCTCGGTTTTTCTACGCTGTCGAATGCGATAGACCCGATAACCGTTCGCGATATTCGCGTTGAAGGCCTGCAGCGTACGGACGCTGGCACAGTATTCAACTACCTTGGTATCAAGGTTGGTGATCGCTTTGATGACGCAGCTGCGTCGGCCGCCATCAAAGCGCTGTTCGCCACCGGTTTCTTCCGCGATGTGCGAATTGAAGCGCAAGACAATGTCGTGATCGTTTCGGTTGTGGAACGCCCGACCATCGCATCTATTGACGTCACGGGCTCCAAAGAGTTTGAAAAAGACACGCTCAAGAAAGCATTGCGCGACGCCGGTTTGGCGGAAGGTCGCATTTTTGACCGTGCCATTCTCGACAAGGCCGAGCAAGAAATTAAAAAGCAATACCTGTCGCGCGGTCGCTACGACGTAGAAGTCACTACGACACTGACCCCACTTGAACGCAATCGTACTGGCGTGTCGATTTCGGTGAAAGAGGGCGAAGTAGCCAAGATTGAGCACATCAATATCGTTGGTGCTGAGACGATTTCCGAAAAGACATTGCTTTCGCAAATCCAACTCTCGACTGGAGGTTGGTTTTCTTGGTATACGAAGGACGATCAATACTCTAAGCAAAAGCTTCAAGCTGACCTAGAGTCCATTCGTAGCTACTACACCAACCGTGGCTATCTCGAATTCAACGTGGATTCGACGCAGGTGTCGCTCTCACCGGACAAAGCGAAAGTGTTCGTCACACTGAACGTGACCGAAGGCGCGCAGTTCAACGTCTCAACGATTTCATTGAGCGGCGACTTGCTGGTTCCTGAAGCCGAGCTTCGTGCCCTGATTCGCGTTCAGCCGGGTGAAGTGTTTTCTCGCACGCGTCTCGCTGACAGCGCCAAAGCAATCAGTGATCGTTTGGGGCGCGAAGGTTACGCGTTCGCGTCCGTGAACGCCGTGCCGGAAATTGACCGAGAAAAGCGGACCGTCGCGTTTAATTTTGTAGTCGATCCGGGTCGACGTGTTTACGTTCGTCGCATCAATGTATCGGGGAATGCACAAACGCGTGACGAGGTCGTGCGCCGCGAAATGCGCCAGCTCGAAGCCGCTTGGTACGATCAGTCCAAGATTCAGCGCTCTAAGGTGCGTTTGGATCGTCTCGGCTTCTTCTCGGAAGTGACCATGGATAATCAACCCGTTCCCGCAGCGAGCGACCAGGTGGATATCGACGTCGTCGTGACCGAGAAAAATACGGGTAGCCTTAACGCAGGCGCCGGGTATTCAAGCGCTGAAAAATTGGTTCTGACGGCCTCTGTCTCGCAGAACAATGTGTTGGGTACCGGCAATTCGCTCGCGCTGCAAGTCAACACGAGTGTCACCTCCAAGACTGCCGTCGTTCAGTACACCAATCCGTACTGGACAGCGGACGGAGTTAGCCGCGGGATCGATATTTATCGTCGCACGTACGATCCGACCTCGACTGGCGTGGGTAGTTACAAGCTATCGACCTACGGAGCTGGCGTGCGTTTTGGTATCCCAATCAGCGAGACAGACAGCATCAGCCTTGGAATGACGGGCGAGAACCAAAATCTAACGCTGTACCCCGGCATCAGTCCGCAGCGTTTCTACGATTACGCCAACGAATTTGGCTACAACACGAACACGTTCAAACTGTCTTCAGGATGGGCTCGCGACACACGCGACAGCCTGACCTACCCGACGCGGGGTTGGTTGCAGAGTATTGGTGTTGAAGCTACTGTTCCGCTCACCAACGTCAAATTCTTCAAAGTTAACTATCAGGGACAGGCTTTTGTTCCGTTGGTCGCCGATTTTGTCTATGGCCTCAACGTGGAAGTCGGCTTCGGGATGGGCTACGGCGGTCGGTCGTTACCGTTCTTCCAAAACTATTATGGTGGTGGCGTAGGGTCGGTGCGTGGTTACGAAACCAATTCGCTCGGTCCGCGCGAGGCTGTAACGTCGGCCATCACGACCAACCCCGACGGAACGACGTCCTCGACGACGTCCTACACCGGTAACGCAACGGGCGGACGCCGCAAGTTCACCGTAAACAACGAAATTTTGTTTCCGTTCCCTGGCACCAAAAACGACAAATCTGTACGCGGCAGCTTCTTCTTTGACGCGGGCCAAATTTACGACAAAGGGTCAGCGCTGCAAAAGGACAACGAGCGCATACATTTGTCCACGGGCGTCGCGATCGCGTGGCAGTCACCGATTGGCGCACTTAAATTTAGCTATGCGATACCGATTGGTGGAAAAACGACGGACAAGCAGCAGCGGTTCCAATTCCAAGTCGGCAACATGTTCTAGAAAACGAGGCAATGGTGTTCAATTTTTCGATCAAGGACGCGGCGACAGTTCTAGTGATGCTCGCGGCATTTGTCGCTAGCCCGGCTGCGCAGGCTCAGCCGACGTCGCAGACAGTGGTGCGTTCCGGCGACTTGAAAATTGGATTCGTCAATACCGAAAAGCTTTTACGAGAGTCCGCACCGGCGCAGCGCGCATTCAAGAAGCTTGAGCGAGAGTTTGCGACACGGCAGGCAGATGTTGATCGCGTGTCGAAACGTTTTCGCGACATGTCAGCCAGTTTTGAGAAAGAGCAATTGAGCTTGAATGAAGCCGATCGCCGCAACAAGCAGCGGGAGATCGAAGTGCTTAACCGCGACATGCTGCGGGCACAGCGTGAGCTTCGCGAAGACGAGAATCTTCGTCGCAACGAAGAACTGGCTGGCTTGCAAGAGCGCTTGCAAAAGGCTATTCAAGTGATTGCCGAGGCCGAAAAATTCGACCTCATCCTACAAGAAGCGGTTTACATCAGCACGCGCATCGATATCACTGAGCGCGTGCTGAAAGCGCTGGCCGACAAGTAGTCGGACGCGCTAAATACCGCGCACCCCCTCACAAAAATTATCCGCATGGGTCGCAAAGTTGATTGTCCCGTCTCCGTGGATGCGCTAGCGCTTGCGCTGGGTGCTACGGTGCACGGAGACGCTTCAAGAATCATTCATTCGGTCGCGTCGCTTGAGTACGCCGGCGACGCCGATTTGGCTTTTTTTTCTGACCCCAAACACCGAGCCCGGGCTGCGCAGAGTCGTGCCAGTGTCCTGATTGTTCGTTCAGCCGACGCCGACATCAACGCGGCCACCAAAATCATTCACGCTGCGCCTCACGCTGCGTTTGCTCGCGCGCTAGATATTCTTTTTCCCGCTGCGCCGATTGTTGCCAGCGTGTCACCGCTCTCAAATGTTGATCCGACGGCGGTAATCGCGCCAACTGCCCGTATTGAGGCGTTTGCGACGGTCGGAGCCCGAGCGCGCGTGGGTGCTTCCACGGTGATCCGATCACACGCAAGCGTCGGTGCGGACTGTATGGTCGGCGAGCATGGCTTGGTTCACTCCGGTGCGCACATTTATCACGGTGTCACTGTTGGCGACCGCGCGATAGTCCACTCAGGAGCCATCATCGGTGCTGACGGGTTCGGGTTTCAACCTTCACAGACTGGCTGGCAAAAGGTCGCGCAAGTCGGCGGCGTTGTTATTGGTGACGACGTAGAAGTTGGCGCAAACACGACTATTGACCGTGGCGCGATTGAGGATACGGTTATTGGCAATGGCGTGAAAATCGACAATCTGGTGCAGATTGCGCACAACTGTCGCGTGGGTGACCACACGGCGATTGCCGGCTGCGCTGGCATGGCCGGCAGCTCGGTCGTGGGGGCGCGGTGCATGATTGGCGGGGCTGCGATGATCGTTGGCCACATTTCGATTTGCGACGATGTCATCATTTCCGGTGGCACGCTGGTGTCTAGTTCCATCGAACAACCGGGCCGCTACACCAGTGTTTTTCCACACACTGAGCACCGCACGTGGCTAAAAATCGCCGCGAATTTGCGAAGATCCGGCAAATAGTTCGCGCATTTGCGAGAATTCAAGGTATGACTGAATCCGCTAGCCCCAAATCCACCGCACCTGTGTTCGATATCGGCAAAATCCTTGAATTGCTGCCGCATCGCTACCCGTTCTTGTTGATCGACCGAGTGCTCGAGCTGAACGTCGGCAAAAGCGTTCGTGCGCTGAAAAACGTCACCATCAACGAGCCTTTCTTTCCCGGTCATTTTCCGGTCAAGCCCGTGATGCCCGGCGTCTTGATGATTGAGGCGATGGCTCAGGCCGCAGCCGTTTTGGCCTACACCGCCAAGCCCTTAGTGCCCGGCGCGGAGCAGCAAATTGTTTATCTTGCGGGCGTGGATAACGCGCGCTTCAAAAAGATGGTGATTCCCGGCGATCAGCTCATCCTCGAGGTGGAAGTGGATCGCATCGTACGCAACATCGGCAAGTTCAAATGCCGTGCGACCGTGGATGGCCAGCTCGCGGCCGAAGCCATGCTTATCGCCGCTATCGGAGGCGCTTAATGGCGCAGGTACATCCGCAATCGATTGTTCATCCGAATGCGAAGCTTGCTGCTGACGTAGAAATCGGGCCCTTCTGCACAGTCGGCGACGGCGTAGCCTTAGGTGCCGGAACACGTCTGATCTCGCACGTTGTGATTGACGGCGATACTCAAGTCGGCGCGGGCAACACGTTCTATCCTTTTTGCTCAATCGGCCTTGCGTCGCAAGACAAAAAGTATGCGAACGAGCCTACACGCGTCGTGATCGGCGACAACAATACGTTCCGTGAGAGTTGTACGGTGCATCGTGGCACGGTGCAAGACGAAGGCGTCACAAAGCTTGGCTCGCGCGGGCTCTACATGGCGTATGCGCACGTCGCGCATGATTGCGTAATCGGTGACGATGTAATTCTCGCCAACGCTGCTACGCTGGGTGGTCACGTGAAAGTCGGTAACTTTGCGATTTTGGGCGGGCTGGCTGGCGTGCATCAGTTTTGCCGTATTGGCGAACACGCCATGGTGGGCGGCGCGTCGTGCGTACTGCAAGACGTTGCGCCTTACGTGCTTGGCCAAGGTAATCCGTTCACGGTGAGCGCAGTGAACTCCGAAGGACTCAAGCGACGCGGCTTTTCCGTCGACGCGATAACCGCCGTGCGCGGCGCTTACAAAACCGTGTTTCGTAACGGGCTGATTCTCAAAGAGGCAATCGTTGCGCTTGAGACCGAAAGCGCGTCGGTGACGCCGGAGGTGCAGGCTGCGCTCGCGCCGCTCATAGCGTTTCTCAAGTCTCCCGGTCGAGGCCTCGCGCGATAGTTTCCACGATGTCTGACGTTGTTATTGTTGCCGGCGAAACCTCCGGCGATCAGCTGGCGGCTGATTTGGTTGAACGCGTTCTTGCCGTCGATCCGTCGGTGCGCTTTCACGGCATCGCAGGGCCGCGCATGCGCGCCGCTGGCGTTGAAACATGGATCGATTCAGAGACGCTCGCGGTGCGAGGCTACGCCGAAGTTATTTCAGCTTTGCCGCGAATTTTGCGTGCCAAACGCGAGCTCATTGCGCGCACCCAAGCGCTAAAACCCAGCCTCTACATTGGTGTCGATGCCCCCGACTTTAATCTGCGTGTCGAACGTGAGTTGAAAGCGCAGGGCGTGTCGACGCTGCACTACGTTTGCCCCTCGTTTTGGGCTTGGCGGCCGGAGCGCGCGGCGAAATTTAAGAACTCTGCCGATCACGTGTTGTGCCTGTTTCCGTTCGAGCCGAAGCTCTTAGCCGCGCACCACGTCGGCGCGACGTTTGTCGGCCATCCGCTTGCCACCGCGCCTTTGTGTGATGCTGATCGCAATCGTTTGCGGCGCAAGTTAGATCATTTTGGCGCGCCGCCCGAAGCGCCGCTGATTGCCGTTTTGCCCGGCTCGCGCATCGACGAAATTGAGCGTCATGCGGAGCTTTTCATTTCGGTGATGGTTCGCCTGCTCAAGCGCTATCCTGAAGCGCGGTTTGTAGTCCCGCTCGTGACTCGCCAGACGCGGGATCGATTTCAAGCCGAGCTGTGGCGGGTCGCCGAAGCGATCGTCCCGCGCGTGCAGTTGTTGTTCGGTCATGCCGATTTTGCGCTACGAGCGTCGGATGTGGCGCTCGTGGCGTCTGGCACGGCAACGTTAGAAGCTGCAATGCTCGGTTGCCCGCAAGTTGTGAGTTACCGCGTGAGCAAAACGACTGCTTTTATCGTGATGCGCAAGCTCACCAGCCCATACGTTTCATTGCCGAACATTCTGGCGAACGATTGGTGTGTGCCGGAATTGCTGCAAGAAGCGGCAACACCCGAGGCGCTGGAAAGCGCGTTGTGCGGACTCATTGATCAGCCGCGCTTGCGTGCGAAAACCCAAGAAGCCTACACACAAATGGCAGACGCGCTCAAGCCGCCGATCAGCGACGCCGGTGATCCGCTGGCGTTGGCGGTGCTCGCGCAAATGCGCCGCCAAGCGTGACCGTGGCGACGCTCTGCTGCGGCGTTGACGAAGCCGGGCGCGGGCCGTTGGCGGGGCCGGTTTATGCCTCAGCGGTGGTGTTGGGCGACGGTGCTTCGCGGATCAGTGGCATCAACGATTCGAAGAAACTTACGGCGGCTAAGCGTGAAGCGTTGGCTCCGTTGATTCAGGCGCATGCGAGTGCGTGGGCCATTGCCTCTGCATCGGCGGAGGAGGTCGATCGCATCAATATCTTGCAAGCGACGATGCTCGCCATGTTTCGCGCCATTTCGCAGTTGCCAGAGGGATCGTTTACGCGCATCGTGATTGACGGAACTCAGATTCCGCGTGACTTGCGTCCGTGGGCTGCCGAGCGTGGCATCGAGGTCGTGGCACAGCCACGAGCCGATGCGGATGTGTTGGACGTGGGAGCCGCGTCAATACTCGCCAAGACCGCGCGAGACACGTACATGATGGATGTGCATCACCGCCATCCGCAGTACGGCTTTGACGCGCACAAAGGCTATGGAACGGCGCAGCACATGGACGCGCTCACGGCACACGGCCCATGCCCGGAGCACCGCAAAACCTTTGCGCCGGTCGCGCAATGGTCGTTGCTTTGATCGTCTTTCATGCTTTGGGCAATTTGTAGCTTTTACGCGCTATCGACTAGCCCGTGGTCGTTTGGGGCGCTTTTTATCGTAAGTCGACAATGCGGTAAAAACGGCTGAAATGACTGCCGGCTAGCCGCTTAACCGTAAAAGTTGTAACCCCGGAATTATTGCGTTGCGATCGGAGGGCGGGCGCCGCTCTCCCTACGGATTCATTGAAGCCGCAGTCCGACATGCGTCTAGTCAGTCAGTCTTGAGTACGGTGAATTTGCTGCCGTGAAATAGCAACGGTGAACCGTCGTGCGCCGTGGCGCGCAGCACTTCCCCAACGAAAAGCTCATGGTCGCCCACGCGAAAGTCGTTCACTTTCTTGCACACAAAATGCGCAAGCGCACCGAGCACTAGCGGTGGTTCGCCCGGCGTGTCGATCATGTCCATGCCGGCGAAGCGATCCGGGCTGCGGCTGGCGAATTGCCGCGCCACAGCTTCCTGATCGGCCGCGAGCACGCTCACCGCGAACGTCGTCGCCTCAACGAAGCTGCGATGCAATCCCGAATTAACGCGGAGGCACCAATGCACCAGCGGCGGCTCCAGCGACACCGAGCCAAACGAATTGGCCGTCATGCCTACCGCAACGCCTTGCGCGTCGAGCGCGGTGATCACGGTGACGCCCGTTGCAAAGCTCGCGAAGGCATGCCGAAGCGCGAGCGGATCAAGGTCGGGGTGGTGGGAATGAGATTTGGAGTGAGGCATGCAATGAGAGGGCGGGCTCAAATACACTAAGGCCGATGACCCCGCGTCGCAAACCACAGGCCTAATTATGAAGCTTTCCAAATCCCTACTCTTTGCAGTGTCGCTTTCGACCGTGCTGGCAACTGGTGCTGCCCATGCGCAAATAAAAATTGGCGCGATGGTTTCGGCCACAGGCCCGACCTCCGCCATCGGTATTCCACAGCGAAACACCGTTGCGTTGCTGCCGACCACCGTCGGCGGTCTCACCATTGAATACATCACGCTCGACGACGGCGGCGATACCACGCGCGCCGTGCAAAACGCCAAGCAGTTGATTCAGCAGCACAAAGTCGACGCGATCATCGGCCCGTCCACGACGCCGGCTGCGCTTGCGATTCTCCCGGTCATCGCAGAGGCTAAAGTGCCGCTGGTGAGCACGGTCGGTTCGCAAGCGGTGGTCGAGCCGCAAGACGCGACCAAACGCTGGGTCTTCAAGACCACGCAGAACGACGACTTGATTGCCGAGGCGCTGGTCTCGCACATGGTGCGCAACAAGGTCAAGCGCTTGGGATACGTCGGCTTCAATGATCCGTTCGGCGAGGGCTTTCTGAAAATCCTCCCGGCGATGCTCGCCAAGAACAAGATTGAACTTGTCGCGGCTGAAAAGTATTCGCGCACCGATCAGTCGGTGACTGGCCAAGCGCTGAAACTCATCGCCGCGAAACCTGATGCGGTGTTCGTCGCTGCTGTCGGCGGCCCTGCTGTGTTGCCGCAGGCCACGCTGCGCGATCAGGGCTTCAAAGGCACGATTTATCAAACGCACGCGATCGCCACGCAAGACTTCATCAAGATTGGTGGCGCGAAAGTTGAGGGCACGGTACTCGCTGCGGGCGGCATGTTGGTGTTTGACGAAATGAGCGACGCGAACCCAGTGAAGAACGTGGCTGCACGCTTCATTCGTGCCTACGAAAAGATTTACGGCACGCGTCCGGCGACGTTTGGTGCGAACACCTACGACTCGGGCATCTTGTTGCAGTACGCGATTCCTGATGCGCTCAAAAAGGGACAGCCGGGCAGCGAAGCTTTCCGCAGCGCGCTTCGCGATGCGCTAGAAGGACAGAAGGAAATCGTGGGCTGTCAGGGCGTGTTTAACGTGACTGCATCGAACCACAACGGCCTCGATAAGCGTGCGCGTGAACTGATCACCATCAAAGACGGCAAGTTCCGGCTGCTCGGGGATACGAAAGTAACGCTGTAGGCAAACCAAGCGCCGATCGGATGTAGGCGCGGCATCAGCCGCGCTAACACATCAAAGAGCGAGCGCGGCTGATGCCGCGCCTACAAGTCTGCGTTCCAAATGACCCAACACGAGTAATCTCAATGCAATACCGCCGCCTCGGAAAATCCAATCTTCGCGTCTCCGCGCTGTGCCTCGGCACGATGATGTTCGGCGACCAAACCGACGCGGCGGAATCGCAACGCATCGTCGATCATGCGCGCCATCACG
>Ga0209097_10004444_pt1 | contig 10360 bp, 10 predicted proteins | sample AD_UKC052_MetaG_FD_184419 | JGI IMG/M metagenome (GOLD analysis project Ga0209097, IMG submission 184419) | Active sludge microbial communities of municipal wastewater-treating anaerobic digesters from USA - AD_UKC052_MetaG (SPAdes) (version 2) | ecosystem: Engineered > Bioreactor > Anaerobic >... | reverse complement strand
TTTTTGCTACTTTTACCTCACCGCTTTAATATTTGTAAGCGGTGTTCGGTGAATCTTCGATTTGCGGCGAGGCAAAAGTAGGGTTTTGTTTCTTTTTCAAAAGAAATAGCCCCGATTGCAGCGGATGTCCTTTTGCGCGAAGAATGAGCGCAAAAGATAGTAGCGGAAAGCGGGAAACAGCTCCCAAAATTTTAGATTTTATTGTGAATATCTTCACTAAAAAAACTCCTATAAATTCCCTAAATTTGTGCACCTTACATCAATAAAACCCCATTAAAATCAATGTCGAGTATCATTCAACTGCTTCCCGATCACGTTGCCAACCAGATTGCCGCCGGTGAAGTGGTGCAGCGTCCGGCATCGGTGGTCAAGGAGTTGCTTGAGAACGCCGTGGATGCGCAGGCTACAGACATCAAACTCATCATCAAGGATGCAGGAAAGTCACTCGTACAGGTTATAGATAACGGTAAGGGCATGAATGCCGAAGATGCGCGTTTGTGTTTTGCGCGCCACGCTACTTCAAAAATCCGCCAGGCCGAAGATTTATTTGCTTTGCATACTAAAGGGTTTCGCGGAGAAGCTTTGGCGTCTATTGCTGCCATTGCTCACGTAGAGATGAAAACACGCCAGGAACACGATGAACTCGGCACCCATATTTGTATCGAGGGCAGCAAGTTTGTTTCGCAGGAAGTTGCGGTGTTGCCCAAAGGCACGTCGTTTGCAATTAAAAACCTATTTTTTAATATTCCGGCGCGGCGCAATTTTCTCAAGTCGGATGTGGTGGAGTTCAGGCACATCATGGACGAATTTCATCGCGTGATTCTTGCGCATCCTGGCATCCACTTTACGTTTTACCACAACGGCAGCGAGATGTTCAATCTGCCGCCATCTAATATCCGTCAGCGCATCGTCAATGTGTTTTCGGGCAAGACCAATGAGAAGTTGGTTCCCGTCAACGAGGACACCGAAATCGTGAATATCAGCGGTTTTGTTTCTAAACCGGAGTTTGCCAAGAAGAATCGCGGCGAGCAGTTTTTCTTTGTCAACGACCGTTTCATCAAAAGCGGCTATTTGCATCACGCGATTATGGCGGCCTATGAGGGCTTACTCAAAGACGGCTGTCAACCGGGATATTTCTTGTTCTTGCAGGTGCCACCGCATACCATTGACATCAACATTCATCCCACCAAAACAGAAATTAAGTTTGATGACGAGCACGCGCTGTACGCGATTTTGCGCTCGTCGGCCAAACACAGCCTTGGTCAATTCAATGTGTCGCCGGTACTCGATTTTGACCGCGACCCGAACCTCGATACGCCTTACCAGTACAAAGACCTTGATGCGGTCATCCCGACAATCCAAATCGATGGGAGTTTCAATCCGTTTGCCGAAGAAAAACAACCGCGCCAATCCAGTTTGGGTTTGGGTTATCGCGAAAGCAAACGCGAGCCGGCGGGTTGGGAAAGCCTGTACGTAGGCCTCAAAACCGACACCGATCTTGTAGAAGAAGTGCCCATGCAGTTTGAAAGCGAAACCGTCACGGCATCGTTATTTGAGGACGCAGAAACCGTGGAAACGGGCAGTAAAATGTACCAGATCCATCGCAAGTACATTGTCAATCCAATCAAATCGGGTATGGTCATCATAGACCAACAGCGCGCGCACCAACGCGTGTTGTACGAGCAGTTCCTGACCAATATGACTGTGCAGCATGCGTCGAGCCAACAGCTGCTTTTCCCGCTGCATTTGTATTTTTCGACATCGGAGTTGCAGCTCATCGCCGAATTGCAGCCTTCACTGGGCAACACCGGTTTTGTTTTTGAGGAAATGCATGCAGACAGTGTCGTGATTTCGGGTTTGCCCGTAAATGTCACCGAAAGCGAGGTTTCTATCGTACTGGAGCAATTGCTTGGCGATTTGCATGATGGCATCCCCGAAAGCAGTTTTAGCCAAAACGACACGATTGCCAAATCGATGGCCAAAAGCCTGGCGGTAAAAACCGGGACCTATTTAACCGAGAAAGAGCAGGAGAGCCTCGTCAATGGCTTGTTCGCCTGTAAAGAACCCAATGTTTCCCCGTTCCAGAAACCCACTTTCATCACGATGCGTGTGGAAGATTTAGATAAAAAATTCGCAGTATGATGCAGATGACCCCGACTGTTAAGCAGTTATTGATTATTAATGTTTTGTTTTTTATTGGAACCTTGATTGTGGGACAGCCGGCGTATGAATACCTTGGACTGTTTTACATAGAAAGCTCTAGATTCCAGGTTTGGCAATTGTTGTCGCACATGTTTATGCACGGAAACGTGCTGCATATTGCTTTTAACATGTTTGCGCTGTACTCTTTTGGTTCGATGCTCGAGCACTTTTGGGGCGCAAAGAAGTTCCTGTTTTTCTATATCTCCTGCGGATTAGGCGCAGCACTGTTCAATATGGGTATCAATTACTACCTTTTCCACGATGGGTTGAGTTCGCTCGTTGCGCAAGGTTTCTCGCAGGAAGAGATCATTGCGGTTTTAAACGGCAAAAACAACCAGGAATTGATCGGGATCTTAAACGCAAATTATCAGAGTATGACCGGCGCCTATTTGGGCAGTATGGTCGGCGCATCGGGAGCGATATATGGATTGCTCGTGGCTTTTGCTTTTATGGCACCCAATGCCGAACTGGCGTTGATGTTCATCCCCATTCCGATTAAAGCAAAATACTTCGTTCCAGGTTTGCTTTGTCTCGATTTATTTCTAGGGGTGAAAGGGAATTCTATTTTTGGAGGCGGAACCGGAGTGGCGCATTTCGCGCATATTGGTGGTGCGCTTGTAGGTTTTTTGATGATGTGGTACTGGAAGAAAAACGACATGAACCGTCACCGTTGGAATTGATAGCACAATAGTATGGGTATTTTAGACGACTTGAAATTGCAATACAAAATGGGTGGTTTTGAACAAAAAATCATCTATTGGAATGTAGGTGTCTTTTTGATAATCCTGTTGGTCGAGACCATTGGTTTCGGGCCTTTTCTGCAAGAATGGCTGGCGCTTTCCTCAGTTCCAGAAAGCTTGCTGTTGAAACCCTGGACTTTGCTCACTTATGCTTTTTTACATTTCAGGTTCCTGCACTTGTTGTTCAATATGCTCGTACTCAATTTTGCAGGTCGGTTATTTTTGACTTTTTTTTCACAAAAACAATTTCTCGGCTTGTACTTGCTGTCTGCGATTTTCTCGGGAATTGCGTTTGTGGTTGGGTATTACTTCCTGGGCGCTGCCTCTACGATTGTGGGCGCTTCGGGTGCCATTATGGCGATACTCGTGGCAACGGCAACCTATGCGCCTCACATGAACCTGCGATTGTTACTCATTGGCAATGTCAAGCTGTGGATGTTCACCACAGTAGTGGTTGCCATCGACCTCATACAGATTTTTGCCGAGAATACCGGTGGGCATATCGCACACCTTGCAGGTGCCTTTTTTGGTTTTGTGTTCATAAAGTTGCTGCAATCGGGCACCGATTTGAGTAAAATCGTTACTTTTATTTTGGATGGGATTTCAAACCTGTCGCCGGGCGGCAAGAAAACAACGTTTAAGAAAGTACATCGCAATTACAATCCGCCGCGACGGCCAGAACAGAAACCCGTCTCGCGCATCGTAACGAAAGACAAAACGCAGCAACAGATAGATGAAATTCTCGACAAGATCAGCAAATCGGGCTACGATAGCCTTACCGCAGCCGAAAAGGAATTTCTTTTTAAAGCAGGAAAATAACCAATGAAGCGACTGTCATGGTTCAATAAGGCAATGTTTTTTTTCAATATAGTGTTGGCTGTATTGACTTTCATTGCTTATGTATTGCCGTTCCTCGCACCCAAATGGTTCCCTATATTTTCGGTACTTACCTTGATCTTACCACTGTTTTTAATCCTCAATGCATTGTTTTTTGTGTATTGGCTGCTGCAGTTCAAAAGGCAGGTTTTTCTGTCGGCGCTCGCGTTATTGGCAGGCATTACCTTTATCAATAAGTTCTACAAATTTTCGTCGCAGGATTTGCCCGAAAGCGACAACGACTTTGTGGTGATGAGTTACAACGTGCGTCTGTTCAACCTTTTTGAATGGTTGCCCAAAGAAGATGTGGCCAGCGAAATCCAAACCTTTATCAATGAAAAGAACCCTGATATTTTGTGTATCCAGGAGTTTTCGTACGCCGCCGACATCGATCTCAAAGTGTATCCGCACCGTTACATTTTCATGCAGGGCAACAAAATCAGGACCGGACAAGCCATTTATTCAAAGTTCCCGATCATAGACGAAGGCAACCTGGTTTTTCCTAACTCCAACAACAACGTCATTTTTGCAGACATCAAGAAAGGCAAGGACGTGATCCGCGTGTACAATATGCACCTGCAATCCATCAAGATTTCGCCCGACGTCAATGAAATGTCTGAGAATGTTGACGAGATTAACCAGGAAAAATCAACGATGGTTTTACGCCGCATCAGTCGCGCGTTCCGCAAGCAACAGCAACAGGCCGAAATTATCAAGGCGCACAAAGCCGATTGCCCGCACCCCATTATCATCTGTGGTGACATGAACAACAGCGCATTTTCTTACGTGTACCGCAGCATCAAAGGGAATCTCAACGACACCTTTGAGGAAGCCGGTAGTGGTTTTGGTAAGACGTACAATTTTAGGTATTATCCCGGTCGCATCGACTATATTTTTGCCGATTCGGGCATGAAGGTAAAAAGCTTCGAGAATTTTCCCGATTTTGTGAACTCCGATCACTTCCCGATCATGACGCGCCTGGCGATCGAGTAACTAAAGCTGTTGATTTTTGAGGTAATCCAAAGCGAATCTTCCCTCGTTGAACAACAAATCGAGTATACTCATATTGTTTAAAAATCCGTGCTTGTCGCCAAAAACCTGGGTGTAAGGCTCAAATTGCGCGGTGTCTTTTTTTCCGTTCACCAAATACCGAAAGTCGTTGTACTGGGGAACTTCGTGAAAATACTCCTGCGTCACCCCAAATTCATGTTTCATCCCAAGGCATTTGCTGATAACAGAAATGGTCTCGAGGTTCAAGTCCATTAAAAACGTGTGCTTTTTAGTGAAAATCGGCGTGATTGCATCCTCAAAATATTCAAAGAAAGGCGAGGTGCGATACGCCGCTTCGAGCGATTTGAAATGTTGTTTCTGCCAATCGAATGCCGTTTCTAACCGCACATCCTTGGTGCGTTGGTGCGCCTCTTTAGTATGCTTGATGGGCACGTTGAGCAACTGGATGCCGTTTGGGCTGTAAATGTACATGCGGTTGCGGTTGGTCTGTTTCTGGAAATTGTCCTCCATTTCATACACGAGCCCATCGGCTTGCGCCATCGCCACAAAATGGCTGATTGACGGGAAATAGGTGGGATGCAACAACAACTTCATAACTTACTCGGCGTTGCTCTTGCGCTTGTCCAAAAAGAACGTAATCCCAAAATAAGCCGCGAGTGCGATCAGGAAGAACTTGAAATAGGAATATGGTTCGCCATCGCCACCCACAGTCGTAAACATGCGTTCCCAACGGATTTTGTTGAAGCCCTTGCCATTGGCGTTGGTGCTAAGCCAGATAAAAACGGGTTTGCCCACCACGTGGTTTGCCGGAACGTAACCCCAATAGCGACTGTCCTCAGAATTGTGGCGGTTGTCACCCATCATCCAATAGTAGTCTTGGCCAAAAGTGTATGAAGTGGCAATTTTTCCGTCTATGCGGATTTCACTACCGTTTACCTTGAGGTCATGTCCTTCGTATTCGGTAATCAAACGTTTGTAAAAAGGAAGATTTTGGATGTTCAGAGGAGTCGTTTTGCCGGCTTCGGGAATGTAGATTGGCCCGTAGTTGTCACGGTTCCAGCTCGTTGTGTTTTGGGGGAAAACGCCGTGAGAACCAGTTTCTGGCTCATGCGATATATTGCGAGTGATGCTCTTGGTAATCGGGTTTTTTGCCAGACGCGCCGCGGATTCTTCGGTCAATGCCGAAAACATAAAAGTTTTTTCTCCGATTTGCCCGTAGCGGTCGGTTACGTTGAGTTCGTTTTGCAGATAAGTCGGATCGTAGAACGAGCCATCGGTTGTAACGGTATAGGAATACTGCGGTTTTGCCCTTTCGGGTAATTGCAGTTTCTTGTTGTTGATGTATACATAACCGTCTTTGATCGACAGGCTGTCGCCCGGAACACCCACGCAGCGTTTCACATAATTTGATTTCTTATCGACTGGCTTGTTTGCTTTGCGGTTCGATCGGTCAAAAAACACAAATACGGTATCCACCGGCCAATTGAACACTACAATGTCATTGCGTTCAATGTGCTGCACACCCGGAAAACGGAAGTAAGGCAGTTGAGGCCAGTTACTATAAGATTTTTTGTGGATAAGCGGAACAGAATCGTGTACCATCGGAAGCGCTACAGCCGTCATAGGCGTACGCGCACCGTAATGGAATTTACTCACGAACAGGAAGTCGCCTACCAACAAAGTTTTCTCGAGCGAAGAACTCGGGATTGTAAACGGCTGCATCACGTATGTATGCACCAAAGTCGCCACAACAATCGCAAACAACAATGAACTGATGGTGTCGGCTCCTCGGTTTTCGGGGATCAAACTTCGGTCTGGAATGTGATTGAGCTTGGCGGTGTAATTGATATAAGCCACATAGAATCCAAGGGTTGCAATGGCAAGAATGGTGTCGGTCGTTGAGTTTTTTCCAAAGCTGCGGATGGTCTCTACCCAAACCACGGGGAACATGATCAGGTTCACAATGGGCACGAAAAGCAAAATCGTCCACCAGGTAGGGCGGTTGATGATTTTCATGAGCACGATAGCGTTGTACACCGGGATTGCAGCTTCCCAGCGTTTGCGACCGGCGGCCTCATAGATTTTCCAGGTTCCTATAAAATGCAGCACCTGGACGACCAGGAAAAATACAAACCATTGTGTGAGTGTCATAGTATCTTAATTTTTATTGCCTATTAGTTGATTTGGCTACCCGATGTTACACGGGTCAATCTTAAATAAAATATAATGTTTTAACGCCCAAGCCCGAGCACGTCGCGCATCGTAAAGATACCCGTTTTCCCGAAAAGCCATTCTGCAGCGATGACCGCGCCCAGTGCAAAGCCTTCGCGATTGTGTGCCGTATGCTTGATTTCGATCGCATCGACAGCGGAATTATAAACCACACTGTGCGTTCCCGGTACATTTTCGATCCGTTTGGCATCGATTAAAATCTGCTTCGCCAGTTCGCAATCGCTCGTGTCGGCTTCGCCTCGGGTCGCGTTTTTTAAAGCCCAGCTCGAATAGTCCGAATAATCGATAATCCCTTTGGCTAGTGTAATCGCCGTTCCGCTTGGTGCGTCGAGTTTTTGCGTATGGTGGATTTCCTCCATCGATGCTTTATACTGCGGAAATTTCGCCATCATTTTCGCAAGGTATTCATTGATCTCAAAAAACAAATTCACGCCAAGGCTAAAATTCGATCCGTAAATGAATGCGCCCTGTTTTTCATCGCACAAAGCGGTCATTTTTTCATATTGGTCGAGCCAACCCGTCGTGCCCGAAACCACCGGAACCTTACTGTTCAAACAAGCCGAAATGTTACCCACAGCGGCATCAGGTACACTAAAGTCAATCGCAACGTCGGCGTTTTCCAATCCGTCGAAAGCACCGGAGCTACCTTTGCGCAGTACGGTTTCATGTCCGCGTTCGAGCGCAATCCGCTCAATCACTTTCCCCATTTTCCCGTATCCAAGCAAGGCGATCTTCATCAGAATTTATAGTTTATGGCAAAGCCCACGTTGGGTTTATAATCGAACTCATTGGTCTGGAAACTCGGTGTAAAAGTCAGGTTGTCGCTCACGTTGAACTGCTTTAAATGCGCATCCACGTTGGCGTCAACGATATTCAATACGTAAAAAGCACAGGTAATCAAAACAGACAAATCACGGTTGCGCTGGTAGAATTTCTGCGCGCGAATCAATCGGTCATTGTCAAGGTAGGCGTACTTGGGATTGGTAATCCCGAGCAAACGGTCCTTGTACTCATTGCGAAACTCGTGGTAGCGTTTGTTGTTAGAATTGTAAAAGTAAAAACTGGTCCCGATAGCGCCGTAAACCAGCGGCATCTTCCAGTATCTTTTGTTGTAGGCTTGCCCGAGTCCCGGAAAAATCGCCGAATAGAACGCGGCTTTTGCCGGAGACAGCGGATTGATTTCCTTGTCTTTGACGGTGTCTTTTGACACCAGAATGGCCTCGCTTTTCACTTGCGCGAAAACCGGTGTCCCGAACCCAATCAGCAAGGCGATTATGAGAATGTATTTTGGCACTAACCCTTGATTAGTTTAATGATGCGGTTGAAATCTTCTTCAGAATGAAACGGGATTGTGATTTTACCTTTCCCGTTTCCGGCTACTTTGACGTCTACTTTCGCGCCAAAATACGACGCAATGGTTTTTTTCTCGTCGGCCGAAATGGCAAACGGATTGCCTTTTGGCGCTTTTGCCGCAGCCGGCTTAAGGCTTTCCTGGTAATTCTTCACCAAGCTTTCTGTTTCGCGTACCGAAAGATTTTGGCTTACGATTTTCTGGTAAATATCGGTCTGTACGTCCTGGTCATCGATGTTGATGATGGCACGTCCGTGGCCCATAGAGATAAAGCCGTCGCGGATGCCTGTCTGGATAATCGGGTCGAGTTTCAACAATCGCAAATAATTGGCAATCGTCGAACGTTTCTTGCCGACGCGCTCACTCATTTGCTCTTGCGTGAGTTGGATTTCATCGATGAGACGTTGGTACGAAAGTGCAATCTCGATCGGGTCAAGGTCATGACGTTGGATGTTTTCCACGAGTGCCATCTCTAGCGACTCCTGGTCGTTGGCAATCCTGATATACGCCGGAACAGTCGTTAATCCAACAATCTTAGATGCGCGTAAACGGCGTTCGCCAGAAATCAACTGGTATTTATTGAAATCCAATTTCCTTACGGTAATCGGCTGGATTACCCCCAATTCACGGATTGACACCGCCAATTCCTGCAATGATTCTTCATTGAAATTGCTACGCGGCTGGAATGGGTTGATTTCTATCGCCGCAATTTCTAATTCTATGATATTGCCGACAACTTTGTCTGCATTCTTGTCGTCTACCGACTGGATGTTGTTCTCGGGATCTTTTAGCAATGCAGATAATCCTCTTCCTAATGCTTGTTTTTTGACTGCCTGTGACATAAATCTTAATTGCTGTTTTTCTTGATGATTTCCTGCGCCAGGTGCAGGTAATTGGTAGCGCCTTTGCTGGTCGCGTCATAATTGATGATACTTTCGCCAAAACTCGGCGCTTCACTGAGCTTTACGTTTCTCTGGATGATGGTTTCAAAAACCATATTGTTGAAATGTTTCTGAACTTCCTCAACCACCTGGTTGCTGAGTCGCAGCCTCGAATCATACATGGTTAAAAGCAAGCCTTCAATATCGAGCTCGGCATTGTGTATTTTTTGCACACTTTTGATCGTGTTGAGCAATTTGCCCAAACCTTCAAGCGCGTAATATTCGCATTGTATCGGGATGACCACAGAATCGGCTGCAGTCAAAGCGTTGAGTGTCAAAAGGCCCAACGACGGCGCGCAGTCAATCAGGATGTAATCGTAATTGTCCTTGATACTTGCCAATGCCTGCTTGAGCATGTACTCGCGGTTCTCTTTGTCAACGAGTTCAATCTCGATTGCCACAAGGTCTATATGCGCCGGGATGACATCGACGTTTGGCGATGAACTCTTGATAATGGCTTCCTGCGCGGTATGGCTTTGCTCGATTATCTGGTACGTGCCCACGGTAACCGTTTCAATGTCAATCCCGAGACCTGAACTTGCGTTGGCCTGCGGATCGGCATCTATCAGCAATACTTTCTTTTCTAAAACACCCAATGAAGCCGCGAGGTTTACCGAGGTTGTCGTTTTTCCCACGCCGCCTTTCTGGTTGGCAATAGCAATGATTTTACCCATTTAATTTTTAAAATTTTGAGCGGTAAAAATACAATTAATTACGGGTTTTTCAAGGGATATTTGTTAACAAAAGAATAAAGTCGAAAGAGGAAAGTCGAAAGTCAAAAGTGGGGTGGTAACAGGTTGATTTTTAGAAGCTATTCCGGCTATCCGTTCCAATCTTTTGCAAAAACAGATTGCCCTCCACTGCGTTTCGGGCAACCCGTTTTTGCAAAAGGATTTCCACTACTATCCGGGCTAAGCGTTGCCAGCTTCCAGCTCGCGCGCTAAGAAGCGATTTGTTTTTTCGCCATGGCTTCGGCGAGTTTTTTTGGGATTGGCCGGCAAGCGCAA
>Ga0209097_10004443_pt1 | contig 10361 bp, 7 predicted proteins | sample AD_UKC052_MetaG_FD_184419 | JGI IMG/M metagenome (GOLD analysis project Ga0209097, IMG submission 184419) | Active sludge microbial communities of municipal wastewater-treating anaerobic digesters from USA - AD_UKC052_MetaG (SPAdes) (version 2) | ecosystem: Engineered > Bioreactor > Anaerobic >... | reverse complement strand
TGCGGTTATTGATATTGTAGGTTCGGTGCCTTTACTGATCGGGCTTAAGAATAAAATGGGGGGAATTCGGGAGGTACGCGCCACCCTTATCAGCGGTGCCCTGATGATTCTTTTTCTGTTTATTGGAGAAAAATTTCTTGGTATATTGGGGATTGATGTAAAATCATTCGCAGTTGGCGGCTCTATTGTAATCTTCATTCTTGGCCTCGAAATGGTACTTGGCGTTGAATTTTTTAAAAGCGAAGGCGATGCCAAAAGTGGTACCGTGGTACCTATCGCCTTTCCGCTGATTGCCGGTAGCGGTACCCTTACCACCATTATCTCGTTGCGGGCCAATTACTCAGAATGGGTGGTGCTTGCCGGTATATTGATTAATCTCGTGTTTGTTTTTATTACCCTGAAATCGCTGGGCCTCATCAGCCGTCTTCTTGGTCCTGCAGGAATGCTCGCAGTTAGAAAGTTTTTTGGGGTGGTACTCCTTGCTATTGCGGTAAAGATTTTTGCTACAAATGCAAGGGGGTTGATTCAGTAGGGAATTATGAATTCGGAATGTAGAATGGTGGGGAGTTGGGGTGAATTATACCAGCTTATACATCTTTCCGGGCATTCTTACAACCACTCCCTGCAATTCGAGGCTTAATAAGGCACCGGCGGCCAAAGAGGCGTTCATGCCGCTTTTCAGGTTCAGTTCATCAATATGCAGTTGCTCATTCAGGGTTAGCAGGTCAGCAATTACCTTTTCCTGCGGGTTGAGCTCAATAAATAAACTGCGCTGTATTTTGGGCTTCTTTTCGGGTTGCGGCAGCCAGTTCATTGCTTCAAGCAATTCTTCGCCATTGCTGATGAGGCCCGCTTTATTTTGCCGGATCAGGAGGTTGGTGCCCCTGCTTTTGGTATCGGTTGTCCTTCCCGGAAAGGCAAAAACATCGCGGTTATAGCCCTGTGCCAGTTCGGCCGTAATCATGCTGCCGCCTTTAATATCGGTTTCCATCACAATAGTGGCATCGCACATGCCCGCCACCACGCGGTTGCGGGTGGGAAAATTATGTTTGTCGGGTTTAGTACCCATGGGAAACTCTGTCAGCAGGCCACCGCCCTGTTCCAGCATCTGCCGGGCCAATTTGGCATTTTCGGGCGGGTAAAGGGTATCGAGGCCATGTGCCAGTACACCCACCGTGGGTACCTCATTTTTAACACAACTGCGGTGGGCCTGCGTATCAATGCCAAATGCCATTCCACTTACTATCAGCACATTATGTGGCGATAGCGATTCCACCAGTTTTTCGGTCAGCTGTTTGCCATATTCGGAATGATTGCGGGTGCCAATAATATTTACCACCCTGCCCGCATTCAGGTTGGCAGACCCTTTGAAAAACAGCACGGTGGGTGGATCGTAACAATTCAGCAGGCGTTTCGGGTATTTTTCATCGGTCAGAAAAAGTAAGTCAATATGGTGTTTCTGCAAAAAGGCCCATTCGGCCTCACAGGGTTCAAAATCATTAAACGCCCTTATGATGCCGGCTTTAATTTCCGAAATACCCTCTGTTTCACACAATTGTTTTTTGGAGGCCTTAAAAATGGCTTCGGCACTGCCAAATTTATCGGTAAGTGCCCGGGCAAGCACGCAACCAATTTGAGGAACCTGTGTAAGGGCAAGCCGGTAAATGTGTTCGGGGTAATGCAAAGCAATCGTACTTTAGGGTATTTAAATTCAATTACTCCTCCTGCATGCTTTCCAGGTATAATTGCAAAGCATCCAGAATATTTTCTTTGGTTTCTTCAATTGTTTTTCCCTGTGTAATAACCGCAGGGATCTCCTTTATTGTTCCAATAAAATACTCCTCTCCTTTCGAAATCCGAAGGGTCATATTATAGTTCCTCCTTTTTGTAACTGCAATTTAGGTTAAAAACCAATCACTTTCAACTCCGTTCGCCTGTTTCTTGCCCTGCCTGGTTCTGTACCGTTATCGGCAATTGGACGGGTACTGCCATAACCTTTGGCAATTAATCTTGTGGCTTCAATTCCTTTTAAAACCAGGTAATCCACCACTGCTTTTGCCCGGTTCTGACTGAGTTTCAGGTTATCGGCAGCATTGCCTACGTTATCGGTATGCCCGCCAATTTCCACTTTTACGCCGGGGTTTTGCTTCAGCAGGTCCACCAGTTTATCAAGCTCAAGATAGGAACTCGTTTTCAGCTTAAAGGCATTGGTTTCAAAAAGAATATTCTTCAGTTCCAGCAAAGCATTCACCACAATAGGTTCAAGCGGAATATCCTTTACAAAGTTGCTGTCCATTCCCTTTGCTTCGAGGTAAAACCGGTCGGTGTAAAAAAGGTAGCCCTTGCGGCTTACCGTGAACGAATAGTTTTGACCCTGTGGCAGTGTTACCAGGTAATTGCCCCTTTCGTCGGTTACCAGCCTGTGCACAAAACTACCGGTCTCCGTTTGCTGCACTTCAATGGCAGAGGGAATGCCCTTGCCGCTTTGTTTATCGTACACCCTGCCCTTTACCCATTGCGTTTTTAGCGCGCGGGCATAGGTGGGCAGTTCAAACCGGTAAAGGTCGAGCCCGCCGCGGCTATCGCTGCGGTAGCTGGAAAAATAGGCGGTGGTGCCATTTGCTGCCACAATCAGGCTGCCATCATCGTTGATGGTATTAATGGGGTAGCCGAGGTTTTCGGGGATGCTCCATTCGCCCCCGGGGCCAAGGCGGGTAATGTACAAATCGCTGCCACCGTAGCCCGGATGGCCGGCAGAGGTAAAATACAGGGTTTGGTTATCAGCATGGATGTAGGGCGCAAGGTCATCGGCTGCCGAATTTACTATAGAGCCGAGGTTGACTGCGAGGTCCCAGCTGCCATTGGGACGGCGTTTGCTCATGTAAATATCTTTACCGCCATAGCCACCGGTCCGGTTGCTGCTAAAATAAAGTGTTTGCTTATCGGGGCTTACCGCCGGGCTGCTTTCCCAGAACTCGGAGTTAACCGCGCTGCCAAGGTTGTAGGGTTCGCTCCAGCCTTCGGGCGTGGCATAGCACATGTAAATATCAAAATCGCCATAACCCGTTCCGCCAAAATTACCGGCAAAAAACAACCCATCCCCATCGGCAGCCATGTTGGTACCGCCTTTGGAGGGTTGCCGGTTCAGTTCGCCGGAAATGGCCCGTGCAGCCGTATAGGTTCCGTTGGCCAATAACCGGCTGCTGAAAAAATCTTCGCGTACCCCCTGCAGGCGGCGGGTAAATACCAGCAGGCTGTCATCAATGGTAAACGAAGGGTAGTATTCGCTCCGGTCCGAATTGATGCTATCGCCCAGGTTAAAGGGGCTGAACTCGAAGGTGTCGTCATTGTGTTTTGCAGCAAAATCAAGGGCAAATTCGTAAGTCTTTTTGCGGTAAGCCCCCGATTTGTAAGCCCGGCTTTCGGGCGAAATGGTAGCAAGGTAGCGGTCAACCCAATAATTTGCTTCGGCAAAACGGCCCAATCCTGCCAGGTTTATGGAAAAAGAAAGCAGGTAATCGTCGCTGTAAACGCTGTCCATTTGCCAGGCCTTGCCAAACGAAAGCACGGCGCTGTCGTACATTTTGCGTTCGCCGAAGGCGCCCATCAGGCTTAGCCAGGCTTCCACAAATTTGGGTTCCTGTTTCAGGGTGAGGTACAAAAGCGATTTCCCTTTCTCCCATTCGCCACCCCGCAGGTATTCAATCGCCTGAAAGTAGGTATCCTGCGATTTTTTGTTCATGTTATTGGGGTTGTACCATTGCGCAACCGAACTGGTACTCCCTGTAACAAAAAGGAAAAAGAAAATACCCGGTAAAATCAGCCTTTGAAAGTTCATACAGCAAAAGCACGAATTTACCGGGTATTTGTTATGTATAGGGTGGGAAAGTTTTGTTATTACTGAACTTTTGTTACAAAAACTACCTCAATATCTGTGGCTGACTTGGTGCTGTTTACAAGGTCGCCGGCAGCTTTATTAGGTGGTACGGCAGGATAGTGGCGCAGCGTTACCTTCAGGCTTCCATTGGCTGCCACCCCGGTAGTCCAGGTGCTTGTTACCCCAAGCGGAACCCCATTCGGGTCGTTATCAAGCCCTGTAATGGCAATACTGCTTCCCGGGGAGTTTTCATAATAAAACCGGTGTGCGTCGGCTTCTTCTTTTACTTCTGTGGTAATATCCTCGGCAGGGGTTACGGTTTTATTAAGCAGTTGAAGGGAAACATTATAGGTTTTAGCCGGTGCCAAAATTATTTCATCCTGGGTTGGGGCAGTACCGCCCGGCCCATCGGGGTCATCAAACTGGTAGGTAAGGGTGGTTCCGCCGCCAACCGGCACAAAAGTTAGTTTCAGGGTGGTTATTACTTCTTCCTGGTTTTCCTCCGTAGTATCTTTTTCGCAGGAGGAAATCAACAAACCGGTCATCAGAATGGCAAAAGTGGTTTTTAGTAATTTGCTTTTCATTGGTTTTTTATTTAAAAAATTTGTATTTGTGTTTTTATAATTGAAACTTCAGCCGTAAACTAATGTTCAATCCCATTTCGTCGGCAAAGTATCGCATGCTGTTCAGGTAATCGCGGTATTGGGTATTCAGTAAATTTCGTACACCCAGGCTAATGGTGGTGGGCACTTTGTACAAATCAATTATGGTTGAAGCATTCAGGTTGATAAGCGAATAGGCGGGAGGTGGCGCCTTATAATCCTGTTTGCCATTGCTTTCGTCCGGCACATGCTTTTGTTCCATTACATTTTGCATTTCTGCCGAAAAGTAGGTGCCTGTAAACGTCTTTGTATCTTTTGCGCTGAAAGTAATTTCATTGGTCAGCCTGTTGGCAGGCATCCAGATCAGCCAGTCATCGGTTTTCTTGTTTCGTGCATTCAGCATGGCCAGTTTTCCTTTCCATTCCAATACAGCAACAGGTTTCAGAAATAAGGAAAAATCCACACCGTTCAACGAAGCATCGGTTTGCCTGTATTCTATCAGTGGGAATGCACCGGCAATAGTCAGTACGGGGGTTTCAGGCATGGGCTGCTGATAAATAAAATCACGGATATTGTTGGTGTACAACAGCCCTTCAAATCCAAAAGTTTTTGCTTCATTCTGATATTGAATACCTGCTGAAATGTTGAACGATTTTTCAGGTACCAGGTTTATATCGCCTTTCTCATAGGTTGCTGTACCATGGTGTATGCCATCGCTCAATAATTCATTTATATAAGGCGCCCGGCTTGCCAGGCTGATGTTGGTATTCAGCCGCCAGCCCGCATTCAATTTATATATTGCATTGAAAGAGGATGCCAGGGTTGAAAAATTGAAATCATAATTAATGGTATCATTATTGAATTTCAACCTTGTTGTGTTGATGGTTTTGTTGTCGTAGCGAATGCCCGCCTGCAGTTCCCATTTATGTTTCGCCCATTTCTCCAGGTAATATGCTCCAAATGAATAGGCAAAATAATTGGGTATAAAATAGCGTCCCGAGTAACTGTTATCCTGTTGCATCATGGAAACGCCCGCCACCCCGTTGAAATTATTTTTCCTCATTTTTTCCCAGGTAAAATCCTCTGAAAAAGTATAGATGGTCAAATCAAGCTGTGGCCGTTGGTTATTGCTGCTTCTTACAATATCATACTCTTTGCGGTTATTGATTTGTGCCGAAAGCAGGATGGTGAACTTTTGATCTCCCTTATAAAAAGTGGATTTCGATTTTAAAAGCTGATGGGTAACATCCTGGTAGGGCCTGATAATTTTATAGGTGTTTTGACCTAAAAAAACATCATCAGGCTTTGGCGCGGCAATAGCGTTTTCCAGATCGGTAATATTGCCAAAATGCGAGCCCGTAAAAATGCCAAGTTTTGTACCAAAATGGCTGAAAAAAAGTTCTGAATTAAACTTTTCTTTTCTCCAGCCTGCTGTCAGGGAAAAACTCAGCTCTTCATTTCCGGTATTGTTCAGCCGGTAATCGGGGGTAGCTACGTTAGCACCTTTTTTAAAAGTGCCCTGTACGCGGTAATGAAAAGGCTTATGCTTTAACTGTTGCTCAAATAAACCCGAAACCACATACTGCCGGTTATTGGTAAAATATCCCACATTTAATTCCGCGGCATATCCCGGAATGTTGCGTACTGCCCTCGGTTCTACAAGTATTACGCCCCCAATGGCATCCGAACCATAGCGAAGTTCATCAACTCCCTTTATCACGATTAATTTATCCGCAATAAATGGGTCTATTTCAGGTGCATGGTCATTGCCCCATTGCTGCCCTTCCTGCCTTACACCATTGTTGATGGTTAAAATGCGGCTGCCATGCAAACCGTGTATTACAGGTTTTGATACGGTAGGTCCCGATTGAAGCATGGTAACCCCATTTATCCTGTTCAGCGCTTCTGCAAGGTTTAGTCCCTGCGTTTCGTTCAAAGCCCTGCCACTCAACTCTTTTTTAAAGCCTGTATTGGACACAGTTTTTTTAGCTTCCACAATCACATTACCCAGTTCTTTGCGGCTATGCATCAGGTAAACATCAATATGTGCATTTTTTTGAAGGTTGATGGTTTTCTCTACCAGATCGCATCCTGTATGGGAAATGATGACCGTATATTTTCCGGTGCATAATCCTGTAAAAAGAAAATTCCCATCATCATCAGTAGTTGTTTGCTGACCTGTTTCTTTAATGCTGATGGATGCTTCCTTCAGTTTTTCCTTTGTATCGGCATCTTCCACATGCCCGCCAAGAGTAAAACTGCAGTTTTGTGCACCAGCATGGAAAACAGCAAAAAATGCCAGAAAGACTGAAAAAGTAATTTTCAAGGAAAATATTTTGAATAAAGAAGCCATAAACATCCCGGGTAGTCAGCATTTGAAGATCAACCAATAGCCCAAAGCTATCGGTCATTTTATCAGCATGCCCGGGGTGGACCTTTATTGCAAAAAACAGGGTTGGGGATAGAAGTGATTGAGCATAGAAATTCCTGCCCGGGTAAAGTATGGTTTATAAGGAGTTCCTGAAGGCAGGAAGGTGTGTCTGCAATATAAATTGAATAATGATGCGCACAGATTCCGCAGGAAAAATCCAATGAATCCTCCGAAATCAGGGAAATTCCCTGCCGGCCTTCCTGTTCGGTTGATGAAACAGCCCCCGTGGAAGCATGGCTATGGCTATGCCACATTTGTGCAGGAGTGGTAATAAAGGCATACAGCGCCATTAAAACCACTACGAGAGCTTTTTGATATTTTGTGAGGTGGTTCAACTAAATAATGTAACTAAGTTGCAAAAATAGCGAGTTGGGATGAATAATGCAAAAAAGAAACTTTGTTGCAAAATTCCAAAAATTCCAAAGATTCAAATTCCAAAAAGGACAAGTTACGGTTTCAAAAGCCATTTTGGAAGGGCAATATAAGTATCAAACGCTGCAAGATTCGTTCCCCAACCTGCCGGAAGGCAGCATTTGGAAAGGAACAAAAATTCCAAAGATTCAAATTCCAAATTCCAAAAAAGGAAAAATTACGGTTGCAAAAACCATTTTGGAAAGACTAAAGAAGTATCAAACGCTGCAGGATTCGTTCGCCAACCTGCCGGAAGGCAGCATTTGGAAAGGAACAAAAATTCCAAAGATTCAAATTCCAAATTCCAAAAAGGACAAGTTACGGGATCAAAAGCCATTTTGGAAGGACAATATAAGTATCAAACGCTGCAGGATTCGTTCCCCAAACTGCCGGAAGGCAGCATTTGGAAAGGAACAAAAATTCCAAAAAACCAAATTCCAAATTCCAAAAAAGACAAGTTACGGTTTCAAAAGCCATTTTGGAAGGACAATATAAGTATCAAACGCTGCAGGATTCGTTCCCCAACCTGCCGGAAGGCAGCATTTGGAATTTGGAATTTCCAGATTTGGAATTTGGGATTTCAGGATTTGGAATTTCCAACCCTGAACATCCAACCCGAAACTTCAAACCTCCAACCCGAATCCCTTAATTTCGCACCCTGAAAAAAAATCTGCTATATAATATATAATATGAGCAAAGTAATTACTTCCCGCGAAACCGACTATTCACAGTGGTACAACGATTTGGTGCTGAAAGGGCAATTGGCCGATTACAGTGCCGTACGCGGCTGCATGGTGATAAAGCCCTATGGTTTTGCCCTTTGGGAAAATATGCGGGATCAGTTGGACAAAATGTTTAAGGATACCGGGCATGTAAATGCCTATTTCCCGCTGTTTGTACCCAAAAGCCTTTTTGAAGCCGAAGAGAAAAACGCAGAGGGTTTTGCCAAGGAATGCGCGGTGGTTACCCATTACCGCCTGAAGGCCGATCCCAACAATAAGGGTAAACTGATGGTGGACCCTGAAGCCAAGCTGGAAGAAGAACTCGTGGTGCGCCCCACTTCGGAAGCCATTATCTGGAATACCTACCGCGACTGGATACAGAGTTACCGCGACCTGCCCATCCTCATCAATCAGTGGGCCAATGTGGTGCGATGGGAAATGCGTACCCGCCTTTTTTTGCGTACCGCCGAATTTTTGTGGCAGGAAGGGCATACCGCCCATGCCACCATGGAAGAAGCTGTGGCCGAAACCCGGCAAATGCTGGATGTTTATGCAGAGTTTGTAGAAGAATACATGGCTTTACCGGTAATAAAAGGCATAAAAAGTGAAAATGAACGTTTTGCAGGAGCGGTTGATACCTACTGTATTGAGGCATTGATGCAGGACGGGAAAGCGCTTCAGGCAGGAACTTCACATTTTCTCGGCCAAAACTTTGCAAAAGCCTTTAATGTGCAGTTTACCGATAAAACCAACAAGCTGGATTATGTATGGGCCACTAGCTGGGGTGTAAGCACTCGCCTGATTGGCGCGCTTGTAATGGCCCACAGCGATGATGAGGGGCTGATGCTTCCTCCGCGAATTGCTCCCTTCCAGGTGGTTTTTGTGCCCATTTTTAAAGGGGATGAACAACTGGCAGCCATTAGCGAAAAGGTAGCCGAAGTTTCAGCCAAACTCAAGGCAATGGGCATCAGGGTGAAGTTTGACAACAGCGATGCCAACCGCCCGGGCTGGAAATTTGCAGAATACGAACTAAAAGGGGTTCCGCTGCGTGTAGCTATTGGCGCCCGCGACCTCGAGAATGGTGTGGCTGAAGTAGCCCGCCGCGATACACGCGAAAAGCAGTCAGTTCCCTTTGAAAACCTTGCCGAAACCCTCAGGCAATTGCTGGAGGACATTCAGCAGAACCTTTACAACAGGGCAAAAGTTTACCGGGATGAGCATATTACCCCTGCCAATACCTGGGAGGAGTTTATTGACATTCTGGACAACAAAGGCGGGTTTGTGCTGGCACATTGGGATGGAACCGGGGAAACCGAAGATGAAATCAAGGACCTGACCAAGGCCACCATCAGGTGTATTCCGCTGGATGCGCCTGAGGAAGAAGGTGTTTGTATCCGGTCGGGTAAGCCGAGTAATAAGCGGGTACTTTTTGCAAGAGCGTATTAATATTGTAGATTTAATATTTTAGATTTAATATTTTGCCGTCACCGCCACGGTTCGTGTTTCATGCACCATGGCGGTGTTAAATTTTCATGGCAACCATGGAATACCACGGTTTATTTTCGTTTGCAGCGTTCGATCCGTGTGCTCTGTGATTTCCGTGTCATAATTTCATTCTGCCGGTTCCTGCTTCATGAACCAGTTTTTTAATGCCCTGGTTTGTGCCTCACGAACCAGGGTTTTTTATTGAAATTTATTTCAACCCAATCATATCCTTTAGTTTGGAATCTGTGTATGATAATCATCATGGTTTGGCATCATTGTGTTCCACAATTTTGTGGTACCATAGTTGGTGATTTGCCGGGCCTTTTATACACAACCCGCTGAAACCCGCGCCGGATAAGGGTAAAAAAAATTTTTGACGAACCCGCAATTGTCACCTTCCTGTCATATTTTTGCCCGCCAACAGCGGATATCTTTCTGCTTGTTAGTCAATTCACAGGAAGTATATGATTATGAGAAGCAATTCAAGCCGACTGCTCCTTTCAGGCCTTTTCACCATTGTATCGCTGTTTGCTTTGCAAACTGCAAACGCACAGGATGGTAAAGCCCTGTTTAATGCCAATTGTGCCTCGTGCCATAAAATGGACAAGGACCTCACAGGACCTGCCCTGATGGGCGTAACCGACAGGTGGCCAAGCAAGGAGCTGCTGAAAACATGGATTAAGAACTGGCCGGCAGCGGTAGCCACAGGCGACCCGTATGCCGTAAAAATGAAGGATTGGAGCCCGGCTGCCATGAACCTGTTCCCCAACCTGAGCGATGCCGAACTGGATGCCCTGGTAACTTATGTGGAAACCTGGCAACCGCCCGCAGCG
>Ga0209097_10004437_pt1 | contig 10370 bp, 7 predicted proteins | sample AD_UKC052_MetaG_FD_184419 | JGI IMG/M metagenome (GOLD analysis project Ga0209097, IMG submission 184419) | Active sludge microbial communities of municipal wastewater-treating anaerobic digesters from USA - AD_UKC052_MetaG (SPAdes) (version 2) | ecosystem: Engineered > Bioreactor > Anaerobic >... | reverse complement strand
CACGTTCGGCACCGCGCTGGTCAGCGCCTCCACGTTGGAGTCGATCACGCCGGCCAGCATGTCCATCGTGGCCGGCGCGGCGCCCTTGTAGTGCACCTGGGTCAGCTTCAGGTCCAGCCCGGTGGCGATCAGCTCGCCCAGCAGGTGCACCATGCTGCCCTGGCCGTTGGTGGCGTTGTTCACCTTGCCCGGGTTGGCCTTGGCATAGGCGGCGTACTCCTTGATGGTCTTGGCCGGGAAGTCCTTCTTCACCACGAAGGCGAAGGGCACGGTGGCGACCGGCGCCACCGGCTCGAAGTCGTCCAGCTTGTAGGCCAGCTTGTCGTTGAAGTTGGGGTTCACCGTGAAGGTGGTGCCGGCCGACAGCAGCACGGTGTAGCCGTCCTTGGGCGCGCGGGCCACGAAGGTGGCGCCGATGGCGGTGGCGGCGCCGGCCTTGTTCTCGACGATGACGGTCTGGCCCAGTTCGTCCTTCAGGCGCTGCGCCAGCTGGCGGCCGATCACGTCACTGGTGCCGCCGGGCGGGTAGGGCACCACCAGGGTCACCGGCTTGGCGGGCCAGGCGTCCTGTGCCAGGGCGGCGCCGGGCGCCACGGCCAGGCAGAGGGTGGCCGCGGCCATCAGGGCCACCAGGGCCCGCGGGGTGCATGTTGTTTTCAAGCCTGTCTCCTGCGAGGTGGGGGCGCGTCCCGATGGACCCGGGCGTGCCGCTGCGCCATCGTAGGCAACCCTGCCGGCGCGGCCCCTGCGCCTGCGCGACACCTGTTGCCGAAAGCCCCGATGAAAGCCGTTGCCTACCTGCAGTGCCTGCCCAGCACCGACCCCGCCTGCCTGGTGGATGTGGACCTGCCCACGCCCACCGCGACCGGGCGTGACCTGCTGGTGCGGGTGCAGGCGGTGTCGGTCAACCCGGTGGACACCAAGCTGCGCCGCCATGTGGCGCCCGCCCAAGGCGAGGCCCGGGTGCTGGGCTTCGACGTGGCCGGTGTGGTCGAGGCAGTGGGGCCCGAGGTCACGCTGTTCCAGCCCGGCCAGCGCGTCTGGTATGCCGGCGCCCGCAACCGCCCGGGTGGCAATGCCGAGCTGCACCTGGTGGACGAGCGCCTGGTGGGACGCATGCCCACCACGCTGGATTTCGCCCAGGCCGCCGCGATGCCGCTGACCACCATCACCGCCTGGGAGTCGCTGTTCGACCGGCTGCAGCTGCCCACCGGCGCCGGGGCCGACGCCGGCACGCTGCTGGTCACCGCCGGTGCCGGCGGCGTGGGCTCGATCGCCATCCAGCTGGCCCGCTGCCTGACCGGCGCCCGGGTGGTGGCCACCGCCGCGCGCGCCGAGAGCCGCGCCCAGGCGCTGGCCCTGGGTGCCCACCTGGTGATCGACCACGCGCAGCCCATCGCCGCGCAGCTGGCTGACGCCGGCATCCGCTGGGTCGAGCGCATCTTCAGCGTCTCGCACACCGACGCCCACTTCGCCGAACTGGCGAAGTCCATCGCGCCCTTCGGCCGGCTGTGCGTGATCGACGAGACCGGGCCCATCGACGTGCGCCTGCTCAAGGCCCGCAGCGCCTCGCTGCACTGGGAAGGCATGTTCACCCGTTCGGGGTTCGGCCTGCCCGACATGCAGGCCCAGGGCCAGCTGCTGAGCACGGTGGCCGACCTGGTGGACGCCGGCCGCATCCGCAGCACCCACAGCCAGACGGCAGGCCGCATCCACGCGGCCGACCTGCGCGCGGCCCATGCTGCGGTCGAGACGGGCCGCACGGTCGGCAAGATCGTGCTGGCCGGTTTCGCGCCCGACCACTGACCCCAGGAGACCCCATGCGTGACTACGCCGACACCATCCGCCACTTCTCGGCCGCTGCACTGGAACGGTCCGTGCTGCAGGGCTCGCTGTCGAGCGGGCTGAATGCCTGTGTCGAGTGCTGCGACCGCTGGGCCGCCGAGGGCGCCGTGGCCTTGGAGTGGTACGGCGCGCAGGGCGAGCGCCGCACCGTCACCTTCGCCCAGTTGCGCGACGACAGCGCGCGCTTCGCCAACCTGCTGCGCAGCCGTGGCATCGGCGCGGGCGACGTGGTGGCAGGGCTGCTGCCGCGCATCCCCGATCTGCTGACGGTGGTGCTGGGCACCTGGCGCGCCGGCGCCGCCTACCAGCCGCTGTTCACCGCCTTCGGGCCGGCGGCGGTGGAATCCCGTGTCACCGCGCCGGGTGGCAGCCAGGCCGCGCTGGTCGTCACTGACCGGGCCAACCGGCCCAAGCTGCAGGATGTGCCCGCCTGCCCGCCCGTGATGGTGGTGGGCGACGGCCTGGCCGAGGCCCTGGCCGGGCAGTCCACCCACTTCACCCCGGTGATGCGCCAGGGTACCGACCCCTTCGTGGTGCTGTTCACCTCGGGCACCACCGGCAAGCCCAAGGGGGTGCGCTACCCGCTGTCACTGCTGCTGCCGGTGGCCGTGTACATGCAGGACGCGGTCGACCTGCAGCCGCAGGACAGCTACTGGAACGTGGCCGACCCCGGCTGGGCCTACGGCATGCTGTATGCCGTGGTCGGCCCGCTGCTGCTGGGCCATGCCACCACCTTCTATGAGGGCGGGTTCACGGTCGAGTCCACGCTGCGCATCCTGCAGGACCGCCGCATCACCAACCTGGCGGCCGCGCCCACCGCCTACCGCCTGCTGATGGCCGCCGGCGACGACGTGCTGGCCCCGGTGGGCCACCAGCTGCGCGTGGCCTCCAGCGCCGGCGAGCCGCTCAACCCCGAGGTGATCCGCTGGGCCGAGCGGGTGCTGCACTGTCCGCTGGCCGACCACTACGGCCAGACCGAGGTGGCCATGGTGATCAACAACCACCACGCGCTGCGGCATGCGGTGAAGCCCGGCGCCGCCGGCCTGCCGATGCCCGGCTTCACGCTGGCGGTGCTGGACGACGACCTGCGGGAGCAGCCGCCGGGCACGCCCGGCGTGCTGGCGGTCAGCATCTCGCGGTCACCGCTGTACACCTTCGGCGGCTACTGGAAGGCCGACTCGCCCAACGTGCGTGGCGACTGGTACATCACCGGCGACACCATGGTGCAGGACGCCGACGGCCACTTTGCGTTCGTCGGCCGCAACGACGACATCATCACCTCCGCCGGCTACCGCATCGGCCCGTTCGACGTGGAGAGCGTGGTGATGGAGCACCCGGCAGTGGCCGAGGTGGCCGTGATCGGCAAGCCCGATCCGCAGCGCACCGAGATCGTGAAGGCGGTGATCGTGCTGAAGGCCGGCATCGCCGGCACCGACGCGCTGAAGGCCGAGATCCAGCAGATGGTGCGCCAGCGGCTGTCCACCCATGCCTACCCGCGCGAGATCGACTTCATCGCCGCGCTGCCCAAGACCCCCAGCGGCAAGATCCAGCGGTTTCTGCTGCGCGGCGCAGCAGCCTGAGGCGGCGCGCGCGCCTAGCGCCGACCCGCCCGCAGCCGCTGCAGGCGGGCGCCTGCGCTGCGCACCAGGCCGGCGATGCCGTTCGGGAACAGGCACAGGAACACGATCAGCACCACGCCATAGACCAGCGGCGTGTTGGCCGTGCGCAGGGTGCTGGCCGACGCGCCCACCACCAGGAAGATCAGCTGCAGGCACACCGCCCCGTACAGCGCCCCGCTCAGCGAGCCCAGGCCGCCCACCGCGATGCCGATGAGCAAGCCGAACGACAGGAACAGGCCGAACATGCCCGGGGCCACGAACCGCATCGACAACGCCGCCAGGCCGCCGGCCAGGCCCACCAGCATGGCGCTGACACCGAAGATGGCGGCCTTGTAGTAGACGTTGTGGATGCCCATGGACTGCGCGGCGATGGGGTGGTCGCGGATGGCGATGACCGCCCGGCCCACGCGCCCGCGCATCAGGTTGAAGGTCAGCCAGAACGTCAGCGTCAGCACCAGCAGCGCCAGCAGGTAGATCCACTGGTCGAACCGCAGCGCCAGCCCGAAGGGCACGGTGGGTTCGTCCAGCGCCAGGCCCTGGGCCCCGCCGGTCCAGGCCTCGAACCCCTTCCACTTGGCCAGCGTGGGCAGGGCCGCCCCGAAGGCGAAGGTGGCCATGGCCAGGTGCATGGTCTGCAGCCGCAGCACCGGCAGGCTGAACACGAAGCCCAGACCCAGGCACACCAGGCCGCCCACCGGCACGGCGGCCCAGTGCGGCACACCCGCGTGCACCACCAGCAGGGCGGTGGTGTAGGCGCCGGCGGCATAGAAGGCACCATGGCCCAGCGAGATCTGGCCGTTGTAGCCCACCAGCAGGTTCACCCCGATCAGGGCCAGCGCGTAGATCAGGATGTTGGTGAACCGGAACAGCTGGAAGTCGGTCGCCAGCAGCGGCACCGAGGCCAGTGCCCCCAGCAGCACCAGCACCAGCAACAGCGGCACGACCGGGATGCGCCCGCCGCTGCCGGGGCGCTGGCCGTGTCTGTCTGCTGGTGTCATCGGTCTCCGGTCACGCGGTCGCAGCCGCATTCTGCCCCGCGCCGGTGCCGGGCCCTCACCGCTGGCTGACCGTGCCGCGCTTCCAGCCGGCGTCGGCCCAGCTGTTGAAGGCCGCCAGCAGCTGCGGTGCGCTGGCCGACCTGTCGAGCCGGAAGCCGTCCAGCGCCATCACCTCGAAGCGGCGCGTCAGGCGGCCGTCGGTGCGCGCCTCGCGCGCCAGCAGCAGCCTGCCGCCGCCGCCGGGTGCCCAGCCGGCAAATTCGGCATAGCCCAGGCCCGGCGTGCCGGCCGCCGGGGGCAGCACCTCCTGCACCCAGCCGTCGGGCGTGCGGCGCCACACCCACAGCTCGGTCCAGCCGTCCAGCGGCTGCACCGCCAGCGCCAGCGCCGTGCTGTCGGCGTTCACCCGCACCGAGCCCGGCCACACCAGCGCAAAGGTGCAGCGCTGGGCCAGCACGGCCTGGCCGGCGGCCGGCTGCAGCGTCAGGCAGGTCTGGCCCGGCTCACCGGGCTGGGCCACCAGCCGCAAGGCGCCGGTCGCCGCTGCAGGGGGCAGGGCGGCCTGGCGCACCGCACCGACCCGCAGCGCCGCATCGACGTACTCGGCGCTCTCGTCGTCCCCCAGTTCGGCCTTGTCGACCGCCGCCAGGGCGTCGACCGCCTGCTGCGCCGCCAGCGCCGCAGGCCGGCCCCGGCGCGCCTCGCTGTACGCGATGGCCGCCCACACCCCCGCGCGGCGGCTGCGCAGCCGGTTCCTCGTGGCGCCGTCCAGCGCGGTGCCCCGGTCGGCGGCGTCCAGCAGCGTGATCCGGGCCCGGTCGGCGGCCTCGCGCAGATGCGCCGGCCCGGCCGGGTCCTGGCAGTCGGGGCGGGTCAGCGCCAGTGCCGCGCGGGCCTGCTGCGCCGGGGTGGGCTGCAGCGCCAGCACGCGGCGGAAGGCCTCGCCGTCGTAGCACACCTGCATGGCGCCGCTGCGCTCGAAGCTGGTGAAGCGCACGCCGTAGCCGCCGGCCACGTCCATCTGCGCCGCCACCGCCGGCGCGCTGCCGGCCCGCCGTGCCAGCCGCTCGGCCACGGTGCCCAGCACGTCGAAGGGCTCGGCCGTGATGGCGGTGGCTGGCGCGGCCCGCAGGTAGGCGGCCACGTAGCCAATCGCCAGCGACTCGGCGCCCGGCGTGTCGCGCAGGAAGCGCAGCACCGCCAGGTGCTGCGGCGCATCGGCTTCGGCCGTGCCCAGCAGGCGCAGCTGGCTGGCCTGGATGAAGCCTCCGCGCTCCAGGCGGTGGTTCCAGACCTGCAGGTGATCCAGCCGCTGGCCCCGCACTTCCAGCAGTTCACCGGCGGGCAGGGGTGTCAGCACGGCGGCCTGCGCTGTCGGTGCGGCGCGCAGCGCGCTGCCGTCCTGCGCGACGATGGCCAGCGTGGCCAGCACGGCGGCAGTGGTGGCGGCCATCAGTGGCTCCCTTCGGCCGCGTCGTCGGCCGGCGGCGCGTCGGCCGGTGCCTCGGGCTGCCTGCCGATCAGGCCCGCGGCGATGAACCGGCCGTCGGTGCCGGGCGGCGCGATGATCACCTGGATCTTGTCGGACAGCTTGTCGGCCACGGTCTTCTGGATCAGCAGCGGGTGGCGGGTCAGCAGCACGCCTTCACGCGCCATCTGCTCGGTGTTGACCTTGCCGACCCGGTCGATGCGGTAGGCCTCGGCATCGGCGAGCTTCTGGCGCGATTCGGCCTCGCCGGCGGCCTCGATCCGGCGGGCCGCGGCGGCGGCCTCGGCCTGCTTGATGCGGGCGCCCTTCTCGGCTTCGGCCTCCAGCTGGCGCTGTTCGATCTGCTTCTGCTTGAACGGCAGCACGTGGCGCATCGCTTCTTCCTGGGCCTTGGCCGCGATCACCTGCTCGCTGGCCGCGGCCGCGGCGGCGGTCTCGCGGCGCGCCTTGTCGGCCAGCGCTTCCAGCTCGGTCTGGCGCACCTGCTTTTCCTTCAGCTCCAGCGTGTAGCGCATCTTCTCGGCCTGCAGCCCTTCGGCGATCAGGCCCTCCATGCCCTGGCGGTATTCGTCGGGCAGGGCGATCTTGCCGATCTGCACGCTGCGCAGCAGCAGGCCGTCGGCGGCCAGGCGGGGCTTCAGTTCGCCTTCGATCGCCTGCTGGATCTCGGTGCGCTTGCTGGAGAAGATCTCGCGGAGGGTGTAGCGCGACAGGCTGCGGTAGATCACCGCCTGCAGCGCCGGCTCGACCGCCTGCGCGCCGATGTCCTCGGGCAGCTTGCGGGCGATCTGCACCACCTGTGTCGGGTCCACCGCCCAGCGCACCGTGATGTCGGCGCCGAACGACAGCCCTTCGACCGACTGGAACGGCGCCTGGCCGGCGGCACCCGGACGTGACACCTGGTCGCGCAGCGGAAAGCGCCGCAGTGCATGCAGGCCCGGCAGCCGCAGCGCCGGGCCTTCGCCCAGCACGCTGGCCTCGCCATCCAGCGCACGGGTGCGCACTGCCAGTTCACCGGGCTGCACCATGGCCACCGGCGGGTGGGCGACCAGCACCCAGGCGCTGGCCGCGGCCACGCCCACGGTGAAGACCAGCCGGCGGTGGCCGGCCAGGGCCTGGTGCGCCGCACGCAGGGCCTGGGCCAGTGCGCCGGTGATCGGGTGGAGGGGGGTGTCCATCGTCTGCTCCTTGGGTTGTCGGGGGGATGCCCGATTCTTCGCAGCCGCCCCGGAGCCCGAAAGCGGCACGCGCCGCCTCTTCGTTCCGCCCGCGGAAGAAAGCTTCACGCCGCCACCGGGCCCGGACCGGGAGGCCGCCGCTACCATCGTGCGCATGCCCACCGTCGCCGTCATCGAGGACGACCTGCCCACCAGCAACCAGCTGCGCGGCTGGATCGACGCAGCGCGGCCGGGCATCGTGGTGCACCAGTGGTTCGACCGCGACGCCGCCGAGGCCGCGGTGGCCCGTGAGCGCTACGACGCGGTGGTGCTCGACATCGAGCTCGGCCGCGAGCGCCATGCCGGCGTGGCCATCATCAACGCCATCAACAAGCGCGGCGGCACGCCGGTGCTGGTGGTGTCGGCCATGCCGGCGGCCATCTACCGCAGCATCATGAAGGCGCTGGACGCCTGGGACTACCTGCAGAAGACGGCCTTCGAGGAAGCCGACTTCACCGAGACCTTCCTCGAGATCCTGCGCAGCGCGCCGGCCCGAGCCGCACCGCCGGCCGCCGCCGAGCTGTCGCTCGACCCGCTGAAGCAGGCCGCCGCGCTGTGGCGCGGCCAGCGGGTCAACCTGCCGCTGACGGCCCAGCGCATCCTGGCGGCGCTGCATGCCCGCCGGGGCGAGGTGGTCAGCTACGAGGAGCTGTTCCAGGTGATCAAGAGCGGCCGCAACCGCGACAACGTGCGCAAGCACGTCAGCACCATCCGGGAGGCGTTCCGCGAGATCGACCCCGCGTTCGACGGCCTGGAGAACGTGCCGATGCGCGGCTTCCGCTGGCTGCCGCCCAAGTGAAGCCAGCCTGGCAGCTGCCCAGGCTGCCGGGCCTGCCCGGCCTGCCCACCCGCCTGCCGCTGCGCCTGCGGGTGGTGTTCCGCGGCATGTTCGCGCTGCTGGCCCTGGCCACGCTGGGGCTGGCCCTGTCGGTGCTGCAGGACGAGAAGCAGCGCAGCCACCGTGTCTATGCCGACGGGCTGAGCCGCAACCAGGCCCAGATCGCGGCCCGGCTGCGCCACCCCACCGGCCAGCTCGCCCTGCTCAACCCCGAGGCGATGGAGCAGGCGGCGCTGCCGCTGCGGCCGATCGTGCTGCCGTTCGCCGCGCTGGATTTCGACGACCGCGCCAAGGCCCAGCAGGCGGTGGAGCTGACCGGCTGCGCGCTGCAGTACCCGGGCGGCGCCACCCTGTGCGCCGCCGTCGGCAGCAACCCCTACGCGGGCGGCTTCGTCTACCTGGTGGGCAGCCTGGCCGCCGGCGAACTGGTGCCCCACCCACCGGGCGACCTGGACCTGCAGGGCGTGCACCGCGCGCTGGTCGAACTGGACTACCGCGGCGAGACCAGCCGCTGGATCGCGCCCTATGAGCTGAGCCCCGAGGTGCGGCCCGGCAACCAGGGCGCCGGGCGCCTCACCGGTTATGCCGGCGGCGCCCCGCTGGCCGCCGGCGTGCGGCCGGTGCGCGACTTCCGCGGCTGGCTGTGGCAGGAGGGCCGCTGCCTGGAGGCCGGCGGCGTGCTGCCGGCCTGCGCCCGGCGCAGCTTCCTGTCGGTGCGCCTGCCGGTGGAGGTGTTCCGCGGCGCGCTGGCTGCCGGCAACCCCGTCTGGCCGCCACCCGACCTGGGCCGCATGGGCATCCGCCTGCGCCTGCTGGCGCCGGGTGACGCCCCGCCGCTGTTCGACAGCGACACCCCCGGCGCGGTGCGGCCGTTCTCGCTGGCCGAGGTGCGCGCGCTGCTGCTGCCGGGCGAACGGCTGACGGTGCAGCAGGCCGGCAGCGCCACGCCGCTGCTCACCCTGACCGGCGCTGGCCTGGCCGACGAGCCGATTGCCCCGTGGATCGCCCAGCTGATCCGCCGGCTGCCGGTCGACGGCTTCGACGCACCGGTGGTGGCACGCGAGCGCATCGACACCGCGCTGGGGCGCTTCGACCTGGTGCTCAGCGGCGACATCCGCTCGGTCAACACCGCGCTGGCCGCAGTGGCCACGCGCCTGGCCTGGACGGTGGGCGCCATGCTGCTGGCCATCGGCCTGACCTGGGCGGTGATCGAGCTGTTCGTGATCCGCCGCATCACGCTGCTGACGCGGCGTGCCGCGGCGGTGTCGCTGGGCGTGCGGGGTGGCGGCGAGGTCGGCATCGACCTGACCGACCTGCGCGGCGGCGACGAGCTGGCGGTGCTGGCGCGCGGCCTGAACGACCTGCTGCAGCGGGTGAACGACGACGTGCGCCGCGCGCAGATCCGTGCGAAGCAGGAGCAGGACCAGTGGCATGCCGTGGGCCACGAGATCATGAGCCCGCTGCAGAGCCTGATGGCGCTGCACGGTGCCGCGGGCGACCCGAGCGGGCGCTACATCGCCCGCATGCAGCAGGCGGTGCGGGTGCTGTATGGCCAGGCGTCACCCAGCGAGGCGTTTGCGGCCACCACCCTGGCGATCGGCAGCCTCGACCTCGACGCCTTCCTCGGCCATGTGGCGGGCAATGCACCGTACATCGGCATCGACGGCGTGGTGTTCACGTCGGCCGGCACACCCCTGCTGGTGCACGCCGACGAACACTCGCTGGAAGACGTGGTGGGCCATGTGCTGCGCAATGCCGACCGCCACCGGCTGCCGGGCACGCCGATCCGCATCACGCTGCAGGCCGACGCGGCCGAGGCGCGCGTGGCCATCCACAACCAGGGCGCGCCGATCGCCGGCGACATGCTGGAGCGCATCTTCGAATACGGCGTGTCGGAGGCACCCGACGCCGCTGCCCTGGGGCAGCGCGGCCAGGGCCTGTTCGTGGCCCGCACCTACATGGCCAAGATGGGCGGCACGGTGGCGGCGGCCAATGCCGACGGCGGCGTGGTGTTCACCCTGGTGCTGCCACGCGCCCCGGGCTGACGCGGCGGTGCAGTCGCCATCCCGGCACGATCACAGCCGCTGCAGGGTGATCGGCAGGCCGTCCTTCGGCTTCGCGATCGGCACCAGCTGGTAGGGCATGCGGTAGCCGTCGGGCACGCTGAAGCGGAACTGGCGCAGCACCTGGTGCAGCACGCTCTTCACTTCCATGTCGGCGAAGTGCTGGCCGATGCACAGGTGGGCGCCGCCGCCGAAGGGCAGGTAGGCGTAGGGGTGCTGCTTGTGCTCGGCCCGCGCCGGGCTGAAGCGCTCGGGGTCGAAGCGGTGCGGGTCGGCCCAGAGCTGCGGCATGTGGTGGGTC
>Ga0209097_10004435_pt1 | contig 10372 bp, 10 predicted proteins | sample AD_UKC052_MetaG_FD_184419 | JGI IMG/M metagenome (GOLD analysis project Ga0209097, IMG submission 184419) | Active sludge microbial communities of municipal wastewater-treating anaerobic digesters from USA - AD_UKC052_MetaG (SPAdes) (version 2) | ecosystem: Engineered > Bioreactor > Anaerobic >... | reverse complement strand
GCCTGGGCAAGGTGGCCGCGCTGGGCATCAAGGTCACGCGGCATTGCACGTACCACGGGGTGGCGCTCAACGTGGCGATGGACCTGAGCCCCTTCGAGGGCATCAACCCGTGCGGCTATGCCGGCCTGCAAACGGTGGACCTCGCTAAAATCGGGGTTTCCACTGATTGGGACACCGTCGCGGGGCGACTTGGAGACAAGCTGGCATCGCACCTGAGCCCCTGAGACCATGGCGACCGAAAACGTCACCCACGAAGCCAAGAGCGCAGCCGACTACGACGCGACGGCGAAGCAGAAGTCGCAGGCCAAGACGGCGCGCATCCCGATCAAGGTGGCGGCGGCCGAAACGCTGAAGAAGCCCGACTGGATCCGCGTGAAGTCCGGCTCGCCGAGCACGCGCTTCTACGAGATCAAGCAGATCCTGCGCGAGCACAAGCTGCACACGGTGTGCGAGGAAGCCTCCTGCCCGAACATCGGCGAGTGCTTCGGCCACGGCACGGCCACCTTCATGATCATGGGTGACAAGTGCACGCGGCGTTGCCCGTTCTGCGACGTCGGCCACGGCCGGCCCGACCCGCTCGATGCGGACGAGCCGTTGAACATGGCCAAGACGATTGCCGCGCTCAAGCTCAAGTACGTGGTCATCACCAGCGTCGACCGCGACGACCTGCGCGACGGCGGCGCGGGCCATTTCGTGGAGTGCATCCGCCAGGTGCGCGAACTCTCGCCGGCCACGCGCATCGAGATTCTCACGCCTGACTTCCGCGGCCGGATGGACCGTGCGCTCGACATCCTCAAGGCGGCGCCGCCCGACGTGATGAACCACAACCTCGAGACCGTGCCGCGCCTGTACAAGGAAGCGCGCCCGGGCTCGGACTATGCCTTCTCGCTGAACCTGCTCAAGCGCTTCAAGGAGTTCGCTCCCGGCGTGCCCACCAAGAGTGGCCTGATGGTCGGCCTGGGCGAAACCGACGACGAGATCCTGCAGGTGATGCGCGACATGCGCGAGCACGGCATCGACATGCTCACCATCGGCCAGTACCTGGCGCCGAGCGGCCACCACCTGCCGGTGCGCCGCTACGTGCACCCGGACACCTTCAGGATGTTCGAGGCCGAAGCGGCCAAGATGGGTTTCAGCCATGCGGCCGTTGGTGCGCTGGTGCGGTCCAGCTACCACGCCGACCAGCAGGCCGCCTCTGCCGGCGTCGCTTGAGCCCGCAGCGGCGATGCCACCGAGCGCCGCGTCCAGCGCTGCCGAACCTGCGCTGATCTGCGGCAACTGTCGCGCGCCGATGCAGCGGCTCATGCTGCCAGGCCACTATGGCCGCACGGTCGAGATCGATCTGTGCGGTGGCTGCCACCTGGTCTGGTTCGATCTTTCCGAGACGGCGCGGCTGACCGGTCCGGCGCTGCTCGATCTGATCGGAGCGATGGCACGCACACAGGACCTGCCGCACCTGACGCTGCGCCCGGACGCCGGCTGCGCACGCTGCGGCGCGACGCTGAAGACGGTGCACAACCGATCGCGCTGGGGCCGTTCGCTGCACCTCGAATGCCGCGCCGGCCATGGTGCCTACCAATCGTTTGCGCAGTTTCTGCAGGAAAAGGGTCTGCTTCGGCCCCTGTCGCTGGTCGATCGGGCAAGGCTGCTGGAGCGCCACGGACACATCGACTGCGTCAATTGCGGCGCGGCCCTGGGCAAGGGCGACGAGCAGTGCCGCTACTGCGGTTCGGTGCCCAGCCTGCTGGACGTGGCGCGGCTGGCGCGAGCGCTCGACCCCGAGGGCGTGCTGGAGCCGCAGGCCGTGCACCAGGATCCCGCCCGCCAGGAAGCCATGCAATGTGGCGCCTGCGGTGCCGCGCTTCCGCCCGGCTTGTCGGTCGACTGTGCCCAGTGCGGCGCGACGCTCGCCATCAGCCGGCTCGGCGATGCCCATGAGCGCGTGGCCACGCTCGGCCCGGCGCTGCGTGCGCACGCGGACAAGCCGGCGCCTGAGGTGGTCAGGCGCCGCCTCGAGGCGCTCGATGCCGACCTGCCTCGCCGGCGCGAGTTCGCTGCCAAGATGCAGGCCGAGGCCGATCAGCGCCGTGGCCGAGGCGAGGTCGGCGACTGGGGCGATCTGTTCTCGTCGGGCACCAATCCGCTGCGTGCGGTGCTGCTGGCACTGGCGATCTGGTTCGTCTGGTACTTCTGGGGCTGATCCCGGGCATGGTGGCCGCGCCGCGAGCAATGGCAAGATGGCGGACCGAATTCATGGGGGTGCGCGATGCGGCGTAGGCAATTCACGGCAGGGATCATCACGGCGCCGGCGCTGTTCGGCCTGGCCTCTCCGGCCCAAGCCCTCGGCTTGAGCGAGACCGATGCGGCCGCCGGCGTGCGCGCCGCGCTCGAGCGTGGCGCGGTGAGTGCCGTCGGCCTGCTGGGCAAGACCGATGGTTTCCTGGGCAATCCGAAGGTGCGCATCCCGCTGCCTGGCTTCCTGGCCGACGCGGCCAAGCTGCTCAAGGCGACCGGCCAGCAAAAGCGCGTCGACGAACTCGTCACGGCGATGAACCGCGCTGCCGAGGCGGCGATGCCCGAGGCGAAGGCCTTGCTCATCGGCGCGGTCAAGTCGATGAGCGTGGAAGACGCCCGCCAGGTCATCACCGGCGGCGACAACTCGGTGACGCAGTTCTTCGCCGGCAAGACGCGCGAGCCGCTGGGCGTGAAGTTCCTGCCCATCGTGACCAAGGCGACCGAGAAGGTGTCGCTGGCGTCGAAGTACAACGCGGTGGCCGGCAAGGCCATGGGCCTGGGCCTGGTCAAGAAGGAAGACGCGAACGTCCAGCAGTACGTTACCGGCAAGGCACTCGACGGCCTGTACCTGATGATCGGCGAGGAGGAACGCAAGATCCGCCAGAACCCGGTGGCCACCGGCAGCGCGATCCTGAAGAAGGTCTTCGGCTCGTTGAAGTAGGGCGGGCAGGGCGCGAAGGCGCCCGTTCGCCTACAGGCCCTTCGACAACTCGAACATCAGCGCCGACGGCAACGAGCTGTCGATCACGTCGCGGCCGACGCGGGCCACGTTCGAGCCGCTGAAGCCCGACATCTCGAAGGTGTTGCCTTCCTCGATGATTTCGATGAAGACGAAGTCGGGCACCTCGGCGCTGATCTCCTCGCGCAGATGGGCGAACTTCTCGCCCCGCTGGATCGACTCGATGACGATCGCGTGCGGCAGGCCTTCGCGGCAGAACTCGCTGGCTTCGTCCACCGAGTTCACGAAGTCGATGATCAGGCCCATGTTGCGCAGCGCGTCGCGGATCTGCACGCGCACTTCGCGGCGCGAGGCAACCACGAGCACGTGGCTGCCGGCAAGCGGCTTGGAATTGGACGAGGGCGCAAAGCCTTCATCGATCTCCATCGTGCTGACCCCGGAGATCTCGTCGTTGGCGGTCCGCGGGAATTCGATCGTCAGCGTGGTCTGGGTGGCGTCGTCCTGGCGGTGGATCGGCAGACCCATGGTCCAGGCTGTCTGCTCGAGAAGGCGCCAGCTCAGGGACTCCAGCACCGACGGGTCCGGCGTGGCTTCGGCCGTGGGAGGCAGGTCCGCCGGACGATGGGCGAAGCGGCACACGAGCTGCGCATGCGCCGGCCAGGACTTCATCTCGATGCGGAACTCGATGTTCGAGCGCGCATGGCCCAGCGCCCAGTCGAGCACGGCATTGAGCAGGCTGAACAGCAGCGACGCATCGACGATGACCTCCGCCGGCTTGAGCGTCGGCTTGAGCACGATTCCGCGCGCCTGTGTCTCGCGATGCCGGTGCGCGAGCACGCCCTTGAGCGTGTCGGCGAGCTGCAGCCGCTCGTGCGACTGGCGCAAGCGTCCCGAGGCGAAACGCGAGATCTGCTGGCCGATCATGCCGGCCTGGCGGGCGAGCTCGACCTCGTCGCGCAGGGAACGCAGCCCGGCCCGGTCGATCTTGCCGCTGGTGATCAGCGCATGGATACGCTCCAGCGCCGCCGTCAGAGGGGCGGCCGTGGCCGCACCGATCTCCAGCACGAGCTGATGCCAGCGCTGCGTTGATTCGGAGTCGTCGGCCGGAGGCGCCGGATGCGAACGGCCCTGCCCGCCGTTCTTTCGTTCGAGGTCTGACATGTCCATGCCGTGTTGTCCTTGCTCATCGACGCGGCGAGGGGCGGCCGCTGCGCCCTCTGCTGGAGCCTGCGTGCCGGAGAAGCGATCACTCACGCGCCGTGATGTGGATCACAGTGTCGCGCCGGGGATTGCAGGGCGCCAGATGTGCACGGCGTTTTCCATCTGTCCCAGGGGGTGCAGATGTCACAAACTGTGACTCAAGGCGCGTGGGCGTGCGCTCAAACCACTCCCGAGGCTCGTAGCGAGGCCACGTCTTCTGCGGTCAACCCCATTTCCTTCAGGACTTCGTCGGTGTGTTCGCCCAGGAGCGGTGGCGGGCGCCGGTACTGCACGGGTGTCTTCGAGAGCTTCATCGGGCTGGCGACCAGCCGGAGGTCGTCGGCCAGAGGGTGGGGAGAGGTCACCGTCATGCCGCGGGCCTGCACCTGGGGATCGGCGAACACTTCGGCCAGGTCGTTGATGGGTCCACAGGGCACCTTCGCCGCCTCGAGCGACTCGAGCCAGTCCGACTTGCATCGCCGGCGCATGATCTCTGCGAGCATCGGTACCAGCACGGCTCGGTTGCGCACCCGGTCGGCGTTCCGGGCGAAGCGCGGGTCGGCCGCAAGCTCGGTCCGGCCGGCCACCGCGCAGAACCTGGCGAACTGCCCATCGTTGCCCACTGCCAGGATCATGTGGCCGTCGGACACTTCGAACACCTGGTAGGGCACGATGTTCTGGTGGGCGTTGCCGGCACGTTGCGGCGCCACACCGGTGGCCAGGTAGTTGGCTCCAAGATTGGCCAGCATGGCCACTTGCGTGTCGAGCAACGCCATGTCGATCGCCTGGCCCTGGCCGGTGGCATCGCGATGGCGCAGCGCGGCCAGGATCGCCGTGCTGGCATACATGCCCGTGAAGAGGTCGGCCACGGCCACGCCGACCTTCTGCGGCCCGCCGCCCGGCGCGTCGTCGGCGATCTCCCGGCGCGACGGCCCGGTCACGCTCATCAGGCCGCCCATGCCCTGCACGGCGTAGTCGTAGCCGGCGCGGTCGCGGTAGGGGCCTGTCTGGCCGAAGCCGGTGATCGAGCAGTAGACCAGGCGCGGGTTGAGCGCGAGCAGGCTGGCACTGTCCAGGCCGTAACGCGCCATGTCGCCGACCTTGAAGTTCTCGACGAACACATCGCTTTGTTCGGCCATCCGACGGATCAGCGCCTGGCCCGCGGGCTGGGCGATGTCGACGGTCACCGAGCGCTTGTTGCGGTTGGCGCCGAGGTAGTAGGCGGACTCGGCGGTGTCGTGGCCGTACCGGTCGCGCAGGAAGGGCGGGCCCCAGCCGCGGGTGTCGTCGCCGCCGGCGCCGTCGCGCATCGGCCGCTCGATCTTGACGACGTCGGCGCCCAGATCGGCGAGTGTCTGCGTGCACCAGGGGCCGGCGAGTACGCGGGACAGGTCCAGCACACGCACGCCGGCCAAGGGCGCGCTGGGCAAAGAGGCGTCGTTCATGAGCGAATTGTGGCTTCAGGGAGCCCGGGATAATGCCTTCCGATGGACAGATTCCGCCTTCCGCTGGCCACCGCGCTGGCCGCCACCCTGTGGGCCTGCGCGCCACCGCTCGACTGGCGCGAGTTCCAGGCCGAGGGCAGCGGAATCGTCGCTACCTTCCCGTGCAAGCCCGATCGCCATTCGCGCAGCGTCGCCCTGGCAGCACAGACGGTTCGCATGGAGATGCTCGTGTGCAGCGCGGGCGACGTGACCTTCGCTCTGAGCTTCGCGGACCTCGCAGACCCAGGGCAGGTCAGCGTGACGCTGGCGGAGTTGCAGGCCCTGGCCACGTCGAACCTTGGCGCTGCGCGCCCCGAGAGAGTCGAGTCGGCCGTGCCCGGCATGACCCCGAACCCGAACGCGGCGCGTCTGCGGCTGGAAGCGACCCAAGCGAACGGCACAAGCATGCAGGAACAGGCGGCTTTCTTCGCCAAGGGCCTGCGTGTCTACCAGGCCACCGTACTGGGCAAGAAGGTGCCTGCCGAGGCGGCCGATACCTTCTTCGCTGGATTGCGCCTGCCTTCATGATGCCGCTGCGCTCGGCGGTGCCTGTGTTCCTCAGTTTCGCGCTGGCCTATTTCTTTTCGACTCTGGTCCGAGCCGTCACGGCGACGCTCGCACCGGCACTGAGCACCGAACTGGGCTTGAGTTCGGGAGACCTGGGCCTGCTGGCGGGGGCCTATTTCCTGGGTTTCGCCGCGATGCAATTGCCCCTGGGCAGCGCGCTGGACCGCCACGGCCCGCGCCGCGTTCTGCTCGCACTGCTCGGTGTCGCGGTGGTGGGCTGCGCTGCGTTCGCATTGGCTCAGCACTTCGTCGCCCTGACCCTGGCCCGAGCACTGATCGGCGTCGGCGTCAGCGCCTGCCTGATGGCGCCGTTGACGGCCTTTCGGCGCAGCTTCGGGCCGCAGGCGCAACTGCGGGCGAATTCGTGGATGCTGATGAGCGGGTCTCTCGGCATGGTGGCGTCGACCTTGCCCGTGCAGTGGATGCTTCCCGTTCTGGGCTGGCGCGGGCTCTTCTGGCTGATCGGCTTCCTGCTGGCACTGTCGATGGCTGCGATCGTCGTCTGTGTCCCCGCGGACGACTGCCGCCGCTTCGCTGCTTCGCGGACCACGGGCTACGCCGCCATCTGGCGGCAGCGAACCCTTCTTCGTTTCGCGCCGCTGGCCTTCTTCCACTACGGCGGGATGATCGCCGTGCAGTCTCTGTGGGCCGGGCCGTGGCTGGTGCAAGTCTGCGGATGGACGCCTGAGCAGGCGGCTGCGGGGCTGTTCGCCATCAACCTGTCGATGCTGCTGGCCTTCCTTGCCTGGGGTTTGTTCGTTCCCAGGCTCTACAGGGCGGGCTGGAGTGCCCAGCGCCTGGTCACCTGGGGCGTTCCCGTGAGCCTCTTGTTGCTGTTGCTCGCCATCGGCCTGGGTGAACGGGCGACGGCCTGGGCCTGGACGCTGTTCTGTGTGAGCAGTTCGGTGCTGTCGCTGTCTCAGCCGGCCGTGGGCCAGGCGTCTCCATCGGAGCAGGCCGGCAGGGCGCTGTCAGCCTACAACCTCGTGATATTCGGCGGAATCTTCACGCTGCAGTGGGGGCTCGGAATCGCCATCGACACCTTCATGCGTGGGGGAGGATCGACCCTGTCGGCCTTTCGGGCGGCAATGGCGTTGTTCGCTGCATGTGCAATCTGCGCCTACCTGTGGTTTTTGCGGTACGACGACGCATCGGTGGCTGCCTTGCCCGTCGAACGGGCGTGAGTTGCCGATAATTTCCGATCTATGCCCGGACTGCTGATCATTGCCCACGCGCCGCTGGCCTCCTCGCTCAAGGCGGTGGCCACGCATGCGTTCCCGGATTGTGCCCATCGCCTCGAAGCTTTCGACGTTCTTCCCGACATGACGGTGGAGCAGATCGAGCAGCAGGCGCGCGAGATGCTGGCGAAGATCCGGCTTCCTGAAGCCCTCATCTTCACTGACGTGTTCGGAGCAACGCCCTGCAACGTCGCGCAGCGCCTGGCCGATGGCGTTCAAGTCAAGGTGATCGCCGGCGTCAACGTGCCCATGCTCTGGCGCTCGCTGTGCTATGCCGATGAATCACTGGACGCGTTGGTGGCGCGAGCCGTTGCCGGCGCGACCCAGGGCATCATGCAGGTGGCTACGTCCAGACCGCAGAACCAGACATTCAAACCCGGCGGAAATGATCAAGACCACCGTCACCATCAGCAATAAGCTGGGCCTGCACGCCCGCGCCTCGGCCAAGCTGACGAAGCTCGCCGGCAGCTTCAAGAGCGATGTCTTCATGAGCCGCAATGGCCGGCGCGTCAATGCGAAGAGCATCATGGGTGTCATGATGCTGGCAGCAGGCATGGGCAGCGATGTCGAGATCGAAACGACGGGCGCCGACGAGCAGGAAGCTGCCAACGCGCTTGCAGCGTTGATCAACGACAAGTTCGGCGAAGGTCAGTAGGACTCTCGGCCGATCGCCTGTAAGAAGTACCGATGGGCGGCGACTTCGCGAGTCGATAGGATGCTCGCATGAGCTTCCAGGTGTTCGGACTTCCCGTCTCCCGAGGTGTGGCCATTGGCCGCGCAGTGCTGGTCGCCTCCAGTCGCATCGACGTCGCGCACTATTTCGTCGACGAGACCCGAGTCGACGCCGAAGTCGCGAGGCTGCGCGTCGCACGCGACGCCGTGGCTGGCGAACTCAGCCTGCTCAAGCGCGACCTGCCGGCCGAAGCGCCGGGCGAACTCGCGGCACTGCTGGACGTGCACCTCATGCTGCTGCACGACGATTCTCTGACCGGCGCCACGAAGCAGTGGATCCACGAACGGCACTACAACGCAGAGTGGGCCTTGTCGGCGCAACTGGAAGTTCTGGCTCGGCAGTTCGACGAGATGGAGGACGACTACCTGCGCGAGCGCAAGGCAGACCTCGAACAGGTCGTCGAGCGCTTGCTGCGAGCTCTCGCGCGGGGACCTGAGGCGTCGTTCGCGGCGGCTCCGGCGGTAGGGGCGCGAGACTTCGGCGGCGAGGAGCCGCTGGTGCTGGTCGCCAACGACATTGCCCCCGCCGACATGCTGCAATTCAAAGGCAGCGTCTTCACTGGCTTCGTCACCGACGTGGGCGGCAAGACTTCGCACACCGCCATCGTCGCCCGCAGTATGGACATACCGGCGGTGGTCGGTGCGCGGGAGGCAAGCCGCATCATCCGCCAAGACGACTGGGTGATCATCGATGGCGACAACGGCATCGTCATCGTCAACCCGTCGCCGATCGTGCTCGAGGAGTACCGCTTTCGCCAGCGGCAAAGTGAACTGGAGCGCGAGCGGCTGTCCAGGCTGCGTCACACGCCGGCCGTCACCCTGGATGGCGAACGGATCGAACTCCTTGCGAACATCGAGTTGCCCGTCGATGCGAAGTCGGCGCTGGAGTCGGGCGCGCTCGGGGTCGGGCTGTTCCGCAGCGAATTCCTGTTCATGAACCGTGGAGGCGAGCTTCCCGGGGAGGACGAACAGTTCGAAGCCTACCGGGCCGCGGTCGAAGCGATGAACGGGCTGCCCGTGACGATACGCACCGTCGACATCGGAGCGGACAAGCCGCTTGAGCGGATGTCAGTGAACGAACTGCGGCACGAGCACGCACTGAACCCCGCGCTTGGCCTGCGTGCGATCCGCTGGAGCCTGTCGGAGCCGGGCATGTTCCGGCAACAGCTCAGGGCAATTCTGAGGGCCAGTGCCTACGGCAAGGTGCGGATGCTGTTCCCGATGGTGGCTCATCTCAGCGAGGTCAAGCTGACATTGGAGGCGCTCGCCAAGGCGAAGCAGCAGTTGACCGATGCAGGGCGCGCCTTCGTCGATGTCGAGATCGGCGCCATGATCGAGGTGCCTGCAGCGGCACTGGTTCTGCCGATCTTCCTTCGCCATTTCGATTTCGTTTCGATCGGCACGAACGATCTGATCCAGTACACCCTGGCTATCGATCGTGCCGACGAGGCGGTCTCGCATCTGTACGACCCCTGGCACCCCGCGGTTCTCGGGCTGATCGCCAGCACGATCCAGCAGGCGCGCAACGCAGGAAAGCACGTGAGCGTGTGTGGCGAGATGGCTGGGGATCCAGCCTTCACCGAGCTCCTGCTCGGCATGGGGCTGCGCAGTTTCTCGATGCATCCAGCGCAGATTGCCTCCATCAAGCAGCGCATCCTGCGAACCGACGCTCGGCGATGCGCTACCGTCTTGCCGGAGCTCTTGGCATCAGACGACCCTGAGCTGCGGTCACGCTCCGCAGAAGTGGGTGGTGCGAGTCGTCTCATCGCGGGCGGTCGTTGACGACCGCGAAAAGAATGCTATAGTCGCGATCTTCGCTGAGAACAGCGCCGCGATCAGTTCGCGACACCGACAAGGCGAAGATAAGAAAGTTGAGTGTTTGACAAGGTTTAGAAAAACATGTCAGAATCGCTTTCTTCGCTGAGAACGGAAACGAAATCAGCGAACGCCGAAAGGCAAGCTCTTTAAAAACTAACAGCCGATAAGTGTGGGCGTTTGAAGGCGAGTGCCAAGAGTCGAAAGACTCAAGGTCTCTTGGACCTAAAACGCTCACTGAAGTGAAGTTCACTTCAATTCTTTGAGCAAACATTCAAGATCGAACTGAAGAGTTTGATCCTGGCTCAGATTGAACGCTGGCGGCATGCCTTACACATGCAAGTCGAACGGTAACGCGGGGC
>Ga0209097_10004434_pt1 | contig 10375 bp, 9 predicted proteins | sample AD_UKC052_MetaG_FD_184419 | JGI IMG/M metagenome (GOLD analysis project Ga0209097, IMG submission 184419) | Active sludge microbial communities of municipal wastewater-treating anaerobic digesters from USA - AD_UKC052_MetaG (SPAdes) (version 2) | ecosystem: Engineered > Bioreactor > Anaerobic >... | reverse complement strand
TTCAGTGAACACAGCGCCTTCGCAGGCAAAGTGCTCAATTTACCAAACAGCGGTCATCCGCCGCACAGCAAACAGAAGTTTTGAGGTTTTATGCCACTTTTTACCGAATCGCATCTGATTGCACAACGGTTACGCTAGCTCCGGAACAGGATATTTATTTCCATTTCACACCAATGGAAAGCCAGATTGCCTTTTGGATCTCTTCTCAACCCACCCCTTCAAGCCTGCCTTTGTTTAATAACGAGAAATTGTTTGAAAAAATCAAAGAAAATCCAGGGCTATCCAATTTATTTGGCATATCCTCCATGATTCTCAAGCCGGACAGAAATGGGCAGCCCCATTTTTTAGTTCGTGGAACGGATGGCATTTATCATGCTTTGTTGCAAGAAGATGGCTCGTGGATTTTACAAAAAATTTCAAACCAAACCTGGTCCAATCCCACCATGTTATTCGGCGAAAAAAATGAAATTTTCTTTTTCTACCAACAAGGTTTAGAATTATTCTTTGCCATATATCAATAATGATCGGCCCTCTCAATTTGATGAAGTCATAAACAAATTTTGAGGTGTGAGTGCATGTAACACATTTTCATTTCAAAATACCAGAAACTCGCCAGAGTGCCGGTTGATTAAATGATAAATGGGCCGGTTTTTAATGGGATTGCACCCTTCATCACGGAGAAAAATGATGCCCATCTACATTGGATTGGATATTGGCGGCACAAAACTGATGGTGGCCAGCGCAGATGAACATGGGAACATCATCCGGCGCGCCCGTTCCAGAACTTCAAACAGCCTCGAAAGGGATCTTGCCCGCATCGAACAGATGATTATCGAAACCTCTGCCGGCGAACCCATCGCCGGCATGGGCGCCGCGGTCGGCGGCCCGCTCGACTGGCTGACTGGCGTGGTTTCACCCCTTCACCAGCCGGCCTGGCGTAAGGTGCCGCTAAAATCCATGATGGAGAAACGCTGGGGCTGCCCTTTCTACGTGGATGTGGATACCAATGTCGCCGTCCTGGGTGAATATTATGCCAACCCCTTCCCCATCTCTAAACTGCTCTATATCACCCTCAGTACGGGTATGGGCGGCGGTTTGTTGGTGAACGGGCATGTCTATCGAGGGCTGCAGGGCATCCATCCAGAAATCGGCCATCAATCCATCGTGTATCGCTGTATGAATCCTGCCGGACTGCGCTGTGAATGCGGCATCCCCGATTGTCTGGAAGCGCTCATCTCCGGCAACGGCATCCGCCGTATTTACGGCAAGCCGGCCGAAAAACTATCCCCGGCCGAATGGGACGAAGTCGCCTTCAATTTCGGTCAGGGACTGCGCAATATGGTGGTGCTCTATGCCCCCGATGTGATCCGTGTGGGCGGTGGCATTGCCGTGGGCGGCGGTGAAAGTTTCATTCAGAAAGCCGGGCAGGTCATGAGGGATAATGTGCGCATCGTTCCTCCGCCTGAGCTCAGTCTCAGCCGCCTGGGATATGATACTGCCCTTAGAGGTGCCATCGGTATCGCCATTCACGGATTGCATGATTAATTTGACAGTATCACATTTGGATCTTCCCTGGGTTTTCTCCATTTTCAATGATGTTATGGCAGGCAATTCCACAACCGGCCGGGTTGGTTCATCTCAACCTGCTTAAACAAAAACCGCCTCCGGTTTCTTATTCCGGAGGCGGTTTTATGCTGATTTTTTCTTTTCGACTGGGCTTCATCCACCCAATTCACTGCAGCCCACATGCAGCTGCGCCACGCGGCGGAAATGATATCCCATGATGGCCAGGGTGATGGCCAGGGGAAACAGCCGCGGCCGGCGGAATAATGTCCAGAAGAACAGTTTCCAATATTGCGCCCGCTCCACGCCGCGAATACCAAGCTGGTAAATGGAGCGTCCCAGGGCAAGGATATACTGGATATCCAGGTTGAAGTTTATTTTGGGCGGATGATATTCCCGCAGAAAGGTCCGCACCCGGTCATAATACAGCTTCGGAGCGTATATCTGCGCCAGAATTTTGCGGTAGCCCTCGCGCAGCGATTCCAGCCCCATTTTTGGAATAATGTTGGTGGAGCCGTCGGCATTATCCCCCGACATCTCCTTCACCAGCCGCCCCTCCTTTTGCATGCGTGCATAAAGCCGCGTTCCAGCCGGCGCCTGCAGCAGCCCCACCATCGCCGTGACAATGCCGCTTTTCTGGATGAAATCAATTTGCTGTTGGAAAATGGATGGGGTATCGCTGTCAAAACCAACAATGAACCCGCCCTGCACCTGCAGCCCGGCACGCTGCAGCACCTTGATGCTCTCCACCAGGTCGCGGCCCTTGTTTTGATTCTTGCTGCATTCCGCCAGCGAAGCCTCATTGGGCGTTTCAATGCCAATAAACACGGTATTAAAGCCGGCCTGCGTCATCAGCGATATCAATTCGGGATCATCTGCCAGGTTGATGGAAGCCTCGGTGTTGAAAGGCAGGCCGCTTTTTCCACGCTGCCATTCAATCAAAGCCGGCAGCACTTCTGTTTTGATCTGTTTCTTGTTGCCAATGAAGTTATCGTCCACAAAAAAGACATTTGAGCGCCAGCCCAGGGCATAAAGACCATCCAGCTCGGCAGTGATCTGCGCCGGGGTTTTGGTACGCGGTTTATGCCCCAGCAGAGAGGTGACATTGCAAAAATCACAGCTGAAGGGGCAGCCGCGGGAAAACTGGATGCTGATGGAATCATAATATTTAAAATCCACCAGGCGCCAGAGCGGCGCGGGCGTTTGGTGAATGTCCGCGAACTCTGCCGAGGTGTAAAGCCGTTTCGCCTGGCCTTTTTCCAGGTCAGCCAGGAAGGGCGGCAGGGTCAGCTCGGCCTCGTTGAGAATAAAATGATCCACCTCCGGAAAGGCCTCGTGCTCCATGGTGAAAAGCGGCCCCCCCGCCACCACTTTAACCCCGGCCTTCTTGCAGCGTTTGATCACTTCATGAGCTGCGTCGCGCTGCACAATCATGGCGCTGAGAAACACATAGTCTGCCCAGTTCAGATCTTTTGGATTCAGGCGGGTGACATTCAAATCCACCAGTTTCAGCTGCCAATCGGCGGGCAGCATGGCAGCCACAGTCAGCAGCCCCAGCGGCGGAGCGCTGGCTTTCTTTTTGACAAACTGCAGGGCATGTTTAAAACTCCAGAAAGTGTCTGGAAATTCAGGGTAAACCAGAAGAATGTTCATGGGATTTTCTTTCTTTTGTGTGTGATGTCAATGTGCCCGTGGCTCAGCAGGTGAGCAAAAACAACCCGCGGCCGCCAGAGGGGCGCCGGAGCAGACTTTTACCCTTGCGTGTATAATGAGAGTGCATCTCAATACGAAAGGGATGATTTTTGGAGTGATGGAAACACTTGCTATTAATAATAACACCCAGACTGGCCTTCTGGTTGCGCTCAAAACCGGCAGCCGCGAAGCATTTGCCCGCCTGGTGGATGAAACCTCAGGGCAAATCTACCGCACGGCTTTGCAAATGCTCGGCTCTGAGCAGGATGCCGAAGATGTGCTGCAAAACACCTATATCAAGGCCCTGCGCGCCCTGCCGGGTTTTGAAGGCCGCTCCAGCCTCACCACCTGGCTCTACCGCATTGCGGTGAACGAGGCTTTGATGCTGCTGCGGCAGCGCCAGCCGGCCGCCCTGTCATTGGATGAGACGGATCCTTTCGACCCTGAGGCAGAAAGCGCCGGCATGGAATTGAGTGATTTCTGCTGCCTGCCCGAAGGCGAGCTGCTCACCAGCGAGTCGCGCCGTTTCATGAATCAAGCCATCCAGAGTCTGCCGCCCACCCTGCGCGCGGTATTCGTCATGCGTGATCTTGAAGGATTATCCATTCAGGAGACGGCAGAAGCCCTTAATATCTCTGAAAGCAACGTCAAAATCCGCCTGCTGCGCGCCCGGCTGCATCTGCGGCAGAAGCTGGCCGGTTATTTTGGCGAAAAAACGCAGGAGGCCCGCCTACGATGAGCGAACATGTTCATTCCCCCCAGTGTAAACAAATGCTGGGCAGCCTGTCCGAATATATTGACGGCGCCCTGCAGGCGGAACTCTGCGCCGCCATCGAAGAACACCTCAAAGACTGTCCCAACTGCCGCGTGGTGATCAACACCCTGCGGAAAACGGTTGAATTATACGAAAAAGCCGTCCCACCGGCTGAACTGCCCTCGGGCATACGCGAGCGGCTCTTTGCCCGGCTGGAACTGGATGAATTTATCACCCCACCCACGCAACCGTCTTGAAACCCGATCAAATCCCTGGAGAAATCATCATCATGAAGATCGAATTAAAGTCCATTCCCCTGCCCCACTTTGATTTTCCCCGTGACATTCCCGCCATTCCTGCGGAAGAATACGAGCGCCGCATTTCAGCCCTGCTCGAAGCCGCCAACGCTGACTGGGTGCTGGTGTATGCCGACCGCGAACACGCCGCCAACCTCACCTGGCTGGTGAATTATGACCCGCGTTTTGAGGAAGGTTTGCTGGTGCTGGGGCGCGGCGGTCAGCGCACCCTCATCGTGGGTAACGAAGGCATGGGCTATGCCCCCATTGCCGCCGTGCCGCTGGATCTGGCGCTCTGCCAGACCTTCAGCCTGAATTCCCAGCCGCGCAGCACGGCTCCGCGCCTGAAAGACGTGCTGGCGAAAGCCGGCCTGCGCCAGGGGCAATCGGCCAGCCTGGTGGGATGGAAATATCTTGAACCTGCTGAAACGGATGACCCAACCGCGCCGGCCTTCATTCCAGCATTTCTGGTGGATGTGGTGCGCAGCCTGCTGGGCCCCTTCGGCAAGATCACCGACGGCACGGCTCTGTTGATGCACCCTGAAAACGGCCTGCGCAATTTAAATTCGGCGGATCAAATTGCTGCTTTTGAATGGGCTGCCCGCAATACCTCGGCCGCCGTGTTCAGCATCCTCACCGGAGCCCGGCCTGGCATGACCGAAATGGATGCCATTCAGCTCATGCGCTATGCCGGCCAGCCCATGACCATGCATCCCATTCTGGTCTCGGGCAAAGGTGATATCAACGGCCTGCGCAGCCCAGGCAACCGGGTTATTGAACACGGCGACGCCATCTCCGCTGGCCTGGGTTACTGGGGCAGCCTGTGCTGCCGGGCCGGGATGATGCTCGATCAGCCCGATGAAGCCTTCATCGAGCAGATTGCCGCCCCTTATTTTCGCGTCATTGCCACCTGGTTTTCCACCATCCGTATGGGTGTGCCAGGTGGGGAACTCTTCCAGGCTGTTGCAGATGCCTTTGCGGGCAGCGGCCTGCATTCAATGCTCAACCCCGGCCACCTGACCTCATACGAGGAATGGACCAGCTCTCCCATCCGGCCGGGCAGCCCTGAAAAAGTGCGCTCAGGCATGGTCTTCCAGAGCGACATCATCCCAACGCCGCTGCCTGCCGGCTGGCTGATGAACTGCGAGGACACCCTGGCCATCGCCGATGGCGCCCTGAGGGCTGAATTGGCCGCGCGCCACCCGCAGCTCTGGGAACGCATTCAGTCCCGGCGCCAGCTGATGACCAGTGCCCTGGGCATTCCGCTGGCCGCCGAGGTGCTGCCGCTGACCGATGGAACGGCGTATCTGCCGCCTTTCTGGCTGGCCAGCAGCCTGGTGTGCACTGTTTCATCGTGATTTCTCTGCTTTTGCATGAGTTCAGTCCGAATATCTGATTAAAAGCTGCAGATCCCTCGGCCTGCGCTGCACACAGCAGTGCTTTCTTCTTCCGGTCTGGCGCGGGCATTTTCAAGTCTCTTTGGCTTGCAGTCGCGTACGCCATGAACGAACCTGCACCAGCCAGCGTTCCGGCTGGCATTGTCCTTTGCGCCTGAAGCAACCTTCACCATAAATTCGTTTTATATTCATAACTTCTTCACATGGTCTGGTTAGAATAAATTCAGTTGAGACACAAACCAAATCATATTCACTCAACTTGAGGAGATAACCACCATGTTTAAAAATAATTTGACCCGTTTCAGTATTTTAGCCATCGTGATCGTGCTTGCATTAAGCCAGATGGCTTTCACCCTCCCTGATACCGCAGTCACCGGCCGCGGCGGCCCCGGTGGGCGCAACGGCCAGGGCGGCAGCGGCATGCAGCAGGGCAACAGCCAGGTTAATTCAGGCGTCTTGCCATCTGGTAACGGTCAGGGGAACGGCGGCGCCACAGCCGGAACCGGCTATGTGCTGACTCCTCTCACTGACGTGGAGAAAGATGCGCTCACCCAGGCCATTTTGGAAGAATACGGCGCCCTTAACCTCTACCAGAGCGTGATTGACCAGTTTGGGCAGGTTTATCCTTTCTCTCAAATCGTTCTTTCTGAGCAGAAGCATGTGGATGCCCTCACCCGCCAGGCTGTCAAATATGGCGTGACGGTTCCCGCTAATCCCGGCCTTTCAACCGCCCCTGTGTTTGCCACCCTTTCAGATGCCTGCGCCGCTGGCGTGGATGCCGAAATTGCCGATGCCGCCCTTTATGACACCCTCAAACCCCTCACCACCCACACCGATCTGCTGCGTGTGTACAATAACCTGCAGCGGGCCTCTCTCAAAGGCCATCTTCCCTCCTTTGAAGCCTGCAAGTAAAAAAATCCAGATCACCCCATCCGCCGCCTCTGAATGTAGAGGTGGCGGATCATTTCATTTTCTTTCGACCGTTATTCGCCTGGTTATCTCATCCTTTGTTTCAGAACCAGATTCGCGGCTGCTCAGGCATAGCGAAAAATGACCATCTAAACCGCTGGCTGAGATACCGTGATAAAAGTCAGTTACCCAGATTCCATCACATTCCTTCTGCCGGTGATCACGGGGCCAGTTCCATTTCAAATGGCAGTGTTTTCCGATATCTGATAACCAGCCCGGCTTAGCTCCCCAGAGTAAAGTAAAAAGTGGCGCCCGCACCTGGCGCCGACTCAGCCCAGATGCGCCCGCCATGACGGGTGATAATTCGTTGAACAATACTCAGGCCAATGCCCGTGCCGGAAAATTCAGAAGGGTTGTGCAGCCGCTGGAAGGGAATGAACAGTTTATTGGCGTATTCCATATTGAAACCAGCCCCATTATCTTTCACAAAATAGATCTTTTCTCCACTCTCGTCCTGACAGCCCACCGAAATCACAGCTTCATCCGAACCGCTGGTAAATTTAAAAGCATTATTAATCAGGTTTTCGAGAGCAATATGGATCAGGTTGGCATCACAATTGGCCGTCAGGTTGGGGGCAATTTCAAAACGAACCTGGCGTTCCGGCGCTTGAGCAGCCAGCTCAGCCGTGATGGCGTGAATTTGCGCGCTCAAATCAACCGGCTGCAGGTTGATCTCTGTGCGGCTCACTCGTGAAAGATTGAGCAGGTCGTTGATCAGCATTGCCATGCGCCGCGATCCTTCCTGAATGCGCGTCAGGTAGCGCTGCCCTTCCTCATCCAGCTTATCCCCATAATCTTCCATCAAGGCGGAACTGAAGCCATTCATGGCCCGCAGCGGTGCGCGCAAATCATGGGATACAGAATAGGAGAAGGCCTCCAATTCCTGAATCGCTGCCGTGAGCTGGGCGGTGCGTTCGCGCACCCGGTTTTCCAGTTCGCGATTCAGACTGCGGATTTTTTCCTCGGCTTCCTTTTGATCTTCAACCACGCTCAACAGAGCCCGGCGCGATTGCTCCGCTTCATCCAGAAGCCGGCGCAGTTCAGCCTGGGCCGCCTGAATGTTTTGCTCTGACAGCTTCCGTTCTGTGACATCCCGGCCAAAAATGGCCACCCGCCTGATTTGACCATCCGGGTCAATGATGGGGGTGATATTGTTTTCAAACCAGAAGTTTGCCCGCTGATCCTCAAAATGAACCGGGTGTTTTTCACGGATCACCTTTTCAACCCATTTCTTGCGACTTTCGGCCACTGGCGGTGGTAAAACCTCGTAAATATTGACGCCAATCAGCTCTTCGACCCGCTTTTGCATGCGGACGGCAGCAATCGGGTTGAGCGCCTGCACAGTACCATCCACATTCATCAGGATAACCGATTCTGTGGCCGCGTTTAAAATCGCCGTGGACATCTCGCTGCTTTCGCGCAGGGTTTCTTCCATCTTTTTTCGGCCGGCAATATCCCAGGCCAGGTCCGCAAAAATGGATACAACAGCCACGTCATTTTCATCATAGGGCTCAGGTTTGTTGCCCACCCCCAGAATGGCCACAATCTGGTCTTCCCTGAACACCGGCACCACCAGTTCACGGCGCACTTCAGCATGGCCTTCCGGCAAACCCTTGCGATGTGTCAGAGCCAGGTAATCATTGTGAATAACTGGGCGGCGTTCTTGCACACAGTCCACCCATACTCCAGCCTGGTTGATGGGATAATGTGAGTCATAACCCTCGGCTTTACAAAAAGTCTCAACGGTCTGCGTGGACCATGCCTGCAGGGAGAGAGTCTTTTGATCTGCTTCAAGAAAATGGTAAAAACCAATCGGGCTGCTGACCAGTTCTCCCACCACATCCAGCGTTTCGCGCAGCGCCTCTTTCTGTGATTGTGTGGCGGCTTTTTGCAGCAGGCGCAGCCGTCCCTGCAGAACCGCGTCCATGCGTTTGCGCACCGTGATGTCGCTGAGCATCGCCACAGATCCGGCAAAACATCCTTTCTCATCCATCAATGCCGTGGCCGAAACCATGGCCCTGATTTTCCGCCCATCCTTGTGCTTGAAAGGGTGTTCATATTGCCCATGTTCGCCCTTCTGACGGGCAGCCATGCGCTCATAATGAGCAGGTAAATCCTCCGGGCACATAAAATCTTCAACAAGATGTCCAAGCATTTCTTCAGGCTGGTAACCCAGCATGCTTGCCATGTAGGGGTTGACAAAGGTTGTTCGCCGCTCAGCATTCATGGTCCAGATGCCTTCCTGAGCCATGTTCACAATGCGGCGGAATTTTTCCTCACTTTCTTTTAAGGCAAACTCAATGCCTTTTTGAGCGGTAATATCCATAATATTGCCGATCACCCGTGTCACCCGGCCGTCCTCAATGCTCCCTCTAGCCTGGGTGCGGATCCAGATGCGTTTTCCATCCAGAGTGGTGAAAGGAAATTCAAAATCGTAGGCCTGACCTGTTTTCACACAGTTTTGGAAAGCAGCTTCAATCACCGGACGGTCCTCAGGGTCATAACAGGAAAGGCTTTTGGCAACCATTCCATAAGAATCCAGATGCAAACTGCCAGGAGTAATGCCGTGGATGATGTAAGTTTCATCCGTCCAATACATGAGATTATTGGTCACATCCCATTCCCAGCCGCCCACCCGGGTCAGCTGCTGGGTTTCATTCATCCGGTTTGTTGTTCTGATCAGCTGATCCTGAATCTGCTCGCGCAGCAGCCGGCTGGACAACAATTTTCCCAGCAAGGCACTCACCAGAGGATATAGAATCAGCACGGGCAGGGTAATATTAGCCAGAACATTACCGGCAATCTCCTTCGGCAGGGTCAGCATCAGCAGCAGCATCACCACATGGACAGCCAGGCCAAACAGGTAAAGTTCAATCCAGCCAATTTTTTCCAATGGCGTTTTGCGCCAGTGCCGCCAGGCAATGCCCATTGCGCCGGCAGCCACAATAACCAGGGTGCCGGTCACGGCGCCACTACCGCCCTGGTAAAGGCGCATGGCCGCCGTAATCAGCATGGCGATGACCGTGGGCAGGGAACCAAAAAACAGGCCAGAAATGCTCAATAACACGGATCGGGTATCAAACACCACCCCAGGAATCAACACCCAGGGGGTCAGCATCACAGCCAGGCCAATGGCGCCAATAAGCAGGCCGGTCGGAATCTGTCTCAGGTGAAATTTTCCCCGGCGCAAACGCACCCCCAGGATATCATAAATCAACACAAGTGCCAGAAGCAGGGCTGCATTATAAATCAGCTCCATAAACGATGGATCATTCAAGGGTCGCCTCCTTTGCGCTGCCGTAACGCGGCGGTTTCCCGGCTTCCTCCAAAAGCGCATTAACCTCGCGCTTCAATTCCAGAATACGGCTCTCGCGCCCCAGGGTGACATTGTGCCAGCGGCTCAGCTCATCAAGCTGCTCCCTGATCTGCAATTCGGCTTTTTTGCGTGCTGTAATATCGCGGGTCATGCCGGCAACGCCAATGATATTTCCGGATGGATCGTGGATGGGGTTGGTAATAACTTCAAAATACTGCTGCTCATCCCCCTGCATGATCACGATTTCCTCAATATAAGATTGAGTCCTCTGCAAAAAGTTGTACTTTAACAACCAAACACAAGATTGAAAGCAGGTTTTGGCCTGAGCCAACCCGCCAGTCGACGCCAAAAATTATGCAAAAAAGACTCCTTTTCCGCTACGGATGAG
>Ga0209097_10004433_pt1 | contig 10377 bp, 8 predicted proteins | sample AD_UKC052_MetaG_FD_184419 | JGI IMG/M metagenome (GOLD analysis project Ga0209097, IMG submission 184419) | Active sludge microbial communities of municipal wastewater-treating anaerobic digesters from USA - AD_UKC052_MetaG (SPAdes) (version 2) | ecosystem: Engineered > Bioreactor > Anaerobic >... | reverse complement strand
CAGGTCGGCTTCCTGCAGCATCTGGCCGGCTGCCACGTCGCGTGCCAGCACGATCGAGCGGCGGGCGTTGGCGCGCGCTGGCGCCTCGGTGGGCGTGGGCTGCTTGCAGCTGCCGGCGCCCAGCAGTTCGTGCACCAGATCCATGCGCTGCACGAAACGGCGCAGGTCGTGCACGTCCATCGCGTGGTAGTGGTCGTTGCCGGGCAGCGTCTTGTCGTGGGTGAAGTGCTTCTCGATCACCGCCGCGCCCAGCAGGTGCGCGGTGGTCAGGGCGGTCATGGCCTCGTCGGGCAGGGTGTGGTCGCTGTAGCCCAGCACCAGGTCCGGGTAGGCGCGCTGCAGGCCCTGCAGCATGCGCAGGTGGGCCTGGGCGTTGGGCGTGGGGTAGTTCAGCACGCAGTGCAGCAGCACCAGGTCGTGGCAGCCCGCGGCGCGCAGGGTGTGCACCGCGCCGTCGATCTCGCCCAGCGTGCTGGCGCCAGTCGACAGCAGCACCGGCTTGCCCTTGGCCGCCACCTGGCGCAGCAAGGGCGTGTTGGTCAGGTCGGCCGAGGCGATCTTGTAGAACGGCATCAGCGGGTCGAGAAAGTCCACCGCTGCCGCGTCGAACGGCGTGGAAACGAAGTCGATGCCCACGATCTCGCAGTGCCGCGCCAGCGCGACGTACTCGGCCTCGCCAAAGCCGTCGTACTTCTTGAACAGCTCGAACTGGCTGCGCGTGGGCTCCTTGCTGGTGTCCCAGTACGAAGGCGAATGGCGCGATGCCAGGGTCGCGGCCTTGTAGGTCTGGAACTTGGCGGCGTCGGCGCCACCCTCCTTCGCCAGGTCGATCAGGCGCTTGGCCAGGTCGAGCGAGCCGCCGTGGTTGACGCCGATCTCGGCGATGACGTAAGGCTTGCCGCCGGTGGTGATCTGGCGCTGGCCAAGGGTGATGGAAGGCGTGGTCATGGCTGGTAATCCTCGTCAGAAGGCTCGCATCAGGGCAGGCATGGCGTTGGCAGCGAGTGCCGGCTGCGGCAGCACCGGCATCGGGGTCGAGCGCTCGAACGCGCGCTCGGCGGCCTCGCTGCCGTGCTTGGCGGCCAGGCGCTCGCGGTGCAGCAGCATCGCGTCGGCGTCGTTGGTCAGGTTGTGGTCGTGGCGGCGGTAGCGGTACAGCGGCAGTTCCAGCCGTCCGATGTGGAAACGCCGCTCGAAGCGCAGGCGGAACTCGCGTTCCTCATGGCGCAGAAAGCTCTCGTCGTAGCCGCCCACTGCCAGCAGCTGCTCGCGCCGGAACATGATGCCGCAGGCGATCGGGTCGGCCGTGCAGTCGGCGCGGCGCAGCACCGTCTCGTCGTCGTCGACCAGCAGGTAGTCGCAGGCCACGGCGTCGTGCTGCGGGTTCTGGTCGAGGAAGAAGTGCAGGATGTTGACGAAGTTGGCGTTGACGTAGTCGTCCGAATCCACCCGCACCAGGTAGCGCCCGCGCGCTGCCGCGATGCCACGGTTCAGCGAGCCCGGCAGCCCGCGGTTGACGGGGTTGTGCAGGCGCACGATCTGATCATGGAAAAGCTCCAGCGCGTAGGGCGTGCGGTCGGTGCTGGCGTCGTCGATGACGATGATCTCGTACTGGTCCTGCGGCATGGTCTGCTGCAGCAGCGAACGCAGGCACCGGCCGATGTAGCGCTCCTCGTTGTAGACCGGCACGATCACCGACACCAGCGGCTGGGCATGCTGGGCCGGCACGGCCAGGTTCTCGTCGGGCCGAAAGATGGGGCGGGCCGACATGCTCAGGCCGCCTGCAGCTGGGGTGCCACGTCGCCGACCCGCACCTCGGTCAGCGCCTCGGTCAGCGCCAGCCGCGCGCGGGCCGGCGCGTCGGCCGCCAGCGTCACGCCCACCGGCATCGACACCGCCCGGCCCAGCCAGCGCGCCGACTGCGGAAAGGCCGTGGCCAGGTTGCCGCCATGGGCGCGCACCAGCTCGGGCATGTGCGTCCAGGCGCCGGCGAAGTGCCAGCTGGTGGCCTCGGGCAGGATCTTGGTGGCCAGGCCGCGTGCCAGCAGCGCGGCGCGGCAGCGGCGCGCGGCGGCGGCGTCAGGCACGAAGAAGACCAGCGCATCGGCCGTCTCGTAGGCGCCGTCCGGCACGGCGCGCGGCTGGATGCCGGGCAGGTCGTGGATGGCGTTCCACAGCGCGTCGCGGTGGGCGCGCTGGGCGGTCACGATGGCGTCGAGCTTGCGCAGCTGCGCCAGGCCCACCGCGCCGGCCAGCTCGCCCATGCGGAAGTTGAAGCCGCTGGACGCGCGCGAATCCTCCCAGCGCGGCAGCGCCGGGTTGTTCTCGTGGCCGTGGTCGTGCCAGGCGGCGGCACGGGCCCATACGCCGGCATCGTTCGTCACCAGCATGCCGCCCTCGCCGGTGGTCAGGGTCTTGGCGAAGTCGAAGCTCAGCGTGCCGGCCACGCCCCAGGTGCCCAGCGGGCGGCCGTCCAGCGCGCCACCCAGGCCCCAGGCCGTGTCCTCGATCAGCGCCACGCCGTGCTGGTCACAGACCGCCTGGATCTCGCGCAGCCGGGCCGGCGTGCCCAGCATGTGCACGGCGATCACGGCCTTGGTGCGCGGGCTGATGCGGCGGGCCAGGTCGGCTGGGTCCAGGTTCAGCGTGGCGTCGATCTCGGCGCACACCGGGGTGGCACGCGATTCGATGATCGCCTCGACCGTGGCCACGAAGGTGAAGGCCTGGGTGATGACCTCGTCGCCCTCACCCACGCCCAGCGCGGCCAGTGCCACGCGCAGCGCCGCGGTGCCCGACGTGACGGCCAGGCCGTGGCCCGTGCCCAGCTTCGCGGCCATCGCGGCCTCGAAGTCCTTGACCTTGTAGCGGCCCTGGCGCAGTCCGTCGAACCCATGGCGGAACAGCACCGCCCCGTGGTCGAAGATGTCCTGGATCTCGGCCAGCTCCTCGCGGCCCATCAGTTCATAGCCCGGCATGGTCGGCTCCCCGGCTCACATCTGCTCGAACAGGCGGCGCACGCGCTCGGGCGTCAGCACCTGCCTGAAATCAGCGCCCAGCGCGTTCGTCAACGGCTTGGCATGCACGATGCTGGCCTGGTACAACGCGTCGAAGCCGGCGTCATCCAACCCGGCGCACACGCCCTGCGGGATGGTCACGCGCTGGATGTCGACCCAGTTCCAGAACTCGTCGTAGGCGGCGGGGTAGAAGTCCTGCATCGCCCGCATCACGATGCAGTTGCCCACGCAGTGGTGGATGCCCAGCACCACACTCAGGCCAGCCGACAGCGGGTGCACCACGCCGACGTAGCTGGTGGCGATGGCGCAGCCGCCCAGGTAGGCGGCCACCATCAGCTGCTCACGCCGGTCGGGCGCCATCATGTCGCCGGGGCCGAAGACCTGCCGGCACAGGTTGATGGTCTCGCGCGAATAGGCGTCGCCGATGGCGTTGCGGTAGCTGCCGCCCAGGCTCTCGATGCAGTGGATGTAGGCATCCATGCCGGTGTGGAAGTACTGGTCGCGCGGCACCGTGGCGGTCAGCTCCGGGTCCATGATCACGTGGTCGAAGACCGTGTGGTCGCTGTTCATGCCCAGCTTCAGGCCGTTGTGCGGATTGGTCATCACGCAGGTGCGGGTGGCCTCGGCGCCGGTGCCGCTGATGCTGGGAATGCCGATCTTGAAGATCCCCGGCACGCGCACCAGGTCCCAGCCCTGGTAGTCGGCGGCCCGCCCGCCGTTCGTCAGCAGGTTGGACACCGACTTGGCGGTGTCCATCGTGATGCCACCACCCAGGCCCACCAGCGCGGCAGGCCGCGCCAGGCCGCGGGCGTGCAGGTCGGCCACCACGGCGTCGATGCCATCGGTCTTGGGCTCGTCGGCGGTTTCCACGAACTGCAGCGCGTCGCCCGGCTGCAGGCCCAGGCGCGCCGGCAGGCCGGCATCGCCGCGGAAGAACTCGTCGACCAGGAAGACCACGCCGCCGCCCTGCCCGGCTGCCCGCGCCGCCGCCCGGCGGCTGGCCAGCAACGGCTGCAGTTCGGCCAGCGACCCGGCGCCAATGTTGTACCGACCCACGTTGCGCACCAGCTTCACGCCGGTGTCCAGTGCCACGCTCATGACCACTCCTCGATGTTGCAAACCCGGTGCCCCGGTGCCGTCGACCGCCGGTTCGGCGGCGCGAACGGCCCGCAGCGGGGCGTGTCGAGATGGGACCACGCCGAGGCCGGCACTGAAGCGGCGGTAAAACGGGCAGAAATGCCGCTTTTCAGCAGCGCGGCCCGGCGGGATGGCACGCAGGCCTGCGCCCGGGCGGGATGCCCGAAGCAGGACGGCGGGCGTCGGCCGGCGATCCCGTGCCCGAGTGGCGTCAGGCGGGCAAGGCCTCGGGCGCAGCCACGCCGGCCGCCGCCAACGGCCTGGCCGCTTCAGCCGGCACCTCATGCCAGGCAAAGCGCATGCAGCCGCGCGGCTTCGGCAGCCCGGCCGCCGCGCGCCGCTGGATCAGCGCCTGGTTGCGCGTCAAGTCGCGGTCCAGCCCGCTGGTGCGGAAGGCGATCTGCTCGAAGGCGATGTCGGTCAGCAGCACCTCGCCGCCGACATGCTTGCGCCACATCATGCGGAAGGCCACGTCCTCGAAGCCGTAGTGGCCGCTGAAGTCCTCGTCGTAGCCGCCGGCACGCCAGAAGCCCTGGCGGGTGATGAGAAAGCTGTTGATGTGCGGCTCGACGTCCACGCCGTTCTCGGTGCGGCGGAACACGTGCAGCCGCCCGCGGTCCAGCCGCGGCAGGTTGTCGACGATCTTCAGCAGGCTGGCCTCGCTGGCCACGTTGTCGACATCGAAGAACAGCATCCACGGCGTCTCGCACAGCGTGGCGGCCAGGTTGCGGCAGCCGGGCATGTTCCAGTCGATGTCGTCGTCCACCCGCACCAGGCGCAGGTCGAGCTCGCCCTTGTCCAGCTGCAACGGCGTGTCGCTGTGGTCGTCGATGACCAGGAACTTCAGCCTCGCGCGCAGCGCTGGGCTGAACTGCTTCCACAGGGCCAGTTGCCGGTCCACCGGCTGCTGGGCGTTGTAGACATGGGTGATCAGGGTCAGGTCGGCCATGGCGGAAGCCTCACGCGATGTGGGTGATGCACTGCGGGTTCAGGTACAGCCGGGCGCCGGCCTGCACCAGCAGACGGTGGTAGGGCACGTGCTCGCACACCTCGCGGCCATCCACCAGGCCGCTGTAGCGGCCCAGCGCGGCCACCGCGCCCTTGTAGAGCCCGAAGCCGCCGAAGGCCGACTGCACCGGCAGCCAGCCCGCCACCCGGCCAGGCTGCAGCTGCTGGGTGGCGGCGTGGATCTCGCGGCCGGCAAACAGCGCTGCGTTCAGCGTGTGCAGGCCGCTGGCCACGTAGTCGTCAGGGCAGATGGTGGGCTCGCGCAGGGCCCACAGGTCGTAATACAGCGGCCAGCTCAGCGGGAACACCGCGTCCCAGGCCTCGGTGTGGCGGAAGTTCGACACGAAGCCGTCGACGGCAAAGCGCTCACCCACCAGCCCGTCCAGGTCGGCCCAGCAGATGTAGTCCCAGGGGCCGCGCTCCAGCACATGGTCGAGCAGCTTGTTGCGGCCGTAGGCCAGGCGCTCGGTGCGCAGCGGCATGCGCTCGGCCACGCCCTGCTCGCGCATGGCGTGCAGCAGGCCGTCGCGCGCCCAGTGGTCGAGCATGGCCCCAGTGTCGTCGCTGGAGTCGTTCTCGTAGATGTGGATCTCATGGTGGGCGAACAGCGCGCCCAGCTCACGCAGCTTGGCGATGGACGCAGGCAGCGCCGGCGCACAGCTGCGCGCCGTGCCCAGGAAGGCGATGCGCTGGCTGCGCAGCATCTGGCGGATGGCGTCCGGCCCGGGCTCGGCCAGCGGCTCGATGCGGCCCAGCGGTGCCACCTCGGCCGCGACGGCGCGCTCCCCGGCCGGCACAATGTCGAAGCCGAAGCGGGCCCAGTTGTCGGGCCGGTGGAACACCAGCTCGGCGCTGTCGCCGTCGACCTTCAGCCGGCACGGCGGCGTGTCCCAGGCCAGCGGCTGGGCCGCACGGGCCACGCCGATGCGCACGTCGCGGATCGGCACACCCGGTGTGCGCAGGTGGATGGCCCGCACGAAGGCGTGGCTGTCGTTGTTCAGGCGGTGGCGCATGGGTGGGTTCTTCACACGACTCAGGCGGCCACGGTCTGCTCGGCGATCAGGGCCTGCAGGCGGGCAGTGACGGCGGTCCAGCTGTATTGGCGCACCAGCTGCGCGCGGGCGGCCAGGCGCTCGGGCGCGTTGCGGTCGGGTCGCTGCACGGCCACATCGGTCAGGGCATGCACCAGGGCGTCCTCGTCGGGCACCAGGAAGCGGCCGAACATCGCCGGCTCGTCGGCCTTGGTGCCTTCACGCGAGGGCAGCTTCACCGACAGCGCCGGCGGGCAGAAGTCGTCGGTGGCGCCACCGCCGGTCACGATCACCGGCGTGCCGCAAGCCATGGCCTCGAGCACCGGCATGTTGAAGCCTTCGGCACGGTACGGCGACACATAGGCATCGGCCACGCCGTACAGCGCACGCAGCTGGGCCTGGTCGAGGCTGCCCGACACCACCGAGATGCCGGCCAGCACCTGGCTGTCGATCAGGCCCGGGTGGGCGCGCGCCACCTGGGCCAGCGTGCGGTCGGCGCCGATGCCGTACAGCGCCTTGTGGTCCTTGAGCAGCAGGCGCACGCGCGGGTGCTGCTGGCGCACCCGGGCGAAGGCCTTGACCAGGATGTCCAGGCCCTTGTTCCAGGTGGCCACGCCCACGTTGACGAACAGGGTCTCGTCGTCGGCCACGCCCAGCGCCGCGCGGCCAGCCTGCCGGTCAGCCGGCAGCAGCGGGGTGAAGGTGTCGGTCTTCACGCCATGCGGCACCACCACGATGCCATCGGCGTCCATGCCGCCTTCGACCAGCCGGTCACGCGACCAGGCCGACGGCGTGATGATGCGGTTGTCGTCGCGGGTGAAGGCGCGCGGGTCGGTGGGCGGGGCGTCGAAGCAGTCGTCGACCAGCCCGCACTCGGTGACCATGAAGGTCAGCGTGCGCTGTGCCGGGTCGATGGCCGACCGGAAGGGTGAACTGATGCGCAGCAGGCAGTCGGGCACCAGGCCGTCGGGCGGTGCCGGCACGGCGTCGATGGCAGCCTGCTCGGCGGCGCTGAAGCCGGCGGGCATCTGGCGCGTGTTCCAGTGCTTCAGGAAGAAGCGCAGGTCGCGGTGGTACAGCTGCCAGTCGGCGCGCCAGGCCGGGTCGTTCAGCAGCACCAGCATCTGGTACTGGTTGACCAGCGCGATGGAGTGGCTCACGCCGCGCCAGCCTTCGATGCACAGTGTCTTCATGTGTGGTCTCTCATCGCAACCAGTCGCTCAGGCCGGTGCCCAGGGATGTCAGCATCGCGTTCATCTGTTGGCCGTCGTGCAGCGCATTGATGTACTGCACGCGCAGGTTGTAGTGGTCTGTCTCGGCGGCAATCACGTCGAACAGCGAGCGCCGGCCCATCTGCTGCCATTGCTGCAGCGTGAAGTTGCGCAGCCGGTCGCTGTCGCGCAGCACCAGGCCCACCCGCTTCAGGCGGTCGAACGCGGCACCGGCTTGCTCATGCACCTCGACGATGCGCTGGCGGCGCTGCTCCAGCGCCTCGGCGCGCTGCAGGTTGGCGGCTTCGGCACGCTTGCGCGCGGCCTGGGTGCTGTAGCCGATGGCCGGGTTGAGCAGGGGCACGCTCAGGGTCAGCCCTGCGCTCAGGCTGCCGCTGTGCTGGCCTGCATTGGTGCCGCCGCTGCCGCCGGCCAGCAGCGCGCTGCCGCCCACGTTCCAGCTGACCTGGGGCTTGTTGCCGGCTTCCACCACCCGGGCGATCTCGGTCAACGCGCGGGCGTTGGCCGCCAGCTGGTGGATGTCGACCGAGCGTTCGGCCGCGCTCAGCACCGCGGGCAGCTCAGGCACCGCCAGCAGCAGCGTGGCCATGCCCTCGGTGCCGGGCAGGCCGTCGCCGACCACGCGGCGCAACTTGGCTTCGACCTGGCGCGCCTGGCTCTGGGCCTGCACCTGCTGCAACTCGGCCTGCTGCAGCTGCTTGCGCGCCTGCACCAGCTCGCTGGTGCGGCCCTTGTCGGCCGCCACGATGGCCTCCAGCGCCTGCACCAGGCAGCCCATCTTGCGCACGTTCTGGCCATAGATCACCGCCTGCATGCGGAAGCGGCTGCGCTCGAAGGCCATCGACGTGGTGGCCAGCGTGATCTGCTCCTGGGTCGACAGCATGCCCAGGCGGGCGGCCTCGGCCTGCTGGCGGCGCCAGTCGACGAGGCGGTCTCCACGGCCGCCGTCGTACAGCAGCTGGCTCAGGGTGATGCCGGCACGGGCCTGCAGGCTGGCACCGCTGTTGCCCTTGCTGGCTTCCAGTGACGGGCTGACGCTGCCGGTCAGGAACGCCTGCATCTTCTTGCTGGCCTGGGCCTCGCCGATGTCCTGCTCGGCCGCTTCGGCCAGCAGCCGCGCCGCACCGATGCCGTTGCTGCGTGCCAGCGCGTCGGCCACCAACTGCTGCAGCAGCGCGCGGGGCGGTGCGGCCGCAGCCGGAGTGGCCTGCGGCGCTGACGCCGGTGACATCGCCGGCAACGATTCCAGCTTCTCCTCGTCCAGACAGCCTGCCTGGGCAGCAACGGCCAGCGCCGCCATGGCGGCCCCGGCCAGCAAGGGCCGGGCAAACAGGAGGAAGGGGGCAGTCAAGGCAGGCACCAGGGGGGGCAACAAAGTCCGGCTCCAGTAGACGCCGGCCGGCCCAGGTGTGATCGCTCAAATGCGGCCTGCTTTGGCCGGCATTTCGGCGGCATGCAGCGCAGGTGCTTGCCCGCAAGCATGCGGGCAGAGCCTTCGCAGGCCATGGATCGCCTGCCGGCGACCCACGCGCGAGCTCAGCGCTCGGTGAACGCCTCGGTGGCCTTCATCATCGGCCGCAGGATGAAGCTCAGCACACTGCGCCGGCCGGTGCGGATCTCGGCCGTGCCCACCATGCCGGGCAGCACCGTCAGTGGCTTGCCGGCGGCCTGCAGCTGGGTGGCGTCGGCACGCACCAGGGCACGGTACCAGCTGGCTTCGGCCCCGGTGGCAGGGTTGGTGCCTTCGCCCATCGCGTCGGGGCTGAGCGTATCCACCGTGCCATGAAGGCTGCCATAGACGCTGAAGTCATAGGCCGACAGCTTGATCTCGACCGGGTGGCCCACCCGCACCCAGCCGATGTCGGCCGGCTTGATGCGCAGCTCGACCAGCACCTGGTCGTCCACCGGCACGATCTCCATCACCGGCGCGCCGGCGCTGACCACGCCGCCCAGGGTATTCATGCGGATGTTCTTGACCAGGCCGCGCACCGGTGAGGTGAGCGTGGTGCGCTTGAGCATGTCGTCGCGCACCACCTGCTGCTCGCCCAGCATGGTCAGGTCGGTCTGCGTCTTCACCAGCTCGGCACTGGCGTCCTGGCGGAAGCGGTTCACCCGCTCCTGGGTCACCAACGCCAGATCGTTGACCTGGCGGCGCAGGCGCATCACCTCCACCTCGCTCATCAGGCCCTTGGCCGACATCGACTGCGCAAGCGCCACCTCGCGCTCCAGCAGGGCCTGGTTGCGCTGGTTGCTGCCCACCGCCTCGTTCAGCGCCCGGCGGCGCGCCTCGAACGACGCCCTCTCGCCCTGCACCACCTGGGGCACCTCGTCCAGCTCCTGGGGAAAGACCAGCGGCTTGCCCGACGCCTCGGCCTGCAGCCGTGCCACCGTGGCCAGCAGGGCCAGGCGCTTCAGGCGCCCTTCGTTCTGCTGTGCCTCCACCCGGGTCGGGTCCAGCAGCGCCAGCGCCTGGCCGGCGCTCACAGCCTCGCCTTCGCGCACCTTCAGCTCGCGCAGGATGCCGCCTTCCAGGCTGGCGATGACCTGCTCGCGACCAACCGGGATCACCCGGCTCTCGGCCCGGGTCACCATGTCCACCTGGGCCAGCGCCGCCCACACCACCGCCACCACCAGGGCGGCCAGCATCAGGTACACCGCCCAGGTGGCCGCATGGGCCGGCTCGTGTTGCTGGGCCTGCTGCAGCGGGCTCAGGAAGGCAATGTCGTCGCCGCGCAGCGGCCGCGGGTCAGCCATGTCGCAGCGTCATACAGCGGCCTTGGAGTCGGCCGGCTGGGTGCTGGGATGGCGGTGCACGTTCGTGGGCGCCGCCGGCGCGCCCTGCTGCGGCATCGGCCGTGCGCCGGACAGCGCGGCCAGCACCTGGGCCTTGGGGCCGTCCATCACCACCTTGCCGGCGTCGATGACGATGATGCGCTGCACCAGTTCCAGCACCGC
>Ga0209097_10004422_pt1 | contig 10389 bp, 7 predicted proteins | sample AD_UKC052_MetaG_FD_184419 | JGI IMG/M metagenome (GOLD analysis project Ga0209097, IMG submission 184419) | Active sludge microbial communities of municipal wastewater-treating anaerobic digesters from USA - AD_UKC052_MetaG (SPAdes) (version 2) | ecosystem: Engineered > Bioreactor > Anaerobic >... | reverse complement strand
GATCCCAGAAAGACGGAGGCTGCACGGGCATGGCTGGGAACGCGGCCTTCCACGGTCTTTTCAGACAGCCCCCTGGATTCGTTCGGGCCGGCCTCCTTCGATCAGATAGCCGTCATGGACGTCCTGTACCTCCTGCCGAGGGCCGCCCGGGGCGGATTCGTGTCCCGCGCAGCGGAGCTTCTCGAACCCGGTGGCGCACTGGTGGCCCTTACCAGCGGCGGGGGCCCGGCCTGGAAGCGCAGGATGGACAGGATTCAGGAGAACCTCGCGGTAAACCTGGGCATAACCAGGGGGGAGACGGTCGAGCCGTGCGACGGCCGGGAGATCGCCGGCCACTTCTCCGATTCGGGCCTCGGGAATGTACGCTCCGTCTATGTCGGCAGTGGCTATTCGCACGGATTCGACCTGGTCGTGGGCTTCAGAACCGCCGGCTCCGGTGAGTCGCCGAGGCGCTGAGACTATTCGTGCGCTGTGTGCGGCTTGCTGGAAGCCATGACTGCGTGGTGACTTCAGACTGCTGACCAATGCTCCGACAGGGACCGTGTTTATAGAAAATAATCCACATTTATCTGATGTAATACATCCTAGCAGTTGTCGCCGGAAACCACAAAGTGGTTCAGTTTCTACAAACTAGTAACAGCCCCATCGATTAACGCTGGCTTACAAGTGTAAGCTTCTCAAGAAGTTCGGGAATAAGTTGTTCGTGCCCGAATCCCAATCGACACGCTTCCAGAAGTAGCTTCCGTCCTTGGATCGCCTGCTTGATCGAGGGCTCCCGAGTACGACCCGACAGTGTACCAAGCGAGAATGCAAGGCGTCTTTGCCAGCCAAGAAGCGAGTTTGTATTCTTAGACCACTTCGCAACCGAGTACCAGACCTCCGCAGGTACTGCCACCACGGAATCCACTAGAATTCTATCTGCGGATGATAGGGCTTCGTTAGCTACTGGGCCACCAAGCGGTGCCTGCTCCAGACCCTCAGGTAGTGTGAATTGAAGTTCGAGGTTGACTACCTGTGACCAGCACAAAGGCCGCTTGCACCACTCCGTGATGTTCTGGTTGCCAGGCGGGTTTATAATGGTCTTACGTGTTGCAATAAGAATCGTCTTTATCGGCATCAGCATATCTGTCGGTAGCCCCTGCAGTTCCCAGATATCAGACCATGGAAGTCGCCGTTGCAGCCGGTGCGATAGTAGAGCAACTGCATAGGTGACGACCTGAGCGCGGTAGCCTTTGAAATCGAGTTCACCGTATAGAGCCTCCGATGTTTTGAAGAGAATGGCAAGTGATACGATGCGCTTGAACTCGACAAGATCAGGAAGTGTGCGGGCTTCGCTGTTCAGCTTGCGCATGAATTCAACGAAGCACTTCTGAGCACCACGACTGACAACGGCAGGTTCTTGGTCCCAACTCAGTATAAACTTGGCCAGGTCGGTCTTCGTAATTTTTTGCTTTGACGGATTCTCAGCGCGGAACTTTTTGCGTCCAGCTGTTGAACCGATCACGGCGAGTTCGTCAACATACTGACCACGCGAGCGCTCATAGAACCAGCGCGTTCCACGTGGTGACTCTGCCGTAGGTTGTAACCACGTTGCACGCGACAATCTTTCGAGTTCCACATGCCATGGATGATTTGCGTGAAAGTCGGCTTCCTGTATGCGGTTCTGTGTGTTAGCAAACTGAGAGATTCTCGGGACAAGTTCAGTGACACGATCATCAGGTACAATAGTAAGCTTCATTGGAACAGAAACTCGGGAGAGATCTGATTCACCCTTGCGCACACACGACGCAATGGATGCTGAGGTTTGACCGCCATTGACGATTTGGAACTCATGTACAGCACTTATTCGCGCCAAGTCATCACGTCTGTCAATCAGATCTACACGTGAAGCCGTGGCAGAGAGGCCGTTGTTGTAGGCGAGGAAACGCTCGGGTTCATTCAGAAGCGTTGCACGAATGCCTTTATTCACCTTGCCGGTGAACTGAAGAAAGGAGCGGACATTGGGTTCAAGTAATCGACCTCGATAAGTGTTATATACATTCGCCAGTAGAGCAGCTGGTATGCAGGTCAGCAGAACCTGGATGCCATCGGTGCCCTTCTCGGTGAGTAAGCATGGGAGAGACTGGCCATACTCATCCATGAAATTGATCGAAATGGACTCACCAATATCGGATCCGCAGGTTCGGGCCAGTCGCAGTATATCCCATACTTCATGTCTATAGCCACCTGTGCCTACTGAAAAGGCGGCTCGTTCTGAAACAATTCCAGTCACAATAACATGAAACTCAATGCTCCGTCTGGCCTCTTTGCACTCTTTGATCAGTGTGACCAGTTCGCTCACGTTTTGCGATGGTTCGACATCATCGAGCTTTCCCTCAAGTGTCCGCTTTACGACGGATTCTAGGCGGCGGAAGCCACGATCCACGGCTTCCTTCCCAACTGTTTGGATCTCCGCTCTGTCGCTGAGTGGCGTAGCCTCCGTGGCGTCAATGCAATAGAAGAGAGTCAGAATATCGTCGTCAATGTCGCAGGCATACCCATGACATTCCGCTGCGTAGTTGGATCCTTCATCACGGAAGTACGCGGGGCGCGGATCATTCAGTTCCCCTGCATCCTCCAAGTAGCTCAGGACTGTAGCCAGGAGTGCAGAAAGGCGAAGACCACCGTGTTCCGGATCGTGCGCATTGTCGAACGTATCCGAAAGCAGTATATCCAGAAACCGTTGCGTGCTAGAAATCACCGGTCTTCTCCAGTACCGCGATAGGTGGTCCAACCACCTGATCTACTTGTACTTTAAAACGTGTGATTGCGCCAATCGGGAGTGTAAAGTGTACCTGCTCCACGCCCGCCGGAACGTCGTCGGGACGAATACGCGGGAAGTCGATATCCACAGCGAACGCATTTACCGGTCCGATAGAATACCGATCAGTGAGGTTTTTCGCATAGGAGTGGAGATAGCCGTAGGAAGCCAGTGCTTCCTCAAGTTGGGCAATTCCTACGGATTGGGATGAATACATGTCAGTGAGGACTTGGATCACCTCTGGCAGTGTCCAGCCGGTTTCAGTCGGTGCAAGCCGGACAGCGCATAGGTAAAGCGGTCGACCTGGACTCGGTTCTAGTTGAGCAGGATCGTTAATACGCAGACATGGGCCAGTCTGAGCTTGGTAACTCTTGACTTCCAGTGAACTGCTCTCGAATTCATAGTCTCGGATTGAGTTAAACGGTGCTCTCCATGCAGACAGCGCACCTAGCAACCCAATACGGCGCGCTGCGCGGCCAAGCACTACCAGTTCACCAATCAGTCCTCTGACCTCTTTATTCGTCAGCACATTGCGACCGGATTCGATGAAGCGTCGCCACCTAGCAATGCACAGGTTTATTGCGAGTACGGCTTGCTCCGGCGTGGTTGAAGCAGAAATGACTGAGAGAATCTCATTGGCGAATACCGCAAACAGATCTTCGTATGTGTTATCAATCAAAATGATCGCTAATCCGACATGGCCGGTTGGTAGATCCGGGTATTTTTCAATTATAACCTCGAACGCTCTCGTGGTGAAACTGCAAAGTGATCGAGGTCGTACCGTACCAGGCAGGTCTATCAGTACTGCCGGAAACAGTGCCGGCTGCTGGAGAGCGAGATACGCACGGATATGTGATCGGGAAACGCGAAGCTCCAGCAAGTATCCGGGATCATTTGCCGGAAAGCTAGTCGTCCTCATCCGTTGCCAGTCGTCAAGAAGCGTCGCCATTGGAATCCTCATCGTCAAAGAGGCCATACTCTCGCCGCCAGATCTCGTTTACTGTATATGCAAGCGGTTTGGCTGTTGCTGAATCCGGGAAACTGATGGCTGCGGACGGAATAAACTCAACGGGATCGTTGGGAATCGAGTCCTTAATCAGGTACAGCATCATATAGCCACGGCCTGATCTTCCTCGGACCTCGCGAATACTTGCTCGGGAAGGAAACATTGGGCGCTCGGTTGGGCGATTACGTGGAGGTGTTGTGGATGCCAGAGCCTTGTCGTACTCCTCTGGCGTCAGATCTGCTGCTTCGTCCGCAAGACCAACAACGGCCTGAGTGGCAAATCTATCGGGTGGAAGGTCGATATCCTTATGACGGCGCACCACCAGCGGTATCGTTAGATCGCCTATCGACACCGTGCCTGCCGGACTGTTACTGCGGGAAATCACTGCTATTGTCCATATTAGTAGCTCACCGTGAGTGGCGCGCTCTCGTATATACCGGCGAAGCGCCTCACACCGTCCGAAGAAACTGGGGGTGGAGATAGCTTCATAAGTTTCCAAAAATTCTAGCACTGTCGCCACCGTTACGCCGTGCCAGAGGAAGTGCGAGGTCGGTCTGCCCCTGACAATCTGGGTGTGGTTCTTTCCAAGGTGATCGATTAAGTTGCGTACCGCCGAGCGGTTGGCATCTGCCTGAACGCCTGTACGGGGAATCTCCAGAGCCTGCACAAGCTCACCGGCAAAGCGGACGAAGACCTCTTCGCCGTAGCGTATCTTGTTCGCGGCGGTAATCAGCAGCCCATCAGACGGAGTCCGAACACGCAACCCATACTCCTCAGGGGTCTTGCGGGCTTCAGCCATCCGGTCCAAGTCAGCACGAAGATCATCCATCGCGAGCGTAATTTCGCGGAAGGCTCCGAAAAGCGATTTCGTTGTGAACACACGGCATAGATCGGCATATCCCGGCCGGAAGCCGAACCAGCGCCCCATTTGCATGAGAGTATCGAACATCCTGGATGTTCGGAGAAAATAGCTGACAGAGAGTCCGGCTAGGGTCAGGCCGCGGCTGAGTTTATCTCCACCGATGGCGATCACCCACAGACCCTCGGGTGTGCGTGAGTAGGCGAGTACATCGGACGAGCTGCCATTCACCAGCCTAATTTGAATGCGGTTGAGCGCTGTCGGCACTTCCCGCCAAACCCGATCGAAGTCCGGTAAAGGCTCACATTGATCGCCAAGCGCTGCTTCGAACGCCGGATGATTTTGCCGCAGATGCCTTTCCCATATTCGTTGGAACTCTGTACGGAGCTTTTCGACTGTATTCTGGCCGCCAAGATTGACGACATTTCGCAGGGTGTCGAGTTCTCGCTCAACCTGCTGCGCCACAAGGTATTGCACATTAATAAACCGAGTTGCGTGCACAAGCATCGTGCTGTGTTTCACCGATTGTGCACGGATGACTCGTGTAGCACAGACAAGAACGAAGAGGCTTATGGCTTCGCAAAGTGAGGCAGGAAGCGGCCCCGGTACATGGCCATTACGATGGCGGTCGGGAAGCCAGGATGATGAATCATTAACCTCTACATGCATCGGCAGCGGTAGCTGTGCTGGCAGCCCGACGGATTCGTCGCCAGGGTGGCCGAAGACGAGTGAAGGTCCGATGTAGTCCGAAGGAGCCTTGAGATTCACAATGAAGGAGCGAGGGAACAGATCGTCTCCATACCGATCATCGGCGTTCGCGGTAGGTATAAAAATGTTTGCGAACGGCGTCGCGGTATATCCGATGAAGCAGATGCGCTCAAATGATTGAAGGATTTCCCGGATGAGACCGTTGATAGTAGTCGGATCCTCATCCGGGTCGTTCGTGTTAATTGAAGCGTGATCTGCCTCGTCGTCAATCACCAGAGCGGGTGCGTGGATAAGCGGGGTCGTACCAGGGGTAGTATTCTGAGTATGTAGCCAGTCACGTAGGTTGGTAAGAATACTCCGGTTCTTCTTTACCACCATAACCAGACGGGTACCCGGACTGACGCGGAAGCCGATCTGCCTGGCGATAATTGTTTTGAAGTCGCCAGCGTCAGCAGATGTGGTGCAGGTCAGGATAGTAAAGGGAAGGTCACTGAGTCCTCGCTGAAGATCGAATTGGCCAACGCCGACAACTGCCGCTCCAGCTGGTGGGTGATTGCCGCGCCGGGCTGCTTCTAGAAGTGCAGCACTATCGAGTCCAATTAAGTATGAGTCGATTCTCTCCTGTGTCTGGCTGCGCAGACTATTGTGAATACCAGCCAGCACGATGACAATCTGGTATCCGACATCAAGCGCCTTGGCAATTACTGAGGTGTAGTGGGTAGTCTTGCCGGATTGAACGTGGCCTACAACCAAACCGCGTCGATCCCACGGACCTTCCCGTAGTGGCGATTCAAGACGCTCAAGCGTCTGATCCGTAGAGCGATTAAGCTCTCTAAGAACCGTCGGTGAGAAGTGGTGTTCCTGGCGAAGGAATTCGTAGAGTCGTGGCCAGAGTCGCCATTCTGAACGATCGATCTGCGGGAGCCAATCCTCATGATCGCGGTCGTCTTCCAGCATTGATGCTACACCAATCCGCACGCGCATCCTGCGAAGTACTTCATCGACGAGTGTCGCACGCTTGGCACTGAACTGCTGGAATGGACCAAATATGAACTGGTCAACGATGTCCTCAACTTGGGCGGGGGTCGGTTCTTCGGTACCGCTGAATCCCAGCAAGATCATATCGATTAGATGTTCCTGAGTGAACACCGCAGCGAAGGGGTCAGGAGTCGTTGTCATTATGACCATTCTCTCTGGCTGAAGGGTGTTCGAGGGAATTAAGCAGTGGCTCGCGGTATCGTATAAACGGCTCCGCAGAAAGAACCATGTTCCGGGCTGCTAGGGGCGAGTAGCCAGCTCGGATAAAGAATTGCTCGGTAAAAGTCACAAGCTCAATCAGCTTCTCGATACTCAAGGAAGGGGGCTCTGCTGAACCGTCAATGGCACGCGACCGTTCTTGAAGCATGGTCGCTACGGGAATCGTCTCCTCAATAAGAGTGATTGCACGCTCAAGCATATTATCATGATCGCAGCCTGTGTGCAAAAGCGCTCGTATAACAGGGTGCGACCTATCCACGCGGTATCGTACCCCAACCCTTGTCTCCTCACGCTTCCAGATAAACCGCTCGGATAGTGCATTCGTTGGCGCTTGACGTTCTCCACGGAACCTGTAGACCTCTGCTGCATTGCGCCGGACCTCTAGAGCAATTCTCTTGAAATCGTCACGGAGCACAGCTGGCGCAGCAACATGCGACTTTATAATATTCAGTTGCCATGCCGCATCGAGTTCATTTGGAAGATCGACCTGGATGCGTGCGAGCTTAAAGTGATCCTCCTTCCTCAGTTTTAGATTGAGCCATGTCCCCGGGACAATCAGTCGCCCACATCGATAAATGAAGAATCCCTGGTGCGCGTCCCATCCGTTTGGTCCTGCTGCTGCATCATACTCGCTGTCAGTCAATCGGCTGTGATGTGGAAGCACATAAGGCGTTACTGAAATATTGAAACCATGTAAGTGTAGCGTTTCTCTGGCAAGCCTCGTAGATTTATGTTTCAGAAAGGGATTCCAAGGACAAAGTGCCGTTGGCCCCACCCTGATTGTTACACCCCTCTCTATAAAACGATGAAAGACCATCGAAAGATGTAATCGGACGGCTTCAAGAGCATCTCCGAGGTGGTCAGGTACACGAGCGGGGTCGTCTTGCAGGAAAGCGGATCTGTCAAGGTCCTCAATGACCACGGCAGTTCCGTGCGGCATTGATGTGAAGGAATCAACGTATTTCTTGGCTGCATCGGCAGGGTCCTTTAAAAGTTGCCACTTGGATGAAGCAATATGCCGAAGGTCCCATCGGCGAATCGTGGGCTCGGTATCCGCCTTCGATTTTGTGATCACCGTGACACAGCGACCTTGAGAGAGCGATGCCGTCTTGAGACCAAGCCCGAATCTCCCCAGATCCCCCTCCCCTCGGGCTGCGATTGGTCCATAGGTACCCAACCGCATCGCATTCTTCAGTTCTTCTGGTGTCATCCCTCTTCCATTGTCAATTACGGCAATGTGAGGAGAATCGATACCAGCCGCCTCAATTTGAATTTGAATTTCCTTTGCTTCAGCGGTCAGGCTGTTGTCAAGCAGGTCAGCCAATGCAGTTGGTAATGTGTAGCCGAAATCCCGCAGCGATTCCACAAGGCTCGCGGGGTCGGGGGGGACCTCCTCCCCGAGAGTTATATTATCTGTGACTAGGTTTGTCTGTTGGGTCATATGTCGTTTTTCGCATTATGCTGTGTACCGATACCGTGCACCAAGGCCCTATCCAGCCGCGCTCTGAGCTGTTCAATATCAAGGAGTTCGCATTCCCAGATGACAAGCACCTGCCAACCGAGCATGCGAAGCGCAAAAGAAACCCGTTGGTCACGTTCAATGTTTTCCGAAAACTTCCGCGACCAGAATTCCTTTCGGGTCTTCGGTATGTACGCATAACGACATCCGTTGTGCCGGTGCCAAAAACAGCCATTTACAAGGATGACCGTTCTGTACTTCGGCAGTACAATATCGGGCTTCCCAGGAAGAGATTGCGAATGCAACCGGAAACGGTAGCCTAAACGGTGAAGGATCGATCGCACAGTGCGCTCAGGACTTGTATTCTTCCCGCTGATGCGAGACATGTTCCAGCTTCGCCTTTCCTCTGTTAACCGGTCCATCAGTTACTGTCTCCCGCCTGCGATAGCAAGTCGAACGCAATTGAGCCGATCTGCTTGGCAAGCAGCGGCGGCACTGCGTTTCCGACCTGAACGAACTGACTTGTCCTTGGCCCGCAGAAAAAGTAGTTATCGGGAAATGTCTGAAGCCGCGCTGCTTCGCGCACTGTCAGACTGCGGCACTGTCTCGGATCCGGGTGGATGTAATAATGTCCGTCCTTGCTGATGTGTGAGACAATCGTGGTGCTTGGCCTCGAGGCCACCTGCACGCGGAACCGGTCGGAGAAAAACCCGCCGCTCTCAACGGCGTCGTCCGCACTCACGTGATCGGGCAGCAGGTCAGTAGGAAAACAGGCTAGAGATGGGGAACGTTTCCGCAGTCTGGCATAACACGCTGCGTAGAGATACCTGTACAGGTCCTTCTCCATATGTGCGCGACTGAAATGGTTGCATGTACCCTCTAGCCGGTTGTCGCAGTACCATTGCTTGGCATACGAGATACTAATCTCTCCAGGTACAAACTCACCGCCGCGATCGTTTTCCGGTGGCTCAATGTCGGCTAGGACTCTGCGGATGCTTGTACTGAGATATTCACTGTCAACACTTCGAGTACCAGCATTTGCCCACCGGCTGTTGATCTGTGATCGGAGACAGTTACGCCAATTATCCGCTGTATCGACAATACGGGAGAGCCCACTGCGGAGCCTCGGCAGTGTCAGAACCGCAGAAAGAGGGACTTCGGGGCGTGGCTTGAGAATGTCAGGAGTAGCTCCATGCAAATCATCCCTGACTCCAAGCAATATCACCCTGTGCCGGGCCTGCGGAATCCCGTACTGTTCTGCCCGGATAACTGCTCCCTGAAGGTTGCCGTTCTCGAACTGACAGTGTTCCGCGAGCGAGTAGATCTGATACCCGCCGGACCGCACGTATCGGGTCCACCTTCCTTCTCTGTCAATCGCCGTTGCGGGATTACGCAGGTCGTTGAGAATGCGGTGGAAGATATGCTCGTTTTCCAGAGTGGCCGAAAGTAATCCTTTCACATTCTCCATAATGAACACGGCTGGACGGTGTTCCGCAAGAATCTGGAGGTATTCGACGTATAGTCGCTGTCGCACATCCTTTTTGGGGTCGTACTCCGGATTACCTTGGTTGCGCGAACGTCCAGCAACTGAGTATGCTTGGCAAGGAGGGCCTCCGATCAGAACCCACTTCTCATCCGTGCCGACTGCCTCGACGATACGTTTACGCACTTCACCTTGGGACACCCCATTCGGGCCGAGTGTCGCGTGCCAGCATTCCGCCTGAGCCACCGCAGCTTCTTCTGGATGTTTCTCATAAAGGTCCACACGCGTGGCCTCACCGCGCAGATGTTGATAGTAGATCGACGGCACATTCCCGGAGAACTGCCGGTAGAAAGCACGAAGCAGCAGTGTCTGGTAAGCGTATCGGTCCATTTCAACTGAGAGGACGATATCGAAAACCCGTCGCCCCCGATCGTCTCTGACCGCAGAGAATCCTTCGCTCAAGCCGCCAGGTCCTGCGAAGAGATCTACTACCTTAATCACCTATCGAACTCCCCAATGATTTCCTAATAAAGGTTTTCGCGCATATAATAAAGATTCCGCAGAGACTCCGATAATCCTCTTTGCTCGTCCGATATCGAGAACAACACAGTGATATATATTTCGTCAAGAAAGAGTCGTGGTTTTAGGTTATGCAATATTACAATAAGTATTTATTTGATTCCGCCGTGAGTCAGAGGTCAGGTTTCGAACCCGGGAGTCCTAACATCACGCCCACCTCGTCCACATTATGTACCGGAAAAGGCGAAGAGTCATCCTTCCGTTTCCGGTCCGGAATCCGCAGGCTCGAAGACCGGGA
>Ga0209097_10004417_pt1 | contig 10396 bp, 8 predicted proteins | sample AD_UKC052_MetaG_FD_184419 | JGI IMG/M metagenome (GOLD analysis project Ga0209097, IMG submission 184419) | Active sludge microbial communities of municipal wastewater-treating anaerobic digesters from USA - AD_UKC052_MetaG (SPAdes) (version 2) | ecosystem: Engineered > Bioreactor > Anaerobic >... | reverse complement strand
CACCGCTACGATGCCGATGGCCTGGTCAAGATTCCCGCCGATGGTCGCCTGCACCGCGTGTCGCTGCTAGCCGCTGAAGGCGTGCCGCAGATGCGCCTTCTATGCGTCCCCAAAGAGCGCGCCGAGGTCTATCGCGAAGCCGAGCTGCAAAACCCCACCGACGCGCCCCTGCTCGCCGGTCCGGTCGATGTCTATATCGAGGGCAGCCTGCTTACCACCGCCGCCATCGAGCACATCGATCGCGGCGGCACCCTGCGCATCGGCATGGGCGTCGAAGACCGCGTCCGCGTCGCCCGCAACGTGCGCAGCGAGGAAGATGTCGCCGGTCTACTCGGCGGCTCTACGGTCGTCACCAGCACCGTCAGCATCGACCTCAGCTCGGCGATGGCGCAGGCGGTAGCGGTCGAGGTCCTAGAGCGCCTCCCCGTCACCGATGACAAGTCCGTCACCATCGAGCTGACCGCCGCCCGCCCCGACGCCCAAAGCTACAACCAAGCCGAGCGCGGCTCCCCCGTTCGCGGCGGCATGTCGTTTAGGACCAGCGTGCCCGCCGGCGGCAAAGCCAAGATCGAGTACCAGTACCGCCTCACCTTCCCCGCCAAGACCGAGATCGTTGGAGGTAACCGCCGTGACTAACCGCAGCGAGCCGGGGCGCACCCCGAACGAAGTCGAAGTCGTGGAGTTTACCGTCGCCAGCACCGCCACCCGCGTGACCCTGTTTGAGGACCGCGCCGAGGTTGTCCGCCGTGCTCAGGTCCAGGTGCCCGCTGGGGTTAGCTGGGTGCGCCTCACGGGCGTGGCGACCATGATCGATGATCCCAGCGTGCTGCCAAGCCTCAAGGGCGGTAGTGCCCGCGTGCTGGCGACTCGGGTGCTGCGCGAGCTGCGGCAGGTGCCCACCGCCCCCGATGAGGAGCTGTTGGACAGTGAGGCCGATCGCAAGCGCGCCGTGACCACTCGCCTGGCTGCCGAGCAGGCGCTGCAGACCGCCGAGGTCCACGAGCAGCGCTGTCAGTCGCTGATGGCGGCGTGGGTCGATGCGCTGCAGCGGGTGCCGCAGGCCGCACGCACGGGACTTGCGGGCTGGCGCAGCGCCCATCAGCAGCTGTCCGAAGCACTGACCACAGCCCAGCAGCAGCAGAGCGCCGCGCGACGGACTCTGGACGAGGCACGCCTAGACGAGCGCCGGGCGCAGCTGCGCTACGAGCAAGCGCGCCGCCTGCAGCCCAAGCAAGAAGCGCTGATCGAGCTGCAGCTCGAGGCCAAGGCGGCTTCCGATCTGCAGGTGGAAGTGACCTACCGGACCCCGTGCGCGCTGTGGCGACCCGAGCATGTCTGCCGCTTGCTGCAGGGGGCCGACGGCTCTAGCCAGCTGCAGGTGGTGACCTCGGCAGTGGTGTGGCAGCGCACCGGCGAGGTCTGGCACAACGTGCAGGCGCGCTTTAGCACCGCCCGCCCCGCGCAGAGTGCCGCGCCGCCGCTGCTGACCGAAGACGCGCTGCGGCTGCGCAAAAAGACCGATGCCGAGAAGCGCACCGTGGTCGTCGAAGCGCGCGATCAGTCGATCGCCGTAGCGGGCCTGGCACGCGGCGAGAGCTCAGTGGCAGAGATGCCCGGCATGGACGACTGCGGCGAGCCGGTGCTGCTGCAGGCACCCAGCCCCGCAACGCTTTTGTCCACCGGTCAGCCAATCCGCATCGAGATCGGCCAAGTCACCCTGCCCTGCGTAGTCGAGCGCGTCGCCTTCCCCGAGCGCAACCAAGCCGCCCACCTGCGCGCCACCGCCACCCTGTCGGGACCGCGACCCCTGCTGGCCGGCCCCATCCACGTCGTGCGCAACGGCGAGCTGTGCGGGCGCGGTCGCATCGGCTACGTCGGTCGCGGCGAGCCGTTCGAGGTCGGCTTTGGCCCCGATGACGGCCTGCGCGTGCGCCGCCAGCTCACCGAGTCGCGCGAGGTCACGCCCGTAGTCGGCTCCCAGCGCATCACGCGGACGCTGAAGCTGTTTGTGTCCAACCTCTCGGGTCAGCAAAAGCAGCTAACGCTGTCGGAGCGCATCCCGGTCAGCGAGATCCGCGACGTCGAGGTCACGCTAGCCCAGTCGAGCGGCATGCACTTTGACCCCAAAGACGGCTTCGCCCGCTTCGCGCTAGACCTGCCCCCGCGCAGCACCCGCGAGCTACAGCTAACCTACCGAATCGAAGCCAGCTCCCGCGTGGTCCTACCCGCCCTGTAACGCTCTGCTTAGTCCCAGTCGTGGTGGCTGCCGGTCGAGGTCTTTGACGAGCTCGACCCCGAGTAGCCGCTGAGCGTCAGCGCCAGCCCGCCCACAATCAGCGTCAGCGGCACTCCCAGCCCAAAGCCGAAAGCGAACGCCTTGCCTTTGGAGTAGTTGCGCACCTGCACGTTGGTGATGTTGGCCAGGTCCAGGTTCACGCTGAGGTCGCGCCCACGGACGGCGCCCACAAACAAGCTGCCGTCAAAGCGGATCGCCGAGTAGCGCTCGGTGATGGGCGGCGCGATCACCGACTCTAACGTCAGCTCGCTGCCCGCATCGACCGGCACCGCGTCGTCATCGACCGACTGCAGCGTCACCTTTTGGCCAGCGCGAAAGCCGTGCAGCTTGGGCAGCTCCGGCGGCGGCACTTGGTAGGTGTTGTAGCAGCCCGCAAGGCCCCCAGAAAGCAGCAGCGCCGTCGCCGCCAGTCCACGCTTTAAGCTAGTCATCGTGAGGCTGAGCCTAGCGAGCCCAGGGCGACAAAGAAAGCCCAAACCTACACGCTGGCCAGGTCCGCGAAAGCCCACCGCTCCTACGGCAGAAGCGGCAGCACAACACTCGGGCCCGCCGTCTGCTTATGAACGGCGCGGCGCCTGCCATGACCGGCCTGTGTCAGCTCACAACCAGCGCTGGTTAGGCCATGACGAGCCCTCGTCATGTCATGACGAGCGCTTGTTACGTCATGACGAGGCGCTGTCATGACATACGGACCCCTCGTCATGGCATGCGGACCCGCTGTCATGCGCTGCTGCACGCTCGTCACGTCATGACAAGCCCTCGTCATGTCATGCGCAGGGCTCGTCATGTCATAACAAGCCCTCGTCATGTCATGACAAGCCCTCGTCATGTCATGACGAGCGTGCGTCATGAGCTGCGCAGGGCTCGTCATGTCATAACAAGCCCTCGTCACGTCATGACGAGCGTGCGTCATCCCATGACAGCGGGTCCGTATGCCATAACGACGGGTCCGCATGTCATGACAGCGGCTTGTCATGAGCGGACGGGCGGTGGGCATTGGCTAATAAGCGACGCCTACAGAAAGCAGATCCTAGGCCGCCAAGACTTGGCGACCCTCGACCGCGGGCTGATTCGGGCTGGCAACACGACCTCTGCTGTTGACGTGCTGACCACGCCGTAACCTCAGCCCCCCGCCGCTACTGCACCCCCAGCGTCAGATCATCCACCACCGCCGTCAGCGTCCCGGTGCTGACGATGCGCAGCTGCACATTACCGCCGGTGGGCACCGTGCCCGACACCGACAGTAGCTGCCAATCCGCCGTCGTCGCCGTCACTGCGGTGGAGGTCGCGACCACCTGGCTCTTGCCCAGGTCGAATACATCCAGCGCCAGCTTGCTGCCTGCGGTCAGCTGCGAGACCAGCGCGTAGCCGTTGACGCGAAAGCTACGCCCCGCCTGCGCCGCCAGATCGAGCTTTTGGTTTAGGACATTGCTCTGCGCCTGGGTGCTGACCAGCTGCACCGCGCGCTGACCGCAGCGATGCACGGTGCGCGTGACTTGATAGGTGGTGCCGCCGCTGGCTTGGCTGCAGCAGCCGTCCCACTTGCTCTGGTCGGCGGGCGGGATGGTGCTGGGAGGGCTGCCGATGTTGCTGGCGGTGCCGTTGCCGTCTAGCGCTGCCGGCGCAGGGTCTTCAAAGTCGCCGTTTTTAAGCAGGTTGCCCAGCACCGGGTCGCACATCAAGAGGTCGCGCCAGGTAGCACTAAAGTCCTCGACTCCGCCGTCGGCAGCCACGGTTAGGTTGCGCGGACTGCAGCCCGCCAGCACGCCCCCGCAAAGCAGCCACAAGGAAAGCCCCCGCCCCAGCGTTTGCATCGTCGCCCACATCACTTCATCTTAACCGTGCCGGGGCAGCGTCTGCGGGAAGAAAGCGCGGGCCGCACGCGCCGACTGCAAACGCCCGCAGCAGCCTCGGAGTGGGTTCACGTTGACAAGGCTGGCTGCGGGCTCTCACCATGCCAGGGATGCTCACTGCGCTTATCGGCCTAAAAGCCGTGCTAGGACTGCAGCTTACCGTCGAAGGCGACTGCCCGACGGCGGCGGCGGTACAGGCACGTCTTCAGCCGCTGCTCGGCAGTGAGCTGCCCGCGCAAAGCACCGCCCGCGCCTCGATCGAGCTATTGGACGAGCTGCTGCGGGTCGAGGTCCGCGATGGCGACGGGGCCCTGCTGTCCGTTCGCGATCACCGTCGCAGCGAGCCGTGTGCCGACCTGGCCGCCTGGGCCGCCGTGGTCATTGCCAGCGCGGTGCAGGAGTCGCAACGACCGCTGACCCTGCCGCAAGTGGTGCTGGAGCCACCACCGCCAGCGCCGCTCCCACCACCGCCACCACCGCCGCGCCCCCGACCCCAGCTGGAGGCTGGTGTGGGGGTTGTGCTCAGCAGCACCGCCTCGGGCCTGGCACCGGGGGGCCTAATCGAGCTGCAGACCGGTCCGGCGCAACAAGCGTGGGCGCTGAAGCTGGCGGTCGCGGCGACCTGGCCGACGTCGCTGCCGCTGCCGCAAGGAACCGCCCTGTGGACCCGTCCGCAGCTGCTGCTGGGGCCTCGGTATCGCCTGTGGAGGGGTCGTCTTGCCGTCGATCTGTCGCCGCTGGGCGCGCTGGCGCTGGTCTACACCCAAGGCCAAGGGCTGCCAGTGACGCAGCAGAGCCTGGGCGTCGATGTCGGCGTCGGCGGCAGCGTGCGTCTTGGGTGGCCGCAGCGGCTGTGGTCGCCGTGGCTGCAGCTGCAAGCAACCTCGTGGCTGCGCCCGCAAGAGCTGTGGGTGCAAGGTCTGCCTGACGCAGAGCCGACGCGGCTGCCGCGCTTTGAGCTGCAGCTGTCGTTAGGGATTAGTGCAGGTCGCCTGCGATGAGCGCCCCCAGGCCACATACCGACGTGGCCCCAAACGGACAGCAGCAGACTTGTAAGGTTTTTGGCCGCTGCGGGCACTGGACTTCTAGCCGATGTCAGCTCAGCCCAAAATAGCGACTGCGATGCCCGCGACCTACGACATGGACGCGCTGTACCGCGAGCACGCGCAGACGGTAGCGCGCTGGGCGGCGCGACTGGGCGGCCCCAACATCGACGCGGAAGAGGTGGTGCAAGACGTCTTTCTGACCGCCCACCGCCTGCTGCCGACCTTTCGCGGCGAGGCCAAGTTCACCACCTGGCTGTTTCGCATCACGCAGAACCAGGTCCGGCACAAGGTGCGCAAGCTCAAGTGGCAGCGGCTGCTGTACGGCAGCTCGCCCGAGACGCTGGAGGGGCTGGCGACCAAAGACCCCTCGCCAGTGCAGGACCTAGAGCGGCGCGAGGCCGGGGCCACGATTTACCGCATCCTCGACGGCATGAGCGAAAAGTACCGCACGCCGTTCATCTTATTTGAGATCGAGAAGCTCTCCGGCGAAGAGATTGCGACGATGCTCGACCAAAAGGTGGCCACCATCTGGGTGTGGCTGCACCGGGCGCGCGCGCAGTTTCTCGACGGGCTTAAAAAATTAGAAGAAGGCTCGACGCCATGAACGACAAACCGCGCCTCTATGATCCCGGTCGTGCAGCCTCAGCGGGAGCGGACCCCACGGCCCCGCTTCGGCAGCGTCTTAGCGAGCTGTCCGGGCCAGCCCTGGAAGCAGGCGATCCGATGCTGCGCAAAGCCGCGACGCTGCTGCAAAAAGCACCGCTGCCTCGGCCCCTGTCGGCGGCAGCGCTGGACCGCATTGGTGGTCAGCTGGCGACGGCGAAGACGGCGGGATTTTTGTCGCGGCTGGGGACTCCCACGGTGGGCGTGGTCGCGGTGGTGGCGACGGCGGTGACCTGGACGGCGCTGGTCCTTAGCCAGCGCACGCCGCCCGCGCCGCTGGAAGAAGTCGCACCAAGAGCAATCCAAGAGCCGCTGACGCCGCCCCAAGCCGCGCCGGTGCCCGTGGCCAAGGTGGTGGTAGAGCCGCTGCCGATAAGCCCCGTGCCAGTCCCAGTAGAGTCGCCGCCCAAGTCACAGGTGACGACGGTGCCGCACCGCAGCACGGCGGTAGCTTCTCGCAACACGACAGGAAAGCCGCCCGCCGTCGCGGTCCTGGTCAAGCCGGAGCCCGGCCCCGCTGCCGTCAGCGCTGAAAGCCAGCTGGCCGCCGAGTCGCGCCTGCTGGGCGTCGCACTTCACCAGCTGCGCCAAGAGCATGATGCCGTGGCCTCGCTGCGCAGCCTGGATAGCTATACGACGCAGTTCCCGCAAGGCGCGCTGACCGAGGAGGCGCAGGCGGCTCGCGTCGATGCGCTGCTGTCGCTGTCGCGCCGCACGGAAGCGCTGAAGCTCCTGGATACCACCCAGTTTGTGCGTCTGGGCCGCGCGGGTGAGCTGGCCGTAACCCGAGGCGAGCTGCGTGCCGCTGCTGGCCGCTACCGCGACGCCCAAGCCGACTTTGCCGCTGTGCTCCGGGGGGCTCCCGCCACGCAGGTCGCCGAGCGCGCCCTGTACGGTCAAGCGATGTGCCGCGCTTACCAGCACGACACCCCCGGCGCCCGCGCCGACCTGCAAGACTACCTAAGCCGCTTTCCTGATGGCCGCTTCGTACCGTCCGTCAAAAAGGCGCTGGCCAGCTTGCCCGGTAGCGCCTCCTCGAAGTAACTCGATCCCATTTACTGCTAGGTGTGAGGCATCAGCTGAATCGGCGCTGGCGCTGGTGGCTTGACCGGAGGCGGCGCAGCTGGCGGAGCCGGAGCCGGAGCCGTCGGCATTGCAGGCGGCTGCACCGACACCGCAGGCGGCGGCGGCACCGACTTCCCGAGCAGATACGACGCATCAATGTACTTAAAGGGCGGCTCGCCCCGGCCTTTGCGCGCTAGGTTCTCGTCGGCGATCCACTTGAGCAGGCGCGGCAGCATCTCGACCGTCGCGGGCTGCACATCGTGGAACAGCACAATCGAGCGCGCCCGCTTCAGGTTCGTAAGCTCCTTCTTCATCACCTCAAAGATGAGGTCCGCGTTCTGCAGCTTCCAGTCCTGCGGGTCGATGTCCCAGCCGATGGGCGTGATATTTAGCTGCCGCAGCGTCGCCGACAGCGAGGCGCAGTGCGAGCCAAACGGGGTGCGAAACAGCGGCGGCGCCTGCCCGGTGGCCTCGCGGATCATGTCGGCGTTGTCGACGATCTCGCGCTCGGCGATGGTGGGGCCGCGCTTGCCGCACAAAAAGAAGTGGTGGATGGTGTGGTTGCCGACGATGTGACCGCGCTTGAGCGTCTCGCGCATCAGCGCTTTGGCTTTTTCGCTCTGCTGGCTCTTGCCCATAAAGCGCACGCCGTTGACGAAAAACACCGAGTGAATGCCGTACTGCTCCAGCGTCTCGAGCACCTTGGGCGTGGTGTCTAGGCGCGGCCCATCGTCAAAGGTCAGCAGCAGCTCGTAGGCGGCGGGGCGCGGCGGCGGCAGCTTGACCGGCTTTGGCGGCGGCGCAGGCTTTACGTGTTTGATCCCAGCGGCCCCCTTGCCCTTGACGGGCCCGGGCTTGCTAGCGACCACTTTCGCCACCGGCTTTGGCGTCGCCGCTTTGTCCTTGGGGTCGCCCTCGATGATCACCGCAGGTCGCAGCGGCGGACCGCCCGTCGGAGTCGCCGCTGCCCCAGGTGCCACAATCCCCGCCGGGGGACCTGCAGGCTTGGGCGCCTCAAACGGAATCACGGGCACGTTGGTCTGCGCCACGGCACCACCGGTAGCCAGCGCAGCAGTCAGTGAAAAAGAGAGCACGACGGAGAGCACAGGTCGAGACAGCACCCCCGGATGGTACTTGCCCGCGCAGTGCGGTCAACTTCGCACGCCGGAAAGCTGCAGCCAGATACGGGAAAAAGGCCGCGCTGTGCCCGCAACACTGCCACTAAAGCTACGACTCATAGCTGGCGGGGCTGAAGTCCTGCGCCCACCGCTTCTTTTAGCGGCGAGTGATGCGGCGGCCCACTTGAACCACCGCCGGGGTGCGCAGTGGGGCTGCGGCGGTCCCTAGCACCTCTGCCGCGGCGCGCAGCCCGGACAGATAGGCCCCATGGACGGTGCCGGGGTCGGTGTCGCTGGTGGCTTCCCCTGCAAAGTACAGGCGCTCGGCCAGCGGCTCGCCCAGGGCCGCAACGTCGGCAAAGCTACCGCCCAGACCAAAGTGCGAAAACGAGCCCAGCGCCAGCGGGTCCTGCCCCCAGCGTGTCACCAGCTGCCCCGTCGGTGCCGGAATAGCACTGCCATACATTGAACGCAGCGTCGCCATGGCGGCGCTCACCACCGCGTCATCGCTTAGCCCTTCCAGCGCTTGCCCATAACGGCCCGCATTAATCCCCATAAGAACGGGCTGACCGATATATTTTTCTAGGTTTAGCCACTCACTCCACTCGCCTTTGCTTTTAGCGATATAGCCGAGCAAGTGCGCATCGCCATCACTGGCTTTCCAAAAAGCAGAAGGGAAACGCAGATAAACCTTATTTAATACCCCGGTCCACAATCGCCCCAGTGCGTCCAGTTTGCGCTGCGGCAAACCCGGCAGGAACGACACCGCCCCGGACTTGAGCACGCCCAGCGGCAGGGTGACGACGGCCTTTTCGGCCTCAAAAGTACCGGTCTGGGTGGTGACTTTTACGCCATTCCCAGAATAGTCAATGCGCGAGACACGCTGGTTGTACTTAATACTGCCCGTCAGCTTCGATTCATTAATGATGCCATCGACGATCTGATCGTATCCGCCGACAAAGACATAATCATCCCCAGACGAAACAGAGTTATCTGCATCATAATTATAAAACGATAACTCGGCAGTATCGGCGGCGTATTCGTGTTCGATATTGCTACTTAGATAGTAGTTTACCTCTTGCTGCTCGGCGGTCGCGTAGGCGCTGGCGGTCTGCACTTGGGAAAGAGCGGTCTGCAGCGAGACATCGGGCAGGGCCTGCTCCTGGCGCGTCAGGCGCAGCGTATCTAGCTGGGCCAAGACATCGTTCCAGCGACCCTCGGCGACTAGGACTTGGGCGTCGCTTAGCGGTCCGGTAGGGCCATAGATCTTCAGTGCGTCGTAGTCGGTCAGGGCGCGCGTCGCCTGGTAGCGGTCGGCCAGGTCGGTCAGGGGATTGCCGACGTGACCGTGAATCCAGGTCGCGCCCAGGTCCAGCGCCAGACCGGGCAGCTGGCGGCTGGTGAAAATGCGCCCGCCGGGACGATTGCGCGCTTCCAGAACCGTGACCTGCAGCCCTCGGCTGGCCAGCTGCTGCGCCGCGGCCAGACCGGCCACTCCCGCGCCCAGCACCAGCACCGAGCCCGCAGCAATGGCGGCATCGCCCCCCGAGCCACAAGCTGCCCCCGGCACCGCCGACAGCGCCAGCAGCTGCAGAAAGCGTCGCCGCGAAGCCCGAAACTGCGTCATTTGCGAAGTCATGCCGCCTTCCTTTGTCGCTGACCGTCCCAAAGTCCAAGCGCTAAACGCCAGCGGCGTGAAGCTGCGCACGGTCGGCGCCCCTTACTCGGACCTGTGCGACTACTGCTTATGGTAGCGAATCTGCGGGCGCAGCGGGGCGGGCAGCCGCTGCGGCAGGCGTGGCCACGGAAGTCGCGGGTTGCAGCAGCGACCGCACCACCACGGCCAGCGCCAGGTTGTGGTCCAGCGTCTGCGGCAGGCGGAACAGGCGGGCCGCTTTGGGCAGCGCGCGCGGGTCGCCGGGATCGTGGCCAAAGCGCGGCTTCATCACCGGATCAGACGGTCCCGTCGCATAGACCGAGAGCTTTACGCCCGGTGCAGGCTCGGGCCAGCGCGTAAACGTGCCCGACAGCGCCATCGGCAGCGGTGAGCGTAGGTTGTCGGCCCCGGCGTACAGGTTGAAGTTGTTGCCGGCCAGGGGGGCTCCGACCGACAGCACCTCGACGGCCAGGCCTGCAGGGACCACCAGCCTGGAAGCCGCCTGCAGCACCAGCAGACCGGCTGCCGAGTGGCCAATCACCACCAGCCGCTGCACCGACGCAGGGCGCCGCTTAAGCAGGTGCTTTAGGTGCTGCTGCAGTCGCTCGCTGGCCACCATCACCGAGGCCCACGGATCCCAGTCGTAGACCAGCACCGCGGCCTGGGGACGCTGCGCCAGGGCGACCTGGACCTCGTTC
>Ga0209097_10004413_pt1 | contig 10401 bp, 8 predicted proteins | sample AD_UKC052_MetaG_FD_184419 | JGI IMG/M metagenome (GOLD analysis project Ga0209097, IMG submission 184419) | Active sludge microbial communities of municipal wastewater-treating anaerobic digesters from USA - AD_UKC052_MetaG (SPAdes) (version 2) | ecosystem: Engineered > Bioreactor > Anaerobic >... | reverse complement strand
AATGGCCAAATGAGCTACCCTACAATTGCCTATCTGGATGAAAAACTCACACCGATCCAAACAATGGGTGGCTATGTGGATGCAAAGCAGTTCAACATGCTTCTTCACTTTTTTGGAGAAAACGCATACAAGAAAAAGAAGAGTCTGGACGAATTCAGCAAATCGTTCCGTCCATAAGAAATACGATCCTATTTGATACTCCCGCTGATACCGAAACTGATCAGGCCGTAATTGCCTTTTCCGATTTCCGCGTTGATGCCAAACACTGGTGTAATGAGGTATTTGGCACCGAGGATCAGGCCTACCGATGGGTAAATACTGACATCATATTCGGAACGGGCTGTGGTAAAGCCTTCATCTACAGACCATGTATTGGAAACCAAGCCAATGAAAAGTCCGCCATAAATATCCCATTCTTTCACATCAATGTCGGCTCCCATTTGCTGGTTTATCACATCTGTGATATGGAGTAATCCCCTGGCGCCAAAAGAATAGGAAGAGAGGCGACTTTTATAGCTTATACCTTGTTCTACGTCGGTATATGTGATTCGGTAGAAACCAAGATAAGGACCAATACCAACATGTGGCGTAAGGCCATATTCTCCGGACAAATGCAAAGGCCAGAAAGCCCTGGTATTTCCAAAAGAAGGATAACCAATGATTCCAATGCTTGTATTGATATTAAACCAGATGCTGTTGGTTGCAAACGGCCATTTCGCTCCGGTTGATGGGAGAGACCATCCAAAAAGATCTTCGTACAAGAGCACTTTTCCAGGTGTGGATTTTCGATTTAAGAGGGTTGAATTGGTGGCAAATACACTGGGAGTGAGTCCGCCGAAAAGCAAAACAAGAAACAAAATCTTTTTCATACTGGTTGAAATACAGACTGCAAAGAAACAAAAGGTTCGCAGGGCAATTGCTTGATTGAAAGGTGGATGTAAACTATTGAAACAAATTAAACCCCGTGAATTGTGTTATTTTTATCAACCAAAACCCAAACCGGATAATAAACTAATTATCAACTGGTTTCATCTTTAACCAAATTGCGTGGAAGAAAAAACAAGGCGTCAGAACTTTGCCTGTATTTGATTTGCAAAAAAACCAGACACTAAAACCAAAAAGGAAATTATGGCCAGACATTGGATCGTGACCGGAGTATCAACAGGACTTGGAAGAGCCATTGCTCTACATGCAGCACAGAATGGAGATTCGGTTACAGGAACTGTCCGGAAAGCCGAACAGATTGCTGAATTTAATACTCTGATGCCTGGAAAGACCTTTGGGGTGATGGCCGATGTAAGGGACAAAAAATCCTTGAAAGAATTGGTCGATACCGTCCTTGAGCAATTTGGCCGAATTGATGTGCTTGTAAATAATGCAGGTTATGGATTGGTTGGAGCGATTGAAGAATTGTCGGAACACGAACTTCGGGACCAGATGGAAGTAAATTTTTTCGGTCCGGTTTTCCTGAGTCAGTTGGTTTTAGCTTCAATGAGAAAAAATCGAAGTGGGCATATTTTCAACGTTTCATCGATTGCCGGGTTGAATGGTACTGCAGCACTGGGCATGTACAATGCAAGTAAATTTGCTCTGGAAGGGTTTAGTGAAGGGCTCCGGCTTGAAACAAAATCATTGGGCATTCAGGTGACCATCGTGGAGCCGGGCCCATTTCGTACACTTTGGGCCGGTGGCGGATTGGTGCATGCTAAAACCAACATTCCGGATTACGAACCGGTTACCCAACAACTTCGGACCCGTCTGGCCCATGTGGATGGCAACCAACCAGGCGACCCGGCAAAAGCAGCTTCCTTGATTTTTGAAGTGGCACTGTCTGAACAGGCACCTTTGAGGTTACTCCTGGGTAAATCTGGCTACCAGGTTGTGGAAGCCAAAATTCAGCGGATGTCTGAAGAGCTGGCGGCCTGGAAAGTTAGGGGGGAGGCGACGGATTTTGAGTAAGCTTTGACTATTATAGAATATTGTCAAATATTTGCACACTTAATCGCGTGATTTTCTGACGATCCATCTCAAAATTGTAATCAATTGAGATTTTGAACCTGAATTCAGAAATCACCTAAAAATCAACAATCAAACGTAATGCAACTGTTCTATCAACTTCTGTATCATCCCCAAATCAATCCAATTATTTTAGGAATAATTAAACTCATTCCAGGCCTAAAAAATATCATCCGGTTTCCTCCATCAGGTATCATTACCTTGACTCTCAGGAATGGGAAAAAGATGAAACTCAATACAAATCAAACTTGTCATGTCACATCTGAAGTTTACTGGAAAGGAACCAGCAGCTATGAATATTCTGATATTTTTGAAAAGCTTTTTGAAAAATCAAGTGTGTTTCTTGATGTTGGTTCTAACATCGGGTATTATGCAATAATGGCAGGGGTTTCAAATCCAAAATTAAAAACGTATGCTTTTGACCCATCACCAGGACCTTATGAATACCTTTCTCAGAATATCAGAATCAATCATCTGTCAAATGTGTTCGGATTTCAAAAAGCATTGTCTAATGAAAACGGTCAGTTCTCGTTTCAGGTTGCCGTTAACCCAAAGTACACCTACTTAAAATATAATAGCTTAGGAGGCAGTGGTCACCTGGCCGGTGTCAGGGTTGATGAAAGCCCTGTCGTTGTTACCGTTGATGCGATGACACTGGATTCTTTTGTTGAAGCACACAAAATCCAGACAATTGACCTGATAAAGCTAGATGTAGAGGAAGCTGAACATCTCGTAATTGAAGGAGGGCAAAAAACTTTGCTGGCGACAAAACCTATTCTGGTGTGCGAGGTATTTTCGTCCGAAATGCTTCAAAACTTAGCTGCTTTACTTGGAAATTCCGACTATAAACCATTTATTTTTCGGAATGGAAAACTAATTGCTTCGAATTATAACGAGTCTTCTGACATTAATCAGATTGAAAATTTCTTTTTTGTTCCAACCGAAAAATTAGAATGGATCAGGGAATTTCTTTAATTCGCTTAAAATTTTACCTTATGAAAAGCTCAATAATTACAATAATTCTTTTTGCCCTAACCTTTCAAACAATCTTCGGGCAAGTACCGGGGAATTTAGATCCTGCTTTTAACATTGGAACGGGTGCCAACAATTGGGTGTACTCAATGGATCAATACCCTGGGAACCGGGTTGTGATTGCAGGAAATTTCACATCATTTGCAGGCATGAACCAGTCACGATTGGCTATGCTCACTCCCTTTGGAACTCTAGACCCAAGTTTTAATGTGGGGACTGGTGCTGACAATACTGTTTGGTCAGTTGCTGCGACAAAGGATGGAAAATTAGTTATTGGCGGTAACTTCACGAGTTATAATGGAAATTCTGTTACCAGAATTGCGAGAATTCTTCCAAATGGAAAAATTGACACCACTTTCAAGACCGGGACTGGTGCAAACAATTGGGTTCGAATCGTTATTCCCGTAGATTCTGGTAAAATCATTGTCGGTGGTGAATTCACTTCTTTTAACAACCAAACCCGCCCTTATCTGGTTCGATTGCGGGAAAATGGGTCTATTGATTCCAGTTTTAAATATGCAACAGGCTTAAATGGGCGAATATTAAAAGCCAGGCTTGCCCTCGATGGTAAAATTTTAATTGGCGGGGCATTTACTCAAGTTGGCGCTCAGCCTGCTTTCAGAATTTGCCGCCTGAATCGTGATGGTTCTATAGATACTTCATTCCATTCAGGAACCGGTTCTGATGGAGAAATGAGGGCCTTTGCTTTTCAGCCGGATGGAAAAACTGTGATTGGAGGATACACGACCTCCTACAATGGAACCAGCAAAAACAGAATATTACGGATTAATTCTAATGGAAGTATTGACTCCACATTTCACAATCCAAGCTCATCAGGGCCAATCTATGATGTTGCAATGCAACCAAATGGGAAATTTCTGGTTTGCGGTGCATTCCTTACATATGATCAGAAACCATATCCGTACATCGTTCGGCTGAACTCAGATGGCCGTGTCGACACTACATTCAAAACAGGACTTGGTCCAAATGACGGTGTCGAGTATTTTTCTCAGAAGTCTACAGGAGAAATTTATATATCAGGCAATTTCACAACATACAATGGTATTCAGAAAAACAGGATAGCCAGAATTTTTGGAGATTCAGTAGCACTACATGATACCAACACCGTTAATGTGATCCAGGGTAAAATTTTTGTCAATGTTGACAATAACTGCGAGCAAAGTTTATCAGAACAGGTCCAACAATACAAAATTGTGAAAGCAGAGCCAGGGCCATACTGGGGTAATACCTTTTCAACCGGTCATTACGAAATAAAGGTGGATACCGGTGCATACCAGGTACAGCAAGTAAAAAGTTCATTGGAGCAACTTCTGGAAACCCAGTTCTGCCCGCCAAACTCCGGTTCTCACAATGCTCAGTTTTCCCAACTCGGCGATACTGTTTCCAACCTGGATTTCAGCAATACAGTTCAAAGTTGCCCCATTCTCAAAATTGAAGTTTCATCCAACCGAAGAAGAAGGTGTTTCCGTAACAACACCTATATAACAGTGTCGAATTCCGGCACAAGTCCTTCATACAATGTGAAAGCTTATCTGAAACTACCGGAACTGGTGAATCTGATTTCTGCTTCTGAATCGTTCACCTTTCTCACTCCGGATAGTGTGTACGTATTCTCAATCGATTCTGTAATGCCAAACCAGATCAAAACCATTCACATAGTGGATTCTGTTTCGTGTGTGCCTGGAGTGATTGGAATCGAACAATGCACCAAAGTTTGGGCCACGCCTAAAAATACATGCATTCTTTCCAATGCAAGCTGGGATGGTGTCGATCTGCAGGCAACAGGACAGTGCTCTAACTTCATTCCGTATTTTAAAATTAAGAATATTGGTAACAGCATGACATCCAGTCGGAATTATCTGGTTTTTGCCGACAGCCTACTGGTTGAAACAAATTCATTCACATTAAATGCCGGAGACAGCCTGATGCTGGCAATTGCGGGAGCAAATCCGAATGCGTTGGTACGCATAGAAGTGCCACAATCCAATAACCACCCGTTTTCAAGTTTTGCCTCTGCAATAGCACCTTGTTCATTGGTGCCACGGCCATCCGGATTCTTTGCTGAAAGTGATGAAGATCCTATTGAGGCGAGCCACTGCCTTCCGATTCGGGACAGCTACGATCCAAATGACAAACTGGTTTATCCAAAAGGCAGCACGGCAAATGGTAACGTTTCTCCCGGTAAGTATTTTCAGTACACCATTCGATTTCAGAATACCGGAAATGACACCGCCTACAATGTAGTGATTGTTGACTCTTTGGATGCAAATCTTGACCCCGCCAGTTTTGAATTGATTTCCTCCAGCCATCCTTACACATTTTCTATTTCAGGTAAAGGAAATCCTGTTTTAAAATGGAAACTAAGCAACATCATGCTGCCTGACAGCCATGTGAATGCAGCCGCCTCAAATGGTTTTGTTTCCTTCCGAATCCGGCCAATTGCAACAGCTGCACTTGGAACCAGAATTGAAAACGATGCAGATATTTATTTCGATTTCAATGATCCGGTTCGGACAAACACCACGGTGAACACTCTGTTCATTCCAACTGTGACGCCAAACGTAATTGATTCGGTTCAGGTGGTGACACAAACGAAAAAACAGCTTCCATCCAATTCGCTCATTCAGATCTATCCGAATCCGACAAAAAGTAAAGTTTCCATAAAGTCCCCATTTACTGAAATCGAGTTCCGCCTGCTTACCATTACAGGTAATGAGGTGATTTCGAAAAGAAAAGCAGGAAATGACATTGATATTCAATTCCTTCCGAAAGGTGTTTACCAGATTGAGTTTACTACTCCGGCTGGCAAATCGGTAAAAAAGCTGATTCTGGAATAGAACGAAAATGGGTCGCATGGGCCCAAAATTTTTACCTTGCATTCCAATTACAGAATGCAAGGTTTTTTTATGCCTATTCGAACCCTGGCTATGGTTATTTTTCTTTTGGTGATGACCGGACTGGTTTCCTGCTCGAACGAAATCAGCTCTGTTTCACCTGTACCAGACGTAAATGTCAGGGAAGAAGTGAGCCTAAATTCGATTGCGGCGCAACCATTAAAGGTCCGTGACGGGAATTTCATTTTGATTACAGGGGGAATCAATGGAATTATCGTGTACCGAAAAACAGCAGATATTTACCTTGCCTTTGAAAGGAAGAGTCCATATAAAATGGAAGATGCCTGTGGTGTGATTACAGTGCCATCCTCGCAGTTTTACATGGAAGACACCTGCCATAAATGCACCTTTAACTGGGAAGGAAGACCCACAGGAGGCCCATGCCAAAGTGTACTGAAACAATATACTGTTCAATACACCAACGCCTATACGTTACTGATTACAAATCCATGAGTACAAGACAAGATTATTTAAGCGGAGAAGACACAAATTTTAGTCCGGTTGAGAAAGACATCGAACGGGCACTCCGCCCTTTAAGTTTTGAGGATTTTGCAGGACAGTCGCCCATAATCGCCAACTTACGGATTTTTGTAGGAGCCGCCAAAATGCGTGGTGAAGCACTGGATCACGTCCTTTTACATGGCCCTCCCGGACTCGGAAAAACAACACTGAGCCATATAATATCCAACGAGTTACGATCTCAGATCAAGATCACTTCAGGTCCGGTTCTGGAAAAGCCTTCGGATCTGGCTGGATTGCTTACCAATCTTCAGAACAATGATGTGTTGTTCATCGATGAGATTCACCGTTTGAATCCGGTGGTGGAAGAATATCTCTACTCGGCAATGGAGGATTACACGATTGACATCATGCTCGATTCCGGTCCCAATGCCAGGTCGGTACAGATTTCGCTCAATCCTTTTACGCTGATCGGGGCTACCACACGCTCCGGTCTGCTCACATCACCTTTGAGAGCCCGGTTTGGAATTAATTGCCGGCTTGAATATTATGATGCCAAACTTCTTACGACCATAGTGTTGAGATCAGCTCATTTGCTTAAAACTCCCATTGAAGAAACAGGAGCCTATGAGATTGCCCGAAGAAGCCGGGGAACCCCAAGGATCGCCAACAACCTGTTACGTAGAACCCGTGATTTCGCTCAGATCAAAGGCGATGGAACCATTACTCTCGATATTGCAAAATTTGCTCTGAATGCTTTGAATGTCGACCACAATGGACTCGACGAAATGGACAACCGTATTCTCAGCACCATCATTCAGAAATTTAAGGGGGGACCAGTGGGATTATCCACCATTGCCACTGCAGCTGGCGAAGAAGCGGAAACCATTGAAGAAGTGTATGAACCGTTTCTTATTCAGGAAGGTTACCTTATGCGAACAAGCAGGGGTAGAGAGGCTACTCCGCTTGCTTACAAACACTTGGGAATTCTGGAACCCGGAAAGCAGCAAGGTCTTTTTGACTAAATTGCCCTTCTCTCCTATTTCATTTCCACTTCAAGAAGGCCCTTATCTTTTTGCTTCCAGTGTAACTCAGACAAACTACTACCTGGAACTGAAATCCGGATAATGCCAGGCGAAACTAACTTCCATTTCCCAGGTTTTTCCTGACGACCATCCACTGGTGATGGCTGAATGAGGATAAATGTACCGTCCTTTAATAAGGTAAATCCACTTCTTCCCCGGGCTGGTGGAAAGTCATAACTATCCGGGCGATATAAAAGCCACGTGGTATTTGGATCTTTGTCCTCTTCCTGACTTCGCATCCAGGTTCCAAATGGAAATTTCATCTTTTTTGTTTTGGACGATTTGTGCATCGGATCCGAAACTAATGCTCCGCAAACAAAGAGGAAGGAAACAGAAAGAAATAGGATTGTTTTCATTTATTTGAGAATCTCCAGACAATTCCGCAAACAATATACATCAATATAAACAAAAAAGGTCCGGAAGAAATCCGAACCTCATTCACAATTCAATTACAATACTTAGTAATCTACCAATTCACTTGGAAGCTGAACCAAGGCTAATGCCAGTTGCTCATCATTTGGCGGCACTCCATGCCATTTATGGCTGTGCATCATAAAATCGACCCCATTTCCCATTTCGGTTTTCATGAGGATCATGACCGGTTTTCCGTTGCCCAATTTTGATTTGGCATCTTTTAAAGTTGAAAGGACAGCCTCAAGATCGTTGCCATCCGGTAGATCCAGTACAATCCAACCGAATGCTTCGTATTTGGCTTTCAGACTTAATAAACTCAGAATCTGATCGACAGGTCCGTCAATCTGCTGTCCGTTGTAGTCAATGGTCGCAATCAGATTGTCAATTTTATTATGAGGCGCATACATGGCGGCTTCCCAGATCTGGCCTTCCTGTTGTTCACCATCTCCCATCAAAACATAAACTGTCGACGTATCGCCATTAAGCTTTTTGGTGATGGCGGCACCGATTGCCACTGAAAGACCCTGACCAAGCGACCCGGATGCAATGCGGATGCCAGGTAGGTGCTCCTCTGTTGCAGGATGGCCCTGAAGCCGGGAATTTAGCTTACGGAATGAACCCAATTCTTTGGTATCAAAATACCCAAAGCGGGCCAGCGTACTGTACCATAGTGGAGAGATGTGTCCATTGCTCAAAAAGAAGAGATCCTCTTTTTTGCCATCCATCTGAAAATCCGGATTGTGCGTCATCACTTGTCCATATAAGGCAAGAAAAAATTCAACACAACCCAAAGACGCACCCGGGTGGCCAGACTGACAGGCATGCACCATACGAAGAATATCACGGCGAATCTGAGGAGCGTATTTGGAAAGTTCCGGGGTAGACATATTTTGAAAACGGATATGGTTTCAGTGTTGCAAAGCAAATGAAATTAGGCTTACAACAGGGAATTGGTTTTCAAAAACTAATTGGATCCTTGGAAAAAATACCGATTCCAGCATGCATCCATTCTGAAATCCAGGCAGATCAATTCGTAAGGTTGAACTCAAACATTTTGCGGTAACCAGCCAGGGTAAGCCCGGTATGCCGTTTGAAAATTCCTCTGAAATGCTCCGGATCATCATACCCACTACGGAAGGTAATTTCTTTAATGTTTTCTTTTCCTTCTTCCAGAAGTTGCTTGGCCTTCTCTACTTTCACCCTGTGAACATAATCCGACAATGTGTTCCCTGTTGCGGCTTTGAACCGACGAATCAGGTTACGTTCGCCGATTCCAAACTTTTGTGCCAGAACCGAAACGACCAGCTTTTCTTCCGGATTTTTCTCCAGCCATTCCTGCACTTTCCGTATTTCCTCATCTTTATGCACTTTCTGAAGAGAAAAGATTGAATACGATTGCTGTGAAGATTTGCCTTTATCTACCAGAAACATTTTAGCACAATAGTTCCCAAGTTCACGCCCAAAATACTTTTCGGTCAGGTAGATACAAAGATTCATAAACGAAAGTGTGGCTCCACCTGTTATGATATTTCCGTTATCAACTATGATTTTTTCATCCAGAAGAATTACTTCAGGAAACATTTGCCGGAATGCGGCAGCAGAGAACCAGGAAGTGGTTGATTCCTTCCCATTCAGAATGCCCGTTGCCGCAAGAATAAATGAACCCGTGCATGTGCTTGCAAGGGCTGTTCCTGCCCCGTACTGGCGCTTAAGCCATTCGATAAACTGTTGATTTTCCTGAATTATAGCGGAAAGGTCGCCGACCAGAGCAGGCACAATGACAATATCAGCTATTGGAAATTCAGCTAATGTGAATTGACATATCAAAGGAAACCCGCTGGCATACACTGTTTTCTCATTTGAAAGTGACATCAGTGCCACATCAAAAATCTCCAAATCCGGATTCTCGGGGTGAAGATGACAGTAAAAAGACCGGGCATGCCGGAGCATATCCATCACTCCTACGACAGAGGCAGGAATGCTGCTTTCCAAAACAGGAATGATCACTTTCATACGCAAAAATATGGCGGAATCGCCTGTGTGAATTGGCAATTATGCCATGGCGAAAGGAAACAAAATGTATCCACATTTGCATCATTCATTCATAAAACATTCAGAACATGACAGCAAATGAAAACGCAATTAACTGGTTTGAAATACCCGTTACGGAAATGGCCAGAGCAAAAAAATTCTATTCCGAAGTTTTAGGAATAGAATTTATGGAAGCCGACATGATGGGAATGCAAATGGCTTTTTTCCCAAGCGAAAACGGGAACGGCAAAGTTTCAGGGGCACTGGTAGCCAGTCCTTACCACACGCCTTCACAAAACGGAGTGAAAGTTTATATCAACTGCAATCCTGATCTTGCAGGTGCTCTTAGTCGGGTCGAAAAGGCAGGAGGAAAAGTGACTCTTCCCAAAACAGCCATTCCGGATTCAGGTTTTATGGCATTTTTTGAAGACACCGAAGGCAACCTGACA
>Ga0209097_10004403_pt1 | contig 10418 bp, 5 predicted proteins | sample AD_UKC052_MetaG_FD_184419 | JGI IMG/M metagenome (GOLD analysis project Ga0209097, IMG submission 184419) | Active sludge microbial communities of municipal wastewater-treating anaerobic digesters from USA - AD_UKC052_MetaG (SPAdes) (version 2) | ecosystem: Engineered > Bioreactor > Anaerobic >... | reverse complement strand
GGAGATGTGCAAGACGGTAAACTGATGCAACATAAACGTAGTCTACCGCAGCCGACAAGCCACCGCAGCGCAAAGCTAGAGCATTCTTTTATGTTGTCAGGCACCGTCAGTTCCTCCGAGACTGACACGGTTCTAAACTCCTGCGCAACTCCGCGCGCTTGCCGCTTTCGCGGGGGTCATACGGAACAACTAGCCCTTCCGTGCCCTTCGACACTCCGTAATACAGTCCGCTCCTAGCCCACGCAAGCTCCTATATCCCCCGCAAGCAGCAGCGCTTCACGCCTTGTGGGGTACGCGCGGAAGACGTCCGCAGCGCTTCCCAAGTGAGCAGCAGCAGCGCGATTCGTGCCACCTCATCACTTTGCCTGGCTGACACATCGAACTGGCCAGAATGACAGCCGCGATGCATACCGGCGCAGCGTTCCTAAGACCGTGAGCGCGCTGAAAGCGCGCAGCATGAAAGCAGATCTGTACATCCCCCATCATCGAGAGCATCTTCCTGAGAGATGGCACGTTGCAAGCCCTGAACTTGCAGTAGGATGCTTGCGCCCAAATCGATCCAGATTTGTGCCAAAGCTAGTGCCAACTGGGTGGCCACTTGGGCTTCGGAACAAGTCGATCTTGCTGGATATCCCGGCAAAACGCGTGGTCGGAATCGTGCCAAGCGCCCAGCCTCATGTATGCCTACTCGCCATGACACGGCGTACCTCAACACAAGCAACTCGGTGCCAACAAAGCGGAAAGCCAAAGCTCAAGGAGTAGGAGGGCTGCTGGTTTACCTACCACTAGAAACAGCCGCACCCGCTGTGGGAATACAGGTGTCGGAGTAGTTGGGGTAGGTAGGGGGGGCGTTCTTGGGTCGTTGGCGGCGAAGGACGTGCGGCTGCTCATGGCAGTGAGCCGGAATCGCTACTCGATCAGGGGCGATCTTGAAACTGAGTGCTCCGCTGATGACTTCGCGATAGGAAGTTTGCTCAGGCTAGACCGCGTGGCTCGCAGAACACCGCATTGTCCACCTCCGTCTCAGCGTTGCTAGTAAGTATTTCTGTGCTCTGGGTCCTCGACGCTGCAGACTCGCCTACCACAGCTCCTTCAGCTGGCCCGATGACCATGGCAATTGGAGGGTCAGCGGCTCTAGCAGCTTAACTTGGTATCCACTGAAGCGGAGCAGGTCTACCAATCGCACACAGCGCGGCAGCGGTCTAAAGACCAGCAGGCCAAGCTGACGGCGCGGCTGCAGGCGCTGCGCAAGCTCGCGACGCCTAGCCCAAACCAGCCTCCCCTCGCAAGCCTGTTGCCGGAAAGCTGAAACTGGGCTATCGCACTACTGGGCGCAGACGATGGCCTTCGAGGACAACACATGAGCTTTTCCGAACAACTGCGCGCCGCGCGTAAAGTCAAGGGACTGTCGCAAGCAGAGCTGGCCGAGGCTGTGGGGGCAAACCAAGCGACCGTCAGCCACTGGGAGCAGGGCAAGGCCGAGCCGCGCGCAGACGTGCTTGCTCAGCTGATCGCGCTGCTGGGGCCACTTGGCAACGAGGGGGATGGCGGCAGTACTCAGACCACCTTGCCGGGTCTGGAGTCGATAAAGGACGCGCCCAAGGTCAAGCGCGGGCGCACTGCCGTCAAGACGCAGGAGCCGCCGAAGGCGCAGGAAGTTCCGAAAGCGCAGGAACTTCCCAAGGCGCAGGAACCCCCGAAGACCAAGCAGCAAGTCACCACGCTGACGCTGAAGCAGCTGGAGCGGCACTTGTTCGCGGCTGCTGACATCCTGCGCGGCAAGATGGATGCGTCTGAGTTTAAGGAATACATCTTCGGCATGCTGTTCCTAAAGCGGTGCAGCGATGTCTTTGATGCGCGCCGGGAAGAGATCTTCAAGCGCGAGAAGGCCAGAGGAAAAAGCGATGCAGAGGCGCAGGAGCGCTCGCTGCATCCGGGCTTTTTTGCCGACACTTTTTTTGTTCCAGAAAATGGCCGCTGGCAGCATCTTCGCGACGAGCTGCACGTCGATGTGGGCAGTGGGCTGAACAAGGCGCTGTCGGCGCTGGAAGAAGAAAATACCTCGCTGGGCGGCGTGCTGACGCACATCGACTTCAACCGCAAGGTGGGGCAGTCCAGGATCAGCGACCAGCGGCTGCGCGACCTTATCATCCACTTCTCGACCTATCGGCTGCGCAACGAGGACTTCGAGTTCCCGGATCTTTTGGGCGCGGCGTACGAGTTTCTGATCCGCGACTTTGCCGACTCTGCGGGCAAAAAGGGCGGCGAGTTTTATACGCCGCGCTCGGTCGTGCGCATGATGGTGCGGCTGGTCAGGCCCGATGAGGGGATGCGCATTTATGACCCGTGCTCGGGCTCGGGCGGGATGCTGATTCTTGCAAAGGAACACCTGGAGGAGCACGGCAGAAACGCCAGAAACCTAGAGCTGTACGGGCAAGAGAGCAACGGCGGCGTGTGGGCGATTGCCAAGATGAACATGCTCTTGCACGGCATCAAGGACGCGAACCTGCAAAACGGCGACACGCTGCAAGACCCGATGCACACCGAGGGTGGCGAGCTACTCCGCTTTGACCGCGTGCTGACCAATCCGCCCTTTAGCCAGAACTACGACAAAAAGGGCATGAAGTTTACCGAGCGCTTTTCATACGGATGGTGTCCCGAAGGCGGCAAGAAGGCCGACCTGATGTTCGTGCAGCACATGGTGTCAGTGCTGCGCCCCAAGGGAGTCATCGCCACCGTGATGCCGCACGGGGTCTTGTTTCGCGGTGGTGAGGAGCGGCGCATTCGCACCGGTCTGTTGGATCACGACATCATCGATGCGGTCATCGGTCTGCCGCAGAACTTGTTTTACGGCACCGGCATTCCCGCTTGCGTGCTGCTGCTGCGGGCCCAAGGCAGCAAGCCCCCCGAGCGCCAGGGCAAAGTCCTTTTCATCAACGCCGACCGCGAGTACCGCGAAGGTCGCGCGCAGAACTTTCTAGAGCCCGAGCACATCGAAAAGATCGTGGGTGCCTACCAAGCCTTTCAAAATGTCGAAGGCTTTGCGCGGGTAGTCGAGCGTCAGGAGCTGGCGGACAACGACGACAACCTGAACATTCGGCGCTACGCCGACAACGCTCCGCCGCCCGAGCCGCACGATGTTCGCGCGCACCTGCAGGGCGGCATTCCTAAGTCCGAGGTCGCGGCGAAAGCTTCGCTGTTTACGGCGCACGGGCTTGATCCAAAGACGCTGCTGGTCGAGCGCGATGCGCGCAGCTTTGACTTTGCCAGCGACATCACCGACAAGGCGCAGCTAAAGCGCTGCATTGAAAGCGACGCGGGTGTGCAGGCGCGTGAAGCCATGCTGCGCACGCAGATCGACGCATTTTGGCAGACCGCACGGCAGACCACGACGCAGCTGGCGGGCGGCAAAGGCTCGGTTATGGAGCTGCGCGCCTCGGTGCTGCAGCACTTTCCCAGCGCAGTGGGGCAGGTCCAGCTGCTGGATAGAAACGCGCTGGTCGGCGTGGTCGCGTCGTGGTGGGGCGAGGTGCAGCCCGACCTAAAGACGCTGGCCGCGCGCGGCTTTGTCGGCCTGATCGATGCGTGGCTGTCTGGAATTCACATGGCGATTGAGGACGAGGACAGCAAAGAGAACCCGCTTGATCACAAGCTGGTCAAGAAGCTGCTGCCTGCTCTGCTGGAAGAAGTGGCGACGCTGGAAGCCAAAAAGAGCGAGCTGGATGCGCTGCTAAAAGCCCAGAAGAGCAGAGGCGATGACGAGGACGAAGACGCCGAGACCGAGGAAGGTCTAAGCGACGATGAGCTGAAGGCTAAAAAGCAGGAGTACAACGCGACCAAGAAGCAGCTGAAGGCTACGCAGGCCAGCGTGCTGGAAAAGCTCGCGCAGGCCCGCGCGTCGTTGGCCGAGGATGCGGCGCGCGACTTGGTGCTGTCGCTTTTGCGCGATGAGCTGCATGCGGTCGCCGATGTGTACGTGGCTCGTCACCGCGCGCAGCTGGTGTCAGCATGGACGGTGTGGTGGGACAAATACGAGCAGCCGCTGTCCAGCCTAGAAGCCAGCCGCGATGCAGTAACAGCAAAGCTGCGCGGGTTTTTGAAGGGGCTTGGGTATGAACAGTCCTGAAGATTGGGAGGAAAAGCGGCTCGGGGATCTTTCGACGCTCGTCACCAGTGGCTCCCGTGGCTGGAGTAGGTACTACTCAGAGGTCGGTGCGCTCTTCGTACGGATTGGGAACCTTACGCGTGACCATATTAACCTTCGTCTCGACGATGTTGTTTTCGTGCAGCCACCAAGAGACGGAGAGGGCCAGCGCACACAGCTTTTGGCTGGAGACTTGCTCATCTCGATCACTGCGGACCTCGGGATCATCGGTGTCGTTCCAGCAAAACTCGGTGCTGCGTATGTGAATCAGCATATTGCGTTGTTACGCATAGACCCGAGCACCGCGAACAGCCGGTGGCTTGGACATTTCATGTCGAGCGCTAACGGCCGTCGGCAGGTGCGGCGCCTGGATGACGCGGGCGCCAAGGCCGGTCTGAATCTGCCAACGGTGAAGTCGCTGCTGGCGTCAGTGCCGCCCCTCCCGGAGCAGCGCGCCATTGCTGCTGTTCTTGACGCCATCGACGACAGCATTCGCAAGACCGAGCAGATTATTGCGAAGCTGCGGCAGGTGAAGCATGGACTGCTGCACGACCTGCTGACCCGAGGCATCGACGACAACGGCGAGCTGCGCGACCCCGAGCGACACCCCGAGCAGTTTCAAGACTCGCCGCTGGGACGGATTCCGAAGGGGTGGGAGGTCGCAAGTATCGAGTCGTCATGCTTGGCAATTGTTGATTGTCCACACACGACGCCGATCTATCTCGATGACGGAGTGCTAGTGGCACGCACAACACAGATCAAGGCGGGCCGTTTCGATGAGGTGGGGGCGTCACGTGTTTCATCTGCTGAGTATCTACAACGGATCGCGCGGATGAAGCCTCGACCCGGTGACGTGATCCTAACTCGCGAAGCCCCCGTTGGCGAAGCATTCGTTATCCCCGATGGGATGCGGATTTGCCTCGGGCAGCGGGTGATGCTTCTACGAGCGAATCAATCCGTGCTTTCACCGCACTTTCTTGTTGCTCAAGTCTACTCAGGTGAAGTGGCACGGAAGATCGAGCGCATCTCCGGCGGTTCTACAAACCCACATGTGAACGTCAGCGACGTTCGTGGGTTTCAGATCCCGCGTCCCAGTCGGACAGAACAGGAACAGATCAGTATTTCCCTTCGCGAGTTAGACTGCCGAATCGATCGCGAGTCAACTGGACTCTCAAAACTTCGTAAGATGAAGTCCGGTCTAGCCGAAGACCTCCTCACCGGTCGGGTGCGTACGACTTCACTGGGCGAGATCAGCGCATGAGCAATGTCCACACCAAGCAAGCCCGACGTTTCCATGACCCGCTGGTGGTTGGCGACACGGTCAAGCAGACCATCGGCTGCCGTCACACCAATCCCGCTATCTGTGCAAAGAACGCGATGACTTCCGTTTGTGCCTTCGTACGCGCGGACGGCATCTGCTTGGCCCCGCCAGCATCGTGGCCGAAGCAGTTTGTTAAGCTTTCGCAGCTTCATGTGGCAAGCAAGCCATGAGCGGCGGACCTGAGTTTCTAAAAGTCGAGCTGCCCTTTTTGCAACAGCTGCGTGCGCTGGGGTGGAAACACACGACGGGCAGTCTGGACAGCGCCGCTGCCTGTGGCCGCGAGAGCTTCCGCGAGGTGCTGCTGGGCGAGGAGCTAAAAGACGCGCTGCGCCGCATCAACCTACGCGATGGCAAGCCGTGGCTCGACGACAGCCGCATCGCGCAAGCGGTCAGCGCGCTGCAGCGCATCAGCAAGCCGCGCCTGATGGAAGCCAACCAAGAAGCCACGCAGCTGCTGCTTGGCGGCTGCAATGTCGAGGGGCTGCCGGGCTGGGACAGCGGGCGCTCGCAGACGCTGCACTACATCGACTGGCAGCACCCCGAGCGCAACGTCTTTCGCGCCATCAATCAGTTCCGCGTGGACACGCCCGGCAAGAGCAAAGAGTTCATCGCGCCGGATATCGTGCTGCTGATAAACGGCATCCCCATCGTCGTCATCGAGTGCAAAAGCCCCAGCGTGGTAGAGCCCATCGCCGAGGCCGTCAATCAGCTGCGCCGCTACAGCAACCAGCGCAAAGCTGCCGGAGAAGTCGAAGACAACGAGGGCAGCGAGAAGCTGTTTTTCACCAACCAGCTACTGGTGGCGTCGTCGTTTGACGAGGCGCGCGTAGGCACTATCGGCGCCGATGCTCAGCACTACGCGCCGTGGCGTGACACCGCACCGCTGAAAATGGAGGACGTGAAAAAAGCGCTGGGCAAGACCGGCAAAGGCGAGCTGCTCTCGCAGCAAGAGACGCTGGTGGCCGGGCTGCTTACGCCTGCGCACCTGCTGGATGTGATTCGCCACTTTACGACCTACCAGACCCCCGCAGGCCGCACGATCAAGATTGTCTGCCGCTACCAGCAGTTTCGCGCGGTGCAGGCTGCGGTCGCTCGCTTGCAGACCGGCAAGACCCGGCTGCAAGACGGTGAGGTCGACCGGCGCGGAGGACTCATCTGGCACACGCAAGGCTCGGGAAAGAGCCTAACGATGGTGTTTCTGGTGCGCAAGCTGCGCTCGATTCCTGCGCTGCGTAAGTTCAAGGTCGTGCTGGTCACCGACCGCACCGACTTGCAAACGCAGCTAAGCAAGACTGCAGTCGCGACGGGCGAATCCGTCGAAGTCGGCAACAGCATGAGCGCTGTCCAGAAGCTACTGCGGATCAAAGGCCCCGCCCTGATCTTCGCGATGATCCAAAAGTACCGCGACAACGACCACGAAGACGACGGACCTGCAGCCACCACGCCAACTGCTGCGGTGCTAAACGACGATGACTCAATCCTTGTGCTGGTGGACGAGGCGCATCGTTCACATGCCAGCGCGCTGCACGGCAACCTGCTGGCGGCGATTCCCAACTGCGCGCGCATCGGCTTTACCGGCACGCCCATCATCATGGGGGCCAAGAAGCGCACGCACGACATCTTCGGCGAGTTCCTAGACCGCTACACCATCAAGGAATCCGAAGCAGACGGCGCCACCGTTCCGATCTTGTACGAAGGCCGCAGCGCCGATGGTGCCGTTGCTGAAGGCGGCGACCTTGACCAGCTATTTGACCACTGGTTCAAGGACCATGCGGACGACGAGCGCGAGGCCATCAAGAAAAAGTACGCGACCAAGGGCGCAGTGCTGGGCGAGGCCGAAGACCTGATCAAAGCCAAAGCCGATGACATGATGCGCCACTACGTCGAGCACATCTTGCCAAACGGTTTAAAGGCGCAGGTTGTTTCGTACTCACGGCTGGCTGCCATTCGCTATCAAGCAGCGCTTGAAAAAGCGCGCGATGCGCTGGTCCTTGCAGCCGAGGCTTTGGATGAATCCCAGCGCACTCTGGATGATGAAGCGCTTGCGGACAAGCCGCGCAAGGTGCGTGCAGCCGTGCGCGCGTACCGCCAGCTGCCGCTGCTAAAGTCACTGGAGTTTGCGACCGTGATCTCGGCTAAGCACAACGACCCAAACGAGTGGGCCGAGTGGAGCGACGCCAAAGAGATCGAGCTTCACGTCGAGCGCTTCAAAAAGCGACTGGTCCACGCCGACCCCACCAAGCAGGACCGGCTTGCCTTTCTGTGCGTAAAGTCGATGCTGCTGACCGGCTTTGATGCCCCGGTCGAAGGCGTGATGTACCTGGACCGCACCATCCGCGAGGCGGAGCTGCTGCAAGCAATCGCGCGCGTGAACCGCACCGACACCCCGCAGAAAGCCGCAGGCATCCTGGTTGACTACTACGGCGTGGCAAGCCATCTGAAGGAAGCGCTGGCCGCATACAGCGCCGAAGACATCGACGGTGCGCTGCAGAGCTTGAAGGACGAGATTCCCAAGCTGCGCGACCGCTGCCAGCGCGCGCTCGACGTGTTCAAAGCGCGTGGCGTCGACCTTCATGACGATGAAGAAGGCTGCATCCAGCTGCTGAAAGACGAGAAACTTCGCGCCGAGTTTACCGTCAAGCTAAAGCAGTTCCTGACCAGCCTGGATGTGGTGTTGCCTCGGCCCGAGGGCTTGCCGTTTGTGCGCCCCGCAAAAAACCTGGCCATGATCTACGCCCGCGCCCGCGCTCGCTACCGCGAAGGCATGCCGGTGCTGGCAAAGTCCATCGGTGCGAAGGTCCGCGAGCTTATCGACGAGCATGTGGTGTCGCTAGGCATCAACCCGAAGATTGCTCCGCTGTCGATTACGGATGCCAAGTTTGACGCGCATGTCGCAGGGCAAACCAGCCCGCGCGCGATGGCGTCCGAGATGGAGCACGCCGCCCGGCACCACATCAAAAAGCACATGGCAGAGGACCCCGTTTACTTCCAAAAGCTAAGCGAGCGACTGGAAGAAATCCTAAAGGAGTGCGGCCAAAACTGGGCGCAGCTCACGCTGGCACTAAAGCCATTCCTAAACGAAGTGAAGGCCGGTCGCACCGTTGATAACAGCGGCCTTGATGCAGTTGAAGCGCCGTTTTTCGACCTGCTGAAACAAGAGCTTGAGCACGACCACAAGCTGCACGAAAAGGAGCGCGCGCAGCTGATGCAGTACACCCGCGATGTGGTGCGGCTTATCCGCGAGGAGAGCAGGCTCGTGGGCTTTTGGAGAAACGCGATGCGGCAAGAGGAACTGCGCGGCCAGGTGTTCACGTTCCTAACCGATCTTGACCTGGTCGAGTTTTCGCGCGCCGACGAGGTCTCCGATGCCATCATGGAGCTGGCCAAAGCCAACCAGTCCAAGCTCGAGCTGGCAGATGGAGGCGGCGGGTGACAGTCCTGGTCGTGGAAGATCTGGCGTTTCAGGTGCGGCGCAGCGACCGCCGCCGCTCGATGCAGATCACGGTCGACCGTGGCGGTGAGCTAGTCCTGTCGGTGCCCACCGCGTGCCAGTCGTCCACGATGGAGCGCTTCGTGCGCGAGAAGCGCTTTTGGATCTACACGCGCCTAGCCGAAAAGGAGCTGCTGCATCGAACCAAGCCGCAAAAGGAGTTCGTCACCGGCGAGGGCTTTCCGTACCTGGGCAGGCACTACCGGCTGCTCCTTGTTGCCACCCAGCCGGTGCCGGTGAAGCTGGAAGCAGGCCGCCTGCGCATGCGTCGCGACGCGGCTGCAGATGGACAGCGGCACCTGCGAACTTGGTACACCCAGCGCGCTACCGATTGGCTCCGTCGCCGCATCAAGCTGTGGGCACCTCGGGTCGGCAGCACGCCTGCTTCCGTTGTCGTGCAAGACCTGGGCTTTCGCTGGGGCTCGTGCAGCAAAAATGACCGCGTAAACTTTCACTGGAAGGTCATCCTGCTACCGCCGCGCGTCATCGAGTACGTCATCGTCCACGAACTGGTCCACCTAACCGAGCCACACCACACGCCTGCCTTCTGGACCCGCATGGAGCGAGTCATGCCCGACTTCGCCGCGCGAAAAAAATGGCTTTTGGAAAACGCTGCGGAGTTGGTTGGGCTGTAGCTTGGAAAGTAGAGCCGCTTGGCATTGCCTGGCTTGCTGGTGCAGTCGGCCTGTGGTTGCCTGGCGAGCTCGCAGCGCGATTGCGCGCTCGACGGAGCGATGGCGACCGCCTACCCGGACTTGGATGGGCGCAGCCCAGTGCGACTCGAGCGGCTAGAGTAACGACAGCACCGTGGGACGCGCATCATTCCTATTAGATTGGAAAGTTAGGAAGTTGCGCCCAGATGGAAAAAATCGTACCGAGTCAGCGCAAGCTGATACTGCCTTCTTGCTGCGCGCTCTGCCAGCGGCAGATTCCCCGCATCAAGGACCGCCTGCACACACATGCCAATTTCCGAGAGACTCACCGCGTACCGGCGGGTTCTTCCGGAAACCCAGTGGCCAGCACATGAGCAAGCTCGGACAAATTCAGAGGGAAGCGTCAGCGGTCAAAGGAGGTTCATGGTAGGGATGAGAGCGGTAGCGGAGGCATCCCATAAGCTGGATGAATGTGGACTTGCTGAGCGAGCTGTTGCACTTGCGTGCGCCGTGGCGCATTGAGGGATGGGAGATTGAGCTCCCGCCGCTGGCCAAGGCTGCCTGCCGGGTCAAGCGGCACTTCGGAAAGTCGTAACCTACATCAAACATCAGCTAACAAACGCAGTCGCCGAGGGTCTTAACAGCAAAATTCAAGTCCTCAAGAGCGCCGCACGCGGCTTCCGCAACTTCCAAAACTACCGCTTCACGGAGAACCTACCGGCGCGGTAGGAACGCTTACGGCGCTAGTGTCGTATCGGCTTTGTAGCTCTGGTAGATGGCCGCAACCAGCGACGATCCTCCCACTGTTTT
>Ga0209097_10004401_pt1 | contig 10418 bp, 13 predicted proteins | sample AD_UKC052_MetaG_FD_184419 | JGI IMG/M metagenome (GOLD analysis project Ga0209097, IMG submission 184419) | Active sludge microbial communities of municipal wastewater-treating anaerobic digesters from USA - AD_UKC052_MetaG (SPAdes) (version 2) | ecosystem: Engineered > Bioreactor > Anaerobic >... | reverse complement strand
TCTTTTCCAATCTTCGTGCAGATTGAAAACTGCTGAGTGCCTCCCCCGACTCGGCATAGTTTGCCACCGCCACTTTGCCCGGCTGAAAAAACTGCGGAATCATTTGCCCCCATGCGGCATAGGGCTCCTCCGCCTGATCCACCACCGTGGAGTTGCCTGCAAGGAAAACGGTGGTTACACCCTTGGCCGGTTCTATTTCCAAACCGCATATTTTGGGCATTGCGCCGTTAAATTCAAGCGTAAGTTTATTATCCCAATGCCAGTAGTTCAGTTCCCGGGCTTTGAGTTTTACACCCGGTTTACCCCCTGCAATCAGCGAGTCGTGCACATGTATGTATAATCGCCAAAACGTAACGTCCTAAAATTCAAAACATAGCGTCCTAAAAACAAAGGTAGGGGTAATGCCAACTTTAAATACCGTTTAAACCCTACTTTTGCCAAGCCAATCAATCACATAGTTACCAACCTTACAGGCTGCACTTGCAGCGGGTGCCGGGTGAGGCTATGTGATTGATTGGCGTTAATCTTTAGTCCCCGGCTACCTTATTAAGGTCGTAATTGGCCGTGAGCACCTCCACCTTTCGCTTTAAATAGCCGCCTTTGGCATTTACACTAACTCCCTGTTCGATTGACCACATGTGCCACTTTTGAGCCTTTAAGTATGATTTGAGTGGTGCTGAAGGATAGCTGCTCAGCATGAACTTGCCTTTAATTTGGCTCAGGGTCTCGAGGAGGTTTACGAAGTCCTGCTCTGAATAGCCATCGTAGTGGCCCATATCCGAATTAAAATATGGAGGATCGCAATAAAAGAAAGTGTCCGCACTATCCCTGCTCTTTATAATATACAGCGCATCGGCGCACTCCAATTGCACATGCTGAAGGCGCAAGGCCAACTCCTCAGTAAACTGATCGCGTTTGTTACCTATCTTTTTGGTGGTGGTGTCTTCGCTCTTATCGTACCCCCAACTGCCATCCAGCTTGGCGCTGAAGCTTTGGGTGCTGAGCACCCATACAGCCCACGCACGCCTCACCTCATCAAACAGGTGGGGCTTATTGTATATCACCCAGGCATCATCATGAAGGGACCGGCTGTGAAGCGTTACCCTTACCAGGGCGCTCAGATCGTGCCACCGGTTCTTAAGCACCCGGTAAAAGTTGATCAACTCGGTATTGGTATCGTTTATGCATTCCACCGGGCTGGGTGGTTTTGCAAAGAATATGGCGGCTCCACCTACGAAGGTCTCCACATAATGGTTGTGGGTTGGAATACGCGGTAAAATGTGTGCTACAAGCTTTTGCTTGCCCCCGTAATAGCTAATCGGGGTTCTAAGTTTTGTTTGCATTTTGTTGAGTTGCACAGGCTGCACCCAACTTTGTTTTAAAATATCCCCAGCCAGGCTGATTGGCGCAAACTGACAGGGGGTTGCTTTCTATTGAAGCTTACCCAGTTCATGTTCCGGCTCCTCACTTAGGTCATGGCCGTACATATTTAGCGGGTAAACGGTTATAAAGCCCTGCATGATCGCTTTTATTTCTGCCGGGGTAAAGCTTTCACTCGTAAGCTTTTTCATAAAGTTTTTTTCAGTCATTTTTGCTTTTGCCCTTAGCTCCTTGCTTCCATTTCTTTCTACCCAGTAAAACAGGTTTACGTAAAAATCCCAACGTGCATTTTGCAGTAATAGCGATTGGTGGTAAATAAGGTCTTGCGGTGGCCGGTTGCACCAGGTGGTATCCTGTGCGCTTACTGCACAAACCCATAAAATACATACTATTGTTAGTGCGCCCCTCATTATGCGGTTTTTGTTAGCCTTATAAAGCTGCCAGCCAGTATGCTATGATCAACTGCACCAGTTGTGTTTTGCGACCAGTTGTAGGAGAAAGTACCCGCAGCATCGCACCTCCACACAAATCTTGCGGACATTACACCAGAAGTGTCGTTCCCCGTGCCAAGCGTGGATGTGGTTGTAGTTGTATTGATAGTAATAACCAAATTGGTTATACCATGGGTAAATGTGCCGATCCTGGAGAACCCTCCCGTACCCCATGATTCGCCAGCCAGCATATTAGGAAGCGTGAATTGATGCCTCCAGCCATTACCACCACTCGGGTTGTTGCTTACAATAAATGCCTCAATAAGCCAACTGCCTGCTTGCAAAGTTGTTTGCAAATGAGGGTCGGCAGCGAGGGTATTGTTTTGCCGGGTAGTGGTGGTTGGCTTATACAAGGTAATGGTATAGGCCCAAAAGCCCTGCCAAACACCTTCTACATTAAGGTCGGTAAGCCAAACCCGGTAACCAATGACAGGGTTTGGTAATGCGTTTGCCTGCGATATGGTATGCCGGGGCCTGTTCAGTTGCTGCCAATATCCACCTGATAAATTGTAGCGGAAGTCGCACAGCCAATCGGTATCGTACACAATAAGCCAATCGGTAAGGCTGCCACCGCTAAGGGCAAGGCGCGCTGCATTAGAAAGCGCATTTTTTGCCGCCGCTTGAACATTTGAAGGCGATACAGCCGCCAGGTTAGAACCATTTCCATACAATAGGCCTGTAATTGCCGTAGGCTGGTTTGTGCCTATTACTTTATTTGCATCACTTGTATTATCGGCACTACCAAGCCCTATGTCTCCCTTGCCAAATACTATCACCCCAGTTTGTCCATTCACGCTTACTACCGGGCTGGCAGGAGTTTCTATATATCGCCAATTGGCCAGGGTGGCCGCAGGTTCATTTATAAGAAAGTAGGTGCGGTTTACATCGGTACGTATACACCAATCGCCCCGTTGGCCGGTGAGCGCCAGCATGGCCGCCTCGCTGGCTACATCACCTAAGAAATCGCTAACCGCCTGCGCGGGTATCTGGCTGGTAGGTATTACACCATCTACGAGGTCGGCTTTGGCTGAAAGGGTTGTGGCGAGGTTTACCACCTCGCTTATTGCATGTGTATGGCTTGCTGCTGCCTTGGCGGCTAATGCTGCATCCAATCCCGTTACTTCACCGGTAGCATGTGTGTGGCTTGCCGGTGGAAAGGTAGTTGGCTTGTCTTCTACATCGTCCCAGGCTACAGGCCCGCCCGGCGCACCATCGCCGGTGTTATTAAACACAAAGCCTTTAGCCACAACGGCATACCTGCCGGGTGCAAGGGGCTTTACTACAAATGCGGGGGGTGGAGTTATTTTTACGTTCATGCCGTCAGTTTGAAATTATTTTACCCTTACCAAGGGGAATGCTTTTTCCATCTCCGAGGTCTGTTCTAATCTTATAAGTCCAACGACCTTTTGTAAATAGATTGTCTGCAACTACGCGGCTGATCGTAATTTCATTATCATCAACCGTAAGGCCGCTGTCTGCATCCATTATCACCTCTTCACCGGTAGCACTGTTGACTGCCTTAAGGGTTACCGTTCCATTTATGTTTAAGGGAATCTCCATTGCTTCGTCTTGAAAAAATGGGAATACAATATCCAGGCTGTGGTCTTCCAGCAGGTTTATATCCAGTTGAAACGATGTATCAAGATTGAGTAATTCAGCCATTTTTAAACAGGTTTTAAACTTGAAATAAATACTACCAGGTGGCCAAATATGCTATCCTTCGCCACCCCGCACTGGTTTTGATGTAACGGTAATTTGCATCGTACATTTCATCCCCTTCTTCTCCCTGGCTGTCTGCTGTGCCCGATGGAGTACCAAACTTAACCCGCCTTACTAATTCCTTTGTAAGGTTAACTATTGCCCCTGTAGTTTTATCCATTGCCACAATTGCATACTTATCAATACTGGTGTTAGTGGGTGCATAAACAGAAGCCCCATCTACATATCCTACCGTTCCAGTTGAACCCTTTAAGTAGATGCTATCACCCTGTATTCCTGCTCGGCCATCAGTGTCGGCAATGAAATAGGAAGCACCAACGGGATCTATACCTCCGAGGGTAGCTCTTGTTGAATCCAATGACACATGCCTGGCGTAGCCAGTACTTGATGTCGCACCTAAGTACATTAAATTGTGAGAAAAATTAAAGGAGTTATTTCCGGAGAAATTTGAGATAACAAAACTATGACCCTCCTCTAATGGATCATCGGGTAAGTACAAGGCAGTATATTCGCTCATAGTCCCACCAAGATTAATTTTCCCATCTGCGAAATTCAATCCCTTACCGGCAATTGCTCCACCAAGGTTTTCGGGGGCGGTTGTAACTAATGCCCCGGTAACGCTATCCATTAACAGGGCTTTGTATTTGGCGGTTGAGGCAGTAGATGGGGAATACACATAGGGGTTTTTCCTTAAGAATATGCTGTCCCCACTAAAAAAAATCCCTTGCCCATAAGGCTTTATCCCTATTCCATTAGACCCACTTAGCATTGTTATGTTATCTAAATTTAAAGCTATAGTTGGGTCAAAATTTGCCGAACCAGTGAAAATTATGATACTATCGGTATGCCTGATATTTGTATGCACATCAGACATATTAGTGTACCCAAATTTAGACAGATAGTTATACCCGATAGTTACCGGCTGCTTAGAGATCATGCTAAAAGGGGTTACTTTAGCAATCTCTACCCCTGATGGATCAAAATTAGCCATATATGCACCGCCATAAGAATTCCCAAATTCAGAGTAATTTGACGGAGTGCCGAAGCTTCGGAATTTTATTTGGGAAAATGAAGGTTGAATCACAGTAACATTTGTAGAAAGGGTATCAGCCCACGTAATTGTAGTGCCATCTATTTTAATACCATTCCCGGCAGTATAACCACCACCGCCGCTGCTAAAGCCGCTCACCTTCAGCCACCTGGTATTATCCCAGCTTCGCACATACACCCCTGTATCGGTGCCTGTATGTACATACACCAGGTTGCCCGGCTGCGAACCTGCGGCTGCCGCATTGCTCAGGCTGTTATAAGCAGGAGGCCGAAATACACTGCGTGCCCTTAATAGGTCGAAGGTTTCAGATTTTTGCGAAAGCGAAGCAATGGCAATAAAAATAAAAAATAATGTGAGTGTGTGTTTCATAAATTTTAGAAGGTGTTGATTTGAATATTTATATTACGAGATGGGGCGAGAATGTGTATTATGTCATTTTCTTCAAACCAATCTGCTACATTTTCAACCCAACGGCGACCCTCAGGAATAGTTACTTCTACATCTTTATCAGGATCAAGATTAAATCTTATAGTGCAGGTGGCTGCATCATCAGACCAAAGTATAATTTCCCTGATCAGCATACCATCGGGTATTACTACACCATAATCTGTATCCCCCGATGCAGTAATGGGCTGCCTGATTTTGTAATTTGTTTCCAACTGGGCCGCATTTGGGCGGGTATTTAGTGCATCGGTAAGCCCCTCAACCGTATCAATAGGAATGTCTTCATTTTTATGCCAAAAACTATCCAACCAGGCATGGTAATGCGCTTGCAGTGGTTTGGCGGCTGTTACAAACCACCCTTTTAAAGTATTAAGTGCTATTGCTGGCATAATTATACACGTTTTGCATACACCACTACGGTGTAAGGATTTACAATACTTAATGGATCGCCATCGCCATTAACCTCAATATCGGAGGTGGCGTCGCCTCCTGTGCTACCGGCTGCAACCCGAGAAGTGGTTAAGTGAGCAATAATATTACCACCAGTTGTAAGTGGAAGCTCAAGAGTAAAATCAGGTATATTACCGCCAACCAATGTAGTAGTTTTACCACCGCCCTGGTTGCCTGCTGTTGTATGGTTGGAATCAGTTACGTTGGTTACGGCTACACCATTCCACCAAAGGCCTAATGGCGACCTGCTCTGCATGGTAGTCATTAGCTGAAAGCCGGCCATTTCCCACCGGCCAACGCCCGACCCATCAAACCTATCGGTAAGGGTTTCAAACATTTTAATTTCACCAACCCCGGTTACAGCACGCTTCAGCACATCTTTATAGTACTGGCTGGTGTAAGGGTTATACCTTATGTAAGTGCCACCGGGCAAGCTGTTGTTAAAGGTGCCATCGGGCAAAAGGTAGATCGGATAAGTAGCGCCTGTTTGTGCGCTAAATTCTACCAGCACACCATCCATTAGGGCACTGCCTGCACTTATATTGCAAGTGGTGGCTCCTGTATCCACACTGCTTACCAGGCCACCTGTAAGTATTACAGCCGGTTCAAAGTTTATGGCCCTTTCTACCACCTTTTGTAGGTCGCTTATATTCTTCATTATGCCACCGGTTGGCAGCCTCTTCAGTGCTGTATATGCAAAATCACCAAGGGCAACCATTGCAGCGGTCTTTACCGTGTAAAAATCCTTTTCCACACCATCATCATAAAGCTCTTTTGTTACAGTGGTAGTTACTTTTACATTGGGGCTGCCTGCTTTGGTACCACCGGTAAAAGGCAGGATATCGTTACCAACAATTATATAACCGTCTGTTACGGTAGTGCCATTATCAATGCAGCCACTTAGTACCCACTTATCGCCCAACCCGGCAGCAATAGCAGCCAGTGCCTTCTCGTATGCATCCTGCATAAAAGCAAAGCTTTCCTGATACATATACAGCACGCCATTCTTAGTAAAATCCAGTCTCTTATTCATATGTAAATATTTATGCTAAAGGTTTTGGTTTGCAGTGCGTAAGCGCCTACCAAGGCCCTCAGTTCGCTTTCTACAAATACAACCCCTTCGGGTATGTTTATTATAAAATTCACCTGCCCGGATGGGGTCTCGGTTTTCTTGGCTACTTTTATCATTACTTCATCGCTCCCTTTTAGACCAACCTTTATAGGCAACTCCTCACTTTTAAGGCTTACCAGCAACGGCAGAAAGCTGGTAGGTATGTTTGTTATATAAATGCCTCTGTTCACAACATCGTAAGTATCATTCAGCAGCCTTTCCAGGTTACAGGTTTGGTAGTTAATACCAAGCTGGTAAAGAGTGCTTTTTCTGTTGTATAAAAACAGGCTATGCAGGTAACTAAATGGCGATAGAATAGCGGTAACCATTGCCTTATACTTTGGCCGCCTTAGTTCGTAAGGGGTTTGCTCGTTGCCGAACCTCGGCCAACTCACATTAAATATTTGCGGAAACTTTACTGGCATAGTCTTTCGATGCTCTGAATCGAACAGTTTTATTTAACCTGGTATATAACTAATCACTAAATCCACATCAATATCATCAAACCTTAACCAGCCACCGTAAGGCTGGTAATACTCACTTATTCCTTCATACGGCAACTCCTGTTTGCTGGCACTGCATGCCAACACACGCGGGGTTACCACCCCCTGTACTTTCTGCACCCGGTCAATGTGTGCCGTTATACTGTACACGCCGTTAAATGGCAACCCGGTTTTTAGGTAGTCCAATATGCCATCTACCACAGGTGTAAGCAAAGAGCCATCATGGCGGCTACCATCCGCCTTCAGTATAAGGGGATCGTAATACACTTCCCAAACCATTTTAAGCTTATCAGCCGGTGCCCTTATTACTGTCACATTATCCCCCGCAGCTTGAAATGTATCAAGGTATTCTATAAAGCCATCAAATACATCTTCAGGTAGTTGAGCCAATTCGTTACCACTTTCGCCAGCCAGCTTTATCCGTAAAAAAAGCACATAGCCGCTATCATCAGTTTGCCTTTGCACAGCAGCATATTTAATCACCTTGCTTGCTTCAATTTGAGCATCGGTGTACCCGGTATTGTCAAACTGGTCAGTCCCTGGTATAAGTGGAAAACCATATTGATAAGCCAGGCATTTACCTGCATACCAGCTTACTGTAGGTGGCCGCAGGTTTGCCAGGTCATCAGCTACCTCAGCAGTATGAGTATCAAACAAAAGTTCCATTACATATGCCGCAATGGCCACCGTGTAAAAAAGTAACCGCTTAAGGTTAACCTTGCTCCACAATGCGGGATCATCTGCCACCAATCCGGCAGCCGACCGCTCAGCCACATAGCTGGCCTTTATGCTGTCAAATATTTCTGTTAGTGTCCTTGCCATATTGTCTTTCCGATGCTCTGCATCGAACCATTTTTATTATGAATTACTGCACCTCATATTCATTCAAAAACCAATAATCTATTCCCTCTCCATCACCCTCGCTTCCTTCACCATCTCCATTATCATCGCAATCGCTTGCAGGGTAATTAGGCCGCTTGTTAAGTACCGCTACAACACCATTTAAAACCACCGGCAAAGCCTCTATATCTTCCCCAACCTCAAGGTGGTCAGTTATGCCCATACCGTTTGCCACTGCATATTGAAACAGAAGGCTTGCGTCCCCGCTTTCCTGCATAGCTATATCAACCAGGCACTGCCCTTCCCTTGCTTTAATAGTTGGCATCAAATTCAAGTTTACCGTTTACTTCATCATACCCTACTGCCCTTACCGTCTGTCCATCAGATTCAAACTGGCTGCGTACTTCCCTCAGCATCCCATTTATATCATTATCCATCAGGTAGTTTATCAATCCCACGCCGGTGATGGGGTTTTCTTTCCACGCACCCTTTTTAGTTACCAGCAAAAGGTGTTGATGCTGTTCATCAGCCGGTCCTTCCACCAGGTCAAGTGTGCCAGCATCTTCCACCAGGTCAAAATCATTATCCAGTTGTAAATCCTTTATCATTTTACAAACACCTCCATTCTTGCTTTTATAGCCGCAAACTGTGCAGCATTTATAGGCACACCGGTTGGCCCTCCAATTGCAGTTACATTGCAAGTAATAGCCTGTACAGCATCCAGCAGATCACCCAATACTTTACCCAGGGTATCACTCCCTTTTTTAAGTTCCCACCCGGTGGCATCGTGCGTTACCAGGTTGCCACCCACGTTAGCCTCTATGCTTTCCAATTCGCTGAAAAGGATGATGGCAAATTCGTTACTGGTACCTATGCGCTCCACCAGTACCACACTACCAACCGCAGGTTTATAAAACATACCCGCAGTAAGACCGGTAACAGCCTGTAATCTTACATCAAAGAACTCAGTATCATCAGCAGCCACCACGCTGCAGGTACGGTCATCATCTACATGCTTTACCACAGCCGGAAAAGCAGCATCGCCCGACTTCCCCAAATCACTCAATAAATTCAATAACTCCTTAGCGCTCTTCATAATTGTCTGTCCATGCTCTGCATGGGCCTTTTTACTTTACCCTTATTTCAAAACTCGGTTTCCTTCTCGCTCCATTTGTATCAAACGTAGTTTCCACAGTTCCCACATAGTAACTTCCTGCCCGGTCAGGAAACTGAGGATCACTCACATCCGCTATCATACCAGGCATTACTTCAGGAATTAAAAAGGTTTCAATGGTGCCTTTATAACCCGATGTTTTAAGGCGGATTACTTCAGCATCAGCAAGCAGCTTCATTTGGCTGGTACCGGTTGCGTTATAAGTATTTATGGTTACACTATCGCCACCCTCTTCACCAAATGTTTCCTTTTGCTGCGTTCCATCCCGTTTAAAATTCACCACATTTACCTTATACTTTTTATCCTCACCACCCTGGTACTTCAGGTCATCATGGCTAATGGTATTGTAACCAAACTTGTATTTTACCCTTCCTTTTTGCAGGTCGTAAGCCAATCCGGCAAAAAGAGTAAGCACCCCACTATTGTCATACAGGTAAGTGGTTACACCAAACTTTTTCAACTCCTCCAACACCCACACCCCACTTTTGCCCTGTGGGTAAAAGTTGCCAATGGTTACATCAGGCGTATTGTTGTAAATCTTTATGGAAAGCCCGGATTCAACATTCAGCTTATCAATCACTTTGTTGATCAACTCTTTGGCACTAATATTCCTGTAGCTTTCTTTAAAGTACACTTTGCGGAGGAGGTAAAGAGCGTCCTCACATTCAATTTCCAGAGGCTGCTTGTAATTAATCCTTTTTACATAGCCGGTAAACTCATTTTTCAAAGAACCATTATAACCAATCTCAATAGTTATTGGATCACCTTCCTTTATCTTGTCAGCAAGCTGCACACGCTCGGTACTCTTTGTTTCCTTATTCTCCTTTACCACACTCAGTGGCAGGCTTAATACTGCCGTTTGTATAAGGGTATGCACGCTCTTTTTTATAACAATAGCATTTACCCCATTCAGCACATACTGCCCAATCCTTATTTTACAGGTAAGCGTATAATACATTTTTTTAAAATTTACACTAGTCCCAACCGTCCCAATCTTCCTCCGGTAATGCTGGTATTTTCACCAACTATTTCTAATTTAAAATCAATATTGCTGCTGCCACTAAGCTGTATCACCTGGCAGTTTTCAATTCCCTGCATATCCAGCACATCTATTTTTTTTAGAATAAAATTCTTTTCTGTCTCAAGAAAGAAATCAGTAATTCCGCACTGAAGTGTAAGCACATCATTAATCTTCCATTTCTTCACCAGTTCGGTTATTTGGTCTTCAGGGAAAGTATCATCGCTATTTATAAGC
>Ga0209097_10004399_pt1 | contig 10418 bp, 9 predicted proteins | sample AD_UKC052_MetaG_FD_184419 | JGI IMG/M metagenome (GOLD analysis project Ga0209097, IMG submission 184419) | Active sludge microbial communities of municipal wastewater-treating anaerobic digesters from USA - AD_UKC052_MetaG (SPAdes) (version 2) | ecosystem: Engineered > Bioreactor > Anaerobic >... | reverse complement strand
CGCAGTTGCGAGAAAACAATTTGCTCACACTGAAGCGCGAGCCAACAAACCCACACGACTGTTACGCCATCGAGGTGTTTCAGGACAATGTCAAATTGGGCTATTTGCCCCGTAACGAAAACAAGGTAATTGCCCGAATGATGGATCAGGGTGTTACAGTGAAGGCACGAATACTGGAAGTTGACCCGGAAGTGTATGCTTACCGGAAGGTGAAAATGAACGTGTTTTTTGATACTTGAACATTAAGAAACTTAATATGAGATTAAAAGCTGATTTTAAAATGAGTACTGACTGGTTGGTGAAAGATTACAGGAGCATATTCATGGCACTGATAAAAAGCGTTTTCATGAATTACGATCCGGTATTATATGCTAACCTTTACGGAACCGAAGAACAAAAACGAAAAGTAAATAAACCATTTACTTTTTCTGTACGGTTTCCTCAATACAAAGGAATTGAAGGGAACAAAATGCTCTGTGGAAGTAAACTTTCCCTACTCTTTTCTTCTGATGTAGAAACATTTGTTGCTGCCTTTTACAATGGACTTAGGGCAAAGCAGAAAATTATTATTGGAGAAAACATTCCAATAACATTTGAGCTTGAACACATACAGCTTTTGCCGTTGAAAAAGATTCAAGCCAATAAAGTATTATTTCGAACTGTTAGCCCGATTCTGGTAAACAACATAGGCAGTAACCTAGATTACTTGTCACCTGAAAAACCAGAATTTACAAAAGTATTTAAGGAAATAATTGTTGTTCAGGCGAATCATTTCCAAATTCCATGCACCGAAGAAATGATTGACTTTGAAATAAAAGCGATGAAAAAACTGCCTTTGTCGCATTATAATCAAACCATGACTTCGTGGTTGGGCAATTTTGTTTTAGAAGCTCCGACCAATGTATTGCAACTGGTTTACGATACAGGTATTGGGGTTCGCCGTTCTCAAGGTTTTGGAATGTTGGAAATTTTAAAAACCTACTGATATGGAGAACCAGGAAAAACATATTGAATTATATCCAGGGCATTGGTTGTACAATGCCAGTGTCATAGGGTTTTTGAAATCTGTTGAAAGTATAGAAAAGAAGGAAAACAATAAAGACTATTTTACCATTGACTCTGGTAGATTATCTATTGAAAGGAAGGTATTTGATGACTTAAAAACAGAAATTCGATATTTTTCAGATAAATTGTGCGATTGCTTGATTATTGGAAATGTTTCAAAGACAAGTAGAACAAAATACCCGAATTATATTAATCCCTCAAATAAAGGAGACAAGGAAGGTTTTGACCATTTTGTGAAAGAACTTTCAAAATTGAGAAACGAGGGAATGAAAACTTGCCCTACATGTGGTCAAAGATTTTATTTCAAAAATTCTTCTACTGAAAAATTAAATAGAGAGTGGAAAAATTTAGGTGGGTCAGATGATGGATTTGAAAAGTTTATTAGTAGTATAGCAAAAGTATCAAATAGAATTAACGAAAGCCTAGGCGGGGCGGACTCATACCCCAATGGATACTGGACAGGAAAATATTCAACTGTATTGTGTCCTTTATGTTCGTATTTGATTATCCATCATCACATCGCATTAACCAAACTCATTGATGGTTCAAAGATTTTTATTAATGCCCCATCATTCAGCTTAATGTACCAGCTCAATATATTACTCGAAAAGCTTATCGACAAAGAAAATGCTTCATACAAAGATTTGTTGGCGATGAGTGTAATAGAATTCTCTATTAAAACTAATGTAATGATGAACACTTGGGCGGGCATGAATATCGAAATCGTTGCCATACAAAAAAGCGGAGAGATCGAGTTTATATCTCTTCCTTATGAAACGATCCGTATTCTGTCAAATAAAAGAATTGCGGAACTTTTAAGCAGTATAGGAGAATTCAAAATCTTAAACATGATTATTGATGGACAGTGGAAAGATTTGGTTGAACTGGGATACCGAATTCTAAAAGTTGCAATGAAACCATCTTTAGGAAAAGAAGATCGAAATTTTATCGAAAATAACTTCTTCCGATATGAAAATCGCGAAAACCGAAATCTAAAAGAACTCGCAAATAAAATTCTAAAACTATACGCATTAATTGAAGAACGAACAAAGACTAAACAAAATGAATACATCTATTGAAAAAATTCCAATTATCAGGGAATTGGAAGAAAAAGTTAAAGAAATTCACCCCCTGCAAGGCGAGAGCAAAAAGGAACTTTTGAATTTATTTAGAACAACATTGTTGGAACTGGACAATGCAAAAATCCAGTATTTGCAATTGTTGGAACTATTGGCTGATACCGGCAAAGAGTTTTATGCTCTTTTTCAGGATGTGTCAAGAAGAAACTTTGCCGATTGTGTAGATAAATTAAATGCAATTGGAAGGCAAAGAAAACAAAATTCAACTCTTCGAAAAGCTTTTGAAGGAATGGGGTACCGATTAATGGAACAGACCAGGGCAGGAAAAAAAGACGAAGTTTTTCACGGAATTCTTCGTCTTTACATGACTAATAATCAAACCTTCGACAAGGAACTCTTAATTGCTTTCAAACAGGCAGATAATGAAATGTTTAAAGTTTTAATTTATTCTTTTTTAAGTGGAATTATTGAATAGTAAATAATACAATCATGAAAAAAAATAGTCAAATTAACAGCATTACCTGTACCGTAATTTTTGACGGTTCAGCCCTCAACAGAGATGAAAAAATTGGCAACAGCATTTTGTCAATAAAGAAGTTAACCTACCATGGCGATATTCGTCCGTTTATCAGTAAAAATGCAATCCGGCATTATCTCTTTAATACATTGAATCGGCATGCCGATTGGGGAAAAACGCCAATCCTTGCTCAAGGTAGTGGAGATAAACAAACCATGCAATTGGATCTTACGCAAGCAGATATAATCAGCTTCGAAGAACTCGCTGCGTTTGGGTATATGTTTACGAAGAGCGGCGAAGGTGCTTTAACTCGTAAATCGCCAATAGGAATTACCAAAGCAATAGCTTTATCAAACTATAATCAGGATTTAGCATTCTATGCCAATCATAATTTTGTGCATCGAATGCAGGATACAGGTAAAAAGGCAAATCCAAATCCAATTAACAAAGAAGAACATTCAGGGTTGTTCAAGTTATCTTTCACATTGGATGCGGATATGATAGGAAAAGACAGTTGGGTAGTAGATAATTACTCATTTAATAATAATGGAATTAGCATCAAAATTGCGGAACCACAAAAATTTGTTTTCGGAAATTGCGAAATAAATAATGACGAAGACGGAATCTTTGTCGGATACAAAATAAACATTTCAGACACACAATATGCCATCATCAGAAAAGATGGTTTTTTGGTCACTTTCCCCAATGATAAGGGTATTTGTAGTTTTAATAAAGACAAGAAAATATTAACACTTAAAGCAGAACTCAATTTGGAAAATGAGAAAGGAGGCAAGAAAAAGAAATTTTTAGTTGAAGAACCTATTGAGAATAAAGAAAAGGATAAAACAACTTATTCATTTGAGTGCACATACGAGCCAACTTACAACGAAGAAAAGAAAACATTGACCCTTGAATTAGGTTTCGAGAAAAGAATTGAGAATCTTAAATGTGAGAATGAATATAATATCAATCAGAAAACGAACACATTTATTTTCAATGATAAAAAGTACTACGGATGCAGGATTATTGCTGAATCTTTAGATACAAATAAATCGCAAAATGGACCGTTCAAAATCAATTTTATTCTTTCCGAGCAGAAGAAAAAAGAAATAATGAGTCAAGTGCTTTTTGTAATAAAAAATGGTTTGATGGCTCAATCAAGCAACGAACTAAACTCCATCAAACCATTATTTATTCTCGTAGGAGATGTAAAAGTTCCCATGCCTGTTTTCCATGCCGACATTGATGTAAAAAAAGAAGATGGGGAATTGAAAGTAATTGGAGTGAAAGATGCAATTGACAACGGCTGGTTACTTGGTAACGTTTATCTCCAATGTAATGAGCGGCTTTCAATGAATCCGGTAAATGATGGGAGAGTTAAAAGTGACTGGGGGGCATTTTTGTCCGCCATTAATTTAGGCAAAGATGAAAACCCTTCTAATTAAAATTTACCAGCCAACTGCGCATTACCGGATGCCGTTTACCTATCAGCGGAGGCACACTTATCCTATACCACCTTATTCGACAGTTATCGGGTTTTTGTGCAATATGTTGGGGATAGACAATCAGGAAAATGAACAGTTTAAGAAGTTGGCTGTATGTAAACTTTCAATTTCCGGACGGTTTGAGCAAAAGCTGACGGAATATATCTGGTTTCGCAATCTGAGCAAGGGAAGTCATGAGAAATATTTTGGCAGTATAGAAACTCGGAAAAAGAATGGGGAAATCAACCACATTGGAGGACAAAGCCCAATGCGGATTGATGTACTTGAAAATATGCACCTCAATATTCACCTTGCCGGTGATGAAAACTTCCTTCTGGACTTGGAAAAATATTTGCACAATCCGGTTAACCGGTTGGAGACTGTTCATCTTGGGCGAGCCGAAGATTGGCTGGTTTTTGAATCCATTCAATTGGTTGACCTTGACAAATCAAACAGGGACAAAAATTACAACCATTTTTTTTGGATTCCGCAGCACATTGAAACAGATGAAACTTTTGATTTTGATTTTGACAAATCTGAAGGCCTGTTTTATAACCTGCCTGTTTTTGCCACTATTAAAGATTATAATACGACTTACAACCGCCATGCAGAACGCAGTTTCAGCTACATGCGGTCAAAGCTTAATGATGGAGCCATAACAGGAATGGAATATTTGTATGACAAGGAATCTGACGTTCCGGTGTTTTTAGCCGACTTAAGTTGTAGTAATTAAAATCACCTTGATGGGCTCTAAATCTACGAAAATGGAAACAAAAATATGGGGCAAAAGCAAAGTCGGTGAAAAAGAAGTTTCGCTTGCCCAACATATCAACGATGTTTTGGAGGTCTTTCAGCATTTGAAAAAACATGTAACGCCGGAATTGAAAGAGCTAATTAAAATCGTAATAGAATACCACGATGCCGGGAAGGTGCTTCCATATTTCCAGCGAAAAACACTGAAGAATGAATCTTACCAGCCCTTTGATATATACACCAATATTCCGCATTCACTGTTTTCAACTTTATTGGTTGATGAAACAGCGCTGAAAGAGCATTTAAAAAAGGTGTTTAACGGAGATAAGGGAAAAGTTGAAACCTATTCCAGATATGTTTTATCGGCTATTGCTTACCACCATTGGCGTGAAAACTATTACGAGATCGTTGAAGGTAATACCGACGTTTTTGAACGCCTGACAAAACTTGTAGCAGATAGTAAAAAATGGAACCAAATTGAGGGAAACCTGAAAAATGTTTATTCTGATGTAATCCGGAATGGAACGGTAAAAGTAGCATTAAATCAAAAATGGCTTTATGGACTAACCAATGGAATCCGTTTTGCAGATTATGTAGTTCCGCCTTATTTGTTGTACCGGATGCCTCAACGGATCGAAATGGACTCCTCTCAATTAAAAGACTGGGTGCTGATAAGCGGTTTCACCATGCTCAGTGATCATTTTGCTTCCTATATGGAAAGCGATGCAGAAGAAAACATTTCGGCTAATCTGGTTGAAATTGATAGATTAAGTTTTGACGATATTAAAAGTGCAATCCATGCAGAATTTCAAAGCAAAATCAAATCATACGATCCTTCGAAAATTTGGCAATTTCAATATGTAGACGAGTACAAAGATGGGAACACAATCCTCCTCGCCCCAACAGGAATGGGTAAAACAGAGTTTTCATTTTTGTGGACTAATGGCGTAAAATTCTTCTACACTTTACCTTTGCGAACGGCTGTTAACCAGATATTCGACCGAACAGAAGGAATCTTTGGGAAAGGAAAATCCGGAATAATGCATTCCGATGCTGATGTTTATATTTATGGAGAAGGCGGAGAATCTGAATCAATGCGGGTTTATGATTTTGCCCGGCAATTATCTACTCCAGCAATTGTTTCTACCGGGGACCAGTTTTTCCCTTATGGACTCCGTCCGCCAGCTTACGAAAAGATTTTTGCAAAGTTTTCTTATTCTCGGCTTATCATCGATGAAGTTCAGGCTTATGACCCCAAAGCTGCTGCGATTGTGGTCAAGTTTATAGAACACATTGTACAAATGGGAGGAAAGTTTTTGTTGATGACAGCAACTATTCCTGGATTTATTCGAAAACAGATCGAAAGAAGAATTGGTGCTGACGACTTTAAAACATTGAACCTCTTTGAAAAAGATACAGAGCTTGCCAGTTTTTCCAAACACAAGGTTCAATTGAACGTGGAAGGTTACCAAGAAGACCAGCTTTCGTACTCTAAAGAACTGATTCAGAAAATAATCAGTAAAGCCAATGAAAATGGAGGTAGCCGAGTTTTGGTTGTTTTGAACACGGTCAAACAAGCCCAGGCAGTTTTCGACGATCTACAAAAAGCGACAAAAGGAAGTGCTGATATCCGACTGTTTCATTCTCGTTTTACTCAAAAACATAGAAAAGACAAGGAATGCGAATTGGCAAAATTCATTGGGAATAACGATGAATCAAGAGCCGACAAACGAACAAAAATCCTTGTAGCTACACAGGTTGTCGAAGCCTCGCTCGATTTAGATGCGGATTACCTCTTTACTGAGTTGGCTCCATGGGATTCATTAATCCAAAGGATGGGGCGAGTACTTCGTGAAGCACATCCAAAAGCTAATAATTTGAACGAGGTGGTTAAACGCCGTTATTCTTTAAATGATATTCCTGAAAATGTATTTGTGTTAGTTTATAACGGAAAAAACAAAAGAGGGAAAGCTCTTTTTGAATCCAGTCAAGGATATGTTTATGATTCTGATTTGTTAAACCTGACGCTTAAATTGATTGAGAACAAGGAAATCAATGAAAAAGGACTGACTGAATTCTATGAAAAGGAAAAAAACATTGAGCTTGGGAGCCATAAGCCAAATTCGTTCATTCTATCCGAAGAACAAAAAGCTTTTTTAGTAGAGCGGCTTTATTTCACACTTGGAAACTCTGAAAAGAAAAAAAGTAAATATCTCGACCAGTTTTTTAAAATGCTTCAAATCCTTGACGCTGGTTTCATGTCCGACCGAAAAAGTGATGCACAAAAGGTTTTTCGTGAAATCAATGATGTTAACGTAATATCGTCAAAATTGAGAGATGAGTTTGTCAAGGAATTGAATGACTTCAAGTATGACGAGAAGTATGCGTATACCCGATTCAAAAAAGATATCCTTTCAAAATACTTAATCAGCGTGCAAATCAGCAAAGTGAAGGAATATCTTACTGAAGCAAATCATGTGCCATACTCTATTCAAATCAATGATGAAATTGCCGATCCAAATTTTCTTTCAAGACTAAAGAGCTGGCTATTCGGAGTATACTTTGTCGATTTGGAGTATTCTGATGATGGAGGACTGGTTGGAGTTAAAGAGATTTCTTCGTTTGAAATGCTCTAACTTATTTTGCTGGCATTGCGATCCCGAGCGGGCTTTTAGTTGTAACTTAAGATATAGAAAATAAAACCATTCACTATATTCTGAAATAAAAAAGTTCCTATGCTCACCACCGGAACCCATTTCAACTATTACCTGATTTGTCAGCGCAAGTTGTGGTTGTTTGCCAATGGCATCCAAATGGAAGCCACATCGGACCTGGTTTACGAGGGGAAGTTGCTGCACGAAACCTCCTACCCGCACCGCGCTGAGAAATACCAGGAAATTGAGCTTGACGGTGTCAAGATCGATTATTACGACCCTCGTAATAAAGTGATCCACGAAATCAAGAAGTCGGACAAACATGAGGAGGCGCACGAATGGCAGGTGAAATATTACCTCTATGTGCTTGAACAAAATGGAGTGGAAGGCGCTACAGGGCTGCTCGAATACCCCAAACTGCACAAAATCAACGAGGTGCTGCTCACCACCCCTGACCGCGAAGCCATCCGGGAGATGATCACCGATATCGGGAAGATTGTTCACCAGGAACTTTGCCCGGAACGAATACAAAAGTCACGGTGCAAGAACTGCAGTTATTTCGATTTTTGCTGGAGCGGGGAGGAAAACCAATGAAGAAAACCTATTACCTATTTAACCCGGGCCGTTTACAGCGCAAAGACAATACGCTGAAGTTTACACCTTTCGACGAAGATGGCAACGAGGAGAAACCGCGCTATCTGCCCGTTGAGAATGTGGGTGAACTGTATTGTTTTGGTGCGTTAGATGCCAATTCGGCCTTGTTTAATTTTCTCGGCAAGGAGCAAATACCGGTTCATTTCTTTGACTATTACGAAAATTACACCGGCTCCTTTATGCCGCGTGAAGCTTTGCTTTCAGGGAAAATGGTGATTGCCCAGGTCAAATTTCAGCAGAACAAAAAGAAGAGAATTGACCTCGCCCAACGAATCTTGGACGGAGCCAGTTACAACATGGTGAAAAACCTGAAATATTACAACAGTCGCGGGAAAGACCTGGAACCCATTATTGGCATCATAGAAAGTCTGGCAGCAAAGATTCCGGATACTACGGCCATCAACGAACTGATGGGGATCGAAGGGAACATCCGGAAGAACTACTACGAAGCTTTTGAGCTGATCATCAACGATTTCAGCATGGGCGGACGAAGCTATCAGCCTCCGGGGAACGAGGTGAATGCGCTGGTTTGCGGGCGATCCATCAGACACAGCTCAATCCGGTCATCAGTTTCCTGCATGAACCGGGCGAACGCCGCTATTCGCTTTCGCTCGATCTGGCCGAAATTTTCAAGCCGCTTCTGGTTGACCGGGTCATTTTCAAGGTAACCAATAAAAAGATGATCCAATCGGTGCATTTCGAAGAAAACCTGAACCGGGTGATTCTGAAACCCAATGGGAAAAAGAGGTTTGTGCAGGCGTTTGAAGACCGGTTGGAAGAAACCATCGCTCACCGGACTTTAAACCGATCGGTAAGTTACAAGCACCTGGTCAAGCTGGAGTGTTACAAGCTGCAAAAGCATTTGCTGGAAATTGAAGAATACAAACCATTTAAAATGTGGTGGTGATGTATATAGTTGCCATGTACGATGTAGGTAAAAAGCGGGTTGGTAAAATGCTTAAACTATTCCGGCAGTATCTGAGTTGGATTCAGAATTCGGTATTTGAAGGCGAGATTACGGATGTGAAACTGCTTGAATTAAAGGAAAAGGCAAAGATGATTATGAATGAAGAAACCGACAGTTTGATTATTTTTAAAACCCGTCAGGAAAAGTGGCTGGATAAGGAGATTGTAGGGCTTGAGCGCCAGAATGTAGACACTTTTTTGTAATCAATTGGTTGTCGATCGCAGGGAAAACGATGAAAAATCGTGACCAACGGCGGCAAATTTATAGGAACTCCGTTCTTTGACATACTGGAAATAAGGCAAATATCCCATATTGTCGAACTCCTGAAGAAAATTCACTTTGGGAGTTCGACAACTTTTCAAGAAAAAAGCACTATTTTTGCAAAAGTTAATTTACTGAGAATTAGCTAATTTTTTTGAGTCGTCGAACGGCTGCCAATCGCACCAATCTGGAATTGAAACATTGAAAAAAGATTTGATACTTGGGAAAAGTTTGCTGCCAATCGCACCAATCTGGAATTGAAACTTAAAATATCAGCGTTCGCGAACGACGAAACAATCTGGCTGCCAATCGCACCAATCTGGAATTGAAACGATGGACCGTATTGGGAGAAGTTGCCATTCACGCGCGCTGCCAATCGCACCAATCTGGAATTGAAACTGCAGTTAACGATAACTTGTTTATAACAGCAATGCTGCCAATCGCACCAATCTGGAATTGAAACGGTCCAGAGGTGGATCGCCGGCCTTCGTGTTTGCTTCTGCCAATCGCACCAATCTGGAATTGAAACCTGGTAAACGAGGATGACTGGATGCTCAGGATGGCTGCTGCCAATCGCACCAATCTGGAATTGAAACGTTTAAACACACTATATCGACCTGGAACGGGTGCACTGCCAATCGCACCAATCTGGAATTGAAACGGTTAAAAACCGGGCAAAGCGATTGGCGGAAAGGGCTGCCAATCGCACCAATCTGGAATTGAAACTTCGATCAAATACTGAACGTCACCCCATTCGGGTTCCTGCCAATCGCACCAATCTGGAATTGAAACAAGCATAATGCTTTGTGGGATGCAATAGTAATAAAACTGCCAATCGCACCAATCTGGAATTGAAACTCATCAAGCGTCAATTTTTGCCCTACGAACTGACACTGCCAATCGCACCAATCTGGAATTGAAACAACATTGAATTAAGCCTTGACAAACAAGGCGAAATACTGCCAATCGCACCAATCTGGAATT
>Ga0209097_10004397_pt1 | contig 10421 bp, 6 predicted proteins | sample AD_UKC052_MetaG_FD_184419 | JGI IMG/M metagenome (GOLD analysis project Ga0209097, IMG submission 184419) | Active sludge microbial communities of municipal wastewater-treating anaerobic digesters from USA - AD_UKC052_MetaG (SPAdes) (version 2) | ecosystem: Engineered > Bioreactor > Anaerobic >... | reverse complement strand
CAACCGGAAAATGGTATTTACCAAACGGTTTTTCAACGTGCAGGAACTGCGGGCAAACACGGATAAATTGCGTTCCCTGGTATTGGAGGCGGTGGAAATAAACGAATTGCTGCACATGGAAAAGAGGAAGTCGAACAGGATTAGAAGGATTTTAAAGGATTAAAAAGATGAGGCGAAGCAGTCTATTCGCCGCAGCATATTTACCAATCCATAATCATACTCAAAACATCAAGCCATGCAGCTGCTTTGCAACCCTTTTCCATACCTGAATACCGAACGCCTGCAACTTCGTCCGCTGGCGCTTTCGGACGATCATGAAATCCTCTTCCATCGCTCCGACCCGCGCATGTTGCAGTATATCGACATCGAACGCTCGCACAATCTGGAAGATGCGCGGCGGTTCATTCAAAAAATAGAACATTTCGTTGCCGAAAACAAATCGGTTTACTGGGCTATTTGCCTGAAAAACGACCCGTCGCTGATCGGCACGATCTGTTTGTGGAACCTGGATTTTGAAAACGCTTCTGCGGAAATCGGCTACGGCCTGCACCCCGATTTTCAGGGCAGGGGATTGATGCAGGAAGCACTGGAAAAGGTGGTAGCGTATGGCTGGACGGTAATGGAAGCCCAAAATTTGAGCGGGTCCGTTCACCCTGAAAACGCGCCTTCCATTCGGCTGCTGGAAAAAAACGGGTTCGTTCGAACGGGCGAGGAGGATGGACTATTCGTGTTTACAAAGAGGGTGAGAGATGTGAGAGGGTGAGAGAAGTGAGAGGGTGAGAGTTCGTAGCGTACACCGCTTCGCTCTCGGCACCTTGAGCGAAGCGGTGTACGCTACGAACTCTCACCCTCTCACTTCTCTCACCCTCTCACATCTCTCACCCTCTCACATTTTTTCTAATACCCAAATATCTCCTCCAGCGTCAACTCCTGCACCTTCCCGATTTTCTTCAAATATTTAAAATCGATGCGCTGGCGGTCGCCCAGAATAAGCCAGGTATAATTCCGGCCTTTAATGTGCCGCTGCTGGTAGTGAATCAGGTCGGCGGCATCCGATTTTTCCAGCGTTCGGTAAATATCGGAACGCAAGTCGTGATTGGGAAAACCCTTTTCGCGGTTGGCGCGCCAGGTCCAGTAGAGTTCGGGTTTCTTGATGCGCACGGAAGCAATTTGCCGGAGCACACTCTGGCGTGCATTTTCCATTTGCGGCAATGAAACGGGCATGTTTTCCAGAATTGACTGGAATGCCTCCACCGCTTCGTAAATTTTGTCGGGCTGCGTTCCGATGTAGGATTGCAGGAAATGCGCCCGGTGTTTGCGGGACGGGTTGGCAGCAAAAGTATAGGCAGAATAGGCGAGTGCTTTCGATTCGCGGATATCCTGAAACACAATGGAAGAAAGCCCGTAACCGAAATACTGGTTGTACCATTCGCTGAAAACGTATTCGGCGAGGTTGAATTTGGGCGTTCCTTTCGACAGCAGCATCATTTCTATCTGCACCATCGGAAAATGCACGAAGTAAACCTTGTCTTTTTTGGTCCCGATTTCCGGGTATTTCTTCGGCGCGACGGGCACTTTATACGTGCCTTGCGCGGCATGGTGTTTTTTCAAAACGGGCACGATGCTGCGGGATGATTTTGGCCCGCAGTAAAAAATTTCGTGTTTGAAGGACGTCAGCCCTTTCAGCAAATCGATGAGTTCGGTGGCCAGGCTCGGGTCCGACAATTGTTCCTTTGTCAGTTTGTCCGTAAACGGCGAAACCGGACCGTATTTCGCATAACTCACCATGCCTTTGGTCATGATGGTGCGTTTGTCCATTTTATCGTTCTCCCGGCGCAGCAGGATATCGGCCACGAGGTTTTGAAGTGCCTCGGCGTTGGGTTGCATGTCGGCCAGCAGGTGTTCCATCAACTCGATGCCGCCTTCGAAAGAGTCCTGTAAACCCGTCAGCGTAATGTAGAAATGGTCGTCCTGGCAAGTCGTGGAAAAGTGTACGCCCAGCCGGTAAAATGCCTGTTGCATTTCGGAAGCCGTGTGCTTCGAAGTGCCGAGAAAAGACAGGTACGAGGCTGCCAGGCCGAGTTTCCGGTCGCTCAGCCGCCCCATGTCGAAAGCATAGTACAATCGGAAAAGTTGGGTGGCCGGGTTGTGAACGCTCCGTAGTTTCAGGTCTTTGGAAATGGTGGATGTTTTAATAACTTCCTTAAAATCAACGAACTGAGGTTCGATTTCAGGCCCCGCCTGTTCCAGGAAATCCTGCGCGAATCCCGACATGTCGGTGCGGTTCACTTCAATGGGCGTGATAGGCGGTTTATCCACCTTCATGACCGACGTATCGGCGCCATGGTGCTTGAAAACGATACCGTAATTGTCCGTTCGAATAAATTTTTGCGCGAATGCCACGATATCGGCCTTCGTGATTTTTTCCAGTTTTTTCCAGCGCTGTACCATGTCCGACCAGTCGATACCCAGGATGAAGGCATTGCTGATCGCGTTGGCGCGACCCTGGTTTTTTTCAAAATCCTTGGTTTCGGAGAGTTTCAGGTCTTTGAATACTGCGGCGGGGAGCCAGTCCTCGAATTCGCCGTTTTGCAGGTGCCGGATCTGTTCCAGCAGGATTTGCTCCACTTCTTCCAGCGATTGCCCTTCCCGTGGTTTGGCCTGCAAAATCAGGCTGCTGAAATCTTCCATCACGCGCGGATAAGCGAACGCTTCCAGGAGCCGTTGTTTCTGGGTAATGTTGAGATCGAAGAGCCCGGCCTGGTAGTTGTGTAAAATGCCGGCGATCATCGGCAGCATGTGCGCTTCTTCCGAATGTGCGCCGCCCAGGCGCCAGGCCATTTCGAGCCATTCCGTTTCCTGCCCGTACACATCGCGGCGGGTGCGGGACGTTAGTTCGGGTTGCGGTTCGTACGTGAATTCGGGAATGGCTTTCGCCTGAAAATTTCCAAAATGTTTTTCAGCGAGTTGAAGCGCTTTTTCGGGGTCGATATCGCCGACCATCACGATGCCAATATTGTTCGGCACGTAGTAGCGATCGAAAAACTTGTAAATATTCGTTTGCGACGGGTTTTTCAGGTCTTCGCCACGGCCGAGCGTCGTCTGCGTACCGTAGGGGTGCGTAGGTGTCAGCACCTCCTGCATGGCCTTCATGGTTTTGCGGAAATCGCGGTCCTGACTGATGTTGTATTCTTCAAATACCGTTTCCAGTTCCGTGTGGAACAGGCGCAGAATAGGACGGCGGAACCGCTCCGATTCGAGGGCAAACCAGCGTTCCAGTTCATTGGAAGGAATGTCGTTGACGTATACCGTTTGTTCCACCCAGGTATAGGCATTGGTATCTTTTGCGCCGATAGCGCTCACCAGTTTATCGTATTCGTTGGCTGCTGCGAATTTGGCCGCTTCGAAACTCAGCCGGTCGATTTCGGCGTACAATTCCGCTTTTTTCCCGGGATCCTGCTCCTGGCGGTGCGCTTCGAACTGAATCTCGATCTGGTCCAGCAAGGCTTTTTCACGGGGCCAGTCGAGCGATCCGAGCCGGTCGGTGCCTTTGAACATCATGTGTTCGAAATAGTGCGCCAGCCCGGTTGTGTCGGCCGGATCGTGTTTGCTGCCCGCTCGTACGGCTATTTCGGTATATACGCGGGGTTCGTCCTTGTTTACGGATAAAAAGAGCCGGAGCCCGTTGGCGAGTGTGTGCATTTGCACCTGAATAGGGTCGCCTGATACGGTTTTGAAAATATTGCTTTTGGGTGGTGCGTAGTCGTGCATAGTGGCGGAAGTTAGATCCTTACTGGTAAATGAAAGATAGCCGATTGATTCCTGGGGATGCGTACTGTTTTGTCAATCGGATCTTGAATCGGGATCAAAACGTAATGGAACAGTATTCTGCATACTTGGTTGGGCAAAAAAACAGGAACTTTTACACATTTGAATGAAATATTCAATTTCTGACCGGAATATTTCAAGATTTCGGGGTTTCAGGTATCCGTATGCATACATATGCGGAATAGAAAAGTGTAAAACGTTTACCAGTTGTAATGAAAACGAGACTGCCCGGCGTGGCATAAAACCATCCGGGCAGTCGAATCCTGTTGTATGAATTTGTTATTATTCTGCACCGTCTGTTTGAGCGCGCTGAACAGCATATTGGTAGTAACCCGGTACATTCAGATTTCTCCGTGCATGCGCCGCACGGAATCCATCAGATTTGATTTTTTACGCCGCGACACCTCGATGGAATCGCCGTTCTCCATGATCAGGTATCCGCCTTCCCCTTTGATGTAGGTTTTCATAAAATTCATATTCACGATATGTTTTTTATGTACGCGCACGAAGTTGAGCGAGGTAAGCGTATCTTCATATGCCTTGATAGTGCGGCTGGCCGTGATGCGGTCGCCGGATTTCAGCATAAAATGCGTGTAATTGTCTTCCGCTTCGAGGCGGATGATTTCGCTGAGCCGAACGAAATGCACGCCGTCCATGGCAGAAATGCCGATTTTTTCGAAGGTGTTGGGGGCATTGGGCGCGTAATTCTGCTGTAGCACTTCCAGGCGCTCTTTGGTATCCGCATTTTTACGCCGGATGCGGCTGGTAGCGCGGATCAGTTCTTCCCGTTCGATGGGTTTGGTTACGTAGTCGATAGCCGCAAATTCGAAAGCCTGAAGGGCATATTTATCGTATGCCGTCACAAAAATGATATCGAAAGAAACTTCCTCTAATTGAGACAAAGCCTGAAAAACCAGACCATCGGGCAGGCTGATATCCAGAAATGCCACATCGAATTGCCGGTCTTTATCATCGGCTGCCAGGCGCAGCAAATCGGCATTCGACGCGCCGGTAGCCACCACTTCCACTTCCGGGCAGTATTTGGCCAGCATATTGCAAAGGTTTTCAAGGCCTTCGGGTTCATCTTCGATAAGCAGTGCGCGGGTGGTCATGCGTAGATCTTGTTTTTGGTGATGCGATGAAAAAAGTCCTGAGTGCGAAGTCTTCAGTGCGAAGTCCGGATGCAGTCCGAAGCCGTCAGTGCGAAGTACGAAGTCGAAGAAGATCGAGCGGCTGTGGACTTCGCACTGAAGACTTCGCACTCAGGACTGAATTTGATGGCAAAATTCACACTTTTTTCCCAAAAAAATAAGGTTCCGGGCGTACACCCGGAACCTTATTGCAGGAATATTTATCTGGCGGTCAAAATTGACGTATTTTGATACGCATGCCGAATTTGGCGGTATCGAAATTGTTCAGTTTGCGCAGGCTTTCCACGCTGGTAGCGTATTGGCGTGCAATATCTTCCAGCGATTCGTTGCGGCGTACGGTATGGAACTGAAAACTGGCTTCATTTGCTTTCTGCACCTTGGGTTGATACGACTCGATGCGGGGTTGAGCGGAAGCGGGAGTCACTGCGTTTGTAGACTGGGAGGCCAGTCCCGAAGCAGGTTTGGCAGGTTTGCCGGTTTCTTTCTGCGGTTTGGCGCCGGCCTGAATTTTAGCGCCGGGCGCCTCCACCTTGATACCGCCGGTGTGTTTTTGAACGATCACCGGGCGCCACAGGGTAAGCACCTGGTTGGCTACCAGCATGCTGGAGTTCAGTTTGTTCCAGGCGCAGATCTGATCGCCGCAAAGGCCGTATTTCTGGGCGAATGCATCGATGTGTTCCGGCTGGTTTACGCTGATGGTCGTCTGGAAATAACGTCCGTCGCCCGTTTCGCTCGAATTAAAGGCCAATCCTTCGTTGTTTTCCCAGATATACTTGCGAACGCTGCTCACGCCGTTCAGGTAACGAACAAAAGCCGGCATCACACGCTGCGGAACGACCACGTAGTGTCCGTCGTTGGATGGCGGAACGTAATCGCGGCGAAAACCGGGATTCAGGTTCTTGATCGACGCATACGTCAGGCCGGTGGCTTCCGCAATATCGCGGAATGAAATGCCTTCGTACACCAGGATATAATCAGTGAGTTGTTCGTCGAGATCGGGTTCGTATGGGCGCAATCCGTGCAGGTTGTAATAATTGCACACATAAGTGGCAGCGATAAAAGCAGGCACGTAATTGCGGGTTTCTTCCGGCAGGAAACGCTGAATGGACCAGAAATTACGGCTGCCGGCACGGCGGATAGCGGAATTGACACGGGTCGGGCCGCTGTTGTAGGCTGCCAGGGCCAGGGCCCAGTCGTCGAACTGTTTGTAGAGGCTTTTGAGATAGCGCGCTGCGGCGTCGGTGCTTTTGACGGGGTTGCTGCGGTCTTCCACGGCGCTGTTGGTGCGCAGGCCATAGTCGCTGCCGGTATAGGGCATAAACTGCCAGAGACCGGTAGCGCCGACGCGTGAAACGGCTTTCGCGTTCAGCGCGGATTCTACGACGGACAAATATTTCAAATCGGTAGGCAAGCCGTACTCCTTGAGTTTTTGCTCGAACAGTGGGAAATACGTAAGGCGGCGGCCCAGCATGGTACGCGATTTTTCTGTTTTTGTCTGGACGTAGGTTTTGATATAGCCCTTAACCACGCCAGTGGTACGAAGTTCGACGCAGCTGCTGAGTTGGGAAAGACGTTGTTTGAGTTGGGCATCTGTGAAGGTGTTGCCGCCCTTGGCTACCAGCATATCAGCGGTATCAATCGGGTCGTCCAGATCTGCCACCTGGATTTCACTCTGAGCGGAAAGAGTGGCAGAGAATAAGGTTGACAGGAGCGCTACGAGGCTGACAATAAATGACTTACACTGCATGGAAATTTTTCTTTCTTTTTTAGGAAAACGTTCAAATTAAGAATTATTCAAAACAGTTTCATAGTGCACCTTACGGTGCGACACGATGGGGAGTGCAGGTTTACGGGACGAGTACAGAGCGGCTAAACGCCGGAAGGGTGGTTTTTATTCTGCAAACGACAGCATTAGTTGTCTGTTTACAAACCTGTTTTGGGCTCGGGGAGTTAAAAGAGGTGTGCAAAAATCTGTTTTTCAATCGGGCTTACGAAGCCTTCGTGTGTTAAAATTAGAAATTATTTGCAATTCTTTTTTCCGCTGCGGAGTATTGGGGTGTGATTTGTACAATAAGTTCGCACTTTGGGTAAAATGGGGACGCGGATTTTGTGCATGCGGCGGATAAAAACGATTTGTTAATTGATGTCATTCAAATGACGAATAAAAAATTGTTGAGAAAATACGAACTCAATAATTTTCAACTGCCCCAATACCATCATTCAAAAATCCGCTTTCATCCGCCGCATCCGCAAAAATCCGCGTCCCCGACAATACCCGCAACTCCAGATTTTAATTCGCGAAATCCGACAAAAACTTCAGTCGCATCAACTGGATCTCTTCCCAGGTGATCTCGTCGTCTTTCAAATCGGAGAATGCATCATCGACCGAATCCGTTTCGGCTTCTTTGAAGTATTCGATCACCGTTTCCCGTACGTATTCATCTATAATTTTGTTCAGGTAATAATCGAGCCTGATTTTGGTGCCCGACTGCACGATACCATACAGTTCTTCCATCAGTTCGACCATCGACATATCTACCGAGCGTGCGATGTCTTCCAGCGGAATTTTGCGGTCGATGCTCTGGATAATGGAGACTTTCGTTTTAGACTTGTTCGCTACCGTTTTGATAGTGATGTCCATCGGCCGCTCGATCTCGTTCTCTTCGCAGTATTTTTTGATGGCATCAGCAAATGGCTGTCCGTATTTCTGGGCTTTACCTTGAGAGACGCCGACGATTTTCGCCATGTCTTCCAGTGAAACAGGATACTGGGTTGCCATTTCTTCCAGTGAAGGGTCCTGGAAAATGATGTAGGGCGGCAGGTCGTGTTTTTTGGCGATGCTTTTGCGAAGATCCTTCAGGATGTTCATCAGCATTTCGTCGAGCACGTCGGTGCCACCTTTTTCGTCGTCGATATCGTAATCGCCTTCCTCGAAATCGTGGTTGATCGTGATCTGGAGCGGGTAGGGGTTCTTGATATATTCCCGGCCGGCATCCGACACCTTCAACAATCCGAACTGCTCTATCTCCTTGTAGATCAGGTTGTTGATCATGGCGTGGCGGAAGATAGAACTCCAGAAATTCTCGTCCCTGTCTTCTCCGATGCCGAACAGTTCCTTGTCTGCAAACCCGAAATCCTTCATTTCCTTGGTTTCCCTGCCCATCAGATATTCCATCACGGTTTTCATCAGGTAGTTCTCGTTCAGGTCGAGAATACACTGAATGACATGCATGATTTCCTGCTGGACTTCCACTTTCTCTTTCGGGTTCTTGCAGTTGTCGCACATTTTCTGACAATTGCTTTCTTCAAATTCTTCCCCGAAATAGTGCAGCAGGAACCGGCGGCGGCAGGAGGCCGTTTCGGCGTAAGCCACCACTTCCTGCATCAGTTGGGCGCCCATTTCCCGTTCCGAAACCGGTTTGTCGCGCAGGAATTTCTCCAGGCGCAGGATATCGGCATAATTGTAAAAGGCAATACACTTTCCGTCCAATCCGTCGCGGCCGGCGCGGCCAGTTTCCTGGTAATAGTTCTCGATGGATTTCGGCATGTCGTAGTGAATGACGAAACGCACGTCGGGCTTGTCGATGCCCATACCGAAAGCGATGGTAGCGCAAATCACATCGATGTCTTCTTTCAGAAATGCATCCTGCGTGTTGGCGCGTGTTTTCGGGTCGAGGCCGGCGTGATATGGTGCTGCTTTTATGTCGTTGACCACCAGCATTTCCGCGATGTCTTCGGCGGTTTTGCGGTTTTGCACGTATACGATGCCCGATTCGCCCCGGAATTCTTCCTTGATGACCTGGATGATCTGTTTGATCGTCTGGTCTTTTTTAATTTTCGGGCGGATCTCGTAAAACAGGTTGTCGCGGTTGAATGAGGAGATGTACGTGGCATCAGCCGTCATGTCGAGGTTTTTCAGGATATCCTGTTGCACCTTCGGCGTAGCGGTTGCAGTGAGCGCCATGATCGGCACGTCGCGGGCGATAGCGTCGAGCATGAGACGGATGCGGCGGTATTCCGGGCGGAAATCGTGTCCCCATTCGGAAATACAGTGCGCTTCGTCGACGGCTACAAAAGAGATATTGGAGTTCTGGAAAAATTCGATGTTTTCCTCTTTGGTGAGGGTTTCAGGCGCTACGAACAGCAGTTTGGTTCTGCCATCGGTAATATCCTGTTTTACTTTTTTCATTTGCGCCTTCGTCAGGGAGGAATTGAGGAAGTGCGCCACCTCGTCTTCTTCGGAATAGCCGCGGATGGAGTCGACCTGATTTTTCATCAGAGCGATCAGCGGGCTGATTACGATGGCGGTGCCGGGGAGCATAAGTGCCGGGAGTTGGTAACAAAGGCTTTTGCCGCCGCCGGTAGGCATAATAACAAAGGTGTCTTTTCCTTCCAAAAGACTGCGGATGATGGCGCGTTGTTCGCCTTTGAAGGAATCGAAACCGAAATATTTCTGAAGGCTTTCGGTGATTATGTCGTGTTCAGTTGCAATCGCTGACATCTTCTGTTCTGATTATTTAATCTGTCCGGTAGTAATGATGTTCCGTACGTAGTAGTGAAAAATACCCTGCCCGCTTCAGGTCAGGGCGTATCATTTCGGCCGATGAAATTAAGGAATATTTTAAATAACCTAATCCCGGTTGCCTGATTTTTTTAGTCGAAAAATTTCGGGCAGCACTTTTGCGGCCGGCATTGATAAACAACGGGGTGACTGTAGTAGTCACCCCGTTGTTTTCAGGAGGCCATTTTTAAAAGCCGCCAAAGATAGAAAAAAAAATGTTGTAATTCTTATAATTTCAGAGATAGAAATTTTCAAATAAAATGTGAATGTTCCGGCGATAATTTGGCGAGCACCGGGCATATTCCCCTAATTCCATATAATATTCCAAACGGTATAAAAAACACTAATTTTAAAACGAATTTTTTAACCATTCTGAAATTTCATATAAAACATAATTTGGCTTACGCCGGCCGTCGCTGCCATGCCCGCCAGCCCAGAAACAGGACGCACAGCAATAAACCCAACCCTTCGCGGGTCAATTCCACCCAGGGGCGCTCTGCTTTCATACTTTCCACAATGCTCGGTTCGCCCATTTTTATCCAGTTGTACACATCCGGAATGTACGTGAGCATAAAAATACCGATAGCAGCGAGCCCGGCCAGCAATAATGCGTACGGCATCTTTTTGCCAAATGCTGCCAGGCCGAATTCCAATGCGACGAAACCATAAATCGGAATCCATATGTACGGATCCGGGTCGTTGTATTGCCAGCCGGCGAAAAGCAGGAAAATGAGGCAAATAAAAAAGTAGAGGATGCGCATGACTTGAAGAGATGTGGATAGTTTTGCGGCGTAAAAAAACGAACTTTTTTGGAAAACAAGGATTTACTCGAACTGGCGCGCCGTACCATCCGCATCGAAGCCGATGCACTGGATGCGCTG
>Ga0209097_10004393_pt1 | contig 10427 bp, 8 predicted proteins | sample AD_UKC052_MetaG_FD_184419 | JGI IMG/M metagenome (GOLD analysis project Ga0209097, IMG submission 184419) | Active sludge microbial communities of municipal wastewater-treating anaerobic digesters from USA - AD_UKC052_MetaG (SPAdes) (version 2) | ecosystem: Engineered > Bioreactor > Anaerobic >... | reverse complement strand
GTCGCAGCATCGCCTCCGAGAAGAACACGGCCTTAACCTTCCCGCGCAACTTCGCACCCTTGCCGCTTTCGCGCCCGTCATACGGAAGGCTTAGCCTTTCCGCACCCTCCAATGCCCTGCAAGATAGTCACCAAACAACCCACACAAGACCCGCTAAGACCACAAGCCCCAGCCCTTCGCGCTTGCTGTGGCCTGCGCCCAAGCTATGCGCGACGCTGCTGGCTGGCAGCGTGCATGCCAGCTAAGTGGACTCCTGACCCGCCAGCAACAAGCGACGCGGCTGACTGCTGCTGATGTGCCAGCGTCAGTGTTGACAGCATCCTGAACAAAAGCGACGGCAAGCGCAGCGAACCTGCCAAGCATGTAAGCGGCGTTTGCTTCTCAACTTCCCCAGACGGAAAGCCCTTTGTTTTCCCATCTGGCCTCGATAGACTTTTGCGCATGTCGGCCCCGGATTTGGTGTCTTTGCTACGGCAGCGCATTGAGGAATCGCTTACCAAGCGGGACCGCAGTGTGCTTGCCATCGTTGGCAGTGGCGTCTCCATTCAGGCGACGGGGAAAGCCCCGGCTGCTTCGTGGGGTGGGCTGCTTCGGCTTGGTAGCGCGCGGTGTGAGCTGGTCGCTGCAAACTGGCGGACACGCCGATTTGACGCAGCTGGGGTACAAGTCAAGCTCGCTTCACCGAAAGTGGCAGACTGGGTCTCTGCAGCGACCGAGATTGAAAAGACCCTAAAAGCGGCCAAGGCTTCCGTTTACAAAGACTGGCTGCGCGAGACGCTAGGAGAACTAAAGCCAATCCAACCCGAGGTGCTGTACGCGCTAGGCGCGCTGGGTGTGCCGCTTGCCACCACCAACTATGATGGGCTGCTGGAGCATGCGCTGGGCCTGCAAGGTGCGACCTGGCGGACGCATGGGCTTGTGGATCAGATCCTCACCGGCACGTATCCAGGAAATGCAGTGCTGCACCTGCATGGTCACTTCAGCGAGCCGGAGTCGGTCATCTTAGGTGCGGACTCCTACGAAAAAATCCTAGGGGACAAGCGAGCACAAAGCACCCTGCGTCACCTGCTGATGAGCCGGGACTTGATCTTTGTGGGCATGGGCGGCGGCCTTGATGATCCAAATTTTGGCGCGCTCATCGACTGGGCACTGGACGTGACGCTGCCTGAGTCGCGCTACCATTTTCTGCTGCTTCGCGAGGCTGAGACGCATGCCTATCGCGCGCGGATTTCCCTGACATCGCGCATTCATGTGGTGTCGTACGGAGCTGACTACCCGGACTTGGTTCCGTTTCTGCGAAGCTTGGCGCCAGGCGCTGGAGGCACAGGCGCAGCGTCCTCGGGTAGTGCTGGGTCTGCAGCGCAAGGAAACCTCTCTTCAGCGTGGGTCAGGCAGTCTCCAGCAGCGCAAGTTCCGGTCACGCGCAATCTGGTCCGTCGTGCGTTTTTTGACACATTCCTGACGGATGCCTCGGGCGATGCGTTCTGTGAGGACCACTTTTTCAGCACCTATCAGCAGTTCTCAGCAGGAATGGAGCGAGAGCAGAAAGTGAACGTGCTGCTCTCCCGAGAAGATCCAGAAGTGGTCTTCGCTCGACTCACCGAGTATCTGCAGACCCCGACGCCACGGACGACACGATCGCAGCTAGCGGTACAACCGACGCCGACACCAGTTACGATGGTACCGTCGACGCCACCGTCACTGCCCCAACCGACGCCTCTACGACCATCTCCGCCACCGCCAGAGACAACGAGTACGCCACCGTCAGCAACAAAGACCGAAACAAAGCAAGCAGTCTGGAACGCGCTGCTGCGGCTGGACCGGATCAAGCAGTGGAACAGCCTTGTGACCAGCATCTCGGACCCAAACAAAGAGAGTCAGCTGGTGCTGCTGTCAGGTTCGTGGGATCAAAAAATTTCCCTCTTTATCCAGCGCATTGAAGAGCACCTGCGGGAGCACATTCCCACCAGTGAAGTCATCAAGGTTCCGCTGCAGCTCTCGTCAGACCCAGCGACGAACGCAGCCCGGTGGGGAATCCACCTAAACGATGTCCTTGGTGCCAAGCTGGGAGTTAAGGGACAGAAGCTCCCGCCCGCTCAGCTACTGGCCCGAGCCACGCAGAAGGGGCCACTTGTAGTGGTGCTTGTCGCACTCCTAAACCCACTGCAGCCGCTCTCTACCCTTACGTCTGAGCAGCAGGAGGCGCTTGGAGGATTCCTATCGGAGCTGCTGCCAAAGCGACTAGCTGACACCCGTCGCATTACCGTGCTACTGCCGCTTGAGTATCGCTTGGAGTCGCAGTCACTTTTGCCTTGGGCGCGTGAGTGTGCCAAGACCAAGTGGAATGCCTATCCACTGTCTCACGCCGAGCTAGACAGACTCACGTTGCCGACGTGGGACGAAGTAGAAGAGTACCTGCGCCGCTATCCCAAGCGGCTGCCGTTGGACACGCTGGTCCCCCAAGTAAAGACTTTGTATCAAGAGCTGAGTCAGCCCGGGATCACGTTTGACCTGCTGGCGACCGAGATCAACAACATCATTTTGCGTCAGAGATAGACCATGCCAAAGCCTCCACTGCGCCTGCAAGGTAGCCACAACGGGCGTGAAGAAAAGCAATACCGTCCCAGTCCTGCACTGCTTGCTGCAGCCAACGCCGCCCTACACTTACAGACGCCACTGCTGCTAGCTGGTGAGCCTGGCTGCGGCAAGACCGACTTTGCGTGGTATGCGGCGCAGGCGCTGGCGCAGGCTCATGGCAAAGCAGACTACGCCAAGGCGCGTCCGCTGCAGTGTTACATTCACTCTGATACCGGCGCAGCGGATCTGCTGTACCACTACGACTCGATGGCGCGCTTTGCCAGTGCCCAGCCAGGCAGTGAAGAGCGCAATCTAAGCGATGTGCGCCACTACATCGCGCTAGAGCCGCTTGGTGTGGCCCTGATGTCGCAGCAGCATCAAGTATTGCTCATCGACGAGATCGACAAGGCACCGCGTGATCTTTCCAATGATCTGCTGCGTGAGATGGAGCAAGGACACTTCAAAATTCCCGAGATTCCACGCAACCTCACCAGCCCCTTTCCTGATCCAAACGAGCCGTCTATCGCACTGCTTCGCGAGATGGTGCGGAAACAAGATCAGCCGATGCCGCTGGTGATTGTCACCAGCAATGCAGAGCGGCAGCTACCGGAAGCGTTTTTACGACGCTGCGTCTACTTCCACATCCAATTCCCAAGGCATGATGAGCTGGTCACGATTTTGCAGGATCGCCTGATCAATCCCTCGCCGCCCTACGACTACACTCCGGGGGTGGCTACCAGCGTGGAGCAGCGAAAGGGAATGATCGAAGCTGGGGCCTCTCTTGCTGAAGGGCTGCGGGATTCCTCGGTGCGATTGAGCAAGCGGCCCGGAACAGCAGAGATCATCGGCTGGCTGCGCACGCTGCTAGATCTGGGTAGCCGGAAAGAGCATGACGATCTTCTGAAACTGGCCAGTGACCATACTGAGAAAAAAGGAGTGAGCTGGAAAGACCTGCCCGGCCTGCACTGCTTGGTGAAGCTGAAGGACGACCTGCAGCAGCTTGGCTGCTTCGACACTGAAGCGACTTAGCCGCGGTTCCTTCCTTCCCATGCGTGAAGCCTTCGATGTCTACCAGCGCTTCGTTCAGGAAGCACAGCAGCACGAACTGCTGCAGCCCGACGTGTATCAGCACTTGGTGGTGCAGCGCTTGGTGGACGCGGCGCGCATTGGACACTGGACAGAGCAAGAGCTGTGGGATGCCATCACCGCAGCGCTGGCCACCAGTGAGAAACAGCTTGAGAGCCTGCAGCAGCTTGTCAAAAGCAAGCACCTCGAAAAGTCACCCTCTGTTCCGTCAATAGTCGCGACCAGTAACGAAACCAAGCAACCCCAGCCGCCTATCAACGATCAGGGTAACAGTCTGGCCGCTGCGCCGCGACAACTCGGTCGCTGGCTGAGTCGTCATCGCTGGCGAGTGCTGCTAGCTGCCATTCTTTGTGTCGGCCTGTATGCAGCGGTGCGACCGCCCAAGGAAAAGCAGCCGCCACCGCCACCACCGCCGACCGAAGACGTCAAGAAGCCGCGACCTGACAGCCGCTATGTGAAGCGTCCCTTGCCTCTGCCCAAAGATTCCGCAGCGCCAGAGCCTGTGGTGATGCCGCTGAAGCTATGGCGGCCCTCTGTTGGTGTCAGCGCTGCAGGTGGGCTGGGGATGTTTGGCATGGCGCTGCTGGGTCTGTTGCTGCTGCGGGCCTGGCCGCACCTGCGCAAGCAGCTTCAGGAACTGGAAGCGAAGAAGAAAGCTGAAAAGCACGAAGCCGAAAAGCAGGCAAAGGAGCGTTTAGTCAAGGCTCAAGCAAAGTACCGGCAGCTTGAAGAAGAAGCTGAAGAGATCGGGCTCAGCATTCGGCCCGACTACCGCATCAAGCTAGAGCCTCCGCTTCCGCTGACGCTGCTGGATGACACCGCGACCCTGCTCGGACGCATCTACCAAGTCGCGCACGGCACGAAGCTGGATGTAAAAGCAACGCTGAAGCGCACCATTGCATCCGGGGGCAGACCGAGCCCTGTTATGCAGCCTCGGCGACGCGCGGTTGAGTTACTGGTGCTGTGCGATGAGTGGGACACAAGGCCCTACCTGCCCGGATTCCTAAAGCTGCTAGAGCGCTGGCAGAAGCTGGGTGTGCAGATCGAGCGCTATAGTTTCCAGAAAAATCCGCAAGATCTGCAGTCTGTAAGCAAGCAGCAAACGACGCAGCTTGTGGACCTGCTGAACCTGCATGCGGATGCGCCGGTGATCTTGTTCGCCAGCCATCTGCACATACGTGGCCAGGATAAATATCAAGACTGGGATCAGCAGCTACATCAAACGGATCTAAAGGTGTGGCTGGACCCAGACCCTCGGCTGTTTGCAGAGCGTGATGGGGTGGAGCAGGAAGCAATCCTGCAGCTTTCCTCCCAGCTGCCGCGCTTTGGGCTGACGGCGCAGGGCGTGCAAGCGATGGTGCGTTACCTGCAGCAGCAAGGCAAAGGAGTGCAGATTCCCGCCTGGGAGCCGCTGCAGTTAGGATCTCAAAAAGAGGTGAGCCTAAAAAAGTGGCTGGCGTGCGGCGTACAAGTACCCGACTGCAGCTACGAGCAGTTTGAGGCGGCCCGGCAGACTTTTTTGGCGGAAGATCTGCCCGACCCGCGCTCTGTCCGGCTGCTAGTTGAGTGGTTTCAAAGTGAGTTTGGCACCGACTATCGCGCCCACGAAGACACGGTGGAACTTGGGAATGAGCGGAAGCAGGCGCTAAAGCGCTGGCTGCGCAAAGAACACCCAGAGCTTGCCGCGTCTTGGAATCAGCGACTGGCCGAGCAGCTGGTGATAGACGAATCAGAAGATCCGCAGAAGCCACCGAACCTGGCGCAGCTAGAGCGGAGAAAGCGCGAAGTGATGTATCGCGCAGGCGCACAAGCCACACCAGAAGCAGCGCTGCAGCAGCTTTCAGCGCTAGATGACGTGGAATTACTGGTGGAAAAGGAGCAGCTACGAAGCGACTTCTGCCAGGAGTTCGACGTCAAAGATCCGGCGAAGGCTGAGCCCGAGCCAGCCCCAAAGCCCGACGGGCCGCAGGCAAAAAAAGCGCAGCTATTTTTAACGACTGCCGCGTGGACCGCCGCCGCCTGTGCGCTGATAGCAGGACTAGGCACCTGGACGTGGCTGAAGCGCGCCGACTGGGTTGGGCAAAAGCTGCAGCAGCCGGTCCAAGTCAAAGTCGAGCATATCCAGGACTACAAGATCGAAAAGACGGAGGGTTTTCCAGAGGTCGCCTACCGCCCCGCTCTACTGCCCATTCCGTTAAGCGGCAAGCCGTTCCTGATGGGCAGTCCCAAGACGGAGATGGATCGGCTCAGCAACGAAGAACAGCACGAAGTAGAGCTGACCTATCCGTTCCTGATGATGGAAACAGAGGTGACGCAGGGACAATATGAGTCGCTGATGAGAGAGAATCCGTCGCAGGTCAGGCAAGACAGTGGCGGCGCCGATTGCAAGCGATTCGGAGTGGGGAAGAACTTTCCGGTCTATTGCGTAGATTGGTTTGATGCAGCGGCGTATGCAAATCGGCTCTCTGAAAAAGAGGGGCTAGCGAAGTGCTACCAAGTAGCGGACCGCAGCGTGAAGTGGCCCCAGAAGCAGGGCTGCAAAGGCTACCGGCTGCCGACGGAAGCAGAATGGGAATACGCAGCGCGCGCTGGAACGAAGCTGGTGTACGCCGGAAGTGACAAGCCCGAAGAAGTGGCATGGTTTGGTGAGGACTACGACAAGGGCTCGACGCATGAGGTAAAGAGCCAGCAGAAGAAGCCCAACGCCTGGGGCCTGCATGAGATGAGTGGCAACGTATGGGAGTGGGTATGGGATGAGTACGAGCCCTACAAAGCAGAGCCTAGCAAGAACCCAGTTGGTCCCCTACTAGACGGCTCCCTGCGAGTGCTCCGTGGCGGGTCCTGGAGCTACGACGCGGGGAGCGTGCGCGTCGCGTACCGCAGCAGGTACGCGCCCGACGACCGCGCCGGGCTCCTTGGGTTTCGTCTTGTGAGGTCTTACCCTTAGCTATTTTACCCTTTTACCCTTTGCTGATGGGTTTGGTAATCAACAGAAGCCCGTACTGTAGCGTTCGATTGCAATGTGCAGGAAGCAGCTTTATGCGATTTAGGTTGAAAATCCCGGGGGTCCGGGGGAATAATTTCCCCCGGCGGAGCCGATCCGCGATTTTTGGGATGAAGCGTTATGCAGATCAAGCTAGCCACCGTCGCATACGACCCTGGAACCGAGAGTTTTCCGACCGATCCGCTTAGCGAAATAGAAGGCGATGTTGTCAGCGTGGTTGAACATTTCTTTCAACACAACGGTCTGCCGAAGTTACTGCTAGTGGTTCATTATCTGCCAATGAAGGAAGCGCGAGTTGGATTACCGGCTACATTGCCACGTAGCGTTGAATCTAATGTCCGCAGCGAGCTAACGGAACCCGAGCGCGAGCTATTCGACCGGCTGCGAGTCTGGCGCAACGGTCGCGCGCAGGCCGAAGGAGTGCCGCCGTATGTGCTGCTGACCAATCGGCAGCTTGCCGAGCTTGCGCGCCGTCGTCCTAGCACTTTGACGGCCCTGCGCGAGGTAGATGGCATCGGCGAAGCCAAATCGAGCCGCTTTGGCAAGGATGTACTGGCCGTGCTGGTAGCGAGCGCAGTGCCATCGCCAGCGGCTGCAACCTGTGGCCAGGCGTCGCATGCCCCCGCCGCCTGAGCCCCCGGTGGTATTTGCGCACTGGGAGAGGTTTGTCGGTTGGCTGCTACAGCGGACGGAGAAGTTTCCCAAGCGTATGGCGTTCACGTTCCGCAGCCGCATTGATGGTCTGGCGCTGGATGTGGTGGAGCGCTTGGTGGAGGCCCGCTATCAAAAAGACCGACAGGGACCGCTGATGCGGATCAACCTGGATCTAGAGAAGCTGCGCCTGCTACTCCGCCTAGCCCACGAGCAGCGAGCACTAGACCCCAAGTCGCTGGCCTATGCCTGTGCGGAGCTAGACAGTGCAGGCCGAATGATAGGCGGCTGGCTGCGTTACCAGCAGCCCATGCCTCGATGACCGAAGGGCTGCAGAGGGCAAGCTCGTTTGCTACGCTGCTGCAGGCTACTGCGCGCGCCGCGGAAGGAAAGCGGCAGCAGCCTGAAGTGGCCCGATTTTTAACTGGACGCCGAGCGGGAGTGTCTACGACTAGAGCGAGCGCTGCGTCTGCCGCTGGAAACCCCAGCTGCCTGGCAGCCAGGGCCGTGTAGGCAGTTTGTGATCCGCGATCCGAAGGTGCGCAAGATCAGCGTAGTCCCCTTCCGCGATCGAGTGGTTCACCACGCGCTGTGCAGCGAGCTACTACCGCAGCTAGAGCGGTACGCCATCCATGACAGCTACGCATGTCGTGAGGGCAAAGGCCAGCATGCGGCACTTGCGCGGGCCCGGCAGTTCGTGCAGGCAAATCGCGATGGCTGGGCGCTAAAGGGTGACATCGCGAGCTACTTTGCCTCGATCCCGCACGAGCGACTGATGAAACAGGTCAGAAAGCGGGTGCCCGACGCCGGGCTGTGTGACTTGCTGGAACGGATTATTCGGGCTTACCCAGTGACGGAGGGACGCGGGCTGCCGATAGGGACACTGACCTCGCAGCACCTAGCGAACCTGTATCTGGGCGCGCTGGATCACCAGCTCAAAGACAACCTGGGAGTCCGCTACTACCTGCGCTACATGGATGACTTTGTGGCGATGGGAAGCCGAGGCGAAATGACTGCGCTGCGGCAGCAGTGCGAGGACTATTTGAAAGAAGCACTAGACCTGCAGCTAAACCCCCGGTCCACGCAGCTGGTGCGAGTAACAGACGGAGTGCCGATGCTGGGAGTGCGGGTGTATCCGGGTCTGATCCGAGTCCGCCCCGAGGGCTGGCGAAGGTTTGCAAAAAAGCAGCAAAGTATCGAGGTAGCGCTGTGTATGGGAGAGCTGTCAGAGGAAGAAGCCGCCGCGCGACTAAGCAGCCAGTACTCGCATCTGATGAGGTTTAATACGCACCGCAAGCGGTGTAGTCACCTGGCGCGGCTCAGCGAAGTGAGCAGCCAGTGGGGCGAGGGTCGAAGACGGCTCCCAGCGAGTGAACCGAGGCGGGTCCTGGAACAACGACGCGAGGAACGTGCGCGTCGCGAACCGCAACAGGAACGCGCCCGACAACCGCAACAGGAACCTTGGGTTTCGTCTTGTGAGCTGAGCACATTCGCGGAGCCCGCAGGGCTAATCCGTGGAGAGAGAAAAAGGCCAGAAGCGCCCAGTCTACGGACTGCGGAGCCAGCGCCCAGGTGCTGACCAGACCCCCGTCCAGCGTCAGGAGGAGAGTGAGCCTTCTGGCCAAAGCTTCCCCGCCCGGCGGCGGTCCTACGGGATGGTCGCCGGGCCTTTTATTGCAGTGAAGGGGTGATAAAGTGCGGAGATGGTAATGACCGCAATAAATCCGCCCTGGTGGGTCTGGCCTGCGCGAGTGGCGGGCGTGATGTGCTTGGCGACGAGCGTGCTGCTGCCAGTCTGGTACATCTGCCAGCAGAGCATCGCAGCGATGCCCAAAGAGCAAGTAGTGTCGCTGCGGGAGCTGCGCCCGACGATGCTGCTACTGCCCACCGGTGAGTTTCAGATGGGCCGTGCTAGCAACGATACGATTGTCGATCCTGCGAAACTGTATGAGGACGAGCTGCCGCAGCATCAAGTGGAGATAACGCGAGCGTACGCGGTGAGCGAAACAGAAGTGACGCAAGGGCAGTATCAAGCGGTAATGGGGACAAATCCGTCGCGGTTCGTAGGCAAAGAAGACTCAGCAAGGCGGCCCGTAGAGAACGTGAGCTGGTACGAGGCGGTAGAGTATTGCAACAAGCTGTCGGAGAGAGAGGGCCTGGCGAAGTGCTACGAGGTCGAAGGAGAAGTGGTGAAGTGGCCGCAAGGAGTAGACTGCAAGGGATATCGGCTGCCGACGGAAGCGGAGTGGGAGTACGCAGCGAGAGCGGAGGAAGGAACGGTCTACGCGGGTAGCAACAAGGCTGAGGACGTGGCGTGGTTTGCTGAGAACAGCAAGGGCGAAACGCACGAAGTGAAGAGCAAGGAGAGACTGCCGAATCAGTGGGGGCTGTACGACTTGAGCGGCAACGTATGGGAATGGGTGTGGGACGAGTATGGGCCTTACAAGGCTGAATCTAGCAAGAACCCAGTTGGCCCCCTACTAGGCGGCTCCCAGCGAGTGAACCGAGGCGGGTCCTGGAGCTACGACGCGGGGGGCGTGCGCGTCGCGTCCCGCGACAGGAACGCGCCCGACTACCGCAACAGGAACCTTGGGTTTCGTCTTGTGAGGTCTTACCCTTAGCCATTTTACCCTTTTACAATTTTCCCAAAGAGGACCACCCAGGAGGCAGCTGGGTCCGACGGAGCCAACGAGGGGGTGAAAGGGGGGCAAAGCCCCCCGCGATCAAGCGAGCTAAACCATAGCCGCCCGAGGAAAATTTTTCCGTCCACAGCTTGGGCATCGCAGACAAAGCCAAACGCGCGCGCTGCCAGACATGAACCGCCCCCCACTGCGCCAAAGTCCCACATCCCGCCTCAGCCGAACGCCTCCGCTCACAAGGCTACGCATCTGACGACCCCACTGCATACGCTGTCGCGTCTCCACAAAAGCCGTAGAGTCTCAAACCGTTGCAACTTTTTCGCCGGGCCTGCGGGACGATTTAGTATTCCGCGCGCACAGCAGTAGCGGAAACCTGGCGGCTCTGCGGCTCGGATAACGCCGAGTCTGCCGCGCATCACATCAGCACGGTCCAATTTACTCCCCAGGCACACCGAGCAAGGCTTGTTGGC
>Ga0209097_10004385_pt1 | contig 10435 bp, 10 predicted proteins | sample AD_UKC052_MetaG_FD_184419 | JGI IMG/M metagenome (GOLD analysis project Ga0209097, IMG submission 184419) | Active sludge microbial communities of municipal wastewater-treating anaerobic digesters from USA - AD_UKC052_MetaG (SPAdes) (version 2) | ecosystem: Engineered > Bioreactor > Anaerobic >... | reverse complement strand
CCCGGCAGTAATTCCACATTGTCTACATCCAGTTCGTTGATACCAATAAAGCCACCAACAGAAAAGTTCAAACCAGGCGCCTGGTTATCCATTCCGTCAACGATCTGGTTTACCCTGGTATTACCACTACCGCTAAAACCACGGGTAGTAGGTGTTTTAAATGTGAGGGAGGAAGTAACCACATCCACTCCTTTCAGGCTTCCTATAATATCATAATAGGTTGCAGAGGGCGTGTTGCGGATAGCTGCTGCGCTGATACGCTCGATCGACACAGGCGATTCCAGTATTTTTTGGGAGGTTCTTGTGGCAGACACCACCACTTCCTGGCCAAGCACATTGCTTGGTTTGAAGCTTACCGCCACCGGGGCGCCGGCATCATTTACCGTAACTTCCTGGAGTTCGTATCCAACAGATGAAATAAGCAGGGTAACGGGCAGCTTGCTTACATTTAACCGGAAGTTGCCTTTGTCATCAGTAAAAGTACCTTCGCCGGTACCTTTAACCGTTACTGATACAGCCGCTACAGTTTCCTTGGTGGTGCTGTTTTCTACTTTACCAGAAATGGTTTGAGCCTGTACCGCAGCAGTAACAACAGTTACCAGCAGCAAAGCCAGCAGACAGCCTTTGAGTTTTCTCATATAGCAATGTTTAGTTAGAGGTTATTTCGGGGCAAAATAAGGAATGTTATTCCTCAGCAAAAATTTATTTGTAACCCGCCTGTTGAAATCTTACACCCTGCATTGTTTGCCGGTAATGCCGATGCTGTAATTTCGCCGCATGAAATCGTTCCAGTTTCCCCAACAAACCAATTTTTACAGCGGCAAGGTAAGGGATGTTTACAGCATTGCTGATAAATGGTTAGTCATGATCGCCAGCAACCGTATCTCCGCTTTTGATGTAATACTTCCAAAACCGGTACCTTATAAAGGACAGGTTTTAAACCAGATAGCTGCATACATGCTCAACGCCACCAAAGATATTTGTCCTAACTGGCTCATCAGCACACCCACTGCCAACAGCAGCATCGGTAAAAAATGTGATCCTTTTAAAGTAGAGATGGTGATCCGGGGTAACCTCACCGGGCATGCCTGGCGCACCTACAGCAGTGGCAAGAGATCGTTGTGCGGTGTAACCATGCCCGATGGCATGAAAGAGAATGACTTCTTCCTAACGCCTATCATTACCCCAACAACAAAAGCCAGTGCAGGTCATGACGAAGATATCAGTAAAGAAGAGATCATTCAACAGGGAATTGTAAGTGCTGAAGACTATGCGGTAATAGAAAATTACACCCGGCTGTTATTTGAAAGAGGAAAACAGCTGGCTGCCAAACAAGGACTGATACTGGTGGACACAAAATATGAATTTGGAAAAATTGGCGATACCATTTATTTGATGGATGAGATACACACACCGGATTCATCAAGATATTTTTATGCCGAAGGGTACGAAGAACGGCAGGCGAAAGGAGAAAGACAAAAACAACTGAGTAAGGAGTTTGTACGGGAATGGCTGATCGCCAATAATTTTATGGGAAAGGAAGGACAAACCGTACCGGAAATGACAGATGAATGGATTGCAGTTATCAGTAACCGTTATATAGAGCTGTATGAGCAGGTGATCGGGGAAAAATTTGTGCCGGTTAATTATACTGATGAGGAAATATTGAATACGATCAGCAATGCTTTGGCTGCACTCGAAAATTAAATTCACGATTTGTAATTCACCACTCTTTCAAGTTTACATATACAGGCCAAACCAATCAAGATCCATTTTCAGAGGTAACCGGGCGCAGCCTTGCAGGTATTTATCTTTTGATAACCGATGTTGCTGCGTCAAAACGACTTAATGCGAATAATTGTTTAAGTTTACCTGTTGGCGGTAACCGGATTCAATCTTCCTGAGTTATCGATGTATCAGTCAAGCCACTTTTAATGAAAAATTTAGTTTTATTTCCGGTTGTCATTCTACTGACCGCTCTTCAATCCTGCAATGAAAAAAATGCGGGGCCTTCCAAAGAGCTGATAAAAGAAATAAATCTTACAAGAGGTGAAATCATTTCGTGTGGTCCTGATAATAAGCAATTTGGATTAATGGACTTTAAGACTTCTTCAAGTGAGCATGTAAAGGAAGATTTTAATTTGGCAGTGAAACTGCTTCATTCCTTCGAGTATGATGAAGCAGAAAAAGCTTTCGCAAAAGTGATTGACAAAGAACCAGCATTTGCAATGGCATATTGGGGAGTTGCTATGGCAAATTTCCATCCGCTTTGGACACCTCCCACCGGGACTGAACTCCAAAAGGGAGCAAAGGCAGTACAGATAGCTCAATCTCTTAAAGCATCAAAAAGAGAAACAGCTTATATTGATGCGATCGCTGCATTTTATGCTGACTGGCAAAAGACTGACCATAAAATACGTTGCCTAAATTTTGAAAAAGGCATGGAAACAGTTTACAACAATTATCCTGAAGATGATGAAGCCTCGATATTTTATGCACTGGCATTAAATGGGGCGGTTGATCCGGCCGATAAATCATTTGTTAAACAGAAAAAGGCTGGAAAAATTTTAAACAGCCTTTATCCCCGGCAACCTTACCACCCGGGAATCATTCATTATCTAATTCATAACTACGACTATGCCGGACTTGCTGAATTAGCTTTGCCTGCCGCAAGACAGTATGCTGCTGTTGCTCCGTCATCTGCACACGCTTTACACATGCCTTCACATATTTTCACCAGGTTGGGCTTCTGGGATGAATGCATTCAATCTAATCTTGTTTCAGTATCCTCTGCTCAATGCTATGCCCAGGCAGTGGGCATAAAAGGCCATTGGGATGAAGAACTTCATGGATTGGATTATCTCATGTATGCGTACCTTCAAAAAGGCGAAAACGATTCTGCAAAAAAGCTATGGGATTATTTACAAACCATCAGTGATGTTTCCCCATTAAATTTTAAAGTAGCTTATGCGTACGCTGCAATACCATCACGCTATGTATTTGAAAACAAACTGTGGCAGGAAGCTGCAAACCTTGAATTAACTCCAGTCATTCCATGGAAGAAATTTCCATGGCAGGAGGCGGTTATTCATTTTACCCGTTTAATGGGTGCAGTTCATATAAATGACCCCGTAGCAGCAAACGATGAACTAATGATTTTGAAAAATATTCATAAAACCTTGCTTGATCAGAAGGATACTTACAAAGCAAACCAGGTGGCAATACAAATAAAAACTTCAGAAGCCTGGATACAGATGAAAGAGGGAAAAAAGAATGAAGCCCTAAGGCTGATGCAGCTTGCAGCGGATATGGAAAGTAAAACTGAAAAACATCCTGTGACACCATGTGAAGTGATTCCCGCCAGAGAATTATTAGCTGACCTCCTGTTGCAAATCGATCAGCCTGTGAAAGCGCTAGTGTCATATGAAGCAAGTTTGCAGCAGCATCCAAACAGGTTTAACGCACTTTACGGAGCTGGTATGGCTGCACGGGAAAGTGGTAATTCGCAAAAAAGCAGGTTCTATTTTAAACAGTTGCTGAAAATTGCTTCAAATACAAAAAGAATTGAGTTGATTGAAGCCAAGCAATTTTTAAATGAATGAATGCTTACGTACAGAAACATACATTTAAAAGATTGCTGCCTGAAACAGGTAAATGAGACGGCCCTGTTATTTTTAACCATGCCCGGGTTATCTTTACAGGTACAAAAGCTAACCCGCCACACCATGCGTACAGCACTTAAAAAAGACGAAAAAGTTTTAATCATCATCCGCCAGCACTGGATACGGCTGGCCCTGCCATTTTTTGTATGGTTGCTGGCAGCGGTGCTGCTGATCCTTTTTGCAGGAACAACGGGCTTTATCATTACCCTGGTTGCGGCTTTGTACCCCGCTTATGAATACCTTAACTGGAAACATAATTTATGGTGTGTGACCAATGTAAGGGTGGTGGATGAAAGTGGTTTTTTTAGCCGGTACAGTAAGGAAAGCCCGCTGGATAAGATCAATAATGTGGAGTATGATCAAAGTATCTGGGGAAGGATTTTTGGCTTTGGCAATGTGGATATACAAACCGCTGCTGAAATGGGCGAAACAACCTATCAATTAATTCATCATCCCAAATTGCTAAAGGACACGATCACCCATGCGCAGGAAGAATATAAAAAGGCACAGATAAATAAGCAGGCAACACAACTGGCAGAAGCGATTGCAGCCGCCAGTAAGTCATCAGCGCCATCGCAACAAATGGTAGCAGATGAACTGCAGAAGTTATTTAATTTGTACCAGCAGGGAGCTATTACACAAGAGGAATATGTAACTCAAAAAAAAATGCTGCTGAAAAACTGATCTGCCAAAGATGAATAAGCAAACTCAATACGTAAAACACAGGCATCCTGTCTCACTGTGGATAACAAAAAAGGGAGGCAACTAAAATCAGGACGGGAGAATGACCGGGCACTAAATGCTAATTTCTATTAATGGCAAAAAGCTCCGCTTGAGACCCGGTATAAATAACGGTGATTATCCCGTTACTTTTTGATGTGACCAATCCATGCACTTTTGTTTCACCTGGTCTCCCAGATAACCCAAGGTTGCGTTTCAACAAACGGGTTTGTCGCCTCACCAGTTTTTCAGCAAGCGTATACACGCTGTCATACGAGGTCCGAAGGTTTTCAATCACCTCTTCCCATCTTAACCGATGCAAGGCAGATGGATGCATTGATTCATTTAAAAAGTTGCAGTTTATATCACAGGCTGCATACACATCTGTGATAGACCGGTTTTTTATAAATGACCTTATCTCATTTGTAAATTCAGCATCTTCGAAATCAAAGATTGCTGCCTGAGCGGTTACAAAATAAACATCGCCAAATTGCTTTCGTATAAACTGTTCCATTTGACAAACCGGGCACACAAAAAAAAGTTTCTTATTTACTGGCTTTTTCATCTTTGATTGTTTTCAGTTTTATGTCACAGGTAATGCTTATTCTTTCCCCTTCGCCGAGTGAACTGATCCAGTTTGCAAGCGCAATTTTTTCTTCTGTAAGTTCTTTGATCCTTTTTGCAGAATGTTCACTATCTGCGCCAAAGCGTTCTTCATTGCCAAACTTTTCCATCTGGTGGTAATTAATCTTATAGGAAAGCAATTCACTTAATAGTTTTTTGGTCTTGACTACTGTAAATTTCCCGTCAATTAATCTGGTGCTGTGCTTTATCATATTACTGGAATGTTTCCATTGTTAAAAAAGCTGGTTGGCTCTGCAGTGATGTATTAATAATCAGTTAAGCCACACTGGTCAAGATATTTTATAGCCACAAAGAAGAATAGTATGGCTAAAACCCTTGCCAATTCAAGTGCCGTTGCATTGTGAACAGTTAATGACAACACGATGCTCCCTGCAGCCAATAATATGCACAGCAACAGAAGTAACCTGTTTTTAGCTTTAGCTGATGGTAATTCCTGACTCCAGTTCACAGGTTTTGTCCTTTGTAAGAATGGCTTGCTTCGTTTCATAAAATTCCTGCTGTAATTGTTTAATTCTATTTTCTCGCATTTTGATGTCTTCCTCGTTTTGGCTGTTTTCAATTTTACTTTCGTGAAATTTAATTTTCACATTTACTAACTGGGAAAGTAAATCGAGGGCCTCGGAGCTCTTAAAACTTCCTTTAATTAACTGAAGGTTCATATTATTAGTTTGTATTTGTTACTGTCCCTGGCCTAAAGAGAAAGCCGGCTTACCGTCAAAGGCATATAGGTTTTCAGTCTTAATAATGTCGATGTTCTGCTGTTCGGCCAGTTGCATCAGTTGAATTATCTGCCTGTTGGTAAATATTTTCCCTTCTACCGGTTTAAAGCGGCATCGCCAATGATCTGTGCAGAATGTTTCAGGGAAACCGTCAGGCCAGACTTTTATACCCCGATTTGTAATCATGCTCAGGTCCACATCAGTTGCATTTACTTTCTTTATTATTGAAGCCAACTCATCAGCATTATTTCCGCCCCAGTGCACAAATAAATCGACACCCTGTAATTTTTTTTCTTTCGCAGGTTTACGCCTGTATTTTGGCAGCTGTAATACGGCCTCTTTATCGTAGCTAACTGCTTTCAGTTGCTGCGGCTGTTTGCCTAAATTACTGATAACAGCTTCTGCAAACTCTTTGGTTCCTACTTTCTGCTTACTTACATCTGCATTATAAATATCATAGGTGTGTATACCGTCTTCTATTGTTCTAAGCCATGCATTCTGCACTTTTTCCGCCACTTCTGTTTGCCCAATATGAGTAAGCATTTGAATAGCACCCTGTAGCAGGCCAGAGGGATTGGCTTTATTTTCACCTGCAATCCTGGGGGCAGAACCATGTATCGCTTCAAACATTGCGCACTCTTCACCAATATTGGCAGATCCCGCAAGGCCCACTGATCCTGCTATCTGTGCAGCTACATCGCTTAATACATCTCCATAAAGGTTAGGCATCACGATCACATCAAAAGCTTCGGGTGTATCAGCCATTTTTGCTGCACCTATATCAATTATCCAGTGTTCATTCTCAATGGCAGGATATTCCTTTGCGATCTCGTCAAAAACCTGATGAAACATTCCGTCAGTTTGTTTCATAATATTGTCTTTGGTAAAGCAGGTCACCTTTCTTCTCCCGTATTGCTTCGCATATTCAAAAGCATAGCGGATAATTTTTTCACAACCTGGCCTGCTGATAAGCTTAAGGCACTGCACTACTTCATCTGTTTGCTGATGTTCAATTCCTGCATACAGATCTTCTTCATTTTCCCTTACTATCACAATGTCCATTACAGGGTGCTTGGTTTTTACAAAGGGATGCAAGCTTATACAGGGCCGGATATTAGCATACAATCCTAAAAATTTACGGGTGGTTACGTTTAAACTTTTGTAGCCGCCGCCCTGTGGTGTGGTAATAGGTGCTTTTAAAAAAATCCTGTTTCGCCTGATGATATCCCATGATTCTTTTGCAATACCCGACGTGTTTCCCGCCAGGTATACTTTTTCACCCACTTCAATTTCATCCACTTCAATTTCAGCACCCGCTGCCTTAATAATGGAAAGTGCAGCATCCATAATTTCAGGACCTATCCCGTCACCTTTTGCAACTGTAATTCTTGTCATATTGTATTGGTTTTTATTTTCGATTTCAAAATTGCCGGCTTTTTATGATATACTATTATTTATATTTGTAATGCTGATCATTAATATTTTTTATGAACTACACACTCAATCAACTACATATATTTTTAAAAGTGGTGAAAACACTCAGTATCACAAGAGCTTCTGAAGAACTTCATTTAACACAACCTGCTGTTTCCATACAATTAAAAAACTTCCAGGGGCAGTTTGATATCCCATTAATTGAAGTAATCAATAAAAAGATCTATGTTACTGATTTTGGAAAGGAAATAGCACAGGCGGCTGAAAGGATTCTTGATGAAGCAACTGCCATCAATTACAGGATGCATGCGCATAAAGGCCAGCTCAGTGGCAAACTGAAGATATCAGTAGTTTCCACCGGTAAATACATTGCACCCTACTTTATTGCTGATTTTATAAAACAGCATGACGGCGTTGAGTTATTGCTTGATGTTACCAACAAAGCACAGGTTATTCAAAGCCTGGAAAAAAATGAAGTTGATTATTCCCTGGTCAGTGTGTTGCCTGATCATATCAATATTGATAAAGTACAGTTGATGCAAAACAAGTTATTCGTAGTGGGTAACCAGGACGCTAAGTTTTCAAAAAAAGAATACGATAAAAAAATCTTCGAAAGTATTCCGCTTATTTACCGTGAACAGGGTTCAGGTACCAGGCATGTAATGGAAAAATTTATACGTAAGAATAATTTGCCCGTAACAAAGAAAATGGAACTAACCAGCAACGAAGCCGTGAAACAGGCAGTGATTGCCGGACTAGGTTATTCAATTATGCCCTTGATAGGTATTAAGAATGAGCTGATGAATCATCAACTCCAGCTTATTCCTGTAAAAGGTTTTCCAATTAAGTCCACCTGGTATTTGATATGGTTAAAAGAGAAGAAACACTCGCCGGTAGCAGCAGCTTATTTAAATTATGTAAGAAAAGAAAAGCAGCACATTATACAGCAAAAGTTTGAATGGTTTGAGCGTTATTAATCTTTAAGTGAACCCTGTGAAAATTAAATTATGATTGAATTCCGCGAAGGGGTATAAGGTTTAGGGTATATGGATCCCTTCATTTACTTCGCCCTGGCCCTGTATCCACGAATCTTTCGCTTCAATAACCCGCTGGTAATGGTATGTGATACGCCCCTTAAGCAACCCATTTATCCATTTATTTTTTGCAGCCCATGCAACCCTGGATAAAAAAAACCTGTTAGTAACAATAATTAACTAAAAACGAGTTGATATGAAAATCCCAAAAACACTCCTACAAACAATTGTCATTGCAGTAGCTGCCGGAAGCATCGCTTCCTGTAAAAAGCCTACGGATGAAATAAAAGCGGCCAAAGAAAAAACCGAAAAGACCACACCCAAGGCTCCAGACTGCTGCCCGGCATGTGGCATGGGTTAAACGGTATCGATCCAATTATTATGCCCCGGCTATATTCAACCATCGCCTGCAACCTGGATGAAAATCTTTTGGCTGCAGCTTTGCCCTTATTTGAAAAAGAGCAAGTGGAAGCTATTGAGTGGCCATTTGACTCCCTGTATCAATTTGAGCATATACCAGGCTGGTTCGAGGAATTGCTTCAAACTTTTGCAACAAAAAAAAGACTGATCGGGCATGGTATTTATTTTTCACTCTTCTCCGGCAAATGGTTACCGCAACAAGAAGCCTGGCTGAGTCACCTGGAAAAACTAAGCCGCTCCTTTTCATTTGACCATGTGTCCGAACATTTTGGTTTTATGACGGGTGAAAATTTTCACCAGGGGGCCCCCATTGGCATTCCCTATACCAACACTACTCTTGCCATTGGGCAAGACAGGCTGAAGCGCCTGCAGCAGGCCTGCCAATGCCCGGTTGGGCTTGAAAACCTTGCTTTTTCTTATTCGGTGGAAGAGGTACAAAGACATGGAGATTTTCTCGAAAAATTAATAGAACCTGTAAACGGTTTTATAATACTTGATCTCCACAATTTGTATTGCCAGGCGCATAATTTTGATATCGCTGTTGATCAACTGGTACAACTTTACCCCTTGCATAAAGTAAGGGAAATGCATATTTCAGGGGGCAGCTGGGAAAATTCTGCTGTCAACCCCGGGAAAAAAATAAGACGGGACACACATGATGCCGCAGTTCCTGATGAAGTGTTTCAACTGTTGGAAAAAATAATCCCGCTATGCCCGAATGTAAAATTTGTGGTGCTGGAACAGTTAAGCCATGCGTTAGGCAGCAATGATGAAAGGAAACAATTTCAGGAGGACTTTGAAAAAATGAACAGGATAATAAAAAAGGCAACCGTTACATATCACAATACCTCCAGTAAAGGTGAAAATATTTTTATACCGGATCACCGGATTTTAACAGAAGCGCCAATTGAAGACACCCTTTTGTTTGAACAGCAGGCTTCCTTGTCATCCATTCTTGAAACGGCCAACAATTACGAAGAAGCGTCAACTCTTCTGCAACGATCTGCACTTGCCAATACAGCCTGGGATGTTGAACACTGGCAGCCCCATATGCTTGAAACAGCGATGGCTATTGCACAAAAATGGAAGAACGGATTTGCATAACAAAAGCCAGCTTACAATCAGCTGGCTTTTAATTTAGTTGCAGTTGGTTTTATCTGGCAATAACCAGCTGCTTTGTTTCAATCAAATTATTGTTTATGTATAACGTATATAGAGAAGCCCCTGCAGTCATTCCGTTTGTATTCAGCACTGTGCTTCCATTCCAATACCTTATGAAGGACAGGTTTTAAACCAGATAGCTGCATTCATGCTCCATGCCACCAAAGATATTTGTGTTAACTGGCTCATCAGCACACCTACTGCCAACAGCAGCATCGGTAAAAAATGTGGGTCCTCTAAAGTAGAGATGATGATCCGGGGCAACCTCACCATCCGCCAGCACTGGATACGCCTGGCCCTGCCATTTTTAGCATGGATGGCTGCAGCAGTGCTATTGATCATTTTTGCAGACACAACAGGTTTTATCATTACCCTGGTGGCTGCATTGTACCCCGCTTATGAATACCTGAACTGGAAACACAATTTATGGTGTGTGACCAATGTAAGGGTGGTGGATGAAAGCGGCTTCATTAGCCGGCACAGCAAAGAAAGCCCGCTGGATAAGATCAATTATTTGGAGTATGATCAAAGTATATGGGGCAGGATCCTGGGGTTTGGAAATGGGATATACAAACTGCAGCTGAGATGGGAGAAACAACTTATTGAAAGACACGATCACACATGCACAGGAAGAATACAA
>Ga0209097_10004382_pt1 | contig 10444 bp, 8 predicted proteins | sample AD_UKC052_MetaG_FD_184419 | JGI IMG/M metagenome (GOLD analysis project Ga0209097, IMG submission 184419) | Active sludge microbial communities of municipal wastewater-treating anaerobic digesters from USA - AD_UKC052_MetaG (SPAdes) (version 2) | ecosystem: Engineered > Bioreactor > Anaerobic >... | reverse complement strand
CGAAGCATCACATGCACGTCGCGCTGCACAAGCACTACACCGTTGAAGACTACGCAAAGTTCTTCGCCGACACGAACCACGCGACGCATCAATACGCGTTCTATTCGCTCGGCATTCTCGATCACGACCTCGACAAGTTCCGCGCTGTACGCAACGCCACAGGCGACGCGATCAATTTTGTGTGCATCGATGTCGCGAACGGTTACACCGAAACCTTCATCGACTTCGTGAAGCGCTTCCGCGAAACCTACCCAACGACCACGATCATGGCGGGCAATGTTGTCACCGCCGACGTCACCGAAGCACTGATCCTCGCAGGCGCGGACATTGTCAAAGTCGGGATCGGCCCTGGCAGCGTCTGCACCACGCGCAAGATGACCGGCGTCGGCTACCCGCAACTCTCCGCGATCATCGAATGCGCCGACGCAGCGCACGGCCTCGGCGGACATATTTGCGGTGACGGCGGCTGTACGGTGCCGGGCGACGTCGCGAAAGCCTTCGGCGGCGGCGCAGACTTCGTGATGCTCGGCGGCATGCTTGCCGCCCACGACGAATCCGGTGGCGAAATCGTCGAACAAAACGGGAAAACGTATCGCAAGTTCTACGGCATGAGCAGCGAAGTCGCGATGGAAAAATACGCCGGCGGCGTAGCGAAATACCGCGCCAGCGAAGGCAAAGCCGTCACCCTAGAAGCCCGCGGCCCGGTAGAACACACCGTGCAAGAAATTCTCGGCGGCTTGCGCTCAACGTGCACCTACGTCGGCGCACGCACACTCAAAGCGCTCTCGAAGTGCACGACGTTTGTTCGGGTTACTCAGCAGATCAATGAGGTTTATGGAAGGGCGGGGTAGCCCATAGTGCTGCGCTTGCACTGCTCGTCAAAACGCGGCGTAAACTACATACATTCCATCACTTCATCTGTGAATACATTGCGACTCGCAACAGTTCTTTTCGTTTTGTCCGTCCTCTTCGCCTTGCCCGCGAACGCGAAGCCGGGAGACACCGATAAGTCGTTTGGTGTGAATGGCCTCGTAACCGTCGCGCTCGATACCACGACGCAAATCTCCAGCAGCGGCGTCGCCTCCGTTCATTCCCTTCCTGACGGAAGAACCTTGCTCGTTGGCGCGTGCTTCATGGCATTGGGCGGAATGAATATTCCATGTCTCGCGCGACTGACCGCGAGCGGCCTTCCTGATCTGACCTTTAATTCGACCGGGCGATCCACTTCGCCGCGAAATGGCTTCATGCAACAGTTTGGAACCACCGCCTCCGTTTTGGAGGTAGGCGGTGCGACCTCGATACTTGGCGTTGACACCCGATATTTTGAGCGAGTTTCCGCTGCAGGCCAATTCGATCCAGCAACCAATGGACTCCCAACACATCCCAATATTTTCAGTTGGGGCAGCAAGTCTATTCTGCGCCAAGGCGACAAATTGATCGTTGGCGGCTATTGCTTACTGAACGGCGACTACCCCAATAACAGCATGATCGTAAATTCCGGACGGTATTGTTTGCTGCGTTACGGGGCAGATGGCGCAGTCGATTCGAGTTTTGGCACTGATGGTTTAGCCGAGTTGCCAATGATGGGCCGCGATCTTAGTCTCGTTGATATTTCTCGGGTGACGCTCGACACGGCGGCCCGCCCGCTCGCCGCATACCCTTGCGCGGGAACGTGCGTGATTCGGTGGACCGAGTCTGGCCAGCTAGACACTAGTTTTGGCACAAACGGCATCGCCCGCTTTCCGATTGGCTACTCTTTTGGGACCTTCAATTCGGGCACGTCTGCTGTCCTAGTCCAAAAGTCGGGCCGCATCCTCGTGACGGGCGGCTGTCAAGACGGCACCGGATCAACAACAAGCGCTGTCACGTTCTGTGTCGTCGCATTCGACTCAACCGGCAACGTTGATCCCACGTTTGGCACTGCAGGATTGCAACAAATGCAGGTCGACAGCGCTTTGGTTTCCAGCTACTCAACAGACGCAAGGGTAGCAAGCGACGATAGTTTTTTTCTTGTGGGCTACTGCACAGATAAGCTCGTTGGTCAAGCGCCGAGAATCGTCAAGCTGTGCCTTACCGCACACAACTCAAATGGCACGCTGCGTTCCGAATTCGGGACTGCAGGTAAGTTGGTTTTTGCCGATTTCAAATCAGTGTCGCCTCGAATAAGTCTTGATGGCCGTGGAAGAGTGGTGATCGGCACAGAGTGCGGCACGTACCCTTATCTTTGCCTCTTGCGAATTCATGGCAAACAAAGCCGCTTCGACCTAGACAACGACAATGAGTCTTTGTCAGAGACCGACGCGATCCTCTACCTACGCCACTTATTAGGGTTTCGTGGCGCAGCGCTAACAACCGGCGCCTTCGGCACTTACGCTGATCGCACATCTGCTACCGACATCGCAACGTACCTGTCCACGCCGAACCCGACCTACCCCAATTGCAGTGCGAGCATCGTTGGCGCACCGGGTGGTCCACAGGCGATGTTGGATGGCATTGTGTTGCTGCGCGCGATGATGGGATTGAACGGCGACGCCGTGACCAACGGCATTGCGTTTCCAGCAGGAACGGCGCGCACGTCGTGGGTGGACATTAGGGCGCATCTCAATGGCAACTGCGGGATGGTCTTGAACTAGCCTTCGCCGGCGGCGTGGCGAAATACCGCGCCAGCGAGGGCAAAGCCGTCACCCTAGAAGCCCGCGGCCCGGTCGAACACACTGTACAAGAAATTCTCGGCGGCCTACGCTCAACCTGCACCTACGTCGGCGCGCGCACACTCAAAGCGCTCTCGAAGTGCACGACGTTTGTGCGCGTTACGCAGCAAATCAATGAGGTTTATGGAAGGGCGGGATAGCCAGCTGGATGCAAGCTACCGGTCGCGTTGGTAGACCATAACGTCCGTTGCTTGAAGGTTAGTCACTCGCTGACCAACGGCGTATTGGCGCGTGTCGCCACTCTCGAATACGCCCAGCATCTGAACGTTCCCTTCGGCCGGGAAGTCAACCGGCTCTGAATACTCGCCCTCCGCGCGTCGGTACGCGATTTGCCAAAGACTAGGCGCCGTCGAGCCGGCTGCGCCTAGCCCGCGTAACAATGCGATGCGCCCATGGTGGCTCAATGTTCCGATCGGATTTGACGCAATCGCAATTCTCTTGGCACCGGTCTTAAGGTCAACAAACCTGACCAGTTCGTTTCCTTCGCAAAATCCCTCACCTTCTGCACAACGTTCCGTGAACAACCGCGAGGCTTCTGAGTGCACAAGCACGGGCTCGAACGCTAACGACGATCCCGGTCTCAACGCACCGTTCACCATCGGCGTCCATTGACCGGTTTCACGACGATAGTAGCCACGACTGTGGGACGGGTAATTCATGAAGCCATAGAGATCCCCATTGGGAAATGTGCGCCAATTAAAACAATCGGGCTGAGAAGAACTGCACGTCGAAAGCAACGGTGCCGTACCCCGATCCAACGATATCGTCACGCCCACCCAATTGGTCAGAGTCCGCGGAGCAAAAGAATACGCGGCGGCTACCACTGGACCCGCGGTAGTCAGAGACGCTCGCGCCCACGTCCATCCCCAAATGGAGTACCCCGCAGGGACATCACTTACCGCAGGCAGTGCGTACTTATTTATGATCTGCCAACCAGTTTGCTCTAGACGAAAGATTTCCAGTTCAGAAGCTGCTGTGGCTTCGCCAACAATGCGAGACCCCATGAGGCTTCCGGCAGAATCAACTGTTACCTGCAACGGCGTTGCGCGCAAATTCGGAGGCGACGCGGGCTCGGGTGGTAGCTGGATCCAGCCAAGTTTGAAGTCATAGGCCAGCCCAGCAGCGTTTGTGCTCAGCAGATAGCCACCCGCGTACAGTGTCGGTTCGCGCAATATGCCGCCTGCGGCGACCAGTCCGGGCTGAACCGCACTCTCTACCCAACCCGTTGACGGTGAGAACTTCCAAGCCCGAACAACACCGCTTGGAGAACCAAGCGAGTCGGCGGTTTCTCCATACATAAACACATTGCCACTGCGATCAGCGAAGTACGCGCGATACGCCACACCGAAGGTAGCAACTGGGGTGTTCGCCCCACCATTCCACGTGGACCATTCCGGTGGTGAAGACGGGACGACTTCCGACTGCCCACCACTGCCACAGCCTAGCAGCAATCCAGTCAGGGCTAGCGTACGAACCCAAATTCTCAGTTGATCAAACATGCTTTCAGACTCAAGGAAAATGCGGCGTTACGGGTAAGTATAGGTAGACGGTGCCAGTTCGGTAGTCGCTGCAGACTCGCAATTGTTGGCTGTGAGGCGAACCTAGGTGTCGAACAAACTCCGCTCGCACCACGGGAAAACCCCACGCCCATGCGCCGACTACAAGCTCCCCCGGCTTTTATACTGCCGCTTGTACTTACTTATTGGAGGTTTTTCATGCGACGTTTTCACGTTCATTCATTCACCGCAGTTGCCGCCGCTACGTTCGGCGCGCTGGCTGCTTTTTCTAGCCCTGCCGCGATGGCGCAGGATAAGGGCAACTTGAACATTTATTGCTCGATGCAAATCGAGTGGTGCACGTTGGCCGCGAACGAGTTTTCGAAGCAGACGGGCATCAAGGTGAACACGTCGTTCAAAGGCTCGGGCGAGACCTTTGCGCAGATCAAGGCAGAGGCTTCGAACCCGAAGGGTGACGTATGGTTCGGCGGCACCGGTGACCCGCATTTGCAAGCGGCGGAAGAAGGACTTTCTGAGGTGTATCAATCGCCGATGATGAAGGACTTGCATCCTTGGGCGACTTATCAAGCGCAAATCGCGAACTACAAAACGGTTGGCATCTACGCCGGCGCGTTGGGCTTTAGCTTCAACACCGAAGTGCTCGGCAAGAAGAAACTCGCGGCACCGAAATGCTGGGCTGATTTGATTAAGCCTGAATACAAAGGCGAAGTGCAAATGGCGAACCCCGCAGCTTCGGGCACGGCGTACGCGGCGCTTGCCACACTCGTACAAATCTACGGCGAAGACAAGGCCTTTGACTATCTGAAGCAGCTGCACAGGAACATTTCGAACTATCCGAAATCGGGCACTGGCCCAGTGAAAGCGGCGGCGCGCGGCGAAACGGCCGTCGGCGTGAGCTTCATGCACGACGTGCCCGGCGAGAAGAAGAACGGCTTCCCTGTCGAGATGGCAGCGCCATGCGAAGGCACGGGCTACGAAGTGGGCTCGATGAGCATCATGAAGGGCGCGCGCAACATGGACAATGCAAAGAAGTTTTACGACTGGGCGCTCACGCCTGAGGCGCAAAAGCTCGCCGCGCAAGCCAAGCAATATCAATTGCCGTCGAACAAAAACGCACCGCAGCCGCCAGAAGCACCGCGCTTCGCGAGCATCAAGTTCATTCAGTATGACTTCAAAAAATACGGCTCATCGGCCGAGCGCAAGCGCCTGCTGGAGAAGTGGGAGAAGGACGTGAACTCGATTCCGCGCTAATGATTTGAGCGGAGTGATTCAATGAAAAGGCGGGCGTTGCTCGCCTTTTTTGTGTCTAGAAATTTGGTACGACGCATCTCGTTGGGAGGCCAACTTGTTGCCCACGCCACGGCTATTTCGTCGCTACAAACGCAGAAGCTCGCGTCACATCCACGCCGTAACACTGTGACAACGTATCCTCCGTGATCGTCTCCGCAGTCGCGCCGTAACCCACGGACTCACCTGCGCGCAGCAGCAGCGCTTTGTCGCTGATCGCGAGCGCTTCGGCCGGGTCGTGCGTTGAAAACACGATTGCCCAACCGTGCGATTTCGCGACGTTCGCGAGCAATGTGAGTACGAAGCTTCGTTGTGCGAGATCGAGATGCGCGCAGGGCTCGTCGAGGAGCCAGAGCGCATTAGGCGTTTCGCCCAGTTGATAGAGCGACCGCGCGAGTTGCACACGCATTTGCTCGCCCGACGAGAGCGTCGCGAAATCGCGTTCACTCCACTCGCGGGCGTGACAGGCTTCGAGCGCGTCGTGAATATCTGCGGCATTCGGCGAATCGAACGGGCGGCCGAGGGCGACGTACTCGGCGACAGGCATCGCAAACGAGACAGCGGGCTCGGCGGTGTTGAGCGCGCGACGTGCGGCCATCTGTCCCAGCGAATGTGACGCCAGCGGCGCACCATCAAACTCGATGCGCCCCGCGTGCTCAGCGACCTCGCCGGCAATGGCGGCGATGAGTGTGCTTTTGCCTGCGCCGTTGGCCCCGAGGAGCGCGAGAATTTCGCCAGCGTCCACGTTGAAATTTAGGTCGCGCAGCAGCACTCTATCGCGCACCGCAACGCCAAGATTCGTGACAAGCAGCAACGGCGTTCTGGCGACGATCATTGAGTCCGCCCGCCGCCACGCAGCACCATCATCACCAGAAGCGGCACGCCCAAGATCGCGGTGATCGCACCGACCGGCAGCTCCGTCGGAGGTGCGATGCTGCGCGCGATCACATCCGCCAACACACACAACAACGCGCCGATCAACGCCGCGAGCGGCAGCACTTTCCGCGGCGAAGCATCGACCATCAGTCGCGCAAGATGCGGCGCGGCGAGCCCCACAAAACCCACGCCACCGCAGAACGCCGTGACCACCGCGACAGCTGCGGTGGTGACTACGGCGACACGAAAGCGCACACGACGCAGGTCGACGCCAACGCTGCGTGCTGTGCGCTCGCCGAGCGCCAGAGCACCCAACGCGTTCGCGTTCATTTGCAACGCAATCGCTGCGACGATCGCAACCGCGCACATCATGAGCACCTGCGTCCACGTCAACGACGCAAAGCTGCCGAGCATCCAGAACGAAAGTGTTTTGAGTTGGCCTTCGGAGGCGAGCGCGGTGAGCATCGCGAGGCCGGCTGCGCATGCCGCGTTGATCGCGATACCCAAGAGCAGCAACGTGCTTGTGGAGCCCCCCAAGCTCGCGCTGTGTGCGCCGCGCCGTGCGGCTACGAGCATGGCGCTGGTGGCGATAGCTGCACCGCCGAGCGCCCCGATCCATAGCGCTGCGCCCGCACCCACCACAATCAACGCGATCGCCGCACCGAGCCCAGCCGCGGCGGGCACGCCGAGCAATCCAGGATCAGCTAAAGGATTACGAAACAATGCTTGCAACGCCGCGCCCGAGAGCGCAAACGCCGCACCGCCCGCACAGGCTGCGAGCACGCGTGGCGTGCGCAAGCCCGTGAGGATCGACCAGTCTTGTGCGGTCAGCTCGCCTGCGAACAATTTGCTGATTGAGATGGGATAGGCACCCAGTGCGAGCGAGAGCAATGTCACCGTCGCGAGCGCCGCGACGACGGTCAATATCGCCGAGCGAAAAGTTAAAGTTTTCACGTTCGTGTCGACATCTTCCGCTCCCTCCCCGCTCGCCGGGAGAGGAGCAGACCCAGCAGCCATCGATCAGACCACAAGATGCATCTCAACTTTTTCAGCGACAAGCTCAGGAATATCGTGGTGCAGCATGTGGCCGGCGTTGGGCAAAATTTCGAACGTGATGTCTTGAAACGCGGCGAGGCGTGATTCGAAACTGCCCGCTGTATGACCGTCTCGCGTATCAGGAACAAAGCTCTCGTCCGAATAGCCAACCCATTTTTTCGCGTCAGAATCGCTGGCGCCAAGCCAGAGCGTAGGGGCGGTCACTTGCTGCCAAATGCTGATCACTTCGTCGAGTCGATACACGGTCGGGAACGGTAGTTTGTGCGCCGGGTCGGCGCGCAAATGCCAGCGGCCGTCAGCTTTCTCCTCGGCCCAATGACCGGCGAGCCACAGCGCTCTGTCACGCGTGATGCGTGGATTGTTTTTTTGGAGTCGATCCGCCACATTTTCCTTCGATGTGTAGCTCGAAAGCGACGCTGGAATTTTTATCGCGTCGAGCCACGCGCGGTATCGCTCGGCAGCCTTGTTCGGCGGCGTGGACGGAATACCAAAGCCGTCGAGTGACACCAAGCGCCGCACACGCTCCGGGCGAATGCCGGCGTACAGCGAACAGACGTTCCCCCCTAGGCTGTGTCCGACCAAGTGAATTGGCGCATTCGGCGAGAAGTGATCAATGACGGCCTCAAGGTCGGCCACGTAATCGGCGAACCAATAACCGCCACCCGCTTCGCGCGTCGCGTCGGTGCCGCCGTAGCCGCGTTGATCCGGCGCGATCACGTACCAGTCGCGCTTCATCGCGTCGACCAAAAATTGGAACGAGGCGGCAACGTCCATCCAGCCATGAAGCATGAGCACGGGCTCGGCAGAGGGGTCGCCCCAGGTGAGCACTTCGGCGGTGTGGCCCCGGATCGGGAGGCGATGTGTGGTGAACGGTTTCATGGTGTGTTGCGTCGTCATGCCTGAAGCGTAGCAGTGCCCGTGCTCACGGCGATTTCACGTCGTACCCGCGGTGACGAGAGTTATGGCTTTTTGGCTTAAGCGACAGCCAGGTAGTCGTTGCGGGCACATTTTTCTTATAGTCGACTTATTATCCAATGTGGCTCAATGCGCCGTGTAGCTGTCGCTAGCGCCTAAAAGCTGTGTCTTAGTCATCTGTGCGGTGAATGACTGCGCGTTTACGCGCTTGACATCTGCAGACAAAGTCAATAATCTTGTAATTACAGAATTCTGCCATTTTAACAAGACACTGGCAAAGCATGAGCGACGTCATTCCCTTTCGCGGTTTTTCGCTTCACGATCAGGTGGCTGAGCGCGTGCGCGGACTGATTTTTGATCGCACGATCGCTCCGGGTGACTTCATCGACGAGATCACGCTTTCTGAGAAATGGCAAATCAGCCGCACGCCGCTGCGCGAGGCGCTGAAGGTGCTCGCGGCGGAGGGGCTGGTTGAGTTGGTGCCGCGTCGTGGTTGTCGCGTGATTGAGATTGCCGAGCAAGACGCGGACGAGCTCTTCCCGATCATGGCGTTGCTCGAAGGGCGCTGCGCGCTCGAAGCAACGCAGCGCATGACCGACGCCGACTTGCGCGAGTTGCAGCGCATGCATGACGAGCTTGAGCGCACAGCGGCCGAAAGCGACGTTGACGGTTACTACAAAGCGAACCATGTGTTCCACAGCTTCGTGCAACGCGTGGCGGGCAATCGCTGGCTCGATCGCGTCACTGCGGACCTGCGCAAATTTGTGCGCCTTCTGCGCGGCCGTCAGCTTGTGTTGCCGGGCCGTATTGAAGCGTCGATCAACGAGCATCGCGTGTTGATCGCGGCGATGCAAGCGCGCGATGGCATCCGCGCCGAGCGAGCGATGCACGACCATTTGCTCGCGCAGCTTGCCGCGCTCAAAACGCTACGCGCGCGAGAAGCGCAAGTTGCTGCGCAGTCCGCGTAACCCCATCAAAAAAAGCACATCATGTTGGCCGAAAATTCCTCCGTTCCAGCGATTCGCAAAGCGGTGCAGCGCATCAACCAAATCGCCAGCGAGTGGCGTTCATTGAAACTTGTTCGTGAGTGCCATCGTCTGCTCTCGGTGCGCGCCGAGGCCAACAGCCCAGCCATCGCGCAGAGCATCATCAACGAAATCGCGGAACTCACCGAGTCTGAGCAAGACGCTTTGTTTGATGCGCTTGCGCGGGAATTTTCGCCCGACCCGAAGGCTGTGTTGAAAGCGGCCGAATCGTACGCCGCCACGCCGAACGCATCCACCTTGGCTGCGCTCTCCAACATCGCCGAGCCGCCGCGTCAGGAACTGTTTCGTCGCCTCAACCGCGCGCCCGGCGGCACCGCAGCGCTCGTGGGATTGCGCCGTCAAATGTTGCGGCGACTCGCGAAAAATCCGGAGTGGCAATCGGCGGAGGCGGACATGCTGCACCTGCTCTCGTCTTGGTTCAATCCGGGCTTCTTGCAGATGCGAAGGGTGGACTGGAATTCGCCCGCGCATTTGCTCGAACAAATCATTCAGCATGAAGCGGTGCACGCCGTCGACGGATGGGACGATCTGCGTCGGCGTTTGCAGCCGGACCGTCGCTGCTTCGCGTTTTTTCATCCGCAACTCGCGGACGTGCCGCTAATTTTTGTTGAAGTTGCGTTGGTCGCGGCAATGCCCGACGCAATCGCGCCGTTGATCGACAAAAATTCGGAGATCACGCCGCCGAAGCAATTTCGCGTCGCGGCGTTTTATTCGATCAGCAACTGCGAACCCGGCCTGCGCGGAGTGTCGCTCGGCAATTTTTTGATCAAACGCGTCGCCGAAGAATTAAAGCGCGAGTTGCCGCAACTAAAAACGTTCTGCACGCTGTCGCCGATTCCTGGATTCATGAATTGGCTCACGCGCGTGGACAACTCGCTCGCGTACGAAGGGCTCAAACCCGCCCCGCGTAAACGCCTTGACGAAGCGCTCACCACTTTGCGCAAAGCGACGGACAATGACCTTCACGCGCTTTCTCGCGAGGCGGTGCTCACCGCACTCAACAAAGACGCGCACGAGGCATTGCTCGCATTAGCGA
>Ga0209097_10004379_pt1 | contig 10446 bp, 7 predicted proteins | sample AD_UKC052_MetaG_FD_184419 | JGI IMG/M metagenome (GOLD analysis project Ga0209097, IMG submission 184419) | Active sludge microbial communities of municipal wastewater-treating anaerobic digesters from USA - AD_UKC052_MetaG (SPAdes) (version 2) | ecosystem: Engineered > Bioreactor > Anaerobic >... | reverse complement strand
TTGGCCGCTTTTTGATCATTTCGGAGGTGTTTGGGTCCTTCTGCCGCCTATTTCGGGCCGGGTAGGACGATAGAAACCTGAAAGTGACGTAAAAAAAACCTGCTATCCCTTCCTGGAGGCAGGTTTTCTTGAATTATGCAACACCCTCCATATGACAGTGAAATTAGGATCAGCTCGATCCTAAATACCTTGATGAAGACCTGCGGTCCTGGCCAATTTGATACTCTTCTCAGGTTTGGCGACGATATGACAGAAGACCTGGATTGATCCCGCACGTTACAGACAGAAAAACAAGCAGTTCACTTGACCCCTTTTCTGCTGTGTCTGAGCAAAAAAAATAATAGATACAGGATCTGGAAACCCTGTATCTTTTTATTGAAATGAGAGCAATTCTGCTGCTGGATTGGATTTGGTTTTGATGGGAATTCATGCATTCATTTCCTGTTTTGCTACTTGACTTTTTGTTTGAATGAGCTATAATAACATGTAGTGAAACATAAATATATGTTTTATTAGACACCATGAAACCACCTGACCATCCCATCACCCGCACCCTTGACCTTATGGCCGATGACCGCAGCCTGCAAAAGCTGGAAGCGGTCACCAAAGCCCTGGGCTCTGAGACTCGCATTGAAATATTGCGGTTCCTGAGCGCCCACACCAGCACTGTGCTGGAGATTGCCGAAGCCCTGGGCCTTCCCCAATCCACCGCCACCCTGCACATCTCCATCCTCGAAAAAGCCGGCCTCATCGAAACCAACCTGCGGCCCGCCACCCGCGGCCTGCAGAAGGTTTGCGCGCGCGTTTATGACCGCATTGTCATCCAGCTTCCGGCTGAATTTGAACCGGAAGACACCATGGTGGAAGTATCCATGCCCTTGGGCGCCTACACCCAGACCAGCCTGGTGCCCACCTGCGGCCTGGCCGGCGAGGTTGGCATCATTGGGCATCTTGACGATCCCTCGGCGTTTTACGAGCCGGATCGCATTTATGCCCAGCTCCTGTGGTTCCGGCGCGGCTTCATCGAATATCGTTTCCCCAATCACCTGCCGGCCGGGGTCATCCTGAATGATATTGAGGTCAGCTTCGAAGTCTGTTCTGAGGCCCCCCTGCATCACGATAACTGGCCTTCGGATATCACCGTCTGGATTGGCGGGGTGGAAATTGGCACCTGGACCAGCCCGGCAGATTTTGGCGGCGAACGCGGCGCGCTCACCCCGGCCTGGTGGGACAGCCAGAATTCACAGTACGGCCTGCTCAAGGTCTGGAAAGTGACCCACAGCGGCAGTTTTGTCGATGGTGTCCAGGTTTCAGGCGTCACCCTGAAGGATTTGCCGCAAAAACCTGGTGAGCCGATCCCCGTGCGCATCGGCATCCGGGATGATGCCCAGAACATCGGCGGGATCAATTTGTTCGGCAGCAAATTTGGCAATTATCCGCAGGATATTGTCTTGCGTCAGCGCTACCAGCGCGGACCTAAAAACCAGATTTAAACAGCAAGTGCAATGCGCTTCATGTCGTGGCTGACCCGGCGCACTGCACTCGCGAGAGGAGGTTAATCCACTCAATTCCAGTTTACCATATTTTTCCCCGATTGATACAAGCGATCTTCATATCCTTTTCCTTTTGCCTGGCAAAAGGGATCTGTCAGTGTCTGTCTCAATTCAACCAGAGAAAAGCAGGAGAAAAATGAAAAGTTTTGCCCGTATCGTTTTGCCCGTTTTGATTATTCTGAGCATGGTGCTCTCCGCCTGCACCACGCCCACCGCCGCGCCCACCCAGGCAGCTGCCCCGACCGCGGTTAAAGCCGCTGAAGCCACCAAGGCGCCCGTTCCCACGGAAGTTCCGGCCGTTGTCGAGCCGACCCAGGCTCCCGCTGGAGATACCTGCGGGAATGTTGAACTGCAATACTGGAATCCTTTCACTGGCCCTGACGGCCCCTTCATGGGCAAAATGGTGGAAGAATTCAACGCCTCGCACCCCACCATTAAAGTTACCATGACCAGCCAGGGTGAATATTATACCCAGCTGGCCACCGCCGCCGCAGCAGATACCCTGCCCGATGTGGCCATCGTCCATGCGGATCAGGTCCCCACCCAGGCCTTCCGCAATGTGCTGCGCCCCATCGACGACCTGGTGGTCGAAATGGGCATCACCGGCGCCGATTACCCCGCCGGTGTATGGAATGCCGGCGAAGTGGCGGGGCACCGCTACAGCATCCCGCTGGATATCCACCCTATGACCGCCTTCTACAATGCAGATCTCTTCAAGGCCGCCGGCTTTGAAGCCGCCCCCAAAACAGCCGATGAATTCAATGCTGTTGCTCTGGCCATCACGGCTGGCGACAACAAGGGTTTCGACATTACCGGCGGTTTTCCCGTCCAGCAGATCTTCCAGCAGATGCTGCACCAGTTTGGCGGTTCTGAATTCAACGCCGAAGGCACCGAAGCCACCTGGAACAGCGAAGCCGGCGTGAAAGCCCTGCAGTGGATGAAGGATGTGCAGACCAAATACTCGGAACCCAACCTGGAAGTGGATGCTGAACTGAATGCCTTCAAAACCGGTTCGGTCGGTATGGTCTGGAACGGCATCTGGCAGACCACCAATGTCACCGGCGACGGTGTGGAATTTGACGGACGCGCCACCGCCGTGCCGCAAATCGGCCCGCAGATGGCCGTCTGGGCTGGCTCGCACCAGTTCACCCTGCCTGTGCATAAAACCATTGATCCCTGCAAGGATAAAGCTGCCGCCATTTTCATCAAGTACATGGTCGAAAACTCGGTCACCTGGGCCAAAGCCGGCCAGATTCCTGCCTCTGCCGCGGTACGCAAGAGCGCTGAATTCCTGGCGATTGAACCCCAGGCCTCCATTGCCCCCTCTGTTGAATATGCTTTCTTCCCGCCCTCCGTCCCCGGCATCACGGATGCCTACGGTCCGCTGGGTGAAGCAGTCGGTGCGGTGATGAACGGCACGGCCACGGATATCAAGGCTGCGCTCGATGACGCCGCCAAGCGCGCCAATGAAATTCTGGCGCAGAACAAGACCACCTACGGCTCCGCGCCGAAGGCGCCCTAAACATCATCTCTCTCTCCTGAGGGCGAGCGGGACAAGCCCGCTCGCCCTCCCCCAAAAACCCCCTGCATGGAAAGGCTGGTAGGTATGACCGCAGCAGTCACTCGAAAACATCGCTTTTCTCTCACCCCCTATCTTTTTATCCTGCCGCATCTGATCTTTTTTGCTGTCTTCATCGGTTATCCTTTTTTCAGCGGCCTGTATATCAGCTTTTTTCAATATGACGTGCTGCGCCCCGAAGCCACCGTGTTCGTGGGCCTGCAGAACTATCTCGATCTGTTTAAAGCTGGCAGCGTGAAGTTCATTGAGTTTTGGAACTCCATGCAGGTGACGTTGACCTTTGTCATTTTCAGCGTCCCCTTCCTGGTGGTGATACCGCTGGTGCTGGCCGTGCTGCTCAACATCAAGGTTCCAGGCCGCAATTTTTTCCGCGCCGTCTATTTTGCTCCCTGGGTGCTTTCCTGCGCTGTTATTTCCTTGATCTGGTGGTGGATTTTCCAGAGTCAGGGTGGTTTGCTCAACTATTACCTGAAAATGTTGGGATTGGAAACGCCGCGCTGGCTTTCGACCATGCCTTATGCGATGATTTCCATCATCATTGCCACCGTCTGGTGGACGATGGGATACAACATGATCATTTTTCTGGCTGCGCTGCAGGACATTCCCACAGATCTGTATGAGGCCGCAGAAATGGACGGCGCAGGCAGCTGGGCACGTTTTGTCCACGTGACCCTGCCCCTGCTGCGCCCGGTGCTGGTGTTCATCGTCATTACCACCATCATCGCCTCTTTCAACCTGCTTGGCCAGCCCATGATGATGACCCGCGGCGCACCGGCCCAGCCCACTGGCGGCGGAGCCACCGAGCCGGTGATGCTGCGCATTTTCACCGAAGGCTTTGTGCGTCCCTTCCAGGGCAGTGCCGCAGCCATGTCGGTGGTGGTGGCCACCATCATGGTCATCTTCTCTTTCGCCAATTTTCGCATCTTTCGCCAGCGCGACTGATCATCAGGAGGCTTCCATGACCGCGACTCTCACCCCGAAAGAAAATCACAGCCCGCTGCTGGGCTACCGCGCCGAGAAACTGCTCAAACGCATTGCCCTCTATACCACCCTGAGTATCGTCACCCTGATCATCGTCATCCCGCTGATCTGGATGTTTTCCACCTCCTTCAAGCTCAAATCGCAGCTTTTCACGAAGGATATTTACTGGATCCCCAAGGAAATCACCTTAGAGAACTACACCAAGATCCTGAACAACCCATCCACGCCCATCGGGCAGTGGTTCATGAACAGCCTCTTTGTGGCCTCAGTGACCACCGTGCTGAAACTGGTCATCGACTCCCTCGCCGGATATGCCTATGCTCGCATGGAATTTCCCGGCCGCAAGCAGATCTTTGGCCTGCTGCTGGCCACGCTGTTCTTACCCGGAGTGATGTTCCTGGTGCCCAATTTTGTTACGGTGACCAGGCTGGGCATGCTGAACAACTTCAGCGGGGTGATCATCCCTGCCCTGGCCAGTGTGTTTGGCGTCTATTTTATGCGCCAGTTCTTTGAGAGCCTGCCCAAGGAGCTGGAAGAAGCTGCCCAGATTGACGGAGCCAACCGCCTGCAGATTTTCCTGCAGATTGCCGTCCCGCTGGCCAAACCGGCCCTGGCCACCCTGGCGGTGATTGAATTCCTGGGTTCCTGGAATGATTTCCTCTGGGCGCTGCTGGTGCTGAAAGACCGCGCCGTGCAGACTCTGCAGCCAGGCCTGCGCACCCTGCAGGGGGCCTACACCTCGGAATACGGTCTGATGATGGCCGGCGCGGTGATTGTGGCCCTGCCCGTGCTGATCCTCTATATTTTCCTGCAGCGCTATATTGTCCAGAGCGTGGCCACCACGGGGTTAAAAGGATGAAAAAATTTGGATGGGTAGGTCTCCTTTCTTTGGGTCTTGGGGTTCTCCTGGCTGCCTGCCTTCAGCCAGCTCAGGAAAGCCCGACTCAAGCTTCATCTACTGCAGTTCCTGTGGCAACAAATACCCCGCCGCCTGCGGCTCTTTTTCAGAACCCGGTGCTGAAGGAGAATTTTGCCGATCCCTTTATCCTGCAGGAAGGCAGCACCTTCTATGTCTATGCCACCAACAGCGCCAGCAAAAACATTTCTCTGGCCCGTTCCACAGACCTGGTGACATGGGAAGTGCTGGGCGACGCCATGCCGGCCCTGCCCAAATGGGCCAAACTCACGGGTGGGTTGGTGTGGGCGCCGGAAGTGATCAAAATTGGCGAGACCTATGTCATGTATTACACCGCCCGCGATAAACAGTCGAATAAGCAGTGCGTGGGCGCGGCCACCAGCAGTCAACCCGAAGGCAAATTCAAGGACACCCGCAGCGAACCTCTGGTCTGCCAGACTGACCGCGGCGGCACCATTGATGCCAGCCCTTTCCTGGATGATGACGGTACGCTCTACCTGCTCTATAAAAATGACGGGAACTGCTGCAGCATGCCCACCCATATTTACGCCCAAAAGCTCTCTCCCGACGGCCTCAGCCTGACCGGCGAAGCAGTCCAGCTGGTGCGTAATGATCAGCAGTGGGAGGGGGATGTGATTGAAGCCCCGACCCTGTTTAAACACGAAGGCAAGTATTACCTGTTCTTTTCAGCCAACAGCTATGCCGGTGTTCCTTATGCGGTAGGCTATGCCCGCTGTGAGTCACCCCTGGGCCCCTGTCAGGACGCGCCGGAAAATCCCATTCTGGCCAGCCGGCTGGAGGATAAAAACGCCCTGGTCATCGGGCCGGGACATCAAGCTTTGCTGCAGGTGGGAAACCAGACCTGGATGTTTTACCATGCCTGGGAAGTGGTTTCTGGCAGTCGGCGGGGTGACCGCCGCCTGATGTGGCTGGACCGGGTTAACTGGGTGGATGGCCGGCCGGTGGTGGCAGGCCCGACCCTCGACCCGCAGCCTGTGCCGCAATTACCCTGACCACAGCCCGTCTTATGTGTGAACACCGCGCCGGCTCGCGGTGTGCTTCAATGCATCTTAATCGAGGAGCCGCCTGGCCTGCTCGAAACTTATTGTAAAGGAGTATCCTTTGACCCAACGCATACATCTCTCCCTGGATGGTCAATGGCTTTTTTGTCCATCCGAAACCTTTTCCTCGGACACCTGTGTTCCCATGGTTGTCCCGGCGCCCTGGCAGGCCGATGCGCGTTTTCGCAGTTTTACCGGTCCGGCCTGCTACCGGCGCGAATTGCATCTTGATGAGGCCTGGTTTGCAAAGGATAAGCGCATCATCCTGGGCTTTGGCGCGGTCGATTATTTTGCCGAAGTCTGGCTGAACGATATCCGCCTGGGGGCTCACGAAGGCGGCTACCTGCCCTTTGAATTGGATTTATCGGCCGCGGCCCACCCTGGCTGCAACCTTCTCACCGTGCGGGTCAGCGATCCACCGGAGGTCTTTGCTGAAATTCCTCACGGCAAGCAGTCGTGGTACGGCATGCTCTCGGGTATCTGGCAGCCGGTATGGATTGAATTGCGCCCTGCGGTTCACATTCAGAGTGTCAGGATCACCCCGCATGGAGAAGAAGTGCACATTGAGACCGCACTCAGCGGCCCCCTGCAGGCGGAACTGCGGGCTGAAATTCTGGCTCCCGATGGGCGGCAGGCGGCACAGGGCGAAAGCGTGAATCCGGTTTTCAACCTGAAGGTGCCGCAGCCTCAGGCCTGGTCGCCGGACGCGCCGCGCCTTTACACCCTGAGGCTCTCGGCAGGGGATGATGAAGTGGTTGAGACTTTTGGATTCCGCACCATTGAGGCCCGCGATGGCCGGCTCTGGCTCAACGGCCAGCCTTTCTATATGCGCGCTGCACTGGATCAGGATTATTACCCTGACCTCATCTGCACCCCGCCCTCACAGGAATATATTGAACAGGAATTCCGTCTGGCAAAAGACATGGGGTTGAACTGCCTGCGCGTGCATATCAAGGTGGCAGATCCCCGTTACTATGCTGCCGCAGATAAAGTAGGCCTGCTGATCTGGACAGAGCTGCCCAACCATGCTCTGCTCAGTCCCGATTCAAGCCGCCGGGCGCGTGAAACCCTGGCCGGCATGATTGCCCGCGATTGGAATCACCCCTCGATCGGCATCTGGACGATCATCAATGAGGCCTGGGGGGTGGATGTGAGCAACCCTGACCACCGCGCCTGGATGGCCGAGACCTATGACTGGGTCAAAAACCTGGACCCCACCCGGCTTGTGGCTGGAAACTCGCCCTGCTGGAGCAATTTCAATGTTGCCAGCGACCTGGATGACTTTCACATGTATTTTGCCATGCCCGATCACCACGAGCAGTGGCGGAGCTGGGTGGCGGAGTATGCCCGCCGCCCCTGGTGGACCTTTGCGTGTGATTACAGCAGCGCGGCTGCCTGGCGGGAATACACCCGCGCTCCCTGGCAGACGGCTCCGCGCCAGCTGGCAGCAGAAGCACGTCGGCGCGGCGATGAGCCGCTGCTGGTTTCAGAGTTTGGCAACTGGGGTCTGCCAGAACTGGGCAAGCTGCGGGAAGGTTATAAAGGTGACCCCTGGTGGTTTGAAGACGGCCTGGATTGGGGAGATGGGGTGGTTTACCCCCACGGCATGGAAATCCGTTATCAACTGTTTGGCTTTGAACGGGTTTTTGGCAGCCTGGATGCGCTCTGCCAGGCCAGCCAGCGCCTGCAATTCCAGGCGCTGAAGTATGAAATTGAGCAAATGCGCCGTCACGACAGCATCCAGGGCTATGTAATCACCGAACTGACAGATGTGCACTGGGAATGCAACGGTCTGTTGGATATGCTGCGCAATCCCAAGGCAGGCCATGCCGGCCTGGCCTGGTTGAATGCGCCTGATCTGCTCATCCCGCTGTGGGAGCGCCTGTCCATCCGCAGCGGTGAAACCATCAACCTGCCCCTGCTGCTGTCGCACACTGCGCCGGAGCCGCTTTCCGGGACTGTGCTGGAATGGACGCTCAGCCTGGGCGCAGAAACGTTCCTCAAGGGTGAGATGCCGTTGCAGACCCTGGATCAGGACGGGGTGACTGCACTGCCGGAACTGACCTTCACAGTTCCAGCTGTTTCTGCGCCTGCGCGCGCCTGCCTGCGCCTCAGCCTGCTTTCTCAGGGGCAAAAACGAGCCTATAATGAGGTGGAATGGCTTCTCTTCCCCGCGGAGATGGGCAGCCTGCCGCTGGCTGGCAAAAGCATCTATGCCGATGCAGACCTGGCCGGGACGCTGGTGCAGCGCGGCGCAACCCTGGTGAAGCACCTGCCAGAGGCCGACCTGGCCGTGGTTGGGCAGCTGGATGATAACTGCCGTGAATACATTCTGCGCGGTGGGCGGGTGTTGTGGCTGGCGGAAAAGGATGATGCTTTGCAGACGGTTTTGCCCGGAGTAGGGCTCAGCCCGCGGGCCGGTTCGCCCTGGCAGGGCGACTGGGCTTCCAGCTTCGGCTGGCACTGCCTGCCTGACCTGCCCACCGGTGGGCTGGTGGATTTTTCTTTTGCCGGCCTGACCCCTGAGCATGTTCTGCCAGGGATGCCGCCGCGCGATTTTATTCGGGATGTGTTTGCCGGCCTTTTTACCGGCTGGCTGCACCGCCCCATTCCTACCATTGCCCGCCGGCGGATTGGCCGCGGACAGCTGCTGGGCTGCACCTTCCGCATTGGCGCCAGCCTGACGGATAATCCCATGGCCGGGGCCATTTTTGACCGGCTGCTGGGACTTTTGAACCGGTAACCGGTTTAAGAGCAGGAGAAAACTTATGCCATTCATCAGTCACAACCCGCTTCCCATCCGCCAGATTGGCGATCCTTTTGTGCTGCGCGCGCCAGATGGACTTTATTACTGCTATGCCACCTCGGACCCACAGGGTTTTAAGGCCTGGTCATCGGCTGATTTGCAGAAATGGACGGATCTGGGCCTGGTGTACCGCCGTCCCGCAGATGCCTGGGGAGAAGCGGACTTCTGGGCGCCGGAGGTGGTGCTGCATAAGGGCCGGTACCTCATGCATTACAGCGCCCGCTGGGGCGAGAACCACAGTCTGCGCATAGGTGTAGCCATTTCAGCGAAGCCGTCTGGCCCTTTTGTGGATGTTTTTAATCGCCCCTTGTTTGATGCCGGCTATGCCGCCATTGACGGACATGTGCTGCGTGATGATGACGGGCATTGTTATCTGTATTATTCCCGTGATTGCAGTGAAAATATCGTGGCAGGGCGTCATGAAAGCCACCTGTATGTGGTAGAGCTGACCCCGGACCTGCTCTCCCTGAAGGGTTCGCCAGTGTGGGTGGCGGCGCCCGAACAGGCCTGGGAACTGCGTTCAGGCGATGAATGGCGCTGGAATGAAGGGCCCTTCGTGTTGAAACATGCCGGCCGTTATGTGTTGATGTATTCTGCCAATTGCTACGCCAGCCGTGATTATGGGGTGGGGGTGGCACTGGCTGAGTCGCCGTTCGGACCGTTCATCAAGGCGGAATACAACCCAGTGTTGACCTCGCCCAGCCCGGAGATTTCCGGTCCCGGCCACAATTCCGTGACCCTTTCGCCCGATGGAGAGGACTTGCTGATCGTTTACCATGTCCACACCGATCCGCTGCACCCGGATGGGGACCGGCAGGTGTGCATTGACCGCATGGGATTTCGTGAAAATGGCGACTTATTTGTGGCCGGCCCCACCTTGCTTTGAAGGGGGCAGGTTTAACATGAGGTGGAATATACAGGCCGTAAAGTGATTCTCTGGACCTAAAATTCACTGAACACCGGCAGAAAAGGAAAAAGACAGGCATTATAGAAGATGCCCCAAAATGATAGATCAGGGTTTCAGCGTTAAACCGAAGGGCTGCCTGGTTCTTGTGATCTACCCATTGGGCATTTGCCTGATGTAAATGGGTGGCAAAGCTAAGGGGGAGGTAATTACTCAGCGGTATTTCTAAGAACGCCCTATGCTGTTTTCCCACCCCTTTATCCTCGCAGTAGCGAGGGCTGGCCCCGCCCAACGGCGGGGGTCGAAGATCATTAAAGAGGTGTTTTGTGCCCGCAAAGCGGGCACAAAACACCTCTTGCGGGTAACCCCATGGTTGTGCAAAATAATCGTTCACCCAGAAAAACGCTCAAAGAGTGATATAGCTGGTCTTTTGAACCATGCCTGAGTAATTACAAATTACAGGGGGAGATTCGAAAATCATTAGCAACCTTGCTGGAAACAAAAAATGATACACAAGGATTCTCTACCGGACAAAGTTCGTGTAAGCATGTGAAAAATCCGTGAACGAAACAGGGATAGGCAGATTGAAGTCCAAAAGATGCTCAAGGATGCGCAAGCCGAGTTGGAATAAGCTGAGATCACAACG
>Ga0209097_10004377_pt1 | contig 10456 bp, 8 predicted proteins | sample AD_UKC052_MetaG_FD_184419 | JGI IMG/M metagenome (GOLD analysis project Ga0209097, IMG submission 184419) | Active sludge microbial communities of municipal wastewater-treating anaerobic digesters from USA - AD_UKC052_MetaG (SPAdes) (version 2) | ecosystem: Engineered > Bioreactor > Anaerobic >... | reverse complement strand
CCCACTCCAATTAATGTGGCTCTTTGTTGAGTGCAAGTAAGAGCTTTTCCTATATCGGCTAAACCATACCCTATAAGACGAGATACAAAATCGACTTTCTTATTGTGTTCTTGTATATGTGGTGAAATATCTAAAATGCTATTTCTCAAGGCTCCCCACTCAGCACCATGTGCAAGTAATGCTTTAATCAAGACAACATCAAAACGGGCAGGTATTAAACTTGTGTTTCCAGCTCTCAATTGTTCAATCACTTCATATGCAAACGCAGCATTTCTGCTAATTAATGCTGCTGCATTACTTGTGCCGCGCATGTACTTTGTATCGTCTAAGCCATTTACTGAGGGGGCAGCCACCCTATGGCCTGGAGCTACCGAAGACTTTACGAAACTAACTTTAGTATTAGGTGTTGTGTTCGCTAATCTTTCAGTGAATAAAACCCTACCACCAGAAAATAATATATCTGGCTTAATCGCTCTACGGTAACCATGACCCACTCTTGAGAAAGGAGAAATGCCATTTGGTCCGAATAAGTCATAGCGTGTAGGCACTATCTGCGGACTTGATGCATCAGTATGAACTGCACCCACTGTAAGCGCATTCATTGCTTCAGCTGGTGCCATCAGTCTTTTGTTACTCGTATCCGAAAGCAATGATTGCAAAGCTAACCTATTACGTAAATCAACAGCCATATTGACTAATGAGTTCGGTGGAGTAGCTAACATTAGTTCTGACGGGTAATTGCCAGCACTAACAATAAAAAGTACATCATATTTCCAAGATAGCCAATCAATAAGCTTTGCCCAAGGTGACATCAATCTATCAAAAATATAGGTTGGGTCACCCACCGACAAGTTAATAACTTTTACTGAGGGGGCAACAGCAGGCTCCCCTCCATCACCTTCAAAAATCCGGCGAACAGCTCTATGTATTAAATCAATTAAGAGTACATCATTTGGAGTTTCTTCGCTTTTTGGAACATTTGCGTCACTAATATTAGGCTTAAGTATTGGACGGCAATAAATGGGTCTGCTCATTGGAAACTTGTTACCATCTAGCTCTCCGAGCAAAATAAGCGATGCCATAGCAGTTCCATGGTTACGGTCAATTGCTAAGTAATTATCTTCCCACCCATCTGGGTCATCTATGAAAATTCTGCCTGCTAATAAAGGGTGATTTTGTAATGGAAGGCCATCAAGGAGTGCAATAATAGGCTCCCCAGATGCTAATTGAGGTGGAGCTTGGACAGATGAAGTTCGCTCAATAACATCATCTCTTTCAGCAATAGCTTGGCCTCTTGGACGAAAAAACATTACTCTTTCTGACAGCACCAGCTCCGCAGGAGTATCATCAAGAAGTTGAACTATGCCATGAGCTGGCATTTCTATTAGTAAACCGTGGTATGAAATTTCATTGAGTAGTGTTCTGCTTAATACATTGCCACCTAATTCAGATACCAGCGTACTTACTTCATTATAAGTAGCCTGATTCTTTTCTGCCGACTCATAGCACCAAGCTTCTACTTCAAACTTAAATATTTGCTCGCCAAACTCAAGGCGCTCTCTCCAGTAGTCTTTCATTTCACTGGATAACCTATCTTGGTATGACCAAAATCTAATATCTTTTAAATGTGAGAATACAACTTTCCAAGGAGCAAAGCCACGCTCTAGCGTAACATTTGGATTTTCTAGGTACCTATTCCACAGACTTATTATATGATTCAAAGCCTGCAAATTACTTCCTACAAGAAATAGACGACCATCTAATTTTGCATCCGCTCTTCTCTCATCAAAAAAGTCTTCATCAGGTTCCAGCCCTCTTTCCTCCTCCTCTAACAACCACTCCAAACCACTAGTACGTTTAACAGCTTTGATAAAGGCATCCACTAAGCCAATCACTTCAAAAACTAAAACCAGCTCAGGATTATCAACTGCTCCCTCAGCCTGAAGTAATAGAGTTTTTGCTTCAAAAGCAGTTTGTAGCGCCTGTAATTTTGGAGAGATTCTTTGAGCTTGACGTTCGGAAGACGGGATTGAGAGTCTCGGAAATTGAGGGTCTAACTTCTCACGAGGTGCGGGTGTACTTGCGCGAGGAAATAGTAATAAGGGCAATGTTTGTGGTTCTTGTGCCATTTATTATTTTTATACCTTTATTTATTTTAGTGACTGTCTGAAGATACTCTTTCAGTCCATTGATTTAGTCGGTCGCTAACAATTTTCTTAATATCATTAGAAGGTAATGATAAAACGTGCCTTCTAAAAACATCTTCACCAAATTGCTCTAGGTCAGAAAAGCTTACATTTGTAAATCTTTTTGCTAACACATTCGCTGATACACCCAACTTAGCCCCAATCCTTCTTTCAAAGCCTTTAAACCATTCAGATATTTGAGCAACAGTAGGATTAGGCAGATTCAAACGTAATTGAAATCTGCGCCAAACTGCGCGGTCCAGAAGTTCAGCATGATTTGTAGCTGTGACAACCACAACATGATTTGGTAAAGAGTCTATTTGCAATAGCAGAGAGCTAACAACTCGCTTGATTTCTCCTGTTTCATTAGTATCGCCACGTTCTTTACCGAGTGTGTCAAACTCATCAAAAAATAGGACGCATTTATGTGTTCGAGCAAAGTCGAATAGACGCTTAAGCCTTCCGCTAGTTTCACCTAAGAAGCTGCCTATAACGGCTTCGTATCTCACAACAAATAAAGGAACCATTAACTCTGTAGCTATTGCCTCTGCTAATGAAGTTTTACCGTTTCCTGGGGGACCAGATAGCAATACTCGATGCCGTGGTTCCAAGCTATACGAACGAAGTAAGTCTACTCGAAGTTGCTCTTCTATAAGTTCTGATACTGCTTTCACTGTTTCGGAGGCTAAAAATAGCGAGTCAAGCTTACGCCTTGGTTCGATTTCATATAGCAGGCCACCATGCCCGCCATCGTATGCTCGAACAACTTCGCCCGACATAGCTTGGTGTTTTGGAAAGCTCATATTTTCTTCTAATTTTCTTGCTAGCTGATGATGTTGTTTAGCACGCTCTTCTGCTACAAGAGCATCTACAGTGGAGCGCAACAACTTCTGGTCGTTTTGACTACCAGCTCTCACTAAATTAACTATTAAATCTGCGCGTGACATAGAAAAACTCTATTAATATTTAGTTTACATTCTAACGAATTAAGCAAAAATATTATAGAGTTGATATATTAATCAGTGCTCAAACTTGGTTTTTAGAAGATTTTATTTTCTACTATTTAGCAGTCCAATAAATTAATAAAGGACACATTTAGCAGGCTCTCTAGTTTTACAACGATAATTAACGACTTTTATTTAAATTTTAACCCCTCAACGCACACTTGCTTCCAGTACTCATTGAATCCTTCTTTTTCTCCTTGTAGGAAAGTGTATTCTTTTAGGCCAGCTGTAATAAATCGCTTATACCCAGTATAGCCCCCCATACTGTTTTTTGAGTTTACCTCCCCGCATGCAAAGGGCGTTCTGTTGACTGTGAGCACGAAGAACACATTTTTGAATTTCGCAGAGTCAGCATCTATAAGCGCATCTTTAATGCCGCTTTTCCAAGCTCCATAAATTCTATTTTTTAAGTCTTCATCTGATTGTTCGGCTACTTGTTCTGCGGATGCTTTCCTCTGCTCGTTTTTTGCTTTGTATGCCTGATATTCTTCTGAATTATACTTATTATAAAGTAATAGCCAAATTGCCATCCAAACAAAAGCGACCCACCTAAGCTTTTTAGAATAACCTTTGCCTAATAGAAGCCATACAAAGATTGGTGGCACAACAATAATTGCGCCTGCTAACCCAACCCCAATGTTACGGGTTTTAGTTTCTTTATATTCAAATGATTTTTCTACAACTTTAGGTGAACTATCTGTCGTTGGCCTTGTATTTTTGACACTAGCATCATAGGCCGCTCGTTTGGCAGGGTCACGCAAAGTTGCATAGGCCGCCATAATCTCTTTGTACATAATGGCCGAATCCAAATCATCGGGATTGTTTTTTGGGTGGTGTTTTTTGCCCAACTCAATACATTTTGCTTCAATTTCTTTTGTATCTGCTTTTGGGTTTACTTCAATTACTTGGTATAGCGTTTTACTCATTTAGAGAGCTTTCTTTATTAGCGTGTTTTTAGGTTTTAATTGAACGGCAAAATGTATGCCATAGCATACATACAAGTTTAAACTAATAACCGATTCTTCGCTTTATGTCTAAGCAAAAAAATCAGTCTGCTATCATTTTTGGTAAAACTATTAAAAATCTAAGATTAGAACGTGAGCTCACACAAAATAATCTTGCAGATATGATTAACAGTGAACGAAGTCATATCAGCGATATTGAGCGGGGCATTAAGTCACCCAGTCTAGCCATGATTTTTCGTCTTGCTAAAGCCTTACAGATTGCTTCAGGTGAGCTTGTACAATTGGTCGATGACGAGTTAAATCAGTCAAAGTAACTCCCCACCGCGTTATCAATAAAAATTCGAGCATCACGTACATACCGATTTAGCATTGCATCAGACTTGTGACCAGTTTGAGCCTTAATCTTCCAATTACTTACGCCAGCTTGTGCAGCACTTGTCACAAGCCCAGCACGTAAACTATGCCCACTAAATTTAGCAGGGTCTAATCCTATACGTTCAGCTTGAGCTTTAATGATTAAAGCCACTGCCTCGGTTGATAATTGTTTGCCTGATACGCAAATGTAATGTGAATTTTGCCAAATCTTTCCGTAATCGGCTCTAGTATTTCTGAAGTTAATTTTCTGGCTGACCTTAATACCATCTCGCGGTCTTGAGGCGAATTTCTAATGCCCCGAAAATCGCTATCTGAGGAATACAAAAAGTCACGCAGGATGAAGTTTTTAGAAAGCCTTGTGCGGGTGTAATTATCGTACTCTTGAGAGAGCCGCCTTAGCTCGACATTGTTAAGATAGGGTGAGTCAAATAGAGACTTCTGTGACATGTAAGCATCTGATTTATAATAATAAACATTGTATCGAAATTGCGGTTTTTGTCAACAATCTCATACAGTTATGTAATTTTTGTACCTTAAAATACAGATGGTAATTTTGAGTTTGTATTGTTATGTGCAATTAACTGCACATGATTTGTTGATGTGAATCTTTATAGATAGGTGCTTAAAATTTAGTTATCGAACTCATCTAATATTTTTTCATATACGTGTAGGTCAGCCTCAGAGAAACAACAAAATACAACTTCTTGAAGTGAAGTTTGGGTTCTGGTTTTGTCTATTACTGTGTTAATAGCTACTCTAGCAGCCTCATAAATTGGGTATCCATAAATACCAGTGCTTATGCTGGGAAATGCGATTTTTTTTGCTGATGTAGCCAAGGCAAGGTCAATTGAATTTGAGTAACACGATGCTAACAATTCAACCTCACCAAAGCCGCCCCCACGATAAACAGGACCGACAGTATGGATGATGTGTTTAGCTAGAAGTCTGTGGCCTTTGGTAATTTTAGCTTCACCAGTTTTACAGCCACCAAGTAATCTACATTCATTTACCAGCTCAGGGCCTGCCGCTCTGTGTATGGCTCCATCTACTCCACCGCCACCTAATAACGATGAGTTTGCTGCATTGACAATTACGTCTACGTCTAGGTTGGTAATGTCACATTGAATGGCGGTGAGAATGGTGGGCATGATAGAAGAATTGAGTTATTTTAAATGATAATTTTACATTGAAATTCATCGGCTTATTCTAAAGGTTCTGAGGGGTTAAGATTGTGAAGCACGCTCATAAGTAGTCTACTGTCGTTAATCTCGGAAATCCCTCATACCACTCTTCAAACCCTTTGATGTTCTTAGCATCCTTCAGCAATACTCGTGGCGTCATCCAACTTGTAATGTTCTTTTTAGGACATTCATGCCAACTGATGTTAAATGAACACATGCCTTTCCCATCAAAAAACTCAAGTTCACTATAGGGCAAGTGGTCATGAATCCAATAAGCAAGTGAACGCCAATCTGCGCCTGCATTATATTTATCCATAAACCATGGAATACAAATACAAGCTGTCGCCCCCATTAGCTTATTCTCGTCTGGCATATCCCATATATGATGAGCGTAATTTGTTTCATTACTTGCGCAGTTAAGTTTATTTTCGTTTCCAAACTGATTAACAGCAGGTGACCTATACGCAGACCGCACTGAAATCCTGCCAAAAGTTGCATTTAATGGCTCTAGCAATTCTTCACACAGCTTCTTCCCAGCTTCTACGGCTCTTTCAGGATACTCTGGCAGATTTTGAATTTGATAAAAGTTGGAAATTTCACTGTAAAGAAAATCACGCATAAAAAAATGCTTAGATAGACGGATACGCCCGAATTTATCTAATGCATCATAAGTCGTTATTGCTTTCATCAAACACTCCCGCCCATCCCCTCGATAAACGTACTTATGAAGTCTTGAATCTTTTCAGCCACACGTCCCAGAATAGATTTGCGCTCAAGCACTTTAGGTTGGTAATTCAGCGCATCTTTAATTTCTTGTTGTCGTGGCAAACGGCTGGCAAACTCATAGTTTTGCAATAGCTTCTGTAATTGCTCAGGTTTTATCTGTTCGTCTGCACACAGTTGCTCAAAGGCAGTTTGTTTACGCTCTGACCAATATCCCTCAAACGCATTAATCACATTGTCGGTTGGTTGAAGCTTGGGCAGATTCTCTTCAATGAATTTTTCAATCAACTCACGTTTACTTCTAAGCTGCACTTCACCAGCCACCAAATCAATAATCTCTTTTTGGCGTTTCTTCGCTTCTTCTGGGTTGAGCTTGCTCAGTGAGGCTAGCAATTGCAGAATGTAAGCTACATTAATTTCATCACGATGAATCAGGCTTAGCTCAAAATCAATATCATCAAGCACCGAGGCTTTTTCACCTTCAGTTTGTTTTTTTACCTTGTCATGCACATCAAGGTATTTACTCTTGTAATCTTCAAAAGATTGTTCAGGTAAATTCAGGTCGTCTTCTTTGAAGTCGGCAAAGGTAGTCAGAATGTTTTTAATCCTGAGTAACTCTCTAAACTTAACCACAAACTCAAGTTCTGCGTTCTCATCGGGGAGCGCATCAACACTTTGCACCGTTGGCACAAGCGCTAACAATGCCTCAGTCGCTTCATTAAACTGCTGAACATAAACCTCATAAGGTTCAACCAATACCGTTTCTTTAGCATCTTTGTTCGAGAATAATGCAATCGCTTCATCAGTAGCGGCTTTTAAGTTTCTAAAGCAAACAATGTTGCCCTGTGACTTTCTGTCATTCAAAATGCGATTAGTCCTAGAGAACGCTTGTACCAAGCCATGAAACTTGAGGTTCTTATCTACATATAATGTGTTTAGCCGTGGGCTATCAAAGCCAGTCAGGAACATATTCACTACAAGCAGTATATCTACCTGCCCTTGGCGAACTCGCTTAGCAATATCCTGATAATAGTTGTAGTAAGTTTGGCCGTCCTGTGTTGAATACTTCGTGCCAAACATCGCATTGTAATCATCAATAAACGCATCTAGCTTGTCTCGGCTGTACGGGTTAATTGCACCCTCTGGCATCGGGTTCTCTTCTGGGATTAAGCCATTGGTTAAACCATTGGCGTTTGGGTCTTCTTCATTCGCGGCATAGCTAAAGATAGTCGCTATCTTGAGTGGGTTCGTTACGCCTTCTTGTTTTTGTTTAAACAGCTCGTAATACTTAATTAAAGTCTGCACACTGTTCACGCAAAACATCGCAGTAAAGTCTGGACGCTTCGTTTTCTGGGCATGGTGCGCCAGAATGTAGTCGGTGATTTTCTCTAAGCGTTGCGAGCTCTCTAACAGGGCTTTAGTATCAATGCCTTCCACCTGAATATCAATCTCGTTGTCAGTGGCAATATCCAGCTCATTAGCACTGTTCTTCTTGGTGTACTTACCTACATACTCCACTGCAAAGCGCAGTACGTTTTCATCTTTAATCGCATCCACAATCACATACTTGTGCAAACACTCGCCAAATAGGTCGTGGGTGGTTTTGTTAGGGGCTGTGCCGCTTTGTGCGTTATCTGCAAAAATAGGGGTGCCTGTAAAGCCAAACATTTGTGCGTTTCTAAAGAACTGTTTAATGTTCTGATGCGTTTCACCAAACTGGCTACGGTGACACTCATCAAAGATAAAGACAAACTTCTTATCTTGTAGGTGCGAAACTTTATTTAAATAATGCTCTTTAACCACGGCATTATTCAGCTTTTGAATCGTGGTCAGCACAAGCTTAATGCTGTCGTCATTCAGTTGCTTTACTAAGTTACTGGTATTAGTCGTGGCATCCACGCTGCCTTTGGCAAAGCCGTTAAATTCTTTAGCGGTTTGGTAGTCTAGGTCTTTTCTGTCCACCACAAACACTACCTTATGCACCTTGGGCATACGTTGGATAATTTGGCTAGCCTTGAACGAAGTCAACGTTTTACCTGAGCCTGTGGTGTGCCAGATATATGCGTTGTCATTGCTGTTCTTTACTCTGTCTATCAATGCTTCTGCTGCATAAAACTGATAAGGTCTTAGTACCTTGATAATTTGCTCTTCGGTCAGCACCATATAGTGAGTAATCATCTTGGCGATATGGCAGGGCTTCAGGAACTCACTGCTAAACTCATGTAAGTCAGACAGGCGCTTATTATCTTTATCAGCCCAGTAAAACGTTTGTTGAAAGCTTTGCTGCTTGTTATTCGAGAAATACTTGGTATTCACGCCATTGCTAATAATAAACAACTGCACGTATTGAAATAACCCTGCACCAGCATCGTAACTATCATGCTGGTAACGGTTCACCTGATGGAACGCGACTTTAAGTTCGGCACCGCGTCTTTTAAGTTCAATCTGTACCAATGGGAGACCATTTATGAGGATGGTTACGTCATAGCGGTTTTTACGCTTGCCTTGGAGGGTGATTTGATTGGTCACCTGAAACTCATTCAAACACCAATCATCACTATTGATAAAGCTAATGTAAGCAACATCGCCATTGTCGCGCTTGAGGGCATATTTATCACGGAGGATTTTAGCTCTATCAAATACACCGCCTGTATTAAGGTGGTTGAGAATGCGATCAAACTCGTTATTGGTAAAGCGAATGTCCTTGTTGTGGATTTCTAATTGACGTTTAAGGTTAGCCAGCATTGCCGCTTCATCATCAATCACCACACTGGCATACTCCATGCCATTGAGTTGGGCGATTAAAGCGGCTTCTAAAGCATATTCAGACTGGGTACTCAAAGCATTCTCACTTAAACAAACATTTGCTGTAACAAGCCTTTTTTGTATTGTTTCACGGCTTGAAGTTGAGTTTGGGTGGCGGTGATTTTATCGTCAATGGCGGTGAGGAAACTGGCGATTTTGGTTTGTTCTTCTTGAGATGGAAAATTGAAATGTAGGTGAATCATTTGCGAAACTTTAACACTAGGTTGTACTGCTCCCATTTCAATAGTTTTAAATTTTTGATTGTTATTTTTTTCTGTCAGCAAATAAAACATAAACAAACTACTATAAGTTGGTTTAAATCTTAACCCTACAATATTTTGAGCAATTGTTGCTTTTAAACCTACATCCTTAAAATAAGAGCACTGTGCTGTGGCTCCAACAGTGGAAAATAATACATCCCCTTCTCTTATATGATTCCTAAACCAACTTTGATAAGTCTCATCACTTACATATTTTGTAATAGCTGAGTATTTAACATCTTTATTACCGATGGCATTGACTTCAATTAGTGGGTTACCCGCACTTTCCACTGGGGGTGTTTTTCCTCTATTATCAATGACTGTATCAATAAGTTCTTTTAGTGTTTTTTCATCCCACTCAGGAAAATCCTGCCCATCATCATCTTTAAAACGCAGTTCTTGGCTGAAAATCTGTTGCATTACACCTTTTTTGTATTGGGTTAATAGGTCGTGTTTTTGGGTTAGGTGTGAGATTTTTTCATCAACAGCGGTGAGGAAGTTGGCGATTTTGGTTTGTTCGGGAATTGATGGGTATGGTAAAGGTAAGCCAAAAAAACTTTCATTCGTTATGTTCATTCTGTCATAACGAGCTCCAGAATTTGAAACGCTTTTCATGTAGTCATGCCAATGATTAGTTTGAAAGTACTGTTCAAAAAAATCTAAATCTCCTTCTTTAAATCTGAATACAGTATATAAAGGCGACATTACCCCTTTTGTGAGGTTATTTCTTTTTATTGGACCCACCAATGCATGAATAGATATTCTAGGGTTATAAACAAAGTCATTAGTCTGAACAATATAGTAACCACCCAGATTATTTTGATTTGCTATATCTCTTTCAAAATAATCTGATTGACTAATAATCCCCTGAGTAGCTGAGTTAGTTAATACATTATTTAATGTTAACTCTTTGTTTTTTTGATTTACTTTGGTCGAAACTTTCTCTAGCTCAACAAT
>Ga0209097_10004374_pt1 | contig 10461 bp, 9 predicted proteins | sample AD_UKC052_MetaG_FD_184419 | JGI IMG/M metagenome (GOLD analysis project Ga0209097, IMG submission 184419) | Active sludge microbial communities of municipal wastewater-treating anaerobic digesters from USA - AD_UKC052_MetaG (SPAdes) (version 2) | ecosystem: Engineered > Bioreactor > Anaerobic >... | reverse complement strand
CTTTCCTTTTTCAGGTACAGGAATGCCTTGCAGCAGAATGAATTCGTGAGGAATCTGTAGCATGATTCCGGCACCGTCACCAGTCTTGTTATCAGCACCTTCAGCACCACGGTGTCTCATGTTTTCCAACACTTTGAGTGCGGAGTCCACAAGTTCGTGAGTCTTGTTGCCGTGAATGTTGACAATCATGCCGACACCACAAGCATCATGCTCGTTCTCTTGCTGATAAAGGTTTTGTTGTGTAGGATATTTACTTTGCATAATTTGTTTCTTTTGTGACCGAACTTACCCGGTCAAGTTGAACTACCTTAATTATCCTTTTAATGAATCTGAATACTAATGATGGAATTAAAAACCCAGTCTTATTGTTTCAAATATTTTGAGTATAAACCAAAATTGAATCAAAAAAATATCAATTCGTATGTTCTTATGACATTTTGATCATTTCTTATACAAAAATAGATATTCTTGTAAAATTAGAATTTTATATGCCTTTTTATATTCTTAGGAAATGAACGTATCTTTCAAAATGAAAGCGATTTGTTTAAATTTATTTTAAAATGAAAGAAATGAAAGTATATTTGATTTATATTTGTAATAATGAATGATTAAGGTTTTTTTCGAGAATCTTCTGAGTCTTTGCTTTTAGTAATGAATTTTAATTGATGTTTAATGAAATATGATAAAGAAAAATCCAAATATTTTGCAGTCTACGTTTTACTGAATATCTTTGCGATATTAAAGTGTACGTGTTGGCTAAGTCTCAACATACTGCACTATAAAAAGGATATAGAAGCCATCTGCTCTTAGAGCCCAGATGGCTTCGTTTTTCTCAATAATCAATGTTATTTGAAAAATGGATTGCTTTTATATAACAAATAGATTCATTTCAATTTACAATATAATTTAATACATTATATATGGAAGAGAAATTTATAGAACGGTTAAATATTGAGGAATCAGAAATGAAAGACAACACTGAAGAAGTTCTTGATATCTATATACCAGAACCGCAAAAAGCTGTAACGGACATGCCTTCTGAAATTAGAACTTGTGAAGATATGTTACAATTACAACATTTAATGGCTTCATATAGAGGTGATTATTTGGTCCTTTATAGAGGCCATGAAGATATAAATTATAAAATGAAATCTACAATTGTACGATTTTTAGGAAATGAAAAAGGAATCTCAACAGATGAGATATCAGCAAAAGAGAAAATAGGATTTGATTTGTTTCATAAAAATGTATTTAAAAAGGAATGGCTTGAACATAAAATAAAGAATTTAAATGAGGATTTTTATGCAATGTCTATTGGTAGACATCTTGGTTTACCTTGCCGATTATTTGATGTTACAGCTAGTCTCAGAACTGCAGTTTGGTTTGCTGTTATGAATCCTAATTATTATAGCAAAGATGGTGAACTCATAGTGATATTGTTAAAAAAGGAAAGGTTTAAAAATAAAAAAATATCACCATTTGATCAACGAGATGAAATAAATTATGCTCATGAGCCTTTTTGTGCTGACAATTGGAGTAACATACCTGTTGGAGAATATCGGAGATTTATTCAAAATGGACATTTTTTGTGGGTTAATAACGATAATTTACTGAACGAGGAAGAAACGATAGAAAATAATTGTAAAATTTACAAAATCAAAATACCAAGTTCTTCGAAAATTTCTTTAGCAAAGGAATTCTATCGAGACGTGTATAAAGGCTACGGCTTTGAATCTGAAATTGAAAGTATAAAAAATATTATGCGTAAATGAAATGTATTTAATGTGTTGATTTGAAGTGTCTTATTCTTTTAAAAAAAATAATCAGTTTTTCTAGAGAATAAGAAAGTAGCACATGGAGATTTGAGTGAGAAAGACGAATGTAGATCCTTCAGATTCCTATATAAACAAAAGAGACGATCATCTTGGCATGAACCCCAGAAGTTGGACAAAGTTAAACGTTGATATTGAAAAACTCATTCTTGTTGTTTATAAAACTCATCCTGTAATTTACAGGACTTGTTTCCAATCTAAGTTTAATTCTGTCGTTATTGTAGTAATCGACATAATCCTTAAAAGCCTTAATAAACTCATCTTTAGACTCAAAATCTTTTACATAAAGCAACTCGTTCTTCATGACACCGAAAAAGCTTTCCATGATAGCATTGTCATAGCAGTTCCCTTTTCGTGACATGCTTTGTATTATCTGATGCTCCTTTAATTTGCGGCAATACATCGGATGCTGGTAATGCCAGCCCTGATCCGAATGAAGGATTAATTTGCCTGAGCATTTATGATTTTTAATTGCGCTGTCAAGCATTGAGAGCACAAGTTTTAGGTCTGGATGACTTGATATTTTGTAAGTTACAACTTCCGAATTGAACATATCTAAAATTACGGATAAATAAAGTTTATCTCCATTAATGTTGATTTGTGATATGTCTGTTGTCCATTTGCTGTCAGGAGATCCTGTTTTGAAGTTTCTGGCAATCAGATTGTCTGCAATCGAACCAACAGTGCCTTTGTATGAATGATAGTGCCTACGTGGCTTAGAAACCTTTATTTGCATCTCATTCATTAATTTAAGAACAAGTTTATGATTGACAGTTATGTTCCTTTCGTTCTTTAACTGGCAGACAATACGACGGTATCCGTATGATTTGTTTTTTCTGGATATCTCTGCTATAATCTTCTTTAAATCAGAGTATTTATCCTTATTTATCCGATTTAACTGGTAATAAAAGGTAGAACGAGCCATCTTCTTTATATCCAACAACATAGTCAATGGATACTTATGCCTTAGTGAATCAATGGCTATTACGATTTCTTGTTTTGTCGCGTTCTTGCATTTACTAAGGCTTGCAATTTTTTTAGCAAATCCACTTCTGCCTGTAATCTTAGAATCTGTGCCTGCTGCTTCTCTATCAGCTTTTGTTCTGGAGTCTTTTCTGTCTTTTTCTTTTCCATGGTTTCTGCTTTTTTGCTGCAGTGAAACACGAGTCTGAAGAACCCATTTGGAAAACGACGATCTTGGTATATCATGTTTCAATGCAAACTGCTCTAAAGATACATTTTCTCTTTTATACATCGAAACCAAACGTACCTTTTCCTTTGCTGAAACAGGATGATAATGACCGTAATCCTTTATCTCTCCGAACTTATTATAAAGATTTACCCATCTTAATATGGTTCCTGGATTAGCTTTAATTATCCGACTTATTGTCTGACAGCCCATGCCTTTTTCATACAATCTGACGGCTTCTTCTTTTTCTTCTTTTTTAAAAATCTTTTTCATTTTACCCAAAAGTTTTGTCCAACTTCTGGGGTTCATGCCAGCGCCCCGTCTCTACCGGTGCCCGTACGAGAAACAGCACATTTAATCACCATTTCCTCATTTTACAAACCTACGGAAACGCGTACCGCCTCAAAAATCGGGTGTCTACTGTAGAAACGACGTACCACATCGTCTTTGATAATCAACCAATTAAATCGCATTAAATTTTCAAACAATGCAATTTCCATATTTTTATGATGTAGTTTCGCCTGTTCCTATTTTGGAAATCTCATTCTACCGAGCTGATCCATTTCTTCATTTTTCCGGCGAGTTGTGCACCGCCTAGTTTCTTTTGGGTGGATAGAATGTATTTCCAAAAATTATAATCTGTTTGGAAACTCTCTAAGTTTGAAATAGGCCACCAACAAACATGAGCAAGAGTTATGTGTGCAGGAATTCGTTTTTTCAACATCAAACTACAGAAATCACAGAACTGAGTGTCGTTTTGCAAACGCTCTTCCACAAAAAAGAGAGCGGAGACCGTCATTTTTTCCTCTTCAGGAATCTCAGTCGATGCGCCGTAATAAAATAGCGGATGCTCTATCAGGAAGAAATTGAAACAATCCTCCTTTATGCCTATCAACTGTTTTAGATAGAACTCCAATCCCGAGACGCTCCCGGGCGACGAGTCGAGGAGATTCATTCCCATCCCCCTGTTTTTAGCGTAAGACGAGACGTTCTGCAAGAAATCGAGCCGAGCGTTCTTCTTCTCCATGCAGTGGCGGTCCAGATGGCTCAAGGAACTATGTTCACCGTAGATGCCATCCAACATATCAGCCCAACTTTCATTGAAATCGACCTTGCCGTTCATACGGTCTCCGATAGTATTCAACTCCAAAAGGCCTGACTCAAATATGGAGTCGAACCACGACATATAGGTCTTAAGCTGAGCAATCTGAAGGTCGCGTTCTGTAGATGTGTATGAAGGCGCAATGCCTCGTTCATTCACGCCGTAACAGTCGGGCATGCCGTTGCCGACAGGCTCATGAGCAAAAATTCCGGGATTATTTCCTTCTGGAAAATTCCACTTTATATTATCGACAGATGAGGAGTCTGACGAAGTCTGCTCCGTATAGCGGTAGTTCTGAATCAGACGCTTCACCTCTTGAGTACTGACATCCACCGTTTTGCCGTTACGGAGAAGGCGAACATGCAAATCGCCAGCACCAAAAGCCACGATGGAATAGGAATGGTACAGATCAGGCAGCCTCAACTTATTCACAAAACGAAGATTACCTTTCTGGAAATAGAGAGAAATGACGCTCGAGACGCCCTCTACCTTCGACAGTCGGTTATACAAATCGGAAATAGAAAGCACATCGCCCTGTTCGGAAAGGGTATCTTGCTCTATCAGCATCTTCTTCTGCTCGGGACCATCGAACATCTCATCGTACGTATGGCCCTCCTCCTTCTGCGAGCGAAGGGAGACAAAGGTCACGCCAGAGTTAAGAAACGACTGTGCACTGTAGTAGATCTGAGCCAACATCTGCTCTGGATTCGAATCGAGGGCAATCTCCACATCGGCATGAAAATCAAGGATAATCTGAGACGAGAAGGTCACGTTGCCTAAGTTCTCGCAGAGATTTCGATGCTGATGAAAGAGCTTCACGATATCATCTATGATAAGTTGTTTGCGCTGATCGGAAGTGTCGGAGAATACATCCACCACAAAATCGTAGGTGCAGGTTTCTCGGTTGACAAGCACCTTCACATCCGCCACATCGTCTACCGAAGAGACTATCAGCAATCGGTAATCGGTCGGTGTGACAGGCGAGACGGCAAATACATCTACCGGAGAAAACAGAAGCGACTTGCTCGGATCGAACTGCTCATTGGGTGGCGTCAGATAATCCTGCAGGTTGAAACGCATGCGATAATCCAACTCCCAAAGAGCATAGTTGAGCTGTTCTAAAATGGTGACACCCGGATCGTGCAGGTTGTAGTCCGTCCATACGTCGCCAGACAGTTTCTGAAGCAACGAGACGGAATCCTTCTGCAACTTCTCGTAGAACGATTCTCCCGCATCTTTTCTTTCAATAGAGGTGTGCTCCATCTTTATGCTAAAAAGGAATTACAGTTCAAGAATATAATAAGAAATGACATGCTGATCGCCGTAATTGGAACGCGAACGCATCTGAAGACCATAGACATAATCGCCGTGCTCGTCTTTCTTCGCATTCCAACGGAATTGGATGGAGTTAAACTTTGAGCCAAACCACGAACGGCAAAGGTTTTTCACCTTGGCATGTTTACCGAAACAGTTCATAGCCGAGACCTCAGACATCGCATAACGTCCAGAACCCTTCTCGGCCTTCGCCTTCGCCACCACACGGTAGGCCATACAGCCGTACTCATAATGGGTAATGTTATGCCAAAGTCCGTCGGCCGGCACGGTCAGGATTTCGCCTTTGTAGCTGGTGGCAACCATTCCGCCCTTAACGGAGAGAGCTTTCTGCTCCTGCTCCGATGCCATCGTGTTTGGGTTAACCATAACAGAACCGTCCTGATTGAGGCGTACAACAGGCGTTTCGGACATTCCCCTACAGATAAGGAACGAACCATTGTCTGTTACCGAGAAGCGCCAAGCGGCCTCCGAGTCGAGAATGTCCTGACGAATCTCCATCACATTGCCCTCCCGGCTACCGTTTGTCGGCGAAAGGGTCATGCCACCATCGGCAGTCTTGATGAAGCCATCGTCGACGATGTTGAGCATGGAATCAATCAAATCGGCAAACTGCGAGCAATCGGGCTTTTTTCCTGCCGAAAAATACTCCTTCAGCGTGCGTCTATTCGTTTTAGCCATATATCATATAAATTTTATTTCATCTTAAAAAAAACGCTAACAGTCAAGCGTTTCGTTATTCATTGAAGGCGGAGTTTCCACCACAAAAGTTTCGCCTATCTCAAAATCGCCAACACCCGTCTGTGCCCGCCAATCTTCCTCTTTCTGAATAGGAATCAAGAAGAACGTCTCATCAGGAAGAAGGATGGACCATTCGTTGGACGGAGCCACACTGAAATCTCTATTTCCCGACATCTCCCAAGTATAGACTTTCCGCTCGTACAATCCACCTGGCGATTGACAGACATGAATCACCTTCAATCCAAAGACTGCTAAAATCTGAGGAATGGAGGCCAACGCACTTCGTAGATCCATTACCGAGAAAGACATGCCCAGCGTTGGCGCAACAGAACCGTCGTGCCAAGGTGCAATAGCCAACTTCAGCTGATTCTCCACCTTGTGGATAATGTCGCCCGAAGAGACTCCATCGCTCAGTTGGAGACCGCCAAAGACCGTCACCTTCTCATATACCGGATTAATCACATCCACCTCTACAAACGGAGAAATGTACTGCTTTAGAAAAAACTCAATCTCGCGCAACTCCGCATCGGTACAGAGAGGAAAATCCTCGTCAAAATGCTTTTTATGCAGAACCACCACCGTTACCAAACTTTTACGGTGAAGACCCTTCGTATCCTTTTGCGGAATACATTTCACATGGTCAATTTGATGGAAATTCTGCAAGACTAGCCGTTCATAATCGGTAGCGAGCAACGCACGGTTGCGGTGCTGGATACGTTCACGGATTCGGATATTCATGTCCTCGTCCGTCTCGGCAAAGAAGAAACCTTCGAGCTGCGAAACGGATTTCACCGCTGCCAAGCCTGGAATCGCATCGGGAACGGCCTCATCCGAATCTACCTGCACGCACGCCACATTGGTATAGGCAGCGCACACGCCCGAGCAGACGCCCATATCCTTCGGAACGAAAGCGGAGACCCAAAAGCAACCGTCGGCCTCGAGCATATCTGCCGTTATCGTTTCGGGGAAAAGAAGGGAGACAAAACCGCTCTGAAGCAAGCCATAGGTTTCATCGGCCAAAATATTGAAAGGCCGAATATCCACCCAACCCGCTTTGGTACGGTAAGACCAAGTGACGTGCTGAATCTGGTCCACCTCGGTCAGAAGTTTATTCATCTCCAAATAGAAGTTCAGAATATTCAAATCCTTGGCACCCGATAAGGAAATGACGAGACGTACACCCTCATCAACGCCATGGATAATAGGAATCGGCGCAGTAAACTTTCCGTTCTGTCCCGAAAAAGAGATGACCAGCTGCTGGTAAAAGACCTCCACATCAGAGGTTCCGCCGCTCACAAACTCGGTCTCCGCATCGGCCTCGTAAGAGAGACCAACGGAGGCCACAACCGGCTGGATTGGCGGTTCTGGCATGGACAACTGAACTTTCGTTCGGCTATTGAGCATCATCACCTCGGCAAAAAGACGACGATATAGAGCCGTACCAAAACCTATTTCGGGGGAAGAGAAACGGAAGCGGAAGAAGCCCGAAGGGACAGCTCCGAAAACATAATCGTCTTCCAAAAGATGGTAAGCCGGCATCGAAGGCAACGCCATACGAAGGGTGGAGTTCGAGACCAAAGGCTCGTTGGGCTCCGGTATCTCTTTATCAGATGAGGTTTGGAACAGATACTGTTCATTGCCCGACGACTTCCATTCGTAACCGCTCAAGAACTCGCCTTGAACGCGGAACGACTTGTTGTCTATCGGATCCTGACCCTGAATATGCGCACCCCTATCGTTGTAAACTTTGTAATATTCTTGGAGTCCGTCACGGTTGTTGGGCAAGCCGCGCCAATCGATCGAAAGCGAAAGATGAGAGACTTTTTTGCGCGCCATCTCATAGCTGCCAACGGCAAACCATGCGCCCTTGTCGGCATTTCCACCGAAAGGAGAAAAAGGCTGCGTTGTGTCGACCAAACCCAAATCGTTGTAGAGTTGGAAGTTCTTCATGTCGTCCACCTTGACCTGAATGCGGACGCTCTTCAGATTGACGATGCGGCACCAACTGTAAGGATGTAGCCAAGCCGTATCCGAAATCAACATCCGAAGCTCAGGTTCACCCCCCTCAAGAGGCACAACAGGCGGGAAGTTGGCATCCAGACGGATGGTCAACCGAATCATGCACTCGTCGTTGTTGCAAGGGACATTGTCTATCTTGAAACTGGTCACCTCCTTCAAACCCAAAGGTGTGCTCAGTTGAATAATAAAGGTATTTTCATTCAGCACCTTCTCCATGGCACAGCGGAAAGAGATCTGCTGACTCTCTGCCACCTTCTCCATCAAATTTTTGAACCAAAGAAAAGACTCTTTTGTCAAAGTGCCGAGCAGAACGATGGTACGTTTGCCACCCTCCAGCCTCAACACCGACGAGCGGAAGCCAATGCCAGGCTTCTTCGTATCTTCCCTCTTCTCCGGATAGACAAGCGAATGGCGCAAGGAGGTGACAAAATTAAGATCGGCCTCGGGGTGACGAATCGGCGATTTCTCCACCTTCAGCACGGAGATATTCTCCACCTGAAGATTGTTCACATACAGATCGGAAAGCAAACCACAGGAGATGCTTTTATCCTTCTGCGGCACCGATAGAATGGATTTTTCTGGTATAACAAACGAAGCGAAATTGGGCGTTTTGGCCACCGATATCCAGAGTTTGCCCTTCTTCTCGGCATGTTTTTTCACGCCCAAAATATCGTTGTAGTAAAAGGCGGGCATCTGCGCAAAGCGTCGGTTGAAGTTGGTGGTCACCTTTCCGTATTCGGTAAGGAAAGAGACCATCATGGCGAGGCTCGGATCCATTTTTCCACAGGAGAGAATCTCCTCGTGGTAGCGAGCTCGCTTAGCCTGCAACGCCTTGATGAAAGCAACCAACTGATAGCCCATGCGGAAGAGGAAATCGTGCTCGGAAGGCAACGCCAACGAATTGATGCGCGCCGAGTACCAGATGCTTCCCATCTTCGGGAAACGGAGTTCGGGACAGATCAGCATCAGCTGTTGGAAGTTGGCGGAGATCTTCTGCTTCAACGGTCCGTTTATATCATCTAAGAGTGAGTAATGCGTCTTGTTGCGGAGCGTTGTCCACTCGAGGCGCATGCGCCAATCGTCGATGCGGACCAGCAGGTCTACAATCATGGTTTTGAGCGTGGGGTCGAAAAAGACCTCTTCGCAAGCCGCATGAACGAGCGACTCCAGTTTGGAGACTTCGAACGAGGTAATCTCCTCGCAGACCACCAACGGCTGGTAGCGGTAGAGGTCTGCAAGTGATACGTTTCTGCCATCGGCAAGGGTCATGCGTTTTTTGGCCGCCACTTGCATAGCCTTTGCGAAAAGGAGGGAGAAATCAGATTCCATTAGATGGAGTTCCTTTGCGCTGGAGAAGTTGCGGTCCGCACGGTCGAGGCCGTTGGCATTATAGATGTTCATCATAATAATATGGGAAAACGAGGTTGCTCCTTACGTTGGTGAGACGGATGGTGTAAAGCAACTCGATACGTAAAACGCCCTCGTATTCGTTGCTCATGTCGAGCACAATTTCGTTGAGGGTGATGCGCGGTTCGAAATAGAGAACAGCGTTTTCGATGGCCTCCTTCAGCTGTGTACGAGCGGTGAGGTTCATATTATGGAATACGAGATCGTAGATGCCCACACCGTAATCGGGTTGCATAACGCGTTCGCCCTTACGGGTGCTCATCAGCACAATAAGGCTCTGACGGATATCCTCCTCTTCGGAGACCATCTGTGTAACCTCCCGCTCACTGCCAAATGCCGGCGGAAAAGCCCATCCTTGTCCTAGGAATGACATAAAATATATATGAATTAATGCAAGTAATAGTTTATAGATAAGGTGATTTTCAGAAAACGACTTTTCAACAATTAATTATGCGTAATTAGATTAAAACAAATCACGCATTAATATCAAATCTCTTTTATTGGAGATACAGAACCTTTCCATTCAATTTTAATACCAGTTGCAGTCTCATAAGCATCGAAATGAATGCTATTTCTCATTGCAACATCAGATCCTTTAAATACATAAGTCTTATGAAAATCTGACTTCGATTCATGATCTATATTCACAATCAAGACATCATTTTCTGTGACATTTTCTGTATTAACCTTATAAGGTGACTTTGGATCTCTTGATGAAGGTCTTAATGTTCTATTTTTTGTAATTTCCATATATAATTAACATTTAAAATATAAAAATCATTTTATTTTGCTATACAATTAAGCATTTTTCTAATTACGGAATCATAGTCACATTTTTT